>Ga0101944_10001481_pt1 | contig 48202 bp, 41 predicted proteins | sample DewCreD2012metaG_FD_75245 | JGI IMG/M metagenome (GOLD analysis project Ga0101944, IMG submission 75245) | Hot spring sediment bacterial and archeal communities from British Columbia, Canada, to study Microbial Dark Matter (Phase II) - Dewar... ... | reverse complement strand
ATGGGCAAGGGATCCCTGTCCGGGGCGGGTTCCTCGGGACCGGTTCCGGCCGCCGCCGACCGTAAGTCTTTGGGCAGGCGGAGGACATAGAGCGTACCGTTGCCGTTGGCGGTCACCACCTGTTTGCCGTCGGGGGTGAAGGCGACCCCCATCACGTCGCTGACATGGCCCCGGAGCGTCGCCTTCTCCTTGCCGCTGTCCGCATCCCACAGCTTGACAGTGCCGTAGCGCACGCCCGCGGCATCGAGCAAGGCGCGCGCCGGCGCCAGCGCCCGGTCGCTCTTTTCGCGGTGGTAGTCCTGCAGCGCTTCGCGCGACACGAAACTGGCGACGTCGCCGGACACGCCGCGTTGCACGTTGACCAGGTCCACCTCCAGCGCCACGTCCGGCGCCAGCCGCGACTTCATGTCGAGCACGTGGCGCACCGCCGCCAGCGAGTGCTCGGAGCCGTCGGCCGCGAGCACCACGTGCAATTTGCGCCCGGCCGCTGCCGGCGCCGGCGCCTCCGCCAGCGCGCGCGCGGGCAGCGGCACGCGGGCGCGCTCGGCGCGGGCCGCGATCGCCTTGCCGATCACCACCACCAGCACCGCACCGCCGACCGCGCATGCCACCGGCAGCCAGCGCGGCGCGCCCTCCAGGTAGGGTTTGAGCGCGACGTCGCCGACCAGCATGTCGCCGGCGATCCAGCCCAGCAGCGCGGCGCCGCCGGTGATCACGATCGGGAATCGGTCCATCAGCTTCAGCACGAAGCGGCTGCCCCACACCACGATCGGGATGCTGACCAGAATGCCGAAGATCACGAGCGCGATGCTGCCCTTGGCAGCACCGGCCACCGCGATCACGTTGTCCAGACTCATCACCGCGTCGGCGACGATGATGGTCTTGATGGCGCCGGCCAGCGTGGTGGCGCCCTCGACCTCGCCGTGGCCCTCGCCTTCCTCCGGCAGCAGCAGCTTGACGCCGATCCATAGCAGCAGCAGCGCACCGACCACCTTGAGGAACGGGATCGCCAGCAGTTGCAGGGCGAAGAAAATCAGCACTACCCGCAGGCCGATCGCGCCGACCACTCCCCAGAAAATCCCCTGCCTGCGCTGCGCCTCGGGCAACTTGCGGCACGCCAGCGCGATGACCACCGCGTTGTCGCCACCCAACATGATGTCGATCGCGATGATCTGCAGCACCGCGATCCAGAACTGCGCGCTCCCGAAATCCATCATCGTCGTTCTTGTTCCCTCGTTCGAACGGGAGGCGCGATGATAGGCGCAGCCACTGCGCCGCCTCGGCGGCGAACCAAGGCGCGTTCCGTGCCGCCGCGGAGATGGAACGCTGAGCCGCCGGCGTAAAAAGCGCCGACACTGGCGCCGCCCTATCGGCGCGTGTATAAGGCCCGCGACGGTGGATCCCGCACGCGAACAAAGTCAACACCACCGCACCGGAGACAAACCCATGAATCGACCCCAAGCCTTGCGGCTCGGCGCCGCCATGCTCCTGTCGCTCGCGACGGGCATCGCGGCCGCCGCCGGCGTCAGCGTCAAGTTCGATCTGTCCAGCCCCGACGGCGCGCCCTTCCCGAGCGACCGCTTCACCGTGCCGGACTTCTCGCAGCGCACGTTCCGACGCGTCGCGCTTCCGAAACCCGACTGCGCGGTTCGGCCTTCGGACTGTGCCGACATCGACGTGCTGAACACGCTGGACGGTTTTAACACCCAGCCGCGCATCACCGTGCCGTTCACCGGACCGATCGACGTCAACACCGTCAACTCGAACACGGTGTATCTGGTGAACCTCGGCGATACGCTGACGCTGCGCGGCTTCGGCGAGCGGGTCGGCCTCAACCAGGTGCTGTGGGATCCGGCCACCAACACGCTGGTGGTCGAATCCGACCAGCTGCTGGCCGAACACAGCCGCTACCTGCTGGTCATCACCAACGGCGTGCGCGATGCCGCAGGCGATCCGATCGAGCCCGGGCGCTTCGGCCGTTTCCGTCACGATCTGAACTTCGGCCAGACGCACGACCGCAGCCTGAAGGAATACCGCAAGTCGCTGCTGGACGGCATGCATTCGGCGGGGGCGCCGCGCGACCGCATCGTCGCGCTGTCGCTGTTCACCACGCGCACCACGACCGGGCTGCTGGAGAAGGATCTCGTTCTGGATGTGGCGCTGCGGCTGGGCGCGCTGATCGAAGAGCGGCTGGGCGGCGAGGTGGTTTACACGAGGCAGACGGACGTCTTCGTGCCGCTGGAGGAAAGGACGGCCATCGCAAACGAGCACAGGGCGGACCTGTTCCTGTCGATCCACGCCAATTCGTCGCCGATCAAGCGGGTGTCGGGCGCCGAGGTGTTCTATCTGAACTTCACGACCTCGAAAGAGGCGCTGGATCTGGCGGCGCGAGAGAACGCGGGCCATGGGAAGTCGATCTTCGAGCTGCGGGAGCTGATCCAGAAGATTGCGCTGAAAGACAAGCTGGAAGAGTCGCGGGAGTTCGCCGGATTCGTGCAGCGGGAGCTGTCGCGGGAGTGGAGGCGGCTGAACGTCGCGTCCCGGGACCGCGGGGTGAAGAAGGCGCCCTTCGTGGTGCTGATCGGCGCCTCGATGCCGTCGATTCTGGCCGAGATCGGATTCCTGAGCAATCCGCGGGACGAGGAGTTGATGAAGAGCTCCGAGCACCGGGACCGGCTGGCGGAGGCGCTTTACCGCGGAGTGGAGCGCTATGCGCAGAGCCTGGGGCAGTCGCAGGCGTTGCGGGCGGCGACACCGGCGGCGACGGCTCAGTCGATGCGCTGAAGGATCGAGGCGGGTTTGTAGACGACGCGGTTGCGGCCGGTGCGCTTGGCTTCGTAGAGGGCGTCGTCGGCGGCGCGGATCAGTTCGATCGAGGTGACGCGGGAGCCGGGCTCGGCGCTGGAGGCGCCGACGCTGACGGTGAGGGAGAACTGATGTCCGTCGATGTCGAACGGGGTGGAGGCGACGGCGGATCGGAGGCGCTCCGCCTGCCGGACGAGATCCTGTTCGCTGCAGCCGGGGGCGAGGATGAGGAACTCTTCGCCGCCGTAGCGGCCGAAGGTGTCGTAGGAACGCACGGCTGCCTGGATGCGGTCGGCGAAGGCGCGCAGGACGAGGTCGCCGAACTGGTGGCCGCGGGTGTCGTTGAACTGTTTGAAGCGGTCGAGATCGAGCAGGAGCAGGCCGAGCGGAGCGGCGCCGCGGCGGGCGCGCTCGAGCTCGCGTTCGAGCGTATCGAGCACGCAGGCGCGGTTCCAGATGCCGGTGAGGGGATCGCGCATGGCCTGTTCGCGCAGCCTGGCCTGCGCGCTCATCAGCTCCGCCTGCAGTTCGATGATGCGGCGGCCGGCGCGCAGGCGGACTTCGAGCTCGTGCTTGTCGAACGGCTTGACGACATAGTCGTCGGCACCGGAATTCAGCCCTTCGACGATGTCCTCGCGGAGCCCCCGCGAGGTGAGGAGGATGACGTAGACGTAGGGCTGGACCTGGCGTTCCCGCAGGCGGCGGCAGATGGCGAGACCGGAGAGGCCGGGCATCATCCAGTCGAGGATGGCGATGGGGGGCGGGTCGGGCGAGGAGAGGATTTCCCAGGCCTGGTCGCCGTCAGCGGCGCTGACCGGCTCGTAGCCCCAGCTGGAGATGGACGCCTCCAGGAGGCGGCGCATCACCAGACTGTCGTCAGCGACGAGTACTTTCACGGTTGTGCCCGGGTGCTGCTCACAGATCATGATAGCAGCGGTTGGGAGAATACCGGAATGTCCCTAAAAGGGTTACGCTGAAAGCAGAGGCGGCCGCGGGGCGAGGGAAAGCGCCTCCGGCCGAAGGGATGAAACAGAATCCATTTCAGAACATCGAGCTGCGCGTGCGGCAGCAGCGCTTCGAATCGTGGGACGAGTTCCTGCGGGAAGCGCCGGAGTATTCGGTCGCGCTGGAAGTTCTGGACGACGTGCCGGGGCACAGGGGGCACTACGTCAACTTCGACCATCACGTGGGGGTGGTGCGGGAAGCGACAATGAGCGCGGCGATGCAGGCTTACATCGCCGTGCGGCAGGGCCACCTGATGCAGAGATGGCTGCAGAAGCGGCGGCCTGTGCCGGTGTACGTCTGGAACGCGGATCAGGACGTCTGCCTGGCGGCGTTCGTGCTCGAGTACCACACGATGCTCGAACGCGCCGAGGGCATGCCGATGCTGCGGTGGATCGTGCAGTACAACAACAAGCTGGACGTCTGCGGCGGGCTGTATCCGGTGAACCTGGAGGATCTGGTGCGGAACCATTTCACCTGGGTGTTCGAGCCGTACCGGCAGCAGAGGATCCACGGCAAGGTGCAGGGCGACGAGGCGCTGGTGACGACAACGATCCGGCTGGTGTGCGACCGGCTGCTGGCGCTGCTGAACGGCGAGGCGGGCATTGCGCCGATCACGGCGCGGCCGGACATCCTGTATCAGTCGCCGTACAACTATGTGATCGCCGACGAGAAGGGGGATCCGCTGGCGCGGCTGGTGCTGGCGTCGGCGGGCTACACGAATCTGATCAGCCTGATCTGCAGGCGGCCGAACGGGCGGTATACGTACAGCATCATCCGCGGGTCGCCGTATGACGAGGACATCTTCGACATTCCGCGGCTGATCGAGGCGTTCCAGGCAGCCGAGGACCACCCGGAAGAGAAGATCTGGGGCGGGTCGAACCTGGCGGCGGGCTCGGACAGCGTGCTGGGCAGCAGCCTGCACTGGACGCAGATCCGGGAGATCGCGGACCGGGTGGTTGGGGAAGCGCACCGGCGGACTTCGACGCCGCCGCTGCAGTACGAGGCGCATTTCGATCACGCGCCGATGGTGCTGCTGGCGGTGAGCCCGGAGACGGAGATGCAGCTGAGACCGCTGCTGGCGCAGTGCGGGGCGCGGATCCATGCGGTGAGTTCGTGCCAGCAGGCCAAAGCCGCCATGGCGCTGAACCCGGAGATTGACGCCATCTTTACGAGCCTGTGCTTCAGCGACGGGTGTTTCGCGGACCTGGCCAGGCAGACAGCCGGCGGGGAGCAGCGGACGATTCCGGCCATCGCGTGCGTGGAGACGCTGGACGCCGGATGCGCGGACGTGCTGGAGATGGGGGCTTTTACGGTGCTGGCGCCCCCCTACACGCTCGAGCAGATGCAGTGGGTGCTGGGCGAGTGCATGAAACAGCAGGCGGGCGCGGGAGCGCGCTGAACGTCAGGCGGAAGCCTGGCGGGCAAGATCGGCGGCGTGACGGCGGATCCTTTCGATGGCCACGGCGATCGAGTCCATGTCGGAGCGGGGCCCGAGCAGCATGTTCTGCGTGAGCCATACGGCCTCCGTGCAGAGGCGGTCATTGGCGGGGCAGGCGGTTCTTTCGGGCCACTCTTTCAGGATTTTTTCCGGGAAAATCCGGCGATATCCGCGGGAACCGAGCGTGTTTTTCAGGAAAGGCTGGGTGTTGAGAGGCGAGTAGCCGCCGGCCGCGGGAATGCCCTCGGCGCGGAGAGCCTTGAGGAACAGCTCGCGGGAAAGGCCGGAGAATTCCGCGGGGTCGTAGCGGAACATGTACAGGTGATAGGCGTTGAGCGTGCAGCCGGCGTACTGGCGGGCGGGACGGATGCCGGGGATCTGTCCGAGCAGGGACGTCAGATAGGCGCCGTTGGCTGCGCGGGTGCGGACCTGGGCGTCGAGGCGGGACATCTGCTGAAGGAGCAGGGCAGCCTGGAACTCGGTGAGGCGGAGGTTGTGGCCCGTGGAGGCGTAGACGAAGTTCGTGCCGATGGCCTTGAGGCCGCTGCCGTTGTTGTGAAAGGCATAGGCGCGCTCGTAGAGGGAGTCGTCATCCGTGAGCACGGCGCCGCCCTCGCCGGAGTTGAGATTCTTGGACGCCTGGAAGCTAAAGCAGCCGGCGGCGCCGAGGGTTCCTACTTTGCGGTTCTTCCACTCGGCCATATGCGCCTGGCAGGCGTCCTCGATGACGGGAATGTTGCGGGCGCGGGCGATGGCGAGGATGCGGTCCATGTCGCAGACGTTGCCGCCGAGGTGGACCGGCATGATGGCCCGGGTGCGCTCCGTGATGGCAGCCTCGAGCTTCGACGCGTCCATCTGGAAGGTTTCGGGGTCGGTGTCGACGAAGACGGGCAGGGCGAACTGGCGGAGGACGACGTTGACGGTGGCGATGAAGGTATACGGGGGGATGATGACCTCGTCGCCCGGCTGGACGTCGAGCGCGTTGAGGCAGACGAAGAGGGCGGAGGTGCCGTTGCAGGTGGCGAGGCAGCGGCGGGCGCCGGTGGCGCGGGCGTAGGCCTCTTCGAAACGGCGGACGTTTTCGCCGTTGCCGCGGTACCAGCGGCCGGAGCGGAGCGTTCCCACCAGAGCCTGCTCTTCGGGTTCTCCGAACACCGGCCAGGAAGGGAACGGATCCCGGCGCACGGGCGCGCCGCCGAGCAGCGCGGGCCTGTCATCGAGGCGGAAAGCGGCCGCCATGGGGGCGGCGGAAAGGACAGCGCGGCGCGTCGGTTGGGGCTTCATCGCCTCCCCATTCTACTGCCGGGCTTCAAGGGGATCACCGGGGAGACGGGGACAGAGCGGCGGCGGGAGACGGCACGATCCGCGGCAGGGCGCCCGGGGCCTGGTCGATCATGAACGGCCGGGGCGCGGCTTCGCAGTCAGGCAGGGGAGCGCCGGCGTAGTAGGCGAGACCGTACCGCCAGGAGCGGTGAAGGCGGCTGATGCAAAGCTCGTTGCTGTGGCGCGCGGCTTTGCGCCAGAGCCCGCGGGCGGAGACGATCTGGTCGAGCACGGGCGCGGCGCTGAGCTGAATGAAGGCGAAAGCGGCCAGAGCGGCGGCGGCGGCCACGGAAACGGACGCCGCGCGGCGCCCGCGGGCATCGAGCCACCAGACGCCAAGCGCCACCGGAAGCAGGGCGGCGAAATACTCCCAGGCTATGGATTCGAAGCGCGCGTTGGTGATGCCGTACAGAAGGGCTTCCGGCAGCAGCGAGGCGGCAGCGGGGCTGACGCCCGTCAGCATGACGGTCCAGAACAGCGGCCGGGAGGCGCGGGGGGCCGCAGCGAGGCAGGCCGCGAGGAGGATGCAGACCGAGGGCCAGAGAGGGAGAAGATAACCGGGCAGTTTATTGCGGGAAATCGAGAAAAAGAGAAATCCAAAGGCGAAGATCAAGAGGGGAATTTTCAGTTTCTGATCCTGCCAGATGTTTTTCCCCGCTGCGAAGAGCGCCGGAATCCAGGGAAAGAGTCCGCCGAGGGCGACCGGAACGTAGAACCAGAAGGGCTGGACGTGCTGCAGCTCTTCGCTGGAAAAGCGGGAGAAATGATGGCGGAGGAAGAATTCGTCGAGAAAAGGCCGGCCATGCCGGACTGCCATGGCGGCGTACCAGGGGGAGGCGAGGAGGAGGAAGAGCGCGGCGGGGGCGATCCATGCGCGCCAGTCTTTCCGGAGAAACCAGAGCACGGGCAGGAAGAGGACGAGCGGCACGAGACCTTTGGCGAGGACCGCGGCGGCCAGGCAGGCGGAGGCGGCGTAGCGCGGCGCGGCGGCGCGGGTTTCCAAGGACAGCCAGGAGAGAAGAACAGCGGACTGAAAGAAGACGGCCAGAGGCAGGTCTGTGACGCCGATCTTGCTGTAGGCGACCCAGCCGGCGGTGGCGGCGTTGAGCAGGGAGGCGAAGAACGCGGTGCGGGCGCCGAGCAGGCGGCGCAGCAGCAGCCACTGAGAGAAGAGGAATGCAGCCGAGAGCAGGGCGACGGGAAGGCGGGGCGCGAGATCCGGTCCGAGGCCGGCGAGGAAGCCTGCGGCGGTCATCCAGTACAGCAGGGGGGGCTTCTCGAACCAGGGCTCGCCCCAGAGTCTTGGCGTGAGCCAGTCGCCGCTGTGCGCCATGGCGCGGCCGATGAAGGCGTAGCGGGGCTCGTCAGGCCCGAGCAGGCCGGTGTCCGCCAGCCCGGAGCAGTAGAAAGCGCCTGCAATCAGGAGAAAAAGGACCGGCGGCCACAGAGGAAGGTCGCGCGAGCCGGGCGGGGACACCCACCAGTATAATGGCGGCGATGCGACTGCTGATGAAGGCGGCTCTGTGCCTGTGGCTGGCGGCTCCGCTTGGCGCCGATGTTTCGCAGTGCGCCTGCGACCCTTCGAAGCCGGAGACGATGCAGGCGCGGAACTGTTCGCTCTGCGCCGAGGCGGAAAAGCAGCCGGGGGGCGCGGAGTTTTTTCTGCTGAAAGACATCAATCCGCGGAAGCCGAACCGCTGGCTGGCGCTGCCGCGCGCGCACCGTCCGGGAGCGCACGAGCTGCGGGACTATCCAAAGCCCGTGCGCGACGCGCTGTGGCGGTTTGCGGTGCAGGCGGCGCGCGAGAAGTTCGGGGACGAGTGGGGGATCGCCTATAACGGCTCCGAGGTGCGGACGCAGTGCCACATGCATCTGCATATCGGGCGGTTTGTGCGGGCTGCGGAGACGGGGCGTTTCCTTTTCGTGCGGCGGCTGGAAGACATCCCCGCGCCGGAGGCGGGCGGACTGTGGGTGCATCCGGTGGCTGGGGGGTATCACGTGCATCTGGGCGAGCAGATCACGGAGACGGCGCTGGTGCGTTGATGGGAACGCCCGCAGCCGCCGGGCAGTGATACTCTGAAGACGAAATCCCATTCCAGAGTCAGCCAGGGTGCGATGAGAATTCTGGTCATCGAAGACGAAGAGCGGATCGCGGACTTCATTCAGCGAGGGCTGCAGGGCGCCGGCTATGAAGTGGACACGGCGGGCGACGGCCAGACGGGGCTCGAGAAGATGCACGAGCTCGACTACGACCTGCTGATTCTCGACCTGATGCTGCCGGACATCGACGGGCTGACGGTGCTCGAGAAGACGCGCAACCGGAAGGTGAGCCCGCCGGTGCTGATCCTGAGCGCCCGGAGCGAAGTGGAAGACCGGGTGAGGGGGCTGGAGCTGGGCGCGGACGACTATCTGGTGAAGCCGTTCGCGTTCGAGGAGCTGCTGGCGCGGGTGAAGGCTCTGCTGCGGCGCGGGCAGCCGGTTCCCGAGAGGCTGGTGGCGGGAGACCTGGTGGTGGACTGCCTGCGGAGAAAAGTGACGCGGGCGGGCAGGCCGATCGAGCTGGCGCCCAAGGAGTTCAGCATTCTCGAGTATCTGGTGCGGAACCAGGGCAAGCCTCTGACGCGCACGATGATCGTCGAGCACGTCTGGGACATGGAATACGACGGGCTGACCAACATCGTGGACGTCTACATCCGCCACCTGCGGGCCAAGATCGACGACCCGTTCCCGGTGAAAGTGATCCGGACGGTGCGCGGCACGGGTTACATGCTGGAGGCGAACGAAGCCGCCGCGGCGCAGGGCGGAGCGCCGGAGTAGAAGAGGCGGCCGGCGGGGAGCCGGATCAGAATGCTGCAAGGGGCCGCAGGAGCGCAGGCGGGAAAGGCCGGCAAACCGGCGCTGGGCCTGCGCACGCGGCTCACGCTGAGCTATGTGCTGCTGTTCGCCATCGTGATGGCGTCGATCGGGTTCACGTTCCATCAGGCGCTGGTCGTGATCGTGCATCAGCAGACGGAGCGCCTGCTGGACGGGGAGTGGAGCGCGCTGAAGGGATTTCTCCGGAGCCGGGACGCGGACCTGGTGTGGGCGTACGATCCGGAGCATCCGGAAGAGGCCTTCACGGTGGAGCGGCTGAGGCGGGTCTTTCTGCTGGCTAGGCCGGACGGCGAGATCGTGGAGATGTCGAACGGATATGCGTCGCTCGGGCGGGAGTCGGAAGAGACGATCCGCTCCGTGCTGCAGTCCGGGCAGACGGTGACGGTGACGCGGCGGGACGCGCACGGAGAGGTCTACAGGGTGAGGATGGGGCCGTATGGCGGGGCGGGGCGGACGTATTTCGCCGCCATCGGGATGAGAGCGAGCGACACGGAGCGGATTCCGGCGCGGATGCTGGGGGTGTACGCGATCAGCGCGCCGGTGATGCTGCTGGCAATCGGGATTCTGGGCTGGTATGCAGCGGGAAGGGCGCTTTCACCGCTGCAGCGCGTGGTGGAAGCGGCGCAGAAGGTGTCGGGCGGAAACCTGAGCCTGCGGATCGAGCGGCTGGGCACGAACGACGAGCTCGACGAGCTGATTGCGACATTCAACGGAATGATGGAGCGGCTGGAGGCGAACTTCGAGCAGATGAAGCGGTTTTCGATGGACGCCTCCCACGAGCTGCGCACGCCGCTGACGGCGATCCGCGGGCAGCTTGAAGTGGCGCAGCTGACGGCGAAGACGGCGGAAGATTTCCGGCGGGCGGTGGCGATGGCGCTGGAAGACGTGGAGCGTCTGGGTCGGATCGTGCAGTCGCTGCTGCAGCTGGCGCAGGCGGAGGCGGGGCAGATCCGGCTGAACTTCGAGCCGGAGCTGCTGGCGGAAGTAGCGGCGCGGCAGATGGCCCGTTTCCAGCCGCTGGCGGACGCCAAGCGCCTGAAACTCGAGCTCGAGGCCGAAGACGGCTGCCTGACGATGGTGGACCGGCTGCAGATGGAGCGTCTGCTGGACAACCTGCTGTCGAACGCAGTGAAGTACACGCAGGAAGGCGGGCGCGTGACCGTCCGGGTGAAACGCGTGAAGGGCGAGACCGTGCTGGAAGTAGCCGATAACGGACCTGGCATCGCGGCGCAGCATCTGCCGCACATCTTCGACAAGTTCTACCGCGTGAGGGAGGGCGAGAAGACCGCCGGGAGGGGCGTGGGGCTGGGACTGGCCTTTGTGGAATGGATCGCCCGCGCGCACGGCGGCCGTGTGAGCGTGGAGAGCGAGCCGGGCAGGGGCTCGACGTTCCGGGTCAGCCTGCCTGCGCCCGACGGGAGCCGCGAACCGCGCCGCCACAACTGAGGCGCGCCCGGCTGATATGCTGTCGGCGGGAAGGCAGGGACGCGGAGCGATGATGCACCGGCGGCATTTCCTTGGGATGACGGCGGCAGCGCTGGCATCAGGCCAGGCGCCGCAGGACGCCAACTACGACGAGTCTAAGGTGCCGGCCTATGTGTTGCCGGACCCGCTGCGGTTCAGCGGCGGCGGGCTGGCGCGGACGGCAGAACACTGGAAGAAACGGCGGCGGGAAATCCTCGACATTTTCGAGAGAGAGATTTACGGGCGCACGGTGGCGGGGCGGCCGGAGGGGATGCGCTTCGAAACGCTGTCCCCGGCGGAGCCCGCGCTGGGCGGGGCGGCGCTGAGAAAGCTGGCGCGGATCCATTTTTCCGCAAATCCGCAAGGGCCGAAAATGGATCTGCTGCTGTATTTTCCGCCGGACGCGCGCGGAAAAGCGCCGGTTTTTCTGGGCCTGAATTTCATGGGCAACCAGACCGTGCGGCACGATCCGGCGGTGCCGCTGAACGGAAACTGGCTGCGGGACAGCCCGCAGCACGGAATCGTGAACAACCGGGCGACGGAAGCGTCGCGCGGGTCGAGGGCGTCGCGGTGGGCGGTGGAGCGGATCGTCCGGGCGGGATTCGGGCTGGCGACGGCGTGCTACGCCGACCTGGTTCCGGACAATGCGCAGGATGCGTTCCGGCAGGGCGTGATTCCGCTGTTTTACCGTCCTGGGCAACAGCAGCCGGCGCCGGGCGAGTGGGGCGCGATCGGCGCATGGGCGTGGGGGCTGAGCCGGGCGCTGGACTATCTCGAACAGGAGCCGCTGGCGGACGCGAAGCGGGTGGCGGTGATGGGCCATTCCCGGCTGGGCAAGACGGCGCTGTGGGCGGGCGCGCAGGACGAACGGTTCGCTCTGGTGATCGCCAACAACTCCGGCTGCATGGGCGCGGCGCTGAGCCGGAGAAAATACGGCGAGACAATCGCGCATATTACGAAGCTGGCGCCGTACTGGTTCTGCCAGAATTTCCGGAAATATGCGGGAAAAGAAGATGAATTGCCGGTGGACCAGCACATGCTGATCGCGTTGTGCGCGCCGCGGCCGGTGTATGTGGCGAGCGCGGAGGAAGACCGTTGGGCCGACCCGCGCGGAGAATTCCTGTCCCTTGTGCATGCCGATCCGGTCTACCGGCTGCTGGGCGCGGATGGATTGCCTGAAAAGGAGATGCCGAAGCTGCATGAACCCGTGATGGGACGGCTCGGCTATCACATCCGCGCCGGGGTTCATGATGTCACGGACTACGACTGGCAGCAGTTCATCGAATTCGCCCGCAGGCATTTCGGGATGGAGGGGGCGTGACCGGGGGCGCGGCGGCGGGGGAACGGGCATGAAATGGGCGGCCCTGGCGGCCGGCGCTCTGTGCACGGCGGTGTTTTTCCTGTGGGCGGCGAGCCGTCTGTGGTGGAGCCGGGCCACGCAGGAATGGAGGGCGGGATTGGCGTCCCGGCCGGGGCGGCAGTCTGAGCGGCCGGCCGCTGTGGAGACGCTGCCTCTGCCGCTGCAGCGATACCTGAGGAGGGCGCTCATGCTGCCGGAGGCGAGGGCGGAGAGGGTCTGGATCCGCCAGGAGGGGATGTTCAACCTGAGCGAAGAAGGCGAGCGGTGGGTTCCGTTTGCCGCAGAGCAGGTGACGTCGCTGGGCGAGCCGGGCTTCGACTGGGACGCCCGGGTGCGGATGGGGCCGGGCGTGACGGTGTTCGTGCGGGACTCGTATGCGGACGGAGAGGGGCTGACCGAGGCGCGCGTGTTCGGACTGTGGCCGGTGGCGCATGTCCGGGGCGGAGGGGCGATCGCGGAAGGGCAGCTGCTGCGGTTTCTGGCCGAAGCGCCGTGGTATCCCATGATCCTGCTGCGCGGAGAGCTGGTGGAATGGATCGCAATGGATGACCGTTCCGCGCGGGCGGTGTTGCGTCACGGTGCTCTGCGGGCTTCGATGGTTTTTACCTTCGGCGAAGATGATTCGGTGATGGCGGTGCGGGCGGAAGCACGCGGGCGGACGAGCCGGGGGCGGCTGGTTCCGACGCCCTGGCAGGGGCGGTTCTGGAATTACGCGAACCGGAACGGCGTGTGGTTGCCGCTGGAGGGCGAGGTGTCCTGGATTCTGCCGTCCGGGCCGCAGCCGTACTGGCGCGGGCGGATTAGGGAGATCCGGTACGAGGTGCGCCAGTAGCAGGGGTTCAGAGCGGACGCAGGCGCGGCCAGGCGATTTCGACGCCCTGACTCAGGAGCAGGTCCTGGAATTCCCGGAGGAGTTTTTCGGTGTTGCGCACCTGTCGCGGGCGCAGACCGCGGCGCACGCAGTGCGCGGCGAGCGCGCCGGCGCTTTCGCCGATGTTCCATTCGACCGGGTGCAGGCGGTAGCAGCCGTTGGTGATGTGGGTGACGCCGAGGTTTTTCGAGGCGGGCAGAAGATTTTCGACGCGTTTCGGGATGAGTGCGCCGAGAGGGATCTGGAAGGGGAGGCAGCTGACGTCGATGTAGTTGTCGCCGCCGCTGGAAGGGTGCAGGTCGATGCGGTAGCTGCCAACTCCGACCGAATCGGGGAAGGGTTCGGCAGCGACCTCTTCCCGCGGCCTGCCGGTGGCCTGCATGCGCGCTTCGGTGCCGACGTGGTGTTCGAGCACGGTGAATTCGGCCTGGATGCGGCGCGACTCGCGGATGTAGGGATACATGGCGAGGCCGTCGGCCGTGCCGGTGATGTCGGGCCTGAGGTGAAGGCCTTTCCAGCCCGCGCCGCCATCGGGGCGCGGGGCTTCGGTCTGCATCCAGTACACAAGCGACAGGCTGAGCTGGCGGGCGCGCCTGAGATGCCTGGCCGCTTCTTCAGGAGCCACCCCATACAGGTTGCCGAGCCAGTAGTCGTTCTGCGGCCAGTTGACGAGCGTGACATCGGTGGAACAGAAGCCCGGCTCGTAGATGGCCTTGTTGATGATGCGGCGGTAGAGCCAGAGGTTGAGGCCAGGCTCTTTGGCCTGGAGCGTGGGATCGAAGAACATGCGCCGCGGCTGCAGGGTGATGGGGTCGGACATCGTCCATGCGAGGAGCCTGCCAGGCCAGGGCGGGCGCATTTCGGGAACGTAGTCCCGCCAGAAAGAGTATTCTTCGGGACGGTCGATGGTGTGGTCGGCATCGGGGTCGTAGCCGAGAGCGAAGCAGACGGTGAAGGCCTGATGGTTGGCGGGCTGGGGCTGTTCGGGGGCGTGGAGTTCCCCGGTCTGAGCGCGCGACTCGGCGCCGGTGACGAATTCGGTGCGGGTGAGAGGCAGGAGCTCGCCGGTTTCGGTGGCATCGATGAAGTACGGGGCGCGGACGATGCGCGCGGCGCCGGAGTCGTCACGGAACTCGACGGCCCTGACCGTGGCGCCTTCCGTGTCGGCGCGGAGAGGGACGGCGCGGGTGAAGAGGGCGAGGCGGCCGGAGGAGAGGTAGCGCTGCAGCATGGAGTGCAGCACGGCGAGGGCGACGCGGGGCTCGTGCGTGATGGGGGAGACGGCGCCGCCGCCGGGATTGAGGCGGGGGTTTTCGGCATGCGGCGGCAGGAGGGGGTAGTGGGTGCGGTAGTACTGGCGGACGCCGTTGCGGAAGGCGCGGTAGGCGGCGGTGCAGCCGAACCATTCGATCCAGGGATGCTCGTCGGGAGGGACGGCCTGGGCGGTGAGCTGGCCGCCGATCCAGAGCGTCTCTTCGGTCATGACGACGCGGAGCCCGGCGCGGCAGGCGGCCAGGGCGGCGGCGCAGCCGCCCGTGCCGCCGCCGATGATGGCGACGTCGGCGGCGATCTCGCGGCCCGAGGCCCAGGCGGGGATGGAGAAAACAGGAACGGCGGAGATTGTTTGAACAAAAGAGCGGCGCGTGAGCTTCATGGGGAAACGACCCTACGCTATCATGGGCATGGGTCCGGTGTGCGGGCCCTCTCCATGGCGGTTGTCACCGTTTCCGGGCAGGCTGGATGCAGGACGCGCGAAGTGGCGCGGCTGGCGGCGCAGCGGCTGGGTTTCACGCACCTGAGCGCCGAAAGGCTGGACGCGCTGATGGGGGAAGAGTTCGGGCCGGTGATCGAGCGCGCCAGCCGGGTGTGGCCGGACATGGCGGCGTCGATTCTGCTGCGGCTGGCCACGCAGGAGCACCTGGTGGTGGGGGTGGATGGCGCCGAGGAGCTGTTCCGGGGATTCCCTGCCCTGCTGCGGGTGCGCGTGGTAGCGCCGGCGGCGCGGCGGACGGGCAACGTGATGCTGGACGACGGGCTGAACCGTGCGGAGGCGCGGCAGGCGCTGGCGATGCGGGACCGCGAGGCGGCGCAGCTGAGGAAGGCGCGGTTCGGACGCTCGACGGCGGCGGCCGAGAATTTCGACCTGGTGCTGAACGCCGCGTCGCTGGACGCGGCGCACATGGCGGAGCTGATCGCGGCGGCGGTGGCGCATCAGGGGCTGGCAGAGCACGGGTTTCTGTCGCCGGCGGCGGAGGCGCAGCTGCAGTTCCAGATCCGGCTGCGGCTGGCGAAACACGGAATCCATCCGCGGGGCCGCGCGGCGCTGACGAAGCCGCAGTTCGGGCATCCTTCCGAGGAGATCTTCGCCAACCTGCTGGATTTTTACCGGATCCCGTGGGAGTATGAGCCGAAGTCGTTCCCGATCGCATGGGACGAGCACGGCAACGTGATCGAGGCGTTTACGCCGGACTTTTATCTGCCGGAATCGAACCTTTACGTGGAACTCACCACGATGAAACAGTCGCTGGTGACAAAGAAAAACCGGAAGATCCGGCTTCTGCGGGAGATCTACCCGCACGTCAATATCCAGGTGTTTTACCAGAAGGACATCATGGATCTGGTGATGAAATACGGGCTGGCGCCGCAGGCGCAGCCGCAGCCGTAGGCGGGACGGCATGAAGGTTCCCGCGCTTCCCGTCATCGACCGGGTGCTGTTCACCGAAGAAGAGGTGCATCGCCGCATCCGCGAAGTGGCGGCGGAGATTTCCGACCGATACCGGGAGGGCAACCTGAAGATGATCGGGGTGCTGAAGGGGAGCGTGTTTTTCCTGACGGCGCTGGCGCGGGAGCTGACGATTCCGGTGAAGATCGATTTTCTGTCCATCTCGCCGTTTTCGAATCATACGAAGGCCCCAGGGGTGGTGCGGATCGCGAAAGACCTGGACGAGCCCGTAGAGGGCGAAGACGTGCTGCTGGTGGAAGACATTGTCGACACGGGCTTCACTGCGCGCTACCTGCTGCAGACGATCGCGGGGCGCGGACCGAACTCGATCGCGCTGTGCACGATGCTGGACCGACCGGCGCGGCGGATCGTGCCGTTGAAAATCGACTTCAAGTGTTTCGAGATTCCGGACCGGTTCGTGATCGGCTGCGGGCTGGATTACAAGCAGCTCTACAGGAACCTCAACTTCCTCGCCGTGCTGAAGCCGGACTGAGGCGGACGCTGAGGGCAGAGCCGAGGGCAGCCGCCCAGAAGAAAAGCCGCCGGCGCTGCCGGCGGCAGGAGACATCGGGCTCTGAGCAGGGGTGGCGGGAGCGGAGCAAAGCTCCGCTCCCAAGGCTCGTCTGTCACTGGTTGAGAAGCTCGAGGCAGCCCTCGAATGCGTCGAGGTGGCTCGTCGAGCCCTGGAGCAGGGACGTGAACACGCGCTTCACTTCGGCGTCCGTTACGGTTTTCCGGGCGCTCTCCAGATCTTCGATGTCTGCCTTCTCAACGAGAACTCCCACTTCGAGGGCGTCCTTGACGGACAGCATGCCTTTCGCCAGAAGCTCGTTGTACAGCGACTGGAGGCTGGCATCCCTGAAGACGCCTTCGGGCAGATCCCTGGCCGGGTCGTCGATATTGTAGCGGGCGAGCAGGCGTCCGACAGCGTCAAAGTGCCGCTGTTCGCTCTCCGCGATCCGCTCGAACACACGGAGATTCCATTTCCCGGCGAGCCTGGCGTACAGGTCGCGGGCCATTTTTTCTTCCTCGCGCATGAAGGCGAGCTCGCGGGCTTCCTCCGCGGTCACGGTCGAGACGGCGGGAGCGACGCCTGAGGGAGGACCGAAACGGTTGGGGTTGCCCTGCGCGGCGGCAAGGATGCTGAAGACCGCGAGCGCGGCCAGCGAAAGCGTGAAAATGCGGAGATCGGATCGAACGGGCATGATATGAACTCCTTTGTTTCTCTTCTGCAATCAATCCTTGATTCCGCCCATGCAGCCAGCGGTCAACCTGACAGGCCGACCAGAGACACTGCGCCCGCCTGCATCAAGAGCGACATGGTGCTGGAGCTCCTGCTATGGAGGCGGCGCAGGACCGAGGCCGGCAGCCTCAAATTGCCGGGAGAGCGAACCACCTTCCGGGGCTGTCCAATCCGGGAACCGCAATCTGCCGCTCTCCCTGCCCACTGTTGAACCTCTCACTGCATGAGACGGCGCATGCCCCGGCTGGTTTACGGCTGCAGTGAAAATCGTGGGGCTGGAGGAGAAACCGGCTGGAGCCGTTGGCGGCGCGAGCCTGGGTTCGTTTCGCAGTCTTACGCGGGAGGGGGCGGTGGCGCGCCTGCGGCGGGATGGGAGGGTTCGAAGGGTTGGGGTGGCGGTGTTTCCAACCGCCTGGCCGCAGTCCTTCGGGAAGCTCCCGCGCGGCTCCGATTCCGCTGGAACCCGCGGCGGATTTCATTCACGACGGCGTGCCGCGGGGGAGGCGCGGGAGCTACGCGTGACGGTTGAGGACGAAGTCCTCTTCGAAGAGATCGTATTCCGTTCTGCGCATGCCGCAGCGGAGGTAAGTCTGCTGTGCGCGCTGGTTGGATTTTTCAACGTAGAGGCGGAGGCCGCAGACGCCCGGATCGGACTTGGCGAGCGAGCGCACATGATCGTAGAGGGCGCGGAAGACGCCCTGGCCGCGGTGTTCCGGGGCGACCCAGACGCTCTGGATCCACCAGAAGAGGCCGTTGCGCCAGTCCGACCATTCATAAGTGATCATGAGCTGTCCGGCGCGGCGGCCGTTGCGCTCGGCGATGAAGTAGCGGCCGCGGGAGGGGTCGTCGAAGACGGCATGGACGCCCGCGCGCAGGCGGTCGAGGTCGAGGGAAAGATGTTCGGTCTCCAGGGCCATTTCCGCATTGCCGCGGACGAGGAACTCGGAGTCTTCGCGCATGGCCGGGCGGATCGAGATCTCTTCGCTCATTCTGTTTCAAACAATCCTTCTGAGTTTTGTCACGCGCCCCGCCTCCACCCATTCCACCACGAAGATATTGCCCTCCGCGTCGAAGCAGGCCGAATGAGGACAGATGAAGCGGCCGGCGGGGAAGCGCTCGCGGGGCTGCTTGCGGAGTTCGCCCCACGAGCCGGAGGGATCTTCGCCGAGGTGGGCGATGAGGCGGTCCCCGCCGTCGAGGAGCGTGACGCGGGCTTCGAGATCGGGCACGAGCAGCGTCCGGCCGCGGTGATCGAAATGGCAGGGCAGTTTCACCGAGCCTTCCGCGGCGAAGCCGAGATGCGCGCCATCGAGGGAGAAATACTGCAGGCGGCGGTTGGTGCGGTCGGCGACGAGGACGCGCTCGGCGCCTGAGCGGCGGTCGATGGCGATGCCGTGCGGGCAATCGAGCCGGCCCGCTTCCCTGCCCTTGCCGCCGAAGGTGAATTTCCAGCGGCCGCGCGCATCGTAGACGTTGACGAACGACGAGCCGTAGCCATCGGCCACGTAGATGTCTCCGCTGGAGGCGATGGCGAGATTGGTGGGGCTGTAGCGGGGGCGCTTGCCCTCGGCCGAGGGCTGGTAGGCGGGCGATTCTTCCGGGTAGCCGAGTTCCCAGACGCGCTCGCCTTTCAGGGAATACTTGGCGACGACGGCGCGGCGGGTGTCGCAGAAATAAAGGAACTCTTCGCCGCCTTCCCGGCGGATGGCGAGGCCGTGGGCGCCGCCCCTGAACTCGCCGCCCCAGCTCCGGACGAAGCGGCCGCGCGGATCGAAGACGACGACGGTGTCGTCGCTCTGCGAAGCCGCGTTGACGGTGTGATGGATGTAGACGAAACCCTGCGAGTCGACGCAGACTCCGTGGGTGTTGCCGTAGGAGATGCGGGAGGGCAGCTCGCCCCAGTCGTGATGGACTTCGTACTGGTGTTCGCCCGAACCGGCGACGGGCAGGCGCGAACCGGACTTGTCCGACGCGAAGATGGCGGGCGCGGCGCAGGCGGCCAGGAACTGGCGGCGGGTGGGAACAGACATGGCGGAATCCCCTCTTGAGAGAACGTGGCTCTGATTCTACCCGACTCCGCCGTCAGAGATCTGGCGGGCGGCGTCCGCGACGGCTGCCTGGATGCGGGGCAGGCCTTCCAGAATGGCGGACGGACCCGGCTGCAGGATGTGGTGGGAACGGATCTCGACGATGCGTCCGCAGCGGACGGCTTCGGTGGATTCCCAGCCGGGGCGGCGGGCGATGGCGGAGGAACGGATGCGGCGTCCGCACCAGCTGGCCAGGATCAGCTGGGGATTGCGGCGGGCGGCCTCGGCGGGGTCGACGATGCGGTCCTGGGCGCGCCAGCGGCCGCGGAGTTCGGGAAACAGCGGCGCGCCGCCGGCAATTTCGATCAATTCGTCCACCCAGCCGACGCCCGAGATGAGCGGATCCATCCACTCTTCGAACCACACGCGCGGGCGAAGGGGCAGATGCGCCGACTGTTGGCGCACGCGGCTGATCTCCTGTTCGAGGCGGGCGCTGAGACTTCGGGCCGCGGGCCGGGCATCGACGATGCCGCCGAGCAGTTGGATCGTTTCGAAGATGCCCGAGAGGGTGCGCTGGGTGGTGACGAGCACGTTGCAGCCTGCGCGGATGAGGGCGGCGGCCAGATCGGCCTGCACGTCGGAATAGCCGATGACCAGATCCGGATCGAGGGCGAGGATCCGGTCGAGTCTGGCGGTGGAGAAACCCGAAATGCGGGGCTTGCCGTCGAGGGCGGGAAGGCGTGGAGCGAACGCGGTCAGGCCCGCGACAAGCGAGGCCTGGCCCAGCAGGGCGAGGATCTCGGCGGACTCGGCGCTGAGGCAGATGATGCGTTCGGCTGGCATGCACTGATGGGCGCCGGGCGGAGCTCTGGAGGCCGGAGAACCCGGACGCCGGCGGTCTGAACCCTGATTGTAGCCGGAAGGACGACGCGGATCATCCGATGCGGTCGCGGTCTCCGAATTCGCGGATCGCGAGGTACGAGGAAAACTTCGACGCCGGGGAGATGATGGTGGCGGGGGCGCGGGGGACGCAGCCGAAAAAAACTCCATCGAGGGCGAGGTGACGCGGATCCGGTATTTTCACAACGATCCGAAAATCAGCCGAGCGCCTTGCAGGTTGTCAGGAATTACCAGAATGCGGTGAAGGGCATCGGCGGCAAGGTGGTGTTCGAGCGGCTGCCGCTGGCGAAAGGCGGCGGCGAAAGGGTGATGACGGCGCAGTCCGGCGGCAGGGAAGTGCAGGTGCGGGTGCGTCCAGAGGTTTTCTCCGCGCCAACGCAAAGCTCTGTGCTGCAGATCGTCGAGCGCGAGGCGATGCAGCAGGCGGCGGGTGCGGCGAAGCCTCAGGAAGACGTGAAGCAACAGGGCCTTGCCGCGCGTTCTTTCAACTTCGACACGAACAGGCGGGACATCCGGCCGCAGGCTCAGGCGACGCTGAACGAAGTTGCGGCAGCGCTCCAACAATCGCCTTCGATGCGCCTGCGCATTCAACAGCACACGGACAACGACGGGCAGGAGGAGGCGGACACGGTTTTTTCCGGGCGGCGGGCGAAGAACCGGCGGGTGGAGCTGGTGAAGCAGTAATCGAGGAAGGAGGCTCAGTTCCTGCGGCGTGGGGCGCAATCCAGGCAGAGGCCGAAGAGCAGGATTTCGTGGTCTTCGACGACGAATCCTGAGGGCGCCAGGCGCTGCACGTCCGGCAGGCAGCCCTCCATTTCGAAGACGCGCTGGCAGCGGCGGCAGCGGAAGTGGTGGTGGTGGCCGCGTCCGGCGACCTCGTAGCGGGGCGCCTCGCCGCCGATTTCGACCTGGGCGAGGAAGCCCTCCTCGACGAGCGCGCCCACGGTTCGGTAGACGGTGGCGATGCCGAGGCCCGGGACGGCGCGCTGGGCCAGCTCGAGGACTTCGCCGATGCTGAGGGGGCGGCTTGCCTGCTCTAGGACCGAGCGGATGGCGGCGCGCTGGCGGGTGCGGCGGCGCTGGACGGGTGCGCCTTTCATGAGAATGGTTCCTCAACAGGATTGTAGCAGCAGGCCGTGTCTGGAGCCAGAACAGAAAGCGGGCGAATTGTTCCGGCCGTGGGGCGGCGCGTGCCGTGCTAGCATGGATGTTTGTCAGGCTCCGGGCTCCGTGCAACGGGGCGGTCCGAACCCCGCCAGGTCCGGAAGGAAGCAACGGTAGGACCCCACCCCGTGTGCCGCGGATCCCCCGGGGCCTGGCATTTTCCGGCCTTCCCATGTACCAGGTTCTGGCCCGCAAGTACCGTCCCCAGAGTTTCGCCGAGCTGCTCGGGCAGGAGCATGTGCGGGCGACGCTGGAAAACGCGATCGCGCAGCGGCGGATCGCGCACGGCTACATTTTTGCGGGGCAGCGGGGGACGGGCAAGACGACGGTGGCGCGGATTCTGGCGCGGTGCCTGAACTGCGTGGAGGGTCCGACGCCGGCGCCGTGCGGGCGGTGCAGTTCGTGCGTGGAGATCGCAGCGGGCAATGCGCCGGACGTGATCGAGATCGACGCGGCGTCCAACCGCGGCATCAACGAGATGCGCGAGCTGCGGGAGAACGTGCGGTACCGTCCGTCGCGGGACCGGTACAAGATCTTCATCATCGACGAAGCGCACCAGATCACAAATGAAGCGTTCAACGCGCTGCTGAAGACGCTGGAAGAGCCGCCTGAGTGGGCGGTGTTCGTGCTGTGCACGACGGAGGCGCACAAGATTCCGGCGACGATCGCGAGCCGGTGCCAGCAGTTCGCGTTCCGGAGCGTGGACTTCACGGTGCTGGTGGAGCGGATGACGGAGATCTGCCGGCAGGAGGGGATCGAGGCGGACGGCGAGGCGCTGGCGGTGCTGGCGCAGGCGGGCGAGGGCAGCGTGCGGGACTCGCTGTCGGCGCTGGATCAGGCGATCGCCTGCTGCGGCGCGAAGCTGACAGGCGCCGAGGTGCGGCAGCTTCTGGGCATGTACTCGCTGGAGACGCTGCAGAAGACGACGGACGCCCTGGAGGCGGGCGCCCCGGCTGCCATGCTGGAAATTGCAGCGGAGCTCGAAAATTCCGGGAAAAATCTCCAGTATTACTGCAGGGAATTGTGCCGTTATTTCCGCAATCTCCTGGTAGCGAAAATCGCCGGCGTTCCCACGCGGCTGATCGCGGCGTCGGCGGCGGAACAGGAGCGGCTGGCGGCGACGGCGGCGCGGTTCCGGGAAGAGGACCTGACGCGGTGGCTGCAACTGGCGCTGGACATGTACTCGCAGCTGCAGTACTCGCTGCAGCCGCGGCTGCATCTGGAGCTGGGACTGCTGCGGCTGCTGCATGCGGGGCGGCTGAAGCCGATTGAAGAGGTGATCGGAGCTCTGGCGGCGGGCGGGAGCGCCGCGCCGGCGCCTGCGCGGGGCACGGGTCCGGCGGCGGGCGGGGGGAGTGCGCGGATGGCGGCGCCGGCTGCCGCGCCTGCGGCTGCCGCGCCTGTCCGCGGCGCAGCCCCGAGCGCGCCTGGAGCGGCGCCCGCGGAGGGAGGCTCGCTGAAGCAGAGGCTGGCGGCGGCGCTGGAGGCGATGAACGCCGGGCTGAGTGCGCACGCCGTGGAAGAGAGCGAGATCCGGGAATCGCAGAATACGGTGGAATTCGTTGCGCCGCGCGCGGCGGTGCTGGCGCTGCGGTCGCCGGACGTGGCCAAGGCTCTCGAGCAGGTGCTGGGGAGGAAAGTGAAGGTGGTGGTGACGGCGGGCGGCGGCGAGGCGGCGCCCTCGGGCGGCGGCGCTGCAACGGGCGCGAGGCTGGATGAAGCGGCGGCACGGGCGCTGGAGCATCCGGCGGTGAAGCGGTTCCAGGAACTTTTCCCGCAGAGCCAGATTCGGGAAGTACGCAATTTGAGGGAGGACTGAATGAAGCTACCGGGCGGCGGCATGCAGCAGATGATGAAACAGGCGCAGCAGATGCAGCAGCGCCTGCAGGAAGAGATTGCGGCGATCCGCGTGGAAGCCAGCGCGGGCGGCGGCATGGTGACGGTGAAGCTGGACGGCTCGAAGCAGTGCCTGGGCGTGACGATCGACCCGGAGGCGGCGGGCGACGCCGAGATGCTGGCCGATATGGTGATGGCGGCGTTCAACGAGGCGGCGCGCAAGGTGGATGAAGAGACAAAGAAGAAGACGGCGGCGCTGCTGGGCGGGCTGGGCCTGCCGCCGGGGCTTTTCTGAGAGGCGCGTGCGGGGATGCCGGACTTTGCGGAGCCGCTGGCGCGGCTGATCCAGGAAGTGAAGCGGCTGCCGGGGATCGGGCAGAAGTCGGCGCAACGGATTGCGTTCCACATTCTGCGTGCGCCGCGGGAGGATGTCGAGCGCCTGGCGGCGGCGCTGCTGGACGTGAAGGACAAGCTGGGGCTGTGCGCCGAGTGCAACAACATCAGCGACGCCGAGCTGTGCCCGTTCTGCCGGGACCCGCACCGCGACCGGCGGAAGATCTGCGTGGTGGAGGAGCCGCACAACATTCTGCCCGTGGAGACGACGCGGATCTACGACGGGCTGTATCACGTGCTGCACGGGTCGATCAGCCCGCTGCGGGGGATCGGACCGGAGCAGCTGAGGATCAAGGAGCTGCTGGGGAGGCTGGAAAAGGGCGAGGTGGAGGAGATCATCCTGGCGACGAATCCCACGGTGGAGGGCGAGGCGACGGCGGTGTATCTGGCGCGGCTGCTGAAGCCGCTGGGGGTGCGGGTGACGCGGATCGCGATGGGGATTCCGGTGGGCAGCGATCTGGAATACGCGGACGAAGTGACGATGTCGAAGTCGCTGGAGAACCGGCGGGAGATCTGACAGGCTCAGCTTTGGGCGCGTACGGAGCCGGCGCGCGGCAGCGCCGACGGCGGCGTTGAGGCGCCATCAGCCGCAAGGGATTCCCCGGACGTTGCAGGGGCCTTTTGCCGGACCAGAGCCAGAGTGGCCAGCGCCAGCAGGGCAGCGGCGGGCAGAGAGGCGGTCCATGGCTTGCCCATCAGCACGAGCCAGAGCGGCAAGGGGCCCGCCAGGAGAAACCACGCGGCTCTGCGCCAGCCGGACAGCGATGACGGCTGAAGGAGCGCGAAGGCCAGCAGGAGCGTCAGCGAGTCATGCGGGTAGGCATGATAGCTGATGAGGAAGCTGCCCGTAAGAGCCGCGGCCATCGCCACGGAGATTTGATCCGTCCTGAGGCTGATCCAGAGGACGGCAGCCACTGTGGCGGCAAGGAGGAACGGCAGCAGGCCGGGCGGATGCCCCAGCAGGCTGGCAACGCCCTGAAGGTTGGGCATGCCGGCCATATCGCGATGGATGACCGGGTTTGAGAGGATCCGCCAATACTGGGCGGGCCATCCGATACCCTCAGCGTAGAAGCTGACCAGCAGCAGGGCGGCGGCGCCGGCTGCGCCTCCGGCAAGGACAGTCCAGCGCCTGTGCAGGAGCAGAGCCAGGGGCGTCAGCACGAAGAGGTGGGCTTTGATGGCGCACAGCGACAACAGCATGCCTGCCTGAAAGTCCCGGCCTTTCCGCAGAGCCAGCCACGCGGCGGCGCACAGGGCCACGGCCAGCCAGACATCCTGGCCCCAGAGCAGTGCAAGATATGCGGCCGGGTTGAGGAGGGCCAGCCAGGCGGCCGGGCGGTTGGGCCCCAGTACGCGCAGGAAGACCCAGACCGCGGCCAGGAGGTTCAGCGAAACGAAGAGAAAAAAGGCGGCCAGGTACGGGAGCCTGCCCAGCGGGCGGAGCAGGAAAGAGTAAAACGGCGGACGGCTGTGCAGCACGGCGGGAAAGCGCGTGGCGAAGAGGCGCCGGTGCCAGCCGTAGTTCGCTTCCGGATCGTAGAGTTTGCCGGTGCCGGAGAGCTGGGCGCCCGTGTAGAGCTGCACGAAGTCCGTCTGGCCGGTCAGAAAAAACCGGCACACAGGCCAGCCGAGGGCCACGACCATGGCCAGGACGGCAGCGGCGATTGCGGCCATGCGGAACGGCCGCGCGGGAACAGCGCTCATCCACTCTTTCCATCGGCAGGAGGAGCGCGCTCCTGCACGGCGGCGCGGACTGCGCGATCACCCGGCGAGCACAGGCAGGGCGCCGGCTTCGAGAAGACCGTCCCGCGACAGGGCGCCCATGCGCAGCTCGACGATCTGATTGGCCGGCCGCGGCCGCGCGAGATCGATGGAGATGTAGTTGCCCGAGAGAGCCTTGCCGTTGTCTAGAGTGACGACACTGAGGGTGCGTCCGACAAAGCGGCGGCGGAAAGCAAGGTTTTTCTCAGAGGCGAGACGACGCAGCTCGCGGGTGCGCTCTTTGCGGAGCTCCCAGGGAACCCGCCCCGGCAGGGCGGCCGCCGGCGTGCCGGGACGCTCGGAGTAAGTGAAGACGTGCAGGTAAGTGAAGGGCATGCGGGAGACAAATTCCAGCGTTTCCTGAAACTCCGAATCGGTCTCGCCGGGAAAGCCGGTCATGACGTCGGCGCCGAAGGCGGCGTCCGGCATCAGCCGCGCTGCGCGCAGGATGCGGTCTTCGTAGTGGCGCGTGCGGTAGCGGCGCTTCATGCGCTTCAGCACCGCGTCGGAGCCGGACTGCAGAGGCATGTGGACGTGGGGGGCGATGCTCGGCGAGACGGCCATCAATTCGAGCAGTTCGTCCGTCCAGTCCATCGGCTCGACGGAGCTGATGCGAAGACGCTGCACGCCGGTCTCGTCAAGGATGCGGCGGAGCAGATCATGGAGGCGTCGTTGCGCGCCGAAGCCCCGTTCCCTGCCCCACCGGCCGAGATTGATGCCCGTGAGCACGACCTCGGCATAGCGGGCGGCGAGGGCGCGGATCTGGCGCAGGACTTCCTCTTCCGGCATGCTGCGGCTGGGGCCGCGAACCGACGGGATAATGCAAAACGCGCAGGGATTGTTGCAGCCGTCCTGGATTTTCAGATTGGGCCGGGTGCGGTCGCCGGAGGCGTCTTCCACGGGAGCGGAAAGAAAGGAAGCCTGGCGGGCGATCTCGCCGACACGGATCTCGCCGTGGTAGTCTTCGCACCCGTCGAGGACGCTGGCGAAAGCGCCGATCTGGTCCTTGTGGGTGTTGCCGGCGACGAAGGCGACGCCGGGCAGGCGGGCCAATTCCTCGGGCGAACGCTGGGCGTAACAGCCGGTGACAATGATGCGCGCGCGGGGGTTTTCGCGGTGGAGCCGGTGGATGGCCTTGCGGGCGTCTTCGTCGGCCGTGGCGGTGACCGTGCAGGTGTTGACGATCACCAGATCGGCGGCGGCGGGATCGGCGGCAGCGTGGAAACCCTGCTGGCGCAGGAGTCCTTCCATTGCTGCGCCATCGGCCTGGGAGGCGCGGCAACCGAAATTCTGGACGAAGAACCGGCGCACACTTCCAGTCTAACAGCGGCAGTTCTGGCGGCTGCCGGCGCTTGGGAGGAATATGCCGGGACGGGCGTCGGGATAGGGTGAATCGAGGCTGTCGGAGAGGAGGAGGAGGGACGATGAATGGATCAGTATGGCATCGGACCGGCTGCTGAGCCAGGAGGAAATCGACAATGTATTCCGGACCGCAAAGGGGGTCCGGGCCAAGGACGATCCGGCCAAGCGGGCGCAGGTGTATGACTTCCGCCGGCCGGACCGGATCGCGAAGGATCAGCTGCGGGCGATCCACCTGCTGCATGACAACTTCGCGCGGTCGCTGGCGTCGAGCCTTTCGGCGTACCTGCGCGCTTATGTGATGGTGAACCTGATCAGCGTGGAGCAGCTTTCGTTTCTGGAGTTCTCGCAGTGCCTGCCCGCGCCGACGTGCATCGTGAGCCTGAGCATGCGGCCTTTCGACGGGAACTCGATTCTCGAGATGAACCCGCAGATGGTGTTCCCGATCCTGGAGATGCTGCTGGGCGGGTCGGGCAAGACGCCGCTGAAAGAAAACCGGGAAATCACCGAGATCGAGCGTTCCATCCTCACGGGCGTTTTCCGCATCATTCTGCACGATCTGCGGGAGGCCTGGGCGCCGATCACGCAGATCAACTTCTCGATCGAATCGTTCGAGACGGAGCCGCAGCTGCTGCAGATCCTGGCGCCGAATGAGGCGGTGGTCGCCATCGGCATCGAGATCCGGATCGGCGAGGTGTCGGGGATGATGAACCTGGGCATTCCGTCGATCATCGTAAAGATGCTGCGGCAGAAATTCGACCAGCAGTGGTCGGTCCGCAAGTCCGAATCGACGGAGGCGGAGCAGGAACGGATGTGGCGGCTGCTGCAGCCCGCTGTGCTGAAGTTCGACGCGCGGATGACGGGACCGATGCTGACGGTGGAGCAGATGCTGGATCTGAAGGCAGGCGACATCCTCGACCTGGACTACCCGTTGCAGAAGCCGCTGGATCTGATCGTCAACGGAGCGCGGAAGTACACGGGGCGGATCGGCACGAACGGCAGGAAACGGGTGTTCCAGATCGAAAGCGTCCTGGCGCCCGAGTAAGACCGCAGGGGAGGGACGGCGGGTGCGGGTGTGCGAGGGTGGTTTCTGCAGCCCTGCAGGAAACAAGGATCATTGAGAATCGCCGCCCCTTGCGGCGGAGCTGACACTGGTGAAGGAGAGGGGGCGGCAGCGAGGAGCGAGCCGTCGCCCGCAAGGCTGCTGCGGGGCTGACGATCTTCGAGAGCGCTGATCCGCCGAAGGCGCGCCGGGATGCAGCCGCCGCCGAGGGGGCCGCGGGGAACCTACCTGGAACGGTGGGCAAACCACGCAGGGAGGCGGGGGGCGCAGTTGGGCTCTCGCGCAAGGGCGAGGGGAAACCCATTGGGGAGGGCGGCAGGAAACCCGCAGCGGGAGGGCGCGGCAGACCACGGTTGGGGACCACCCGCTCGAAAATCGCCCGCTGAGGAGACGTGCGGGCGACCGATCACTCGCGGCGGCTGGCGGCGCCTACGTTCGCGGCACTGAAGCCGGGGCACGGAAGCCGGGGGCAGGGTGGACACCGTTGGGGACCGTTCACTTTCGTGCGCTTCGCGCTACTTGATCACGCCTCAGGACCCGCCGCGATTTTCATCCATGCGGATGTCCCGGAAGGTGATTGGGCTCGCTCTTCCGGGTGAGGCAGACACGGTCGGGATGCGGGCCTCGCGCGAGCGCGAGAGGAAACCCACTGGGGAGAGCGGCGGGAAACCCGCAGCGGGGGGGCGCGGCAGGCCCCGGTTGGGGACCGCCCGCTTGAAAATCGCCGGCTGAGGAGACCTGCGGGCGACCGATCACTCCCGGCGGCTGGCGGCGCCTACGTTCGCGGCACTGAAGCCGGGGCACGGAAGCCGGGGGCAGGGTGGACACCGTTGGGGACCGTTCACTTTCGTGCGCTTCGCGCTACTTGATCACGCCTCAGGACCCGCCGCGATTTTCATCCATGCGGATGTCCCGGAAAGTGATTGGGCTCGCTCTTCCGGGTGAGGCAGACACGGTCGGGATGCGGGCCTCGCGCGAGCGCGAGAGGAAACCCACTGGGGAGAGCGGCGGGAAACCCGCAGCGGGGGGGCGCGGCAGGCCCCGGTTGGGGACCGCCCGCTTGAAAATCGCCGGCTGAGGAGACGTGCGGGCGACCGCTCACTCGCGGCGGCTGACGCCGCCTTCGTTCGCGGCTCTGAAGCCGCGGCCGTCTTCATCCATGCTGGTGTCCGCGGGGTCATGGGGGCTCGCCCGAAAATCGTCCGCCACGATATTGGAACCCGCATTCCTTGGCTGTTTCGGCGCGAAACCGCGATACAAAGCACTGCGGCCGGCAATTTCCATTGATGCTGACGTCCCCCAGGGCGCGGGCTCGCTCCCGCAGCCTGCGGCGTCTTCGCCCGCCGCTTCGAATCCGCTGTGAACCCGCGGAGATATCATTCATTCTGGTGCCCCGCGGGGTCATGGGGGCTCGCCCGAAAATTGACGTTCGGGCTGGAGACGCGAGGGGACCGCCCGTTCCCTTGATCCTATCGCTAAGCAACTGATTCTCTGCAAGTGCTTGATGAAATTAATCATCTACTTTTTCTGTAAGCTGTTGTTGTGATACTCTCGGGGTATCTGTATCACTGGAGTACCCCCAATGGCAGACTTCCCGGACTCTGTTTCTGTTTCTCCGACCCGTGGCGGCAAGTCCGTTCCCTGCCGCCAGGACGCCATCGATGCCCTGCCTTTCGGCAGCGGAGAATGGACCGTCGAGGGCGTGCCCGGCCTGCTGGTTCGCTGCGGCTCGAAGACGAAAGTGTTCCGCCTCCAGCGGCGCATCCAAGGCCGGCTCGTACGGCGCACCCTGGGCCAGATGAGCGCCGCGCAGGCGCGGCGGCGCGCGATGGAGCAGTGGGCGCGGCTGCGGCCTTCGGCAGCGATGGGTAAAATGACGCTCGGCGCGGCATGGAGACGATACATGGCGGAGCGGCATCTGGCCGAGGCGACCCGCCGGACGTTCGACCGCTGCATCCACACTTACCTGCGCGATTGGAGCGAGCGGAGCCTGGAGTCGCTGGGCGCCGACCGGATGGGTTTCCGGGCAAGAATGATCGAGATTGCGCGGCGGCACGGGCAGACGACTGCAGTGAATTGCTTGAAGATGTTCCGGGCCGTGTACAACTATCACCGCAAGGTGAATCTGGAACTGCCGGAGTGTCCGTCGATCGTGGTTGATCTGCCCGCGCCGCGGCCACGGGATTGGGCGCTGACGGATGAGGAACTGCAGCGGTGGTGGGAGGCGTTGAAAAGGCGGCAACCGCTGCGGCGGGTCTGGTGGCTGGTGCTGCTGCTGACCGGAGCGCGGGCCCGGAGCGTGTGCCGGCTGGAATGGCGGGACGTGGATTTCGATGCCGGGCTGATCCACTTCCGGGCAGCCATGGGCGACCGGCCATATGCGGTGCCGATGGCGGAAAGGCTCAATCAGGTTTTGCTCGAGTATCGGGAACTGAAACTGGGCCGGGGCGATTGGGTGTTCCCGAGTCAGGTGCGTCCGGGCGCGCCTCTGTTTGACGGCCGAGACGGCTATGAGGCGGTGGCCGGGGTGTCGCCGCATCGGATGAGGCACACGATGCGGACGCGGCTGGCCGGGTGCGGAGCAACGCCGGATCTGGCGCGGGTGGCGCTGGGACATGCCCTGACGAGGGACATTTCGAGCGGCTACATCACGGCGAAGCTTCTGGTGGAGGCGGTGCAGCCGCTGGTCAACGCCGTTGCTGAGCGCTATGCGCAGTTGCTCGGTTGGTGACAGGGGCATGGCGGGCACCATGCGGACTGGGCCAATTGGCAGTCTCACGGGCAAGGAACAACGATTCCAATGGTGGACTACTGGCGTGCTTTTACGAAGTCCTCGTTCGCGTGGGCTGTGGATTTCCAGCGCGCACAGTATAAACCTCGTGCTTACCGCGACAGGACGCAACGATGACCAACAGGAGTTCTGTCCCGATTTCTCTGCAAATAGGTCAGTGGGCCATGATGCTCCGTGGTTGACGGTTGGCTCGCGCTGCGAAGGGCGTAGCCATAGGAGCTTGGCAAAACTCAGGCCGCCTCCCCCAGCCGGGGCCGGCTCTTCTCCCGCTCGCACAACAGGTCCATGTCCAACTACTGTGTCGCCTCGATCCAGCCCTCATGCCTCTCCACCACCAGCGCCCGCACCAACCTCAGGCAACTGGCCGCATTCGGAAGCATTGCACCACCAGCGTCCGGGCTTGATCTCCTCGTTGAGCCGCTCCAGGATGTTATTACTACCGGGTGAAAAACAGAACATTTTGCGGTAGAAATTTTCGTGCCTCCCCGATCTTCGGGGCCAGGCCCGCAGCAGGAACGCCTGGCGGCCTATCTGGACGGCTTGGCCCGCGCCGCCGGGCATGCCGACCGCCACGAGCCGCTGAAAGATTACTGCAAGGGGCTGCTGCTGCCGGGCGAGCGCATGAGCATCAAAGCCATGGCCGCGCGGCTCCATCCCGGCCGTGTGCAGGCGGCCCGGCAGTCGCTGCACCCTCTGGTGGCGAAAGCTCCGTGGAGCAACGAGGCCGTAGTGGCCGAGGTGCGCCGGCGCGTGCTGTCCGTGATCGAGCAACGGGGGGCGATCGTTGCCTGGATCGTCGACGACACCGGGATTCCAAAAAAGGGCCGGCACTCGGTCGGCGTGGCGCGGCAGTCCTGCGGCCAGCTGGGCAAGCAGGACAACTGCCAGGTGGCGGTGAGCCTGAGCGTCGCCACACGCAAGGCGAGCCTGCCGATCGGCTGGCGGCTGTACCTGCCCGAGGAGTGGGCGCGGGACGACGTGCGGCGGTGCCAGGCGGGCGTGCCGGAAGAGATCGGATTCGAGACCAGGCCGGAGATCGCGCTCGGTCTGATCCGGCGGGCGGTGGAAGAGGACGTGCCGGCGGGAGTCGTGCTGGCCGATGCCGCATATGGCAGCGACACGAAGTTTCGGGAAGGGGTCGCCGGGCTGGGGCTGGCCGATGTCGTCGGGGTGCCGGCAAGCCTGAGCGTGTGGCGGCCGGGAGAGGCGCCGTTGCCGCCGCGGCCGCGCCAGGCAGCGGGCCGGCCGCCGAAGCTGCTGCCGAGGAGTGCGGAGCGCAAGCCGGTGCCGGTGCGCGAGCTGGTGCGCGAGGCAGGCGAGAAGGCGTTCCGGACGGTGCGCTGGCGGGAGGGCGGGCGAGGCTGGCTCCAGTCGGGATTCTGGGCGGTGCCGGTGCGGCCGGTGCACCGCGATTCCTGGCGCAGCGAGCCTCACGCCGACCATTAGTTGCTGACGGAGTGGCCGCGAGGTGCGGAAGAGCCCGCCAGACACTGGCTGTCGAATCTGCCCGCCGGGACAGCGCCGAAGAAGCTGGTCTGGCTGGCCAAACACCGCTGGATTGTGGAGCGGGACTGCCTGGAGCTGAGGCAGGAGCTGAGGCAGGAGCTGAGTCTGGGCCATTTCGAAGGCCGCTCGTGGCGTGGGTTTCACCATCACGCGACACTTTGCACGGCAGCGCATGGGTTGAGGGTGGCCGGGAGGAGCCGAATTATGGCCTCGGCACGGGCTGGCATGCTCAACCGGTCAAAGCTGCCCATGCCAGAAGAACACAAGCCGCGGGGCGGGAGAGGACAGCGGGCAGCAGGTTGAGAGATTCTCGATCGCGATCCTGCGCCAGCAGCTGGCGAAGGCGATTGCGGGGCAGCATTCCATCTGCCCTTTTTGGGGGCCATAGGTTTATGACCTCGTAGTATTGAGCGCCGCAATCCCTCCCAAATCAACTCAGATGAGCCATGCGGGCTTGCATGCCTGCCCGGACCAGAAAACAAATGAATTCTGCGCGCTTCAGCGCAGAGTCTCATCTCGCCAGCAACGGCAGCGCTTATGATGCCATTGTGCGCATGGCTGGGGTCAGCCACTCGTGGATCTCTGCGGAGCTATTGCGAAAAACGATTCGTGCCGCCAGACCATACCACTCGGCCAACCGCATGCCGAGACTCGGCGGAGCGACGCACAGAGCTGTTGCCCATGCGTCGGCAATCATGCAGCTTTCGTGGATGACGGTGGCACCCGCGACGCAGCCTTCGTAGGGCGTGCCTGTAGTCGGATCGATCAGATGGGTGACGAGGCGCGCGCCGACCCACCGACGCTGCATCCAGTCGCCCGAACTGGCGACAGCGCAGTCTGCTAACGCGACGACCGTTTCGGGCAGCAGGGACACGGCAGAAGGGGGATTTTCCAACGCGACCCACCATGGCGTGCCATCCGGCTTCACGCAAAATGCCGCCAGCTCGCCGCCAATTTCCACCAAGGCCGAATCCAGCCCGCAATGGCGCAGCCACTCCAGCACATAGTCGACGGCGAAGCCTTTTGCGATCCCACCAAGATTTAGCTGAAGACCACCAGGCTGGTAGGCGGCGCAACGACCGGAATCCAGCTGTAACTTCTGCCAACCGCAGCGTTCGATCACGGCCATGATCGTGGCCTCCGCAGGGAATGCGGCAACGGGCTCAGGCCCAAAGCCCCACAGCGCGCTGGCTGCGCCGAGCGTGGGATCAAACCAGCCGCAGGTTGCGTTGGCGATCTCGATCCCGCAACGCAGGACGCGGAACAATTCTTGAGGTAGCTGAACAATCGAACCGGCTGCGGCACGATTGAACCGGGAAAGGTCGCTGTCTGGGTCGAAGTGGCTCATCTGACGGACGACACTGTCGAGCCGGGCGTTGATTCCGGCGCCTATTTCATGACAGCGGGAGGCGGCCAGCCCATCGCCGAAAGCGGTCACACGCCAACTGGTACCCATTGAGCGACCTTCCCAATGCAGCTCGAACCGCGCATGCTGGTTGGGCACCGGCAGCCCGGTCGTCAGCTTGGGAATCAGCACGCGGCGCAGAGGCATGCCTACTGCGGCAGTACTTCCACAACGAGCACGCATGTCGCCCGGACTCCATTCTGGCCAGACACCCCGCCGCCAGCAACCGCCTGCAGCCAATAAAAGCCTGCGGACGGGAAGGTGACACGAACTCGGCCATCGACGCCGCTCTGATGCTTTTGTTCGAAAGGACGCTGAATGTGGCGGCCCCCGCCTTCAACAACATTCAATTCCACTCCGGCCGCCGGTCTGCCGTCAATCAGTAGAACGAAGGCAGCTTCCTCGCCTGCGGCCAGATCATTTGGGTGTGTCTCTGGCAGAATTTCCAGGCCGGACCCTGCCGGGGCTAGCGCATCTCGGGTAGGCTTGCCGAGGGTCACATACGTTTCCACGCGGGAAGACATGCGCCAAACCTGCAGGTCTTGAGCCTGGTTGGGTACGTTGGAAGCCATCTGTTCCGGTGCGCCGCGCCAGCGTTTCGCCTCGCCGTTCTCTTTCCAGGAGGCCGTGACATTGGAGCTGACCAGAGAGATCCGATAGGTTCCAGCAGTCTCCAGTCTCAAATCAAAGCTGGAGCGGAACTGGCCCGTGTGGGCATTTTGCGGCGCCAGCCTTTTGCCACCAGGGCCGACGATTGCGAGCCCATCCAGGCGAAGCGGACGGTGTTCAAACACGAACAGAGTGTTGGAAACTGCCGCATCAAACGTCACCCAGGCCTCATTTCCGCTGAGAACCGTGGAGGAAGGCAGAATCCACATGCGGTGCGCAAATAGAGGGGAGATGAAAAAACATTGAAATGCTACGGAAACCAGAGTCACTTTAGGAAGACAGCGAATCATTTTATTTTTCCTTTTCCGAAGAGATTTCTACTATCCCGAGTTCCATTTTGCCCTGCGCCCTCCCTCCATCGACTCGGCGGCCGTCCCAACGGAGAGGAGCGCGCAAGACCTCGCGGCCGCCAAGCTCGCGCGACGCTTCGGCCACGAGGACATAATCGCCCGGCGGCAGCGCTCCAGGAGTCACAGTGATCGTGTGACGCCCAGGTGCGCGCGTCGGCCCGCTGACGCCATCCACGGGCATCGACAGCTCGCGACCGATCCTGCGCCACCATGCTCGAAGGTCTTTCAGCCAGGCAGCTCCGTCCTCGCCCTGTCCTTTCTTCTGTCGCATGTCATACCAGATAGCGAGGTTGGCAACGAAAGCGCCTTCTGGCTTTTCCAGCCACAGGGCGATGTACGGCCGATGATACTCGGCCACTTCGATCCTGGGGATTTCCACGAGAACCTGCCACTTGGGAAAGCTCCCAGGCTGAAGCAATCCGGCCGCAGCGACAGCGGCCCATCTGGCTTTCATGACAGCATCTCCTTTCGCAGTGCTTTCTTGCTACCGGTGAATAAACCACGCTGCCAAGAGCGCGGGGATCAGGAGGCCTGCCGCAACGGCAGGCCAGGTGGCGGGACGTCTTGGGGCATGCATCAGGAGCAGCCCCAGGCCGGTAAGACAGAAGATCAAACACGAAACCGAAAAAATGTCGAGGAAGACCGACCAGGCTCGCCCCGTATGACGGCCCTTGTGCAGATCGTTCAGATAGGCGATCCAGCCACGGTCGGTCTTCTCCATATGAACAGCCCCGGAGCCTAGATCGACGGTAAGCCAGGCATCACCGCCAGGTCTGGGCCAGCTGGCAGACAGCTCCGCGCCCTGTCTCTCGGTCTGCGCTTCATCGATGGCGAAGCCCAATCGGCGGCGGAACCATGAGGCGGCGCGCCGACCCGCATTTGGCCCTCCGTCCCGCAAAGACACGAGAACGTCCGTCGGAAGAACAGTGTCCACCACTTCCAGCTTCGGCTTCGCAGTGATCTGTCCCGCATGGTTCAGCGTGATTCCCGTGAATGCGAACAGCAACATGGCTGCCAGCCAGAGTGCTGAGCTCACCCAGTGCCAGATCCGCAGCTGTCGCCAAAGCCACGGCAGAAAAAGGGGGCCTCGGGCCGGGCCCCCGGCCCTTACGGTGGAAGGGGAGTGCTGGCTCAAGAACGTTTGGCGGCCATTCATGTGAATTTCCCAATCAGAAACGGTAGCCGACGCGCATCGTGACGGAACGAGGAGGCGCCTGTTCCATGGATGCGCCCGTCGTGGCGTTGATCCAGATGCGTCTGTCAAAGACGTTGTCGGCCGTAAGCGCCCAGTCCCAATGCCGGTTGAGCCGGTAGGCGAGAGATGCGTCGACGCGCGTATAACCTGGCAGCCACAAGGGATCGGGGGCCGTAAATGTGCGCGGGCCGTTGCTGCCAAGGCGGCCTCCCTGGTACAGCAGCGCCACTGCGGCGCTCCAGCCGGCCAGGCGCCCTTCGCTACGCTCGTAGAGAAGCCGACTGTTCCAACTCCAGCGCGGCGTCTGTTCTGCGCGCGAGCCCGGGATGGCCAGCGACAAGGCAGCGCTTGCCGGACCCGCGCCCGTATACCAAGCGTTGGTCCACGCCGCCCCAGCCTGCAAGAACAAGTCGTGCGTCAGCCTCGTCTCGATGCTGGACTCAAGGCCGCGGCCGCGGCGGGTGCCAGCTGGTTGGTAGTAACGGATGCCGTTGATGTTGAAATCGTTCACTCCACTCTGCACGAGCGCGTTGTCGATGCCGATGTTGAAGTAGCTGATCGTGGCAGTTGAGCGGCGGCTGGGTGTGTCGAATTTCACGCCGACTTCGTGATTGTAGCCGCGGACAGGGTCGAAAACATTGCGCCTCCCCTGAATGTCCTCCAGCGTTGGGTCCACAGGGTTAAAGCTTCGGGAGTAACTGTAGTAAATGGCAAGGCTGGGTCTGAGTCGGTAGAGCGTCGCATAATTTGGGATGACATTCCCTTTGCGTACGGGCTGGCCGCCGGGATGCAACTGTCCGTAGCCGAGCCCAAGGGAAACGACGAGCCGATCGTCGAGCAGCCACGTGCGGTTCTGCCAGAAGCCGTTCCATGTGGTGGTGAGAGCGAATGGGCCCAGACGGGTCTGTGGATATGCATCCACGGGCGCGCCCAGCCGCTGAGCTCCTGTATAAATGTGGATGGGCCAGCCAGGGACGGGAACGGAACCGATCGGCGACGAGTTGGCTACGCCGGCGATGCGGGTCAATCCACCAACCTGGGCTAAAGTGCGCCACCCACGGCCGCGCCATTCGTAGCTGGTGTTGAAGTCGAACATTTGGTGGCGGTTACGGTTGTCGCTCTTCGACTGCTGGCGCAGCACTTCGTTCTGCTGTACAAGCAGAGCGATCTGCTGTGGAGTAGTAACGGTGGAGGCCCACTGGTTAATGTGGCGATCGTTGCGTATCCAGCGGTAGTTGAAATTCGTTGTCCATGCCGCCGTCGGTACGGCGCGGAAATCGAAGCCAGCCTGAGCGGTGTAATAGCGATGCTGGCCGGCCGAAAGGTTGACGCTGTGGGGGTTGAGATCGTCGGCATGGATGGGGCCGGTGAGTCCGTCGTTTGTGGAAAGCGAGGTGGACGGGCTGACGACAATTCCACCTCCCGCAGGTCGGATCATGGAGCCGTATTGAAAGAGCGGCATCACGGTGAAAAGGCCGTTGCGATCGATCCTATAGAGCAACGAACCGCGTGCATAGCGGTTTCGGTCAAGCACGTTGTTTGTGAAGTAGCGTTGGTTTTCCGCTGTGAAGAGCGTACGATACTGAAGCCGGCCGTCCCTTGTTGCCGCTCCCGTGGAATCAAGGTCGAACACGCTCGAGAGTCGCTCACCTAGACCTAGTCCTTGGCCCGGAATGGCGCCCCCGCGGAGATCCAGTTGGGTGGACCGCACTGGCTGCGGCTTCTTGGTGATGAGATTAATCAAGCCTCCCGGCGAGCTCGCCGGTCCGTAGAAGAGCCCGGCCGGGCCCTTGAGCAGAACAACCTGTTCGACGCCGAATGTCGGGGGGCCGTAGCCGCCCCCCATCGTGACGCCCGTGGCCCCGTCCACCCGCGTGTCTTCGGGCAACATGCGGAATCCCCGGGCGTAATAGTGGTGACCGCCGGCCCTCAAGCTGTTCGGCGACATCCCGGGAACAAACGCCAGCAGATCATGCACATTGCGGAAATTTCTTTCTCGCAACTGGCTTGCATCGAAGACCGCAACCGATCTGGGTGTCTCCAACAGGCTGGCCGTGATCCGCTCCACGGATTCCGAAGCCAGCTCTGGCGCCGCCACGACGTCGATGGCTAGGCGAACTGCAGCGGGCCGGATTTCGATCACCCGCCCGCCCGCTGCTTCTTCGAGCGTGAAAGAATCGGACGCCTTTCCAAAGCCAGTTTTCTCGACCACGGCGAGATAGCGACCGCTGCGACTGGCCTCGGCGCAGAAGCGGCCTTCTGCGTCCGTCCGGCCTCGCTTGTCCGTCGGGCCCGCGAGGTGCACGTATGCATCAGGGACACTGGCCCCGGTGGGATCCTGCACGAGGATCTCAATCGAACAATGGCGTCGTGCCCCGGCTGGCGCGGGATTCTCATGGCCGGCCACGCACGCGGGGCCGAAAGCCATCGTGATGGCTGCGGCGTGAGCCAGCGCCCGGCACGTACCAAGTAGGTCTCTCATTTGTATCGCCTCCTGCTTTCCGGTCCGCGGCGGCATACAATGGGAGAGGCCGCCGCGTAATGCGGTGGTTCCGGGCAGGCCGGGCTGTTCTTGGCTGGACGAACCGGCCTGCCTTTTTCGTCACTTTGTCTAATCTGCAGTTCATTTGCATCTAGACACTGCCAGTCTAACAACATGGACCAAAATGGTCAAGACTAAACTGCAGCTTTTCTGGCCGAAACTCGAACCGCGAAGGTGTCTCGTTGGCTCGGCGCAGCTCACATGTTAACTGCAGATGCATTGCATCACGAACCAGGCCATAGACGGCAGAAGGCTCAATGAAGACGTCGGCGCACATAAGGCAAGCCATCTTTGCGGATGCCGAAAGAGCGACAGCACGGCGGACCACCGGCGCGCATCTGTTCCGGTGCACCAGACATCGTGCATGAGGAAGCGCGACCGACGTGCGGCTGCTCTCTGCCGCTCCTCAACCCTCCCGCGCGCTCTCTCAGCACGGCGGGGGCACAGGGAGATCAATTTGCGATACGCATGCTTAGCGCGATCTGTCCGCTATGGGTTTAGCCCTGAGAGAAGTGGACCCCGTTTTTTGGACAATCCGGATCAGTGGGTTGGCGGCATGGAGAATTAAGAGAAGCCATGCCGAAAACGCGAAAGACGTACCCGCCGAGTCTGAAGGCGAAGGTGGCGGTCGAGGCGATCCGGGGCGTGCGGACGGCCGCCGAGATCGCCAAGGCCTATGACGTGCATCCGAATCTGGTGGCCGTGTGGAAGAAGCAGGCTCTGGAGCAGTTGCCGTCGATCTTCGCCGGCGCTGGGGCGGGGCGGCCGGACTCCGACCCGGAGAAGGACGCGCTGTAGCAGGAGATCGGGAAGCTGAAGGTGGAGCTGGACTTCTAAAGAATGGCCTGGCACGGTTGAGGACAAGCGGCGATGGGTCGACGCGCAGCATCCGCAGTTGAGCCTCGGGCGGCAGTGCGAACTGCTCGGGCGGGCGCGTTCCAGCTGCTACTACCAGCCGCGGCCGGAGAGCGAAGAGAATCTGGCGCTGTTGCGGCGGCTGGACGAGCTGTATCTGGAGCATCCGTTCCTGGGGAGCCGGCGGCTGGCCGAGTTGTGCGGCGTGAATCGCAAGCGGGTGGTGCGGCTGATGCAGATTGCAGGCATCGAGGCGCTGTATCCCAAGCCGCGGCTCAGCCGGCCGGGCCCGGGCCAGGAGATCCATCCATACCTGCTGCGGGACCTGGTCATCGAGCGGCCGAATCAGGTCTGGTCGAGCGACATCACCGATGTACCGATGCGGCGGGGCTTCCTGTACCTGGTGGCGGTGATGGACTGGTTCAGCCGGTACGTGCTGAGCTGGGCGCTGTCGGCGACGCTGGAGGCGCGCTTCTGCCGGGAGGCGCTGGAGGCCGCTCTGAGGCTGGGCCGGCCGGATATTTTCAACAGCGACCAGGGAGCGCAATTCACGGCGCAGGAGTTCACCGCCACGTTGCGGCAGAACCAGATCCAGATCAGCATGGACGGCCGCGGCCGCTGGCTGGACAACGTCTTCATCGAGCGGCTGTGGCGGTCGGTGAAGTACGAGCTGATTTAGCCGGGCGATTTCGCCGACGGGCGGCAACTGTGGATGGCTCTGGACGGCTACTTCCGGTTCTACAACCACAGCCGGCCGCATCAGGCGCTGGCCTATCGGACGCCGGCCGAAGTGTTCGGCCTGTCGGCGGCGCCTGTCGTGAAGGTCTGAGATTGGGGCTCCGCCCCAAACCCCGGGATTTACCGCTTTCGGCCAGACTGGCTGCTTCGATGTTTGAGAAACATCCAGGCTGCCGTACACTGGAAGAGCCTCGCGGGAAGACAGGGCGACGCAGGGATGCAACCCGAGCGCCTCGTGAGGCCCGGAGTGACGGGGCGGCAGCGATGCCTCCCTCCGAACCCGCCGCGACCCACTTAAGGATCGGGCAAAAACTGTCCAAACCTTGGGGGCCACCTCAGACATCCTCCTCCCGGTTTGAGGGCTCCCACCATTTACATCAGGGGCGCAGCCTCCCGCAGTTCCACTCGTCCGCCTCTTCCTCTGACGCTCCCGGTGATATTCCCTCCCATCACCTTTCAAGAGCGCCAAAGCCTCCAAATCCGCTCGAAACCTGTTCAAAAGAAAAGACTAAAATGCCGCAGAATGCTTCGAAACGAACTCGAAACGAATCCAGCTGAGCCCCGGCAACATTTCTTTCTTTTCTATAGGCTTATGCACTGAAACCTCAAGCGTCGCCCCAAACGCCTCGCTTCGTCCCCAATCCCGTCCCTCGCCCCGCCTCAAACGACGTCCGCAAATGTGTTCTCCATCCGCCGGAAGAAAAAAGCACCGCTCACCAGCAGCACCAGCGCCGCCCCGGCGCTCGCCCATACCATCGCCCCAGGCGGCGTCTTCACACCCAGCAGCGCCCACCGGAACCCCTCCACCACTCCCGCCATCGGGTTCAGCCCGTACAGCGTCTTCCACGGCTCCGGCAGCAGCGAGCTCGGATACACGATGGGCGTCGCGTACATCCAGAACTGCACCAGGAACGGCACCGTGTACTTAACGTCCCGGTATTGCACGTTCAGCGCGCTCAGCCACAGCCCCACTCCCAGCGCGGTCACCAGCGCCAGCAGCAGGTAAAACGGCAGCCACACCACGTTCGCCGTCGGCGCCACGCCGAAATACGCCATCATCAAGAGCAACACCCCAAACGCGATCAGAAAATCCACCACCCCGCCGCATACCGCCGCCACCGGAATCGCCAGCCTCGGGAAATACACTTTCCGGATCAGGTTCGCGCTCCCCACCAAGCTGTCCGACGAGCTGGACAAACCCTGCGCAAAATAGTTCCACGGCAGCAGCGCCGCGTACGAAAACAGCGGGTACGGAATCCCGTCCGACGGCATCTTCGCCAGCTTCCCGAACACCACCGTGAACACCAGCATGCTGAACAGCGGCTGGATGATCGCCCACATGGCCCCCAGCACGGTCTGCTTGTAGCGCACCTTGACGTCGCGCCAGATCAGGAAATACACCAGCTCCCGGTACTCCCACAGCTCGCGCAGCTTCAGCCCCACCCACCCGCGCGTGGGCTCAATCACCAGCACAGGAACGTCATGCGTGTCCTGCGCCTCAACACTTGTTGTCACGTTCGCCTCTCGAGCCGCCATTCAGCTCTCCGTCGGCCGGTAGTAATCGTAGTATTTGCGGTAATATCGCCTTCCTGCCCCAGGAGGCGTCCACTGGTTAAGCACCGTCCCCAGAATCCGCGCTCCATCTTCCTTCAGGCGCCGAACCACCTGCAGCGCTTCCGCCTGCTTCGTCTCCCCCGCCCGCAGCACGAGAATGACCCCGTCGCTCCGCTGCCCGACCACTCGCGCGTCGCTCACAAGCAGCACCGGCGGAGTATCGACAAACACGTAATCGAATTCGGCCCGGAAACGCTCCAGCAGCGCCGCAAACCGGTCCGAATGCACTATCGCGCCAACGTTTTTAATCGGAGGTCCGCTCGGGAGCACGTGCAGGTTGCGGATCTCCGTTTCACGGTAGAACGCCTCCTTGGGATATGCGCTCACCGCCGTCTCATCCTCGAGCAGGTCCGCCAGGCCCCACGTGTTCTCCAACCGGAAGAGCACATGCTGCTTCGGCTTGCGCAGATCCGCGTCGACCAGCAGCACCCGCCGCCCCATCTCGGCAAGAGCCATCGCCAGATGCGCCGTCACCGTGCTCTTCCCGTCCTGCGGATTCGGACTCGTCACCGTCACCAGGCGGCACTTTTCACCCTCCGCCGTGAACAGCAGCGACGTAAGTACCGCCCGGAAACTCTCCATCAGCAGCGTCGGCCGCTCCCCGTGGTGGATCACTTCCACCTCCAGCAGCCCGTCTCCATTGTTCCCTTGCAGCAGCCCCTTGGCCCGCCCGCCCCCTCGCGGCTTCAGCCACCCACGCTTCGGCTGGAAAAGATCGCCGCTCGGAATCACACCCAGCTCAGGCAATTGCAGCACGGCTACCGGCTCGCCCGGCTTCTGGAATTTCATCTCTCCGTGGTACAGCAACACGGCCAGCACGCCGCCGAACAACAGCCCCGTCACCAGCCCAAGCCCGCCACCCAGGTAAACGTTGCGTAAAACCGGCTTGCCGCTCGGCGACGCCGAGTCGATCACCCGGATGTTCTGCGTCGGCACCGCCGTGGCAATCCCTGCCTGGTTCACCTGTTGCAGCAGGTTGTTATAGATCTGCCGGTTCGACTCCACTTCGCGTTTTAGCAGGTTGTATTGCAGCGTCTGGTCCGCCTGGCTGCGCACTTGCCCCGTCTGCGCCGCAAACGAGCCTGCCAGCAACTGCTCCCGCCGCTTCGCCGCCTCCAGATCCGTCCGCAGCCTCTCGATCACGTCTTCCCGCTCCTTCTCGATCGCCTTGCGAACCTCTGCCATCTGCGCCTTCAGCCGCGTCACCCGCGGGTGATTCTCGGTGAACGTGGTCGTCAGATCCGCATATTGCCTCTGCAGGTCGATCAGTTGCCCGCGCAATTGCATCAACGCCGTGCTGGCAATTCCATCTGGCAGATTCTCCGGCCCGCTCTTCAGTGCCATCTCATAACGCGATTGCCTGACAATCCGGTCCGTCTGGATCTGCGCCAGCTCCCGCTGCAGGGCGAGCACCTTGGCGTCCGCGAGAGTCAGGCTCTGCTGCCCCTGGTCTGTTGGAACCGTGTCCAGCCCCGCCCGCATAACAAACTCTTTCAGCCGCGACTCAGCCTCTTCCAGCTTCTCCTTCTGCTCCTTCATCTGACTTTCCAGCCACTGGTTCGTGGTCCTCGAACTTCGCGCCCGCGTCTCGAGGGCTTGCTCCTGATACTCCGACACGAGAACGTTGACATATTCGCTCGCCACTTCCGGAATAGTGGATTGACACGACACCCGCACCACGCGGGTTCCCTCAACCGCCTGCGCCCGCGACGTGCTCACAGCAGTCTGGATCGCCTCACGCATCGCTTCCACGGGTGTCGAGGGGCCAAGGCCAACTGCCTGGCGCACGGCATTGACCCCCCCCGCCAACCCACTTCCGCGCGGCGGCAGCGTGGGAATCGTTTCCCGCTCCAGACGCTCTGCCGCCCGCTGCCGCATGGAAGAACTGTTGAGAATCTCCACCTGAGTCAGAATGTTCGCCTGCGTCGCTGAATAAATCCCCCCGCTCGCCTGCGGGTCGACCTGGGCCAAACCCATGAAATTTTCGTTTATGCCCTGAATCTCCAGCGTTGTATCGGCAGGATAAGTCAGAGGTTTCGGCAAGATCACCGCCAGCCCGATCAGCAACCCGGCAGCTGCTGTCCCAGCAAGCAGCCACTTCCGCTGCCGCAACGCCTGCACATAATCCCCAAAGGTCCGCGCTTGCAACATCTCGGCGAACGTCGCCCCAGCTCCGTCGCCAAAAGTCGGACCATACCCGGCTCCGTAGCCGTACCCTGCGCCGTAGCCCACGGCGCCGCCGAGCGCCGGCGTTCCGTTGGTCTCTCCCCGTGCTGGCGTCAAAGCGTTCTTTTCGTCATGCGGTCCCATCTGGTTCGCTCCCTTACCGCACCCAAACCCAGATCAGGCTTGTGATCAGGGCTGGCACTGCGATCAGGCCTACCTGCGCCACCGTCCGCCCCGCCCCGGATTTCCTTGGGATAAACAGCACGTCATTAGCCATCAGCGGAAAATCATTCGCCTTTCCCTGGAAAACCGCCCGCAAATTCACAGGAATTTCCGCCCTTTGGCTCGTATCTCCCACTACCCGCAGCACGCGCGCCTTTTCCAGATCCGCCTGCGGCCCCGCGCCCGCCATCGAGAGGATCTGCGCCGCCGTCAGGTGTTCCCGGTCCTCCAGCGGAAACGCTCCGCTCCGCGCCACCTCCCCCGTCACATATACTGGCTCCAATTTGGAAGCCACCAGAACGTCCTGCGGCTTGAGCGCGATGTTGTCCGCCGGATCCGCCAGCTCCCCGGTCGCCGTCAAAGCCACTTCGCCGTAAGTTGTCTTCCCATCCGTGGATTCCGTCACATTTTTCAGATCGAGCCGCCCCTGCTCCGCACGCCGGATCACTCGCACCCGCCGCATGGCCGTCGGCAGCAGCCCGCCGGTCCGCATCAGAACCTCTCCCAGCGTTTCAGGACGCGTCCCCAACGGGTATACCCCGGGCTGCTTGAACGCTCCGACCAAATACACCGGGTTCACGACTTCCTGCTGGCGCATCATCTCGATGACGCTCACCACGACCTGCGGAGCCCGCACGAACAGCTTCAGCCGATCGACCAGCACTGCCTCAAGCTGTTCCACCGTCAATCCTGCCGCCCGGATCCTGCCCACGACGGGAAGATTGAGAAAACCCTCGCCGTCGATCCGGAAGGGCTTCTCGCTGATCTCTTCCACGTTCTGCGCGCGGATCACAATCTGGTCTCCGGGACTCAAAAGGTAGACCGGCCGCGGCGCCTCTCCTTGCGCAACCGCCTGCCCCGCCGTCGGTTGCGGCGCCTGCTGTCCCGCCGCCATCCATGCCGCCAAAATCAAACCTGGGATCTGCCTCATGGTTCCTGCCCTATTTCGTCTCGCTTTTGCCGTGTCTTTCATTCATTCTGCAATACCCCATCCCGGAAATTCGACACTGTCCGGCCGTCCAGCTTCTCTTCCAGCTTTTCCAGCATCTCCATCAGCCGCGCAATCCTCGCTTGCAGTTCTTCCACCCCCTGTCCACCGGGGAGACGGCCGTCCTTTCTTTCCTGCAGAAATGTCCTGACCAGATCCGACAGGCTCCTCGCCCCTGTCTGTTCGCACATCGCATGCAGCCAGGCGTATTCCTCTTCCGACACCCGGAAGTACACCAGCTTCGACCGTGCACGCATCACCGTCATTGCTTCCCTCCTCGGGTTTCTTGAGCCGCCACCCAGCCGCCTTGCGCCAGCCTGTCTTTCCACAGGGATCCAACTTCGAACTCCGGCGCCAATTCCTTCAGCAGGGCCACCGCCGCCGCTTCGTCGCGCATCTCCACCACCTGCCACGCTCTTGCCACCCATTCCGCAACGGCTGCATGGTGCGCAGCCTCGCCCCGGAACACCTTGATCTTCTCGTGCGAAGTCGGCGCGATCCGCTCTCCTTCGCTGATCACTTCCTCATACAGCTTCTCCCCGGGCCGCAGGCCCGTATAGCGGATCTCGATATCCTCGTTCGGCTCCAGCCCGGCCAGCCGGATCATATTCGCCGCCAGATCGGCGATCCGGATCAGCTCGCCCATGTCCAGCACGAACACCTCGCCACCCTCCCCCATCGCCGATGCCTGTAGCACCAATTGCACCGCCTCCTCCGTCAACATGAAATACCGCCGCACCTCCGGATGCGTCACCGTGACCGGTCCGCCGTCCGCAATCTGCTTCTGGAAGATCGGCACCACGCTCCCGCTGGAGCCAAGAACGTTGCCGAACCGCACTGACATGTACCGGGTCCGTCCGCCATCCAGTTCATTGAAACTCGATACGACCAGTTCTGCAGCGCGCTTCGTCGCCCCCATGACGTTCACGGGATTGACAGCCTTGTCGGATGAAATCATCACGAAAGACCGCACCCCGGCCGCGAACGCCGTGCGGGCCAGGTTCCAGGTCCCCAGAACGTTCGTATGCAGCGCCGCAACCGGATGAACCTCCATCAGAGGCACATGCTTGTATGCCGCCGCGTGATACACCACCTCCACCCCGTGCCGCCCGAACAGCTCCTGCACGTCCCCGGCATTCCGGATGTCAGCCACCATCGCAGAAACCCGCACCTGCGGGTGTTTTTTCCGCACATCCAGATCGATCTCGAACAACCCGCTTTCGCTCTGATCAGCCAGCACCAAGAGCTCCGGCTCGAACAGTGCGATCTGGTGACTGAGCACGCGCCCGATCGAGCCCGCCGCCCCGGTCACAAGAACCACACGCCCCTTCAATTTCGAGCTGATCTGTGCTTTATCCAGGCGGATGGGCTCCCGCCCCAGCAGGTCCTCGAGAGACACTTCGCGCAGTTGACCGCTCAGTCCCTTGCCTTGGACCAGACCGCCAAGTCCCGGCAGAATCCGGCATGGCAGCCCTGCCGCCCGGCAGTTCGCCATGGCTTCCCTGATTTGCCGTCCGGTCGCTGAGGGCATCGAAATGAGAACCTCATCCACCACCACTCCGCGCCGCCTCAGCCGCTCCGAAATGCGGATCAGATCGCGCCCAGCCCCCATCACGCGGTGCCCGCTCACGACCTCGCCTCGCAGCAGCTTGTTGTCATCGATAAATCCAGCAACCCGGCACCCCAGATCCGGATTCATCCGCAGCTCGCGCGCCAATGCCACGCCCGCCGCTCCAGCCCCGTAAATGAGGACCTGTTTGCGGCCCCTGCCGCGCGGCTCATCCAGGGACAGCTCTTTGACGATTCGGGCCATCATGCGCAACCCTCCAGTCACCAGCGCGCAGATGACGAAGTCAATGACATAGATACTCCGTGGCACGCGGTTTCCCAGCGTCGCCAGCATCAGGGCGCCGAACACAGCCGAGCCCACGAAATTCGCGGCCCCCAGACGAAGCAGATCGCGCGTGTCCGTCCAGCGCCACCAGCCATGGTGCAAGCCCGCAGCGAAAAACACCGCCAGCTTCACCGCCACCGCCAACGCCGCCACCAGCGGAATGATTTGACGTTCCCCTCTTGGCACCGACAGGTCGAACCGCAGCAGATACGCCACCACCACGCTAAACGCTGCCGCCGCCGCCAGCATCACCGCAATCATCAGCCGCCGGTGCCGCTCAACCCACATCCGCACAGCGCGTTCCTCCTGCCTCGCCCGCAACTTGAGCAAGCAGATCCAGCCACACTTTCAAGACTGGGCCCCAGTCATGTCTCTCCGCTTTCCGCCGAGCCATCGCGCTCAGCCGCACGCTCAACCCTTCTTCGCCCAGAATCCTGAGAACAGCTCTCGCCATTCCCTCTGCGTCGCCAGGCCTGACCAGCAGGCCGTCCACGCCGTCTTCCACCAGATATGGAACCCCGCCCGCATTTGTGCTCACGATGCACAGCCCGCATGCCATCGCTTCCACAACGCTCACGGGCATATTGTCGATGTTGGCCGTGTTCAGGAACACATCTGCTTCCGCCAGCGCCGCACCCACTGCCAATTTAGGGATGGCGTTCCGCACGGCCAAGGCGTCCTCGACTCCCAGCCGCCGCGCCGCTTCCCGCACCTTCTCGAGACTTCCGTCCTTGTCCGCTCCGTACATCAACAGACGCGCTTCCGGCAGCTTCGCCTGTACCCGCGCCAGCACTTCCACGGCCATCACGGGATTGTAAATCTCGTGAAAAGAACGAAGCCAGACGAGCCGCGCCTCAGCCCGCGTCCGCAGCCGAAGCGGATAGCGTTCCACTTCAACCGCGTTTGGAATCACCAGGATGTCGCTGCGCCAGGGAGCCAGCGCGTCTCGCAGATACCCGCTTGGCGCCACCACCGCATCCGCGAGCTGCAGAAGCCTTCGTAGGCGCTCGCCGTGCCTTCTGGCGTACTCCGGCAGACGTCCTCCGTGCAGCGCGAGCAGGACCGGCCGGCCGCGCATCTTCGCCAGCCGCGCAGCCACATTCGCCCACAAAAAGGCCCTTCCGCTATAGACGTCAATCACAGCGACCCGGTAATCTCCCCGGACCCCCAGAGCGGCTCCCGTCATGTCCGCCATCCGCGCTGGCCTGAACATCAGCGACGATGCCCGCAGCACTCCGGCACCCGCGGCTTCAAGCCGCGCTGCCAGATCCTCGCTGTATGTCCGCCTACCGTCGTGGCCCGACAGAAAATTCCCAATCACTAAAACCGGCGAGAAATGTTTGACGGCCGCCAGGGTCACCGGGCAAACCTCTCGTTTTGTGCCAGCACTGCCCCGGGCAACACCGTCAGAAATGCCATGCCGATCGAGAGCCCGGGCGCCGACGTCCGCATCGCATTCACTACCATGTAGGTCAGCGGCCACACCAGAAGCGGGAGAAGCAGCCCGCGATACGGTCTTGACTCCCCCGCTTCGAGAATCGCCGCCGCACGCCGCAATAGCAGCCACAAGAGCGACAGATACGCTGCCACTCCCAGCAGCCCGTGCTCAGCCAACGCTCGTGTGTATTCCGTGTGCGCCGCCGCTCCGCCGGGATGGAA
>Ga0101944_10001480_pt1 | contig 48235 bp, 33 predicted proteins | sample DewCreD2012metaG_FD_75245 | JGI IMG/M metagenome (GOLD analysis project Ga0101944, IMG submission 75245) | Hot spring sediment bacterial and archeal communities from British Columbia, Canada, to study Microbial Dark Matter (Phase II) - Dewar... ... | reverse complement strand
CCTGGATGGAGGCGCCGGTGCCGACCGCCGTCATGCCGCGCTGCAGGCCGTCGGTGGCGTCCATCGCCACGCAGCGGACCCAGTTGTTGCCCAGGTGCTTCTGCACCTCCAGGATCAGCGGCTCGTCGTCCGGGCGCTGGACTTCAATGGCGTCGAAGAGCTCGGGCAGCCCGTCTTCGGGGAACTCGCAGTCCACCACGCCGCCCAGGATCTGCACAATTTTGCCGGTTGATTTTGCCATGATGCCTCCGTCCGGGCGCTTCGCGCTGCGCCCTTACGCTGCTAGCCCGCCTTCGCCAGGGCTTCCGCGCCGCCGGCGATGTCGAGCATGTCGCTCGTGATCGAGAGCTGGCGGGCCTTGTTGTAATCGAGTTGCAAGGAGTTGATCAGGTCCTTGGCGTTGTCGGTGGCGTTGCGCATGGCGGTCATGCGCGCCGCGTGCTCGCTGGCCTGCGCCTCCAGCAGCGCCTGGTAGACCTGCAGCTGTGTGAAGCGCGGGATGATGACGTCCAGCAGTTCCTCGCGCGACGGTTCGTAGGTGTAGGCCGCCAGCGGCCCATGCGCCCGGGCCTCGCCGGCCGCCTTGCGCGCCGCCTCCGATTCGGGTTGCAGCGGCAGGACCTGCATCACGTGCGGCACCTGGCGCAGCATGTTCACGAACTCGGTGTAGACCAGATACACACGGTCGGTCCGCCCGGCCAGGAAGTCGTCCACCACCAGGCGCCCGATGGGCGCGATTTCCACAAAGGCGGGCGTCGCCGGCACATGGATGAACTCGCCCACCACGTCCTGGCGGCGGCGCAGGAGCAGGTCGCGGCCCTTCTTGCCGATGGCCACGAAACGGACCGGCACGGTCTGCTCGCGCGCGAAGTTGAGGGCGGCGCGCAGCGCGTTGGTGTTGTAGGCGCCGCACAGCCCACGGTCGCTGGTGAACAGGACGATGGTGACAGTGCGCACGTTCTGGCGCGCCTGGAGCAGCGGGTGGAGCGAGCCGGTGCTGGCGAAGATGCCGGGCTGCTCGCTGAGATGTTGCAGAATCTGCAGGGCCTTGGCCGCATACTGGCGCGTGGCCAGCACCGCCAACTGCGCCTTGCGCACCCGCGAGGCGCTCACCGCCTCCAGGGCGCGCGTCACCTGGGAGATGCTCTTGACGCTCCGGATCTGGAGCCGCATGTTTCGCAGGGAAGGCATACGTTACACCTGGTCGGGGGCGGCGGGGTTAGGGGCTAGCCCCTATTCCCCAGACCCCATCTGCTCATCAGCCCTGCCAGCCCGAGTTGAACTGCTGGATGGCGTCTTTGAGCTTCGCCTCGGTCTCCGGCGTGATGGCTTTCCGGGCGGCGATATCCTGGCCGATCTCCGGATGGGAGGTCTCCATGAAGCGCAGGAAGGCCGTCTCCCAGGCCTTCATCTTCTCCACCGGGATCGCGTCGCACAGGCCGCGCGTGCCGGCGTACATGACCATCACCTGGTTCTCCAGCGAGACCGGCTCATACTGGGCCTGCTTGAGGACCTCGGTCAGCCGGTAGCCGCGATCCAGCTGGCGCTGCGTGGCCTTGTCCAGGTCCGAGCCGAAGGTGGCGAAGGCGGCCAGTTCGCGGAAGGCGGCCATGTCGCCCTTGAGCTGGCCGGCCACCTGCTTCATGGCCTTGGTCTGGGCGTCGCCGCCCACGCGCGAGACCGAGATGCCGACGTTCACAGCCGGGCGGATGCCGGAGTAGAACAGGTCAGACTCCAGGTAAATCTGGCCGTCGGTGATGGAGATGACGTTGGTGGGGATGTAAGCCGAAACGTCGCCGAGCAGGGTCTCGATGATGGGCAGGGCCGTGAGCGAGCCGCCGCCGCGCTCATCCGAGAGCTGCGCCGCGCGCTCGAGCAGGCGCGAGTGCAGGTAGAAGACGTCGCCCGGGTAGGCCTCGCGCCCCGGCGGGCGGCGCAGCAGCAGCGAGACCTGGCGGTAGGCCCAGGCGTGCTTGGACAGGTCGTCGTAGACCACCAGCGCGTCGCGGCCGGTCTCCATAAACTCCTCGCCGATGGCGCAGCCGGCGTAGGGCGCGATGTACTGCATGGCGGCCGGGTCGTCGGCCGAGGCCAGGACCACGGTGGTGAATTCCATCGCCCCGTATTTCTCGAGGGTGTTCAGCACGCGCGCGATCTGGGCCTTTTTCTGGCCGATGGCGACGTAGATGCAGAACAGGTCTTTGCCCTTCTGGTTGATGATCGTGTCGATCGCCAGCGCCGTCTTGCCGGTCTGCCGGTCGCCGATGATTAACTCGCGCTGGCCGCGGCCGATCGGGATCATGGCGTCGATGGGCTTGATGCCGGTCTGCACCGGGCGCTTGACGTCTTTGCGCTCGATCACGCCGGGCGCGATGCGCTCAATGGGCCGGAAGCGCGTGGCGTTGATCGGGCCTTTGCCGTCGATGGGCTCGCCCAGCGCATTCACCACGCGCCCGACCAGCGCGTCGCCGACCGGCACCGACGCGATGCGGCCCGTGCCGCGCACCAGCATACCTTCGTCAATGCCGCTGTAGTCGCCCAGGGTGATGATGCCGACGGCGTCCTGCTCCAGGTTGAAGGCGATGCCCATCACGCCGTTCTCGAACTGCACCAGCTCCTGGGCCCTGACGGCGCTCAGGCCGGACGCACGGGCTATGCCGTCGCCGGCCTCCAGGACCCGGCCGATGTCCTTGGCCTGAATGGTAGGAGTAAAGGCGTCAATCTGCTTCTGGATCGAGAGGGTCAGGTCCTTAACAAAATCCGACATTCTGCTGCGCCTCCGGTCGAGCGTGGCTGGGGTATCGGGAGTCGACGGCAAAAATCCGGCCTGGTATGCACCAAGCCGGAAGATAACCTATTTGGAGGATAAAAACCTGTTTGGGACCACTGCGCCAGGATAATACTTGAAACAGGTTCAATTGTCCAGTGGTTCACAAATACACCTCACCCTTCCCTCTCCCGCCGGGAGGAGGAGGGTGGCGCCGTCGCGCTCGCTGCGCTCGTGCTTATAGCGAGTTCCGTCTGCTCTGCCCACCAACAGCGCCAAGCTGACGCGCGATGTCCATCGCGCGCTCGTGCTTATAGCGAGTTCCGTCTGCTCTGCCGTCACCCCGGCGGAGGCCGGGGTCCAGACCCTGCCAGAATCGGTTAGATTCCGGCTTTCGCCGGAATGACCGGCATAAATCGAACTGGAAATCGCTGTAGCTGTAGGCGCCGGGGTGGAATAAGTTGAGGTCACGGCCCCAGGCCCCACACTTCGATCAGGCCGCTCTGGTCCTGCCAGATCAGGCGTTCGCCATCCGGCGTGAACAGGAAACGGGCCGCCGGACCGCGCCAGCCGGCGAGTGCGCCGGTCTCCAGGCCATCGGCGGCGTTCCACAGATAGCCATTGTCGCCCACCAGCACCTGTCCGTTCGGGGTGACCTCTACCGCCGTCGCCTGCTTCGGGTCAAACGTGGCGATCAGCGCGCCGTCGGCCAGGCTCCAGATCTCGCCGCTGGCCGCATACAGGCGCGACCCGTCCGGGCTGAAGGCGAGCGCGCCCACCGCCCGGCCCTGCCCCTGCAACGTGAGCGCCAGCTCGCGCGTCGCCACGCGCCACACTTCCACCGTCCGGCCCTTCACCACGGCCAGCGTTTGCCCGTCCGGCGCGAAGCGCAGATAGTCGGCGCTGGCGAAGGAACCCACGCTCAGCACCGGCCGGTCGGGCAGGAAGGAGAAGACATTGACGACGTTGCGATTGCCGGCCCGCCCCCACAGGGCGTACGCGCCGCCATCCGGGCTGACGGCCAGGAAACGAGTCTGGCTGTACAGGTCGCCGGAATAGGCCGCCACGGTTTCGCCGGTTTCCACGTCCACCAGCGAGAGCCGGCCGGCCTGGAGCACGATGAGCAGCGAGTCGCTGCTGTAGGCCAGCGCCGCCGGGTACCACTCCCCGGCCAGCGCGCGCACCAGCCGGCCGGTGGCGGCCTCGCGCAGCTCGATGGCGCCGAGCGCGTCCGCCACCGCGAGCGTGCGGCCGTCCGGGCTGAGCGCCATCACGGGCAGGCTGTCCGGCTCGGTCCGCGCCAGCTCCACGCCCGTATCGAAGCTCCACACGCGCACGACGCCGTCGCCGGTGAGCGAGTAGAAACGCTGGCCGGCCGGCCCCAGCCCGAAGGTCGGCGTGTGCTGCTCACGGTCGCGGGCGTAGTCATCGACGTACCACCCTCGGACCAGGTTGAGCTTGATCAGGCCGCGCAGGTTCCGGTTCTCTTTGTCCGTCGGGAACTTGCCGGCTGCGCCGCGGACGCTGCTGGCGTCGAACGACCAGAGCACGACCGAGGTATCCACGCCGCCGCCCCGCCGGCTGGTGTCCCGGTAGAAGACCGCCAGTTGCCCGTTCGCCAGGTAACTGTAGGCGAGCGGGAACTTGGTCGGGTAGTCGATGCTCTGCTCGATGAACGGCGAACCGTCGGCGTTGATGGTGAACAACTGGCCGCCGCGCTCGAGGCTCTCCACGATGAAGCGCGCGCCCGTGAAATACGTCAGGTAGCGGCCCTCGGGCGAGATGACGGCCGGCAGGGCGTTGCCCTGGATCGGGGCGCGCACCAGGCTGGCGTTCTCGACATCCCAGATTGAGATCGTGCCGCGCACGTTGACACCCGGGAACGACGCGACCAGGAAGCGGCCATCCGGCGTGAACTCCAGCCGGGTGAACGCCGAATAAGCGCCCGTGCCGCGCGTGAACTCGCGCACCAGCCCGTCCGGGTCAATGACGGCCAGGCCGTCCAGGCGCGCGCCCTCCGACACGCGCCCGCCCAACACCAGGCGCGCGCCGTCCGGGCTGAACGCGGCGGCGATGATGCCGGTGCGCTGATAATCCGTCACCACCTGGCCGGTCGTCACGTCCACCAGGCGCAGGTTTTGCGTCTCGCCGCCGATCAGCACGCGGCCCTGCGGGTCGAAGGCCAGCGCGACCGCGTCCAGGAAGGCCAGGCGGCGCTCCAGCGTGGCCCCCTCGTAGATGATGACGTTCTCGGTGGTGTTGACCGCCAGGTATTGATCGCCCGGCGACCAGACGGCGTTGAGCAGCCGGCCGCGGCCGATATGGTTCTGGATTGCGAGCAGCGGCGCGTTCGGCACGGTGACGGCGGCCGGCCCGAAGCTGCGCGGCGTCTCGGCCGCCGGGGGGCGCGCCGCCCAGGTGTAGACGCGGCCGTCGGCGGCGCGCCACAACAACTGGCGATTGTCCGCCGTGAACAGCATCTGGACCGCCGGGGCGCGCAGCTCGGGCAGCGTCATCACGCGTCGGCCGGCGGCGGTCTCCCAGACCGAGCCATCGTCCGCCACGAACAGCGCGCCGTCCGGGCTGACGGCCAGGCGCGCGCCGCTGGTCTCAAACTTCTGCTCGTAAGCCGGCTGGCCGTCCGGGAACGTCCAGGCATCGCCGCTGGCCGCCAGCAGGCGCGCGCCGTCCGGCGTAAAAGCCAGGCCGAAGACGCGCGCGCCCCGGCCGCGCAGCCGGCCGGCCGATTGGCCGGTCTCCAGGTCGTACAGCTCCACAAACAGGCCGGTGGACACGGCCAGGGTGCGGTTGTCCGGCGCGAAGGCGTACTCCTGCGGGCCGGCCTGCACGCGCCGGCGCTGTGTGACCTCGCCGGTCTCGACGTCCACGACAAGCACCTCGTTCCCCTGCCGCAGCGCGAACCAGCGCCCGTCGGCGCTCACCACCAGCCCCTCGCCCTGGACGTTGTAGCGCTGTTCGAGCGTCTGCGCCTCCAGATCCCAGCGCTCGACGCCGGCGCGTTCCTTGAGCAGCAGGACCTGGTCGCCGGCGTAGGCGGCGTCGATCACGGTCTCCGGGTTCAGAAAGATGCGATACTCGTCCACCAGCGCGCCGGTGGCCGGATCAACCATCACCAGGCCGTCGCGCGTCAGCGACGTGAACGAGCGCCCGTCCGGGCTGAGCGTCAGCGGGCCGAAGGTCGCCGCGCCGAACACAGCCGCGCGCGGCGAGGCGGGGTCGTCGACCAGGCGCCGCTGGAGCACGGGGTCCGGGCCCCACCACCCCAGCACCGTGACGCTGACCACCGTGCTCGGCGACAACGGCAGCCGTTCGGGCGCGACGGCCGAGGGCGACGCCGGGCGCGAGTGCGGCCGGATTTTGTCGATGCCGTAGACGGACACCCGGCCGTCCCGCGCCTGCCAGAGCAGCGTCCGGTCGCCGGCGAAGGCCAGGCGCTGGGCCTGCACGGCGAGGTCGCCCAGGTACTGGCCGGTGGCGGCGTCCCAGAGCGTGCCGTCGTCGCCCACCACCAACTGCCCATCCGGGCTGACCGCCACGCTCCGCGCCTGCGTGTCGAAGGCGGCGCGGCGCCGACGCGAAGCCACGTCCCACACGTCGCCGCTGGCCGCGACCAGGGTCGCGCCGTCCGGCGTGAAGACCATGTCGGTGATCTCCGGCCCGTGGCCGCCGAACTGGCCCGGCGCCTGCTGCCCCGTGCCCATATCCCACAAGGCGACGGCCGAGCGAGCGGCGATGGCCAGGAACCGGCCATCCGGCGTGAAGGTGAACGGCTGGCCGGAGTCGGCCGAGCCGAGGTTGTACTTCAATCGGCCGCTGGCCACGTCGACGACCTGGATATATTTGTCCTGGAGGGCGAAGAGGCCGGCGGCGCCGCTGGCCATCAGGCGCCGGCCGGTCTGCGCGTAATCCTGCTTGCGCTCCGCCTCGCGGATATCCCAGCGCTCCACGCCGTTGGCGGTCGCCACCATCAGGAACTCGTCGCCCAGGAAGGCCGCGTCGCGCACCGCGCTGCGGCTGGTGAAGGTGGAGACCGGCGTCCGGCTGAGCAGGTCAACCACGGTGATGGCAGAGCCGCTCCACACGGCGGCGCGCGTCGTGTCCGGGCTGAGGGCGACGCCGCCGGCGCCGGCCTCCAGCGACTCGATCTCGGTCAGCCGCGAGAGATTGAGGCGCGTGATCGGCTCGCGGTCCGGGGTGGCGACGGCGACCGCGGTGGACGCCGGCTCAGACGCCGCGGCATTGGGGTCCAGGGCCCACAACTCGATCGGCGCGTCCGGCGCGTGGGTGATCAGAAAACGGCCCTCCTGGATGAAGGCCATCACGCCCTGGCCCGCGGCGGCGCTGAGGCCGCGCACGCTGCCGACCCGGCGTCCACCGGCCAGCTCCCAGACGTCGCCGTCGCTGCCGACGGCCACCAGCCCATCCGGGCTGACGGCCATCTGCGCCAGGTCGGCGGCGGTATCCAGGATGAGCGACAGGCGCTGGCCGGTGGCGGCCTCCCAGATATCGCCGCTGGTCGCCACCACGCGGGCGCTGTCCGGCGTGAACGCCAGCCCGCGCACGGCCTTGTTGCGGCCGGAGAGGGTCCGCGCGAGCCGGCCGTCCGCCAGGGTGTACAGGTCCACGTTGACGCCCACCGCCAGGGCCAGATAACGGCCGTCTGGCGAGAAGGCGAACGCCTGCTGCGAGTTCTGGTCGCCCAGGTTGTAGAGCGCCCTGGTCTCGACGTTGTAGACGCTGAGGTACTCGGCGCGCACGGCCACCCAGCGCCGGTCCGGGCTGGCCCAGATGCCGCGCGCCGGCGGGCGGAAGAAGGCGGAGATCGGGATGGCGCGGTTCTGGGCCAGGTCCTGGCGCAGCACCTTGTCGGGATACAGCACCAGGATCGAGTCGTTCAGATAGGCCAGGCCGAGCGGGCGGCCCAGGCTGGCGCCGGCCAGGAAACTGCGCAATTGCTGGACGCTTTCGCCGGTGACGGCGTCGAAGATCTCAACGCCCTGGATATCCGGCTGATAGACGGCGACCGTCTCACCGTCCTGGCTGAGCGCGGCCAGCACCGACAGGTCGCCGGCCTGCCAGCGGTTGAACAGGCGCCAGCCCTGTCCCGGCGCCGTATCCACCGACACCGGCAGCGGCGCCGGCGTGGAGGTCGGCGTGAACAGCGGAGTGGGCGTGGGCGTCAGCGTCCGGGTGGGCGTGGCGGTCGGCGGCGAAGTCCGGGTGGGCGAGAGGTAGGGCGACGAGGTCGGGTAGGGGGTGCGGGCCACGGCCTGCGGCGCGCCGAACAGGTGCAACGGCGGTTGCGTCGGCGTGCCCAGGAACGCCAGCGCGCGGTTGTTCAGCTCCCACGGCCCGATGAAGAACCAGGCCAGCCCGGCGGCCAGCCAGACGATGATGACCAGGCAGAACATGGCCAGCGCTAACGCGGCGGCCACGTCGCGCCAGGTGCGGGGCCGCGGCGGGGCCGCGGCGGTGGCCGCCGCCTGCGTGCGGGCCGCGGCGGTGGCTTCGTCCGTCGGCGCCGAGCGCGTGATTTCGACCGTCGGCTCGGCGGCCGGGACGTAGCGGAAATCGGGGTCGCGCAGGGCGTCGCGGAAGGCCGCCACACCCGGGAAACGCGAGTCGGGCCGGATCTCCAGGGCCTTGCGGAGCGCGGCGGCGACGTTGGGCGACAGGTCCGGCCGCAGCTCCTCCGGCGGCGTCAGCGTCGCCTGCCCGATCAGGCGCTCCACGCTGTCCGGCGGGATGCGGCCCGTCAACAGGTGATACAGCGTCGCCGCCAGCGCGTACTCGTCGGTGCGGCCATCGGTGCTGCCCATCTGGTACTGCTCGGGCGGCGCGTAGCCGGAGGTGAGCGCCGCCGCCCCCGTCGTCGTCTTCTGCCCCGCCTCCCCCGCCTTCGCGATCCCAAAGTCCACCAGCACCGCCTCCCCCTGCGGCGTGATCTTCACGTTCCCCGGCTTGATGTCCCGGTGCACCACCGGCGGCGTCAGGCTGTGCAGATAGATGAGGGCCTCGCACAGTTGCAGCACCCAGCGCAGCGCCTCCGCCTCCCCCAGCGCCCCGCCCGCTTCCAGCCGCTGTTTCAGGTCGTCCCCCTCGACGTAGTCCATCACCAGGTATTGGTGGCCCCCCAGCACGAAATGGTTCGTCACCCGCGGCAGATTGGCGTGCCGCAGCGACGCCAGCAGCGTCGCCTCGCGCCGGAACTGACGCTCGGCCTGCGGCGACGTGTTCAGGTTCTCCTTGACCGCGCACTGGATGCCCAGGTCCCGGTCGGTCGCCAGGTACACGGCCCCGAACCCGCCCTGACCCAGGATCGCCTCGATCCGGTACCGGTCGTCCAGCAGAGTGCCGATCTCTAGTGGCATCCTCACCCCCGGAAGAATTCTTCCTCGCGATGATAAGTCAATCACGCCCGGCGGGCAATGCGGCGCGGGTTAAGTCCTGGCCTGGACGATGTCAGGGTGTGATGACGAACTGATCCGTGAGCAACACGCTGTCCTGCTCCGTGGACGCGCCGGCGGCGTCCAGCACGCGCAGCCGCGCGCCGGTGTCGGCGTCCCACAGGCCGGCCTGCAGGCGATATCGGCCGGGCGGCGCGTCGGCGCTGACGGGCACCGTGTGGGCGTCCGCCACGTAGCGGTCCAGGGGCCAGGCGACCATCGGGATGTTGGCCGGGTGCCACTTGTCGGACTGGCCCCAGAGCTGGCCGTCCGGCCCGAGCAGGTGGACGAAGACGCGGTAATTCACGCCGACCGGTTTCAGGGCCTTCCAGTACAGCGTCAGCGGAAAGGTCGCGCCGGGCCGCGCCTGTGTGTGCGGCAGGTCGAACGCCAGCAGCGCCGGGCCGGCCTCCAGCGGCGTGAAATGCGCGTGCTGCGCGACCACCACCTCGCGGCCCGTCGAGCGCACCACCCACGCGCCCGCCGATTGCGCCCAGGCGCGCAGGCCCAGGCCGACGAGGACGGCGCCGGCCAGGAGCGCGGCGGCGGGGAGAGGGAGAGCTTCGGCCCCCCTCGCCCCGACCCTCGCCTCGAGAGGGGGAAGGAAAGCCGGCTTCCCCAAAACCAATAGGACGACGGCCAGCGCGGACAGGCCGCTCAAGACCCAGGCCAGGACGCGCACGGGCGTCTCCTCAAACTGCACCCGCACCTCGTGCTCGCCGGCTGGGACCGGGATCACCAGCCACCCCTCGGGCCGGGCGACGTCCACGGCGACGCGTCTCCCATCCACAGACGCGCTCCAGCCGGGGAAGTAGAACGTGAACAAGCGCAGTCGAAACGGGCCAGGCGAGGCCGCCTGGTAGGCGCTGTGCAGCGGCCCCTGCCCAACCAGCAACACGGACGCGCCGGGCGGGAGCGCGGCCCGGTCCACGCGATCCGGCGCGCCGGCCCGCAGGGACTCGACCAGCGCCGGCTGCGGCTGCGGTCTCTGCTGGACGCCGACGGGCAGGAACTCGACGCCGGCGGTCGTGCCCACCAGCCGGCCGCTCAACTCGGTCTCCAGGATGCGCGCGGCGCTCACGGGGCCGTAGTCCGGCCAGGGCGGCGGGTTGAGCAGCGGCACGGCGGCGGCATACAGGGCGGCGAACGCCGCCAGGCCGAACGCGCCGGGAAGGCGCCCGCCGGCGCCCTCCGGCAGCCAGCGGACGGCGGCGCCGGCCAGCACGGCCAGCGCCAGCGCGGCCGGGCCGAGCAGGCGGGTGGGGAATTGCAGGAACGGCAGGATCGGCGCCGCCTCCCACAGCCAGAGCGAGGCCGGCGTCATCAGATAGAGCAGCGCCAGGCCGGCGGCGGTGAAGACGAGCAGCGTCGCGCGGCCCGGGCGGGCGCGGAGGGCTGAGGCCGCGCCCAGCACGGCCAGCGCCCACTGCGCCACGCCGACGTTGTAATGAAAGCGGGTCCGCAGCGCGCCCAGGTCGAACCACAGCGCCGGGGCCAGCAACTCGTCGGCGCGGGCGAAGTAGTGGCGATAGTCGAACAGGGCGCTGCCGGTCAGCGTCTGATATTGCACGGCCCCGCGCTCGACGACGGCCGGGAGCCAGAAGAAGGCCGTCAGGCCCGCGCCCAACGCCAGGGCCAGGAGCCAGGGCGCGAGGTGCGCCCGATCCCAGGCGCGGTGGGCCGCCAGGTCGGCCAGGAGCCACACAATCAGCAGACCGAGGAACACGGCCGGCAGCAGATTGTGCGCGAGCAGCAGGGCGGCCAGCGCCAGGGCCGCCAGGACGAGGGCGCGCGCGGTGGGGGCGCGGCGCAGGCGCGCGAAGGCCCAGAAGACCACGGGCGCCCAGCCGATTGAGAAGGTCTCCGGCGCGGCGCCGCGCTCAAGCGGGTCAATGAAGAGGACATACGGCGCAAGCGCGAACGCGGCGGCGCTCACGACGCCCCCCCTCCCGCCCCACAGCGCGCGGCCCAGGCCGTACATGCCCAGCGCGCCGGCCGCGGCGGCCAGCGCCAGCACCGCCTTGACGCCCAGGACCGCGTCGCCGGATGGCAGCGCGAACAGCGCGCCGAGGTGATAGGTCAGCGGCGCGTAATAGTTGAAGACCGGATAGCCGAAGCCGTAATACAGGTCGGGCGCCCAGCGCGGGTAGAGCACGCCGGCGCGCCAGGCGTCGAGGACGATTTGAGTGCGGAAAATGTGGACGGTGGAGTCGACGCTGTCCGGCAGGCTGGGGCGGGCGAGGAGCGGCCAGGCCGCCAGGAGCGCGATCAGCGCGGCGACGACCCAGCCCGGATCGACGCGGGCGCGCGCCCCGGCCGCCGGGTCACCGGTCGCCATCCAGTTTCTGGAAGCGTTTGCGGCCCTGGCCGAGCTCGACGCTGCGCTGGTAAGCGGCCCACACCGCGCGCGAGATGGCGGTGCGGAAGCCGGCCTTTTCCAGGAAGTACAGGGCTTCGGCCGTGGTGCCGCCCGGCGAGGTGACCTGGTTGCGCAGGCGGGCGACATGGCTGGCGCTGTGCTCGTAGTAGTCCACCGAGCCTTTCACCGTCTGCACCACGAGCTGCTCGGCCACGCGCCGTGAAAAGCCCAGGTGGACGCCGGCGTCCACCAGCGCTTCCATGAACAGGAAGACATAGGCCGGGCCGTTGCCGGACAGGGCCGTAGCCATGTCGAGCTGGTCCTCGGTGTCGGCCTCCACCTCCTGGCCGAGCGCGCCGAGCAGGGCGCGGGCCTGCGCCTTGTGCGCGTCGTGGACGCCCGGCGCCGCGATCCAGACCGTGATGCCCTGGCCGATCTGGGCCGGGGTGTTGGGCATCGACCGGACGACGTTGACGTGCGCCAGCCCGCTGGTGATGGTCTCGATCTGCGCGCCGGCCACGATGGAGAGCACCAGGGCGTCCGGCTTGATCCGGCCGCGCAGGGCGGGCATGGCCTTGGGCAGCACCTGGGGCTTGACGCCCAGCACCACCACATCCGCGCCCTGGGCGGCGGCGACGTTGTCGGTGGTCCAGGCCACGCCGTACTTCTCCTGCAAAGCGCGGCCGCGTTCCTCGCGCGGCCCGGACGCGATCAGGCGGCCGGCCTGGGTCATGCCCTTGTTGAGCAGGCCGGAGATGATGGCCTCGGCCATGGCGCCGGAGCCGATGAAGGCGATGCGGGAGTCCTGGAGCATAGTTCTCCTTGAGAGGCGAGGGGGCAGGGGTGGCCGGGTGAGGCGGTGGCTGAATGACCGGGGAAAACCGGCCCGATCCCGTCAGGTCACCTTGCGATCCAGCGCCTTGTCACCCTGTCCCCCGGCCAGCAGCATACAATTCACGGTTACGGAACGGCACGAGCGCCAGGATCACGGCGTGCTCGTACAGAGCCACGCGGTCGATGACGTCGGCGGTGAGCAGGCCGATGGCGCCGTTGCCGCGTTTCGAGTCGTTGCGGCCGAAGACGCGGTCGTCGGCCTCGCCCAGCTCGACGCCCTGGCGGATGAGCGCCGTCACCGGCGGCGGCAACAGGAACGTGCCGGAGCGCGCCCGGCCCTGCAAGCCGTCGCGGCCCTCGATCACGATCCAGGCGAAGGCCGCCAGGCCCTGCGCGTCGGGGTCCACGCCGCCCTCGATGCCGACCCAGTAGTCGGCCGCCGGCGCCGCGGCGCGGGCGTTGGCCAGCCGGTTGAGCGCGCCCTGCAACGTCTCGGCGTCCGTCATCGGCTGATGGTCGACGCCGGACGGGACGGCCACGCCGGAGGCCTCAAAGGCCTGCTCCGGGAACAGGCGCCGGAAGCCGTTGAGCGCGGCCTGGATTTTCACCGGGTTGGTGGAGGCGACCGTGATGAGGGGCATGCTTACGCAAAATACGCCAGCGCCCGGCGCAGGCGGTCCTCCAGCGTCCTGGCCTCGGCCGCCGCCTCTTTCGGGATGGCCTGGACGGCGGCCTGGGCCTCCACCACGCTGTAGCCGAGCGCCGTCAGCGCCGCGATCACTTCGGCGTCCACGTCGGCGGCGGCCAGCACCGCGGCCAGGCCGGGCTCGCCGCCGAGCCTGTCCTTGAGCGCGAAGACGATCTTCTCGGCCGTCTTCTTGCCCACGCCGCGCACCCGGTTGAAGACCTCCGGCTGCTCGTTGACGACCGCGCGCCGCAGGACGTCGGGCGAGAGCGCGGACAGCACGGCCAGGGCCAGCTTCGGCCCGACGCCCTGGACGGTCAGCAGCAACTCGAAGAGCGTCCGCTGTTCCTCGGTGGCGAACCCGAAGAGCGTCAGCGCGTCCTCGCGCACCACGAGGTGGGTGTGCAGGAAGAGGCCGTGGCCGGTCTGCACGCCGTCCAGCACCGAGGTGGGCACGAAGACCCTGAACCCGACGCCGGCGACCTCGACCACGCAGGTGTCGGGGGGATGAAACGAGAGCAGGGTGCCGCGCAGGGAGGCGATCATTCGGTTAGAGATTTGAGCTTCATCGAGTGCAGGTGGCAGATCGCCACGGCCAGGGCGTCGGCGGCGTCGTCGGGTTTAGGGACCTCGGCCAGGTTGAGGATGGCGCGCACCATCTGCTGCACCTGGGGCTTGTCGGCGCCGCCGTAGCCGGCCACCGCCTGCTTGACGTCCTTGGGCGTGTACTCGCCGACCGGGATGCCGGCTTCGGCCAGGGCCAGGAGCGCCACGCCGCGCGCCTGCCCGACGAGCATGGCGGTGCTGACGTTGCGCTGAAAAAAGAGCTTCTCCACCGCCGCCGCGTCCGGGCGATGGAGAAGGATCAACTGCGTGAGCTCGCGGAAGAGCGTCTGCAACCGTCCGGGCACCGGCGCGCCGGCCGGGGTGAGGACCACGCCATAGGCCGCCAGGACCGGGCCGGCGTCGGCCTCGCGGATCAGGCCGTAGCCGGTGGTGGCGAGGCCGGGGTCGATGCCGAGGACGAGCATGGCGAACGCGCTGCGTTCGCTTATAGCGTGGCGCGGCGCGCTACGCCGCCATCCGCTCCAGCGCGGCGTCGCTGAACTCGACGTTGGTGAAGACGTTCTGGACGTCGTCCAGCTCCTCGAGCTGCTCGATGAGCTTCATGATCGCCACGGTCGCTTCGGGGTCGAGCTCGAGCTTCTGGTTAGGCTCCATGCGCAGCTCGGATTCGGTCGGGTGGATGCCGGCCTTCTCCAGCGCGTGCACCACCGCGCCGAAGTGGTCGGGCGCGGCGTAGATCTCGATCAGGTCGTCGCCCGTGATCACGTCGTCGGCGCCGGCGTCCACGGCGATCTCGAAGACCTTGTCCGGATCATGGCCGGCGCGCGGCACGGCGACATAGGCCTTGCGCGAGAATTGCCAGGAGACCGCGCCGGACTCGGCCATGTTGCCGTTGCTGCGCGTCACCAGCCGGCGCAACTCGGACACGGTGCGGTTCTTGTTGTCGGTCACCACCTGGATCAGGACGCCCGAGCCGTGCGGGCCGTACGCTTCGTACATCAGCGACTCGAACGCGGCGGCGTCTTTGTCGGCGCCGGTGGCGCGGGCGATGGCGCGCTCGATGTTCTCTTTCGGCATCGAGTTGGCTTTCGCCTTATCCACAGCCAGGCGCAGTTTGAAATTCGCGTCAATGTTGCCGCCGCCCTCGCGCGCCGCCAGCATGATCTCGCGCGTCAGCCGCGTGAACATCGCGCCGCGCTTGGCGTCCGCCGCGCCTTTCTGGCGCTTGATGGTCTTCCACTTTGAGTGTCCAGACATGGCGCACTCCTCCTTCAGCCTTCCATTCAACACATTCTCAGAGCGCAACGATTATACCGCAGGTGCCGTATAATCCAGGCGATGACCCCGGCGGAGACCCAGGCCAAACTGCGCGCTGGCATCCAGGCGCTGCGCGCCGGCGACCGCGCGCGCGGCCGACGCCTGCTCCTGGAAGTGGTCGCGGCCGACGAGCGCATCGAGCCGGCCTGGCTGTGGTTGAGCGCGGCGCTGGACGACCCGGCGGACCAGATCATGGCGCTGGAGAATGCGCTGGCCCTCAACCCGGACAACGCGCCGGCGCGGCGACGATTGGCCGAACTGCAGGGCACGGGCGCCGAGGCGCGAGGCAGCCGAGGCGCGGCGCCCCCGCCCGCTCCCGCGCCGCCCGCCACAGACGCCGGCGGGGAAGTTTCGGCAACGCCCGCCGAGCACGCCGCCTCCGCCGTCGACCCGGACGACGACCCGCTCCAGTGCCCGTTCTGCGGCCAGCTGACGGCCGAGGTCGACCTGCGCTGTCCGCACTGCCGCAAGAGCCTGCTGGCGCCGGGACGCTGGCAGGCCGGGCTCTATCTCTACCTGCTCCTGCTGATCTTCGGCCTGGACGTGCAGGCGGCCATCGTTGAAGCGTTTGTGCCGGTGATGCTGCCCGTCCTGCCGCCTTTCCCCCTGCTGGAGAGCGCTGTGCAATTTCTGCAATTGCAGCCGCTCCTGGCCCTGCCCTGGGGCGCGCTGGCCGCGCGCGCCATCCTGCTGGCCGGGCTGCTCTTCATGTTCCTGAGCGACGTCGCGCTGGCCTACCCGCTCGCCGTCGGGCTGTTGACGCTGGACGTCCTGGCAAACGCCGGCCTGTGGTGGGCCGGCCGGCTGTCGCCGGGGATCGCGCTGGTCAACCTGAGTCTGTCCGGCCCGGTCCTGCTGCTGGCGGCGGCCTCCCTGGTCAGTCAGGCCCTGGCGCGGCGCCGGCTCTTCACCCAGCTCGACCGGGACCTGTACTCAGGGTTCGATTACGCCAGGCGCGCCCAGGAACACCTGGGGCGCGGGCGCCTGGCCCTGGCGGCCCTCCACTTCCGCAAGGCCATCGCCTTGCAGCCGCGCACCGGTCCGCATTACAAAGCGCTTGGGCTCGTCCAGGCCCGGCTGGGCCGCTTCCCACAGGCGCGGCGGGCGCTGGAGAGCGGACAGGCGCTGACGCCGGACGACCCGGAGTTCGCGGCCCTGATCGCCGAGGTCGAGCGCCGGGCGGCGGGCGCCGGCCCACGCCGGCCCTGACCTCAGCGCCGCACCAGGGGCAGGTAGATGAGGAACGGGAACGGCACGCACAACTTCACGTCGTCCACGTTGAAGTTGACGACCGGGGGCGGCGGCGCGCCCACGGCCACCCCGCCCAGCGCGCGCGTCGTGGCCGAGATGACGAGATCGGTGCTGGCCCCGGTGGCGAACGATGACACATCCACGCTGACGGGGGTATAGCCCGAGGCGTAGGTCGGCGTCATCGCCGCCGTGGCCGAGAACACCAGCGTATTGTTCAACCTCACCTCGAGCCGGTCGCTGGCGTCCGTGCCGGGGTCGGCCCGGCTGAGCCACAGGCTGAACTCCAGCCGCGCCGGCTGCATCGCCGGGCTGAGCGTCACCGTCTGGGACACCGTCTGGACGATGACGTTGTTGGGGAGCGTGGTGGTGCTGGTGTAGCCGCCGCCGAACCAGGCCCAGTTGGCGCCGCTCAGCGGGCCGGCTGGATCGTTGACGCCCGCCATCACATCGCAGGTCCCCGAGTCGCAGGTCCGGAGCGGCGCGGTGTCGCGGCTCAGGTCATCGTGACTGGAAGGCCCGCCGGGGTCGATCACGACCAGCGGCGGGGTCGAAGACACCACCCACGGGCTGAGCGCCGCCTCGAAATCGCTGTCGCCCAGCAGGTTGTTGCAGGCCGCGGCCGGCGCGCCCACCGCAGCCGGCGCGGGCGGCGGGGCCTCCCAGTTCAGGCCGGCGAGCGCCAGGCAGAGGGCGAGGCTGAAGCGCGCCACGGGCCGGATCGTCATGGGCCGGACTCCTGAGAGATGACGGGAAGATACGCCGGATAGAAAGCCGGCGAGCACATCGCCACGTCGTCCAGGTTGAAGTTGACCACCGGGCCCGTCGTCGTCGTCGTGGCCGAGAACGTCACCGTCCGCGTCACGCCGGTGGCGAAGGCGTTGGCGTCCAGCCGGACCGTCTGGTAGGCGGCGTAGGCGGGCCGGTCCAGGGCCGTGGCCGTGAACACCGGCGTGGCGTCGATCAGGGCCTGGAAAGTGTCCGTGATCCCGGCGCCGGGGTCGGCGCGGCTGATGTTGAACTGGAACTGCAGCGAGGCCGTCCCGGTCGGCACCATCACGGACTGGGTCAAGACCTGGGTGACCGTCGTGGTCAGCGTGGTGGTGTAGCCGCCGAACCACGCCCAGCCGAGGCCGCTCAGCGGGCCGGCGGGGGCGAAACTGCCGCCGCCGCACAGCCCCGTGGTGCACACCACGGGCAGCGCCTGGCCGCCGACGCTGTCGGTCTGCGCCCAGGCCACGCCGGGCTTCTCAAACACCGCGTTGTCGATCAGATTGTCCGTACACAGCTCGACGCCGGAGCCGGTCAGCGCAACACTCAGAGCGCCCGGCGTGCCGACGCCCGCCAGCGTGTAGTTGACGGAGAACGAACCGTTCAGGACGCCCAGCGACGTAGGGGCATAAGCTAATTCGACCGTACAAGCGCCGCCGCCCGCCAGCGGCGTGCTGGTGCTACAGGTGCCGCCCGTGCCGGGGAAGGCGCCTCCCAGATAACTTAACGCAGTCCCGGTCAGGCTTGGCCCTGACAGCGTCATCGCCAGGCCGGATGGGTTCTGCACGTTGAGCGTCCGGCGGTTGGTCAGGTCCAGGACCGTCCTGCCGAGAGCGACAGACGGGCTCTCGGCGATGCGCGGCAGATAGGCGCTCAGGGCGGCGTCCAATTGCAGCCGCGGCTTGGTCAGGCCGTTGCGCGTGTCGGTGACCGGGACACCCGTGCCCTGCAGCAGGGCCAGGACCTCGTTCACCGACGCGCCGGGATTGGCCTGCTCGAGCACGGCCCAGGCGCCGGCGATGTGCGGGGCGGCCATGGAGGTGCCTTGAAGACTGCCAAAGTTCCCGCTCGGGAGCGAGGACTGAATTTCCTCGCCCGGCGCCAGCAGGCTGAGGAACGAGGCGCTGTTGGAGAAAGAGGAGACTGTGTCCACGGGCGTCGCGCCGGGGCCGCCGTCGCGCGTGGACCCGACGCTGATGGCGTTCGAGAGGCAGGCCGGCGCGGCCAGGCCGCTGGCGAAGGAGTTGTTGCCGGCCGCCACCACCGGCGCGATGCCCACCGAGCGCAACTGGCCGAACGCCGCGTTGCGGCCCTGATCGGCCGAGGTGCCATCACAGGCGCTGGTGTAGTTGGCGGTCCCGCCCAGGCTCAGGTTCACGGCCGCAATCGTGTGGCTGAGGCGCAGGGTGTTATAGACGTGTTCCATCGCCTTCAACTGGTCCGACGGATAGGTGCCGATGGCGCTGCCGAACTGGGTGAAGACCTGGATGGCGATAATCTTGGCCTCCGGCGCCACACCTGAGAAGCCCGGTCCGCCGGCATAATCCTTGCCGGCCGCGATCCCGGCCACGTGGGTGCCGTGCCCGCACGAGCCCAGCGTGCAGGGCTGGCCCGCGCCGGGGCTGAAATCCTGCGGCTGGCCGTTCGGGCACAGCGACTGTCCACCGAAGAGGCTGCCATCTCCATTCGCGTTGGAGAAGCACGCCTCGGCCACCACCTTGCCGGCCAGGAACGGATGGTTCTTGTCCACGCCCGAGTCCAGGACGACGATCGTCTGGCCCACGCCCGTGAAGCCCAGGTCCCAGACGCCGGTCGTCGGCGTCGAAGCGCCGATGACGCCGGTGCTCTCGGCCAGCGCCAGCATCTCCGGAACATCCTCCGCCACGCTCACCACCCACGGGGACCGGCGCAGGGCGTCCAGGGCTGCGGCATTCACGGTCAGGGCCATGTACGGGATGGTGGCATATTTGTGCGCGGGTCCCGCGCCGGTCGATTGAAGCGCGCGTTCCACCTCGGCCTGAGCGCGGGCGATGGCGGCGCGCTGGACGGCCACGAACGCCGGGCCTTCCAGCGCACCCTCCGGCGTGAAATCCGCCCGCACTTCCACGATGACGCGCACCGGCCCGCCCTGCCGGGCCTTGAGGATAAGCGCCTCGTCAACGCCCGGCGCTTCCGGCGTCGGCCCCAGGTCGGCGGCGCCGGCCGTCGGCCCCCACCCCAGACTCACCAGCGCCAGGAGACAGGCAACCCCCGTGCGGAACAAGCGTTGACGGAATGTCATCGTGAGCCAAACCTCTCCATTCACACAAATTATCGGCCCGAAACCGGGGACAGCGCAATCCGAGGAAAGTCAGAGAGGGGGAGCGGTGGGTAGGGGTAGTAATCAGTGATGAGTGAGCAGTGAGCAGTGAGCTGTCGTCTGCGCCCGGTCCTCAGCGCGTCATAAACAACCGATCCACCGCGTCGGCCAGCTCAGACAGGTTGCTCACCTGGTGGACGGCGTCGCACAGCGGCGCGTACTGAGGCATGTCGCTGTCGCCGACGCCCCACTGGAAGCGCAGTTCCGGGTTGAACCAGACCACGCGCCGGGCGCGGCGCTTGATGTGCTCGAACAGGTCCAGGCGCGGGTCGCGGAAGTTGTTGCGGCCATCGCCCAGGAAGATCACGGTGGTGCGGCGGTCCACGGCGTCCAGGCACTGGTCACAAAAGTTTTGCAGGCTGAAGCCCAGGTCGGTGGCGTAGTAGCCGGGCGGGATACGGTGCAGGACGAGCGGGATGGCCTCGTCGGGGCGGTGCAGGATGAACTCGTCGCTGACCTCTTCCAGATGGTCGTTGAAGGCGAACGAGCGCGCCTTGCCCACCTGGTCCTGCATCTCGTACATCAGGCGCAGCATGAACTCGGCCACCGGCCGCATGGAGGTGGAGATATCACAGATCAGGGCGAACTTCGGCTTGAGGTGGCGTTTCTTGAAGCGCAGGTCGAACGGGACGCCGGCGGTGCGCAGGTTGGCGCGCAGCGTGGTCTTGGCGTCCAGGGTCTTGCCGTCGCCTTTCTTCTGGCGCAGCGCGGCGCGCGAACGGAGCTTGGCGGCCAGGCGCGTCACCAGCCGGCGCAGCTCGCGGGCCTCGGCCTCGGTCAGGTCGTTGAACGGGCGCTGCATCAGCTCGCCCTCGTCGAACCGGTCGGGCGGCCGCTCGGCGAGCTGCCGGGCCAGGCTCTGCCCGGCGGCCTGGCTGGCCTGCTGGGCCAGGGCGTCGCGGTTGGCGGCCAGCAGGCCGAGGATGGCCGCCTGGCCCTCGCGCGTCATCCCCATCTGGGCCAGCTGCTGCATGAGCTTCTCGATCTGCTCGGCCAGCGCCTCCAGGCCCAGCTGGCGCAGCATATCGCGCGTGATGCGCGGCTGCTGCTCGGGGCGCGCGGGGCCGCGGCCCGCCCGGCGCGCCATGGCTTCCAGCTCCTCCCGGCTCGGCCCCTGGCCGGAGGCCAGCATCTGCAGCAGCCGGCTGAGGTCGCCGGCCAGCGCGCGCATGGCGGCCTCCAGCAGCCTCTGCTGGTCGGGCGTCAGCATCTGGTCCGGCGGGATGAGCGGCGGGCCGCCCGAGCCGAAGTACATGGGGAATAGGCGCTCGAAGACCGGCGCGTCGTGGTTCTCCTTGATCAGGGTGGCGCGCAGGGCGCTGCGGAACGAGTCGCGGTCGAGGACGCCGAGCAGCTCGGTGGCGCGGAAAGCGTCGGCGCTCTCGGCCAGCGAGATGCGCACCCCGGCCGCGCGCAGGCCGGCGATGAATTGGGCGATGCGGTCGTCCATGCGTCACCTCCGGTGACGGCGGCGGAACGCGACGCGCTCCGCCGGAAGCCGGGCGGCCAGCCCGGCGGCGTCGTCAGTTGCGCGGCCCGCGGATCCGCCGGTACAGGGCCGGGTCGTCGTCGCCGCGCCCGCGCGGCTCTTCGCGCTCGTTGCGGCTCATGCCGCGCTTGGCGCGTTGCAGATCGGCCTCGTGCTTGAGCAGGATCGAGAGCGTCGTGTCCAGCGTGTGCTGGTCCAGGGATTTGGCGTTGAGCAGGACCAGGGCCCGGGCCCAGTCCAGCGTCTCGCTCACCGACGGCGACTTCTTCAGGTCCAGGGAGCGCAGGCGCTGGACGAGCTCCACGGCCTGGCGGGCGAGCTGGGGCGAGAGGTCCGGCACCTTGAGGCGCACGACGCGCAGCTCGGCCTCCAGGGTCGGGTAGTCGATGTGCAGGTAGACGCAGCGGCGTTTGAGGGCCTCGGACAGTTCGCGGGTGTTGTTGGAGGTGAGCAGCACCAGCGGCTGATGCCTGGCCGTGATCGTGCCCAGCTCCGGCACCGAGACCTGGAAATCCGAGAGCACCTCCAGCAGGAAGGCTTCGAACTCGGCGTCGGCGCGGTCGATCTCGTCGATCAGGAGGGTGACGGGCGCATCGGCCATCACGGCCTGCAACAGCGGGCGCGGCAACAGGAAACGCTCGGAGAAGAAGACGTCGTCTTCGCCGGCCAGCCGGTCGGCGGCCTGGGCCAGCGTGGTCGCGTCGGACAGCAACTGGCTGAGCTTGTCGCGCAGCAGCTGCGTGTACAGCATCTGCTTGGAGTATTCCCACTCGTACAGGGCCTTGGTCTCGTCCAGGCCCTCGTAACACTGCAGGCGGATCAGCGGCCGGCCGGTGGCGCCGGCCCAGGCTTTGGCCAGCTCGGTCTTGCCGACGCCGGCCGGCCCTTCGGCCAGCACGGGCTTGCCCAGGCGTTCGGCCAGGAACAGCACCGTGGCGATCTCGTCCGAGGCGATGTACTGCTGGCGGCCGAGCGCGTCCATCACGTCGGCGGTGGAATTAAACATACCGGCTCCTTGTGGTGCGAAAACTATACCACTCTTCGCCGGGCTGTATCCCGATTTCGGTGTCAGCGCGCTGGGGCGCACGGCCGTCAGGCGCCGCGCTCGCGCAGGTAGCGGAGCAGGTCGTCCTCGGGGTGCGGCACGTCCAGGACCGCCAGCATCGCCGCCAGTTCGCCGCGGTGGTGCGTGCCGTGGTTGGCGACGTGCAACATTAACTCGCCCAGAGGTTCGCGGTAGGGCTGGCCGCGCGTGGTGGTGTAGTGGACGGGCGCGTCCAGGCGGGCCTGGTCGCAGGCGGCCAGGAAGGCGCGCAGTTCCACCTCCAGACCGGCCCACGCCCGGCGCGCGTCGGCCAGGGTCGGGAACTCTTCCGGCTGCAGCAGGGCGGTGGGCGAGTGGCCCTGCCAGCGCCGCAGCCAGATGGTCTCGGCCGCCAGCATGTGCACGACCAGGCCGTGGACGCTGCCCCACGAGTGCCCTAAAGGCCGGTCCCACTGCTCAGGCGTCAACGCCTCGCAGGCGTCGAGCATCTGGGCGTTTATCCAGTAGTGATAGGCGTAGATCAGCTCGAGGGTGTCTTGGGTGATCATGTCCCAACTCCGTCGGGGCCGGTCCGAGACCGGCCCGTACGACCCGCCGGCGGGTCGAGTCAGTTATTCGTGGAAGCGCGCTGGTGGTCCATGATCAGGACGGCGGCGCCGTTGATCTGGCTGCGCTTGAGCATCAGGAGGGCGCGATTGGCGTCCGCCAGCGGGAAGGTCTGGACCTCGGTCTTAATCCCGATCCGGGCGGCTTCGGCCAGAAAGTCGGCGGCGTCCTGGCGGGTGGCGTTGGCGACGCTGCGGACCACGCGTTCGCCGTACAACAAGGCGTAATCGAGCGACGGGATCGGGCTGAGGTGGATGGCGTTGATGGCCAGCGCGCCGCCCGGGCGCAACTGCTTGAGCGCCAGCGGCACCAGCTCGCCGGCCGGCGCGAACAGGATCGCGCGGTCCAGCGGCCGGGGCGGCGCCTGGTCCGCCGCGCCGGTCCAGGCCGCGCCCAGCGCCGCCGCCAGCGCGCGATGTCCGGCGCCGCGCGTGAAGACCGAGACCGGGCAGCCCCAGCCGCGCGCGATCTGCAGGGCCAGGTGAGCGCTGGCCCCGAAGCCGAACAGGCCGAGATGCTCGCCGGGCTGCAGCTCGGCGACGCGCAGCGACCGGTAACCGATGATGCCCGCGCACAGCAGCGGCGCCGCTTCCACATCGGAGAACCCGGCGGGGATAGCGACCGCGAAGCGCTCATCCACCACCAGGCCCTCGGCGTAACCGCCGTCCACGTCCCAGCCCGTGAACTGCGCGCGCGCACACAGGTTCTCCTGGCCGCGCCGGCAGGCGTCGCACTCGCCGCAGGTCCAGTGCAGCCAGGGCACGCCCACCCGGTCGCCGACCTGGAACCGCGTCACCGCGCCGCCCCGCGCCGCCACCGTCCCGACCACCTGATGGCCGGGCGTGACCGGCAGTTTGCGAGGCGGCAGCTCGCCTTCCACGACGTGCAGGTCGGTGTGGCACACGCCGCACGCCCGAACGGAGATCCGAAGCGAATGCGCCGTCAGCTCGGGCGCGGGCGCGTCAACCGGGACGAGCGGCGCGGTCTCGATGGGCGCCGGCTTGAGAAGCTGGAGGGCGCGCATGGAGATGACGCCCTAGGCACTGCGGATTGCGTCTTCGCCCGGCGCCTGATACGCCCGATCCAGCATTTCCAGGGTGTGCATCACAGGCAGCGCGCGGCCCTGTTTCTTCAGGTGCGTGCGGATCTGGATCAGGCATCCGATGTTGCCGGCCGCGACGGCCTGGGCGCCCACGCCGGCGATATTGCGCGCCTTGCGCGCGCCGAACGCCGCCGCCAGGGCCGGCTGTTCTAGGTTGTAGGTGCCGGCCGAGCCGCAGCACATCTCGCCTTCTGGAATTTCGGCCAGCGTGAGGTTGGGGATAAGGCTCAACAGCCGGCGCGGCGCGGCGGCCACACCCTGCGCGTGCGCCAGGTGGCAGGCGTCGTGATAGGCCACCGTCAGCGGCTCGGCCAGCGCGGGCGGCGGGACCAGGCCGAGCGCATCCAGGAACTCGCTTACATCTCGGACGCGCGCCGCGAACGCCCGCGCCTGCGCTTCTTCCGGCTGGCCCGCAAACAGCACGCCGTACTCCTTCATGCCGGAGCCGCATCCGGCCGCATTGGTCAGGATCACGTCCACGTCGCTCGGGAAAGCGCGCAGGTTTTGGCGCGCCAGCTCGCGCGCGCGGTCGAGCTCGCCGGTGTGCAGGCCCAGCGAGCCGCAGCAGCCCTGGCCCGGCGGGACGACGACCTCGACGCCGTTGCGCGCCAGGACGCGGACGGTGGCCGCGTTGATCTCCGGCGCCAGCGCCTGCTGCACGCAACCGGTCAACAGCGCCACGCGCGCGCGCCGCCGGCCCTGGGCTGGAGTGACGTCCGGCAACGGCTGGGCCGCAGGCAGAGACTCCGGCAGCAGGTCCAGCATGGCCCGGAACTGCTCCGGCAACGCGCCCTGCACGCGCCTGCCCAGTTTGCCGGCCGCGGCCGCCAGCCGGAAACGGTCCGGATACGGCAGCGTCGCGTGGGCCAGGGTATGGGCGGCCTGGCCGACAAGTCCGCGGCGGCGCTGAGGGGCGACATGGGCGCGGTAGAGCGGCAGCAGTTCACCGTACGGCACGCCGGACGGGCAGGCGGGCACGCAGGCCAGGCAACCCAGGCAGCGGTCGACGTACGGCAGAGTCGCCTCCACCGGCAGCGCGCCTTCCAGGGCGGACTTCATGAGGTAGATGCGGCCGCGCGGCGAATCCATCTCTTCGCCCAGCACCGCATACGTCGGGCAGGCCGCCAGGCAGAAGCCGCAATGGACGCAGGCTTCCACGGCGCGGGCCATCACGCTGCCTTCCGGGCCGAGCTGGTCAACGGGGATGGTGTGCTGCATAGAGTAGGCCGTGAGCAGTAGGCAGAGCGCAGTGATCAGCGGCCGGCCGGGGCCGTGAAGTCTTCCGCCTGCATATCAGCCGGGACCCCAGCGGCCGGCCGCGTCCAACGCGGCCCTGACCCGGCGGGCGAAGGCGTGGTCTGAGCGCGGCGCGCCGAGGAGAGGCCCGCGCTCGCCCGGATCACCAAAGACCATCAGGCCGGAAAGGCCCTGCGCGGCGAGAACCTGATGCAGGGCCTCGACCGGCCCTGGCCAGGCGATCCAGACCACCTGGCCGCCGCCGCTGTACCGCCGCCGGCTCCCGCCGGCTTCGAGCGCCGCGTCGAGCGCCGCAATGCGCCTCGGCGTCAGCGGGACCTTGACCAGCGCCGCGTCTTGCGGCGCCCAGGCCAGCTCGCGCACGTCGCGCCACAAGGCCGCCTCATCGCCGCCTTCCAGGATATCGCCGCCGCCGAGCAGCGCGGCCAGCCGGTCCAGGCGCGCCGGCAGCGCCTCCGCCAGGCCGCCCAGGCGCACATACAGGCCCGCGCTGCGCGCGTCCGGCCGGAGGTCCAGCGCTTCCAGGTCCAACTGCGAGCGATAGAGCGTGTAGACGGCCTCCAGGGCCTGTTCGAGGCGGGGATACTCGCGCCGCAGCGTGGCGTAAGCCTGCGGCCTGGGGAAGACCTTGAACGTGACTTCGACCAGCACGCCGAGCCGGCCCAGGCTGCCGACCATGAGCTTGGGGAAATCGAAGCCGGCGGCGTTCTTGACGACCTTGCCGCCGCCGTGGATGACCTGGCCGGCGCCGTCCACCCAGCGGACGCCCAGGATGAAATCGCGCACGCCGCCGTAGCGGTAACGGCCCGGCCCGCTCAGGCCGGACGCCACCGTGCCGCCGAGCGTCGCGCCGCGCTCGGCCAGCATCGGGTCGAACGGCAGGTACTGGCCGTGCTCGGCCAGCAGGGCCTGCACATCGGCCACCGGCGTGCCGGCCAGGGCCGTAAACGTGAACTCGCCGGGATCGTACTCCACCAGGCCGCTCAGACCGGTCAGGTCCAGCGCGGTGACGCCCGGCGGCGGCGTGGACAGCGCGGGCTTGGTGCCGGCGCCGCGCGGGAGGAGGCGCGAGTGAGCGCGGACAGCATCCTGGAGATGGCCTAACGTCTTGATCGTCATCACTCAACGCTAACCGCAAGGGGCGCAAAGAGCACGAAGTTCATCTTCCTTCGCGGGCTTGGCGCGCTTTGCGGTGAAGACAACTACTCTCTTGAGATAACGCCGGCCTTCTCCAGCGGGTGCGGGCCGCGCTGCGTCAGCGCCGGCGCGTCGCCGCCCGGGAACATCTTGCCCCGGTTGGCGATCTGCAGGGTGTCCACGGCGCAGCGCAGGGCCCACATGGCGTCCATATCGGCCTCGGCGAAGAGCTGCGGCATGTACTGGCGCTTCTCCATGCCCACGCCGTGCTCGCCCGTGATCGAGCCGCCCAGCCGGATGCACAGCGCCATGATCTCGGACGCCAGCGCCTCGGCCCGCTCGAGCGCGCCGGGCTCGCGGCCATCGTACAGGATGAGCGGGTGCAGGTTGCCGTCGCCGGCGTGGAAGACGTTGGCCACCCGGATGCCGTGCCGGGCGCTGAGCGCATCGATCTCGGCCAGCGCCCGGCCGAGCTTGCTGCGCGGCACCACGCCGTCCTGGACGATGTAATCGGGGCTGATGCGGCCGACGGCCGAGAACGCGCTCTTGCGCCCCTTCCAGATGGTCTGGCGCTCGGCCTCGGTCGTGGGCACGCGGACCTCGTAGGCGCCGGTGCCGTCGATGACGGTCATCAGGCGCTTGAACTCCTCCTCCACCGCCTGGGCCTCGCCGTCCAGCTCCACGATCAGCAGCGCCGCCGCGCCGGGCGGATAGTTCGCGTGCACGGCCGCCTCGGCCGCCTGGATCGCCAGCCGGTCCATGATCTCCATCGCGCCGGGCAGCAGGCCGGAGGCCACCACGGCCGCCACCGCCTCCCCGGCCGCCTCCATCGAGTGGTAGGCGGCCAGCACGGTGCGGTAGCGCTCCGGCTTCGGCAGCAGCCGGAGCGTGATCTCCAGCGCCACGCCGAACAGCCCTTCCGAGCCCACGAACAGCCCGTGCCAGTCCGGGCCGACACTCTCCTGGCTCTCGCCGCCGAGCGGCACCACCTCGCCGTCCGGCAGCACCGCCTTCAGGCCGAGCACGTGGTTGCTGGTCATGCCGTACTTGAGGCAGTGGGCGCCGCCGGAGTTGAAAGCCACGTTGCCGCCGATGGTGCAGATGGGCTGGCTCGACGGGTCGGGGGCGTAGTACAGGCCGTAAGGCGCGGCGGCCTTGGAGACGTTCAGGTTGATCACGCCGGGCTCGACGACCGCGATCCGCTCCTGCGGGTCCAGGCGCAGGATGCGGTTGAGGCGGTTCAGGCCGATGACCAGGCCGTCCTTGACGGGCAGCGAGCCGCCGGAGAGGCTGGTGCCGCTGCCGCGCGCCACGAACGGGACCTGGTGCTGGTGGCACAGCCGGACGGCGGCGATGACTTCGTCGGCCGTCTCGGGCAGGACGACGGCGCGCGGGCGGCTGTGGAAGGCGGTCAGGGCGTCGGATTCGTAGGGGGCGAGCTGGGCGGCGGCGGTGAGCAGGCGGTCCGGGGGGAAGAGACGCGCTAACTCGACCAGAAAGGGATGTCCGCTCATGTCCGCCGGCCCTCCGTTGGCTGTCTCATTGTAGCAAATCTTCACCCGGACAAGTTAGAGCTTATCTCTAAACCCGCCCGATAGCCGACGGCAGTGCCGTCGGCGACGCCTCTGCTGAGGTTTAGAGACAGGTTCTTAAAGAGAATGGCCGCGGACTGGCGCGGATGGTTGTGAATCCGTGGTAATCCGGGAAATCCGCGGCCAAAACAGTCCGCTGCGGAGCTACTCCTCTTCGTCCATCCCCAGGATACGCGCGGCGCGCTGGCCGATGGGATCGTCGTCCTTGCCCACGAAGACCTCGCGGGTCTTGCCGCCGGCCTGCTCGCGGCCGACGATGCCCATCTGCTTGAGCTCGTCCATCAGCCGGGCGGCGCGCGGGTAACCGATGCGCATCTTGCGCTGCAGGAGCGAGGCGCTGGCCGTGCCGTACTTCTTGACGATCTCGATGGCCTGCTCGATCTGCTGATCCTTGTCCTCCACCGCGGCCTCGCGCGCCAGCATCTCGTCCCAGGGAGCCGTCGTCGCTCCGCCGCCGGCGGAGCTTATCGGCGAAGCTGGAGCACCGGCTTCGCCGCCGGAGCCGGGCTGGACCGGCTCGATTTCGGGCCGGGCCTCGTCCTCGTAAGCCTCGGCCTGCTCGCGCCACCAGTTCACGATCTTGTCGATCTCCTTGTCGCTGACGAAACAGCCCTGCAGGCGCGCGGGCGCCGGCATTTCGGGTGACTGGAAGAGCATGTCGCCCTTGCCCAGCAGGCTCTCGGCGCCGACCGTGTCCAGGATGACGCGCGAGTCGATGCTGGAGGCGACGGCGAAGGCGATGCGGGCCGGGAAGTTGGCCTTGATCAGGCCGGTGACCACGTCGGTGCTCGGGCGCTGGGTGGCGACCACCAGGTGGATGCCGGTGGCGCGCGCCATCTGCGCCAGCCGCACCACCATGCGCTCGGTCTCGTCCGGGGCCTGCATCATCAGGTCGGCCAGCTCGTCGATGAGCACCACGATGCGCGGCAGCCGCTCGGCGTCCTTCTGCCGGGCCGTCTTCGCCGTATAGGTGTCCAGGTTGCGCGCGCCGTGCGCCTCGAAGAGCTTGTAGCGCCGGTCCATCTCGCGCACCGTCCAGCGCAGCACGCCCAGGATGCGCGTCAGCTCGGTCTCGACCTTGCCGAGCAGGTGCGGCAGGCCGTTGAAGCGCACCAGCTCCACCATCTTCGGGTCGATCATCACCAGGCGCAGGTCGTCGGGCGTGTTGTTCATCACCAGGCAGGTGACGATCGCCGTGATGCACACGCTCTTGCCCGAGCCGGTGGTCCCCGCGATCAGCAGGTGCGGCATGGACCCGAGGTCGGCCGCCACCGCGCCGCCGGACACATCGCGGCCCAGGGCGATGGCCAGCGGCTTGTTGATCTTCTGGAAGCTCTCGGCCTCCATCACCGGCCGCACGCCGACGATGGAGGTGCGGCGGTGCGGCACCTCGATGCCGACGTAACTCTGGCCGGGCACCGGCGCTTCGATCCGCAGCGTGTTGGCCGAGAGGGCCAGCGCCAGGTCGTCTTTGAGGGTGGCGATCTGAGCGACGCGCACCTTCCACTGCTGCTTCTTGCCCAGCCAGCCCTGCACCGTGCGCGCGTCCGACTCGCCGGCCTCGGCCAGCGTCACCCGCGCCAGCGGCTCGTCCGCCATGCGCTTGCCGTCGAAGCGGCACACCCACAACTCCTGCCCGTTGCACTGCGCGCCGACCTCCGGCAGGGGGTCCTCCTCCCATTGCCGCCCCCCGCCCCCCAGGTCGCGGCCGGGACGCCGGAACTCCACGATCACCAGGGTGCGCCCCTTGGCGTTGCGCAGGAACACGGCGTTCCGGTTCTGCTCGACGTACTCCTCCGCCTCGGTCTCGTAGCCCAAAGCCGAGAACAGGTGCGCCTCGTGCAGGGCGTATTCGATCAGGGCCTTCTCGGTGAGGGCCTCATTCTCGGCGCAGTGCCGGCCGAGCGCCTGCAGGGCGCGCAGCAGCCGCGCCGTATGGCCGGTGACCGGGCCAGCCTTTTCCACAAAACCCGGCTCCACCTGGTACTGGGTGACGCTCGGGCCTACCCGCGCGCCCAGCACGTCCACCGGCAGCCCGAACTCGCGCAGGGTCTTGACGATCAACGACGCCGTCTCATCAATCTCCTTCTGCGCCGGCCGGCGCAGATCGGTGTTGTCGAGCAGTTCGTAGCCCGGCAGGCGCCGGTCACGCTTCTTGGGCTTGAGTTTGACCTCGTCGGCGACCGTCTCCACCGGGACGCGCAGGCGCTCGCCGGGCGCAAACCTGGGCTTCGGCCGGGCCGGGGCGGCGGGGCGAGCGGCCGGCCGGGGCTTCTGCTCCAGCGGCAGCGGCAACTGCCGCGCCGGCGGCCGCGCCGCCTCGGACGTGAAGCCCTGCGCGGCCAGCCAGTCCAGCAGGCGCGCGAAGCGGCTGGCGGTGATGTCGAGGGTGAAAAACAGGCCGACGACGAAGAGGCTCCCCAACACAAAAGCGTCGGACGGGGGCGGGAAGACGCGCGCCACGGCGTAGCCGACGCCCCAGCCGATGAGGCCGCCGCCCTGCCCGGCGATGGCCTGGGCGGCCAGGCCGCCCATGAGGCGGTTGAGCAGGCCGAGCAGCGCGAACGCCGTCACCTCGGCCGCGATGACGCGCCCCCAGCGGACCGGCGGCGGCGGCGTCATCCGCCGCGCGCTCAGGCTGCGGGCCAGCAGCCACGCGCCGGTCCAGGCCATCGCCAGCGGCGCCAGCGCCGCGCCCCAGCCGAAACCGCTCTCCAGCAGGCCGACCCAGGCTTCGGTCAGCGCGCCCTCCGTCAGGCCGAGCAGCGCCAGCAGGGTCAACGCGGCCGCCAGGAGCAGGATCACGGCCGCCAGATCGTCGCCGTACTTTCCCAGGCGCTCGACCAGGCGCGCCGCCTGGGCCAGGCCGGGGTGGACGGGCGGGATGTGCTTGCGCGAGGCGTCGTCGCGCGCATAACGGCGACGGGACCTCGCCGGGGAGGAGGCGTTGTTCTTGCTCACGGCGTTAGCACCGGTGTTCTGTCGTTATCTTACTTCAGGCCGCTCTTAAAGCAAAACGGCCGGCGCGGAGAGGCTGCGCTCCGGCCGGCCGGCGGCAGGCGGGGTCAGGCCGGCAGCGCCTCGTGGCTGTTGCGGCGCAGGCTGAGGCTCAGACGCCGGTTGGCGCCGTCAATGCTCAGGATGCGGGCGCGCACCAGGTCGCCCTCGCGCACCACGTTGCGGGGGTGCAGGAAGTGGCCCTCGGCCAGCTCCGAGACGTGGATCAGGCCCTCCAGGCCGTCCTCCAGGCTCATGAACGCGCCGAAGTTGACGACGTTGGTGATCCGGCCTTCGATGACCTGGCCGACATCGTAGCGCTGCTCGACCGTGGCCCACGGGTCCGGTCGCAGGCGCTTAAGGCTCAGGGCCACCCGGGCCTGGTCCCGGTCCACCGACAGCACCACCACGTCCACCGACTGGTTGGGGGTCAGGACGTCGCGCGGATGCGCCACCCGGTTCCAGGACACTTCGGAGACGTGGACCAGGCCCTCCACGCCGCCCAGGTCCACGAACGCGCCGAAGTCGCACACATTGGTGACGACGCCCGAGACCTGGTCGCCCGCCTTGAGCGAGTTCAGCAGCAACTGACGCTGGCCGGGCCCGGCGCGCGCCGCGCGCTCCGAGAAGACGATGCGGCCCTTGGCCGGCTCCAGCTCGATCACCTTCAGGCTCAGGCGCCCGCCCACGCGCCGGGCCAGCGCGGCCTTGCGCTCGGGCTCCAGGGCGTCGTTCGGGAACTCCACCAGGTGCGAGGCGGGCACGAAGCCGCGCAGCGCGCCCCAGGCCACCAGCAGGCCGCCGCGGTTGTAGCCGATCACGGTCAGCTCGACGGTCTCATCGGCTTCATACAGCCCGCGCGCCGCCTCCCAGTCCGGCGCCGGATCCGCGTGGTCGGCCGCCAGGCCGTGGCCGTTCCCGGCCCGGTCCCCGCGCCCGCCCGGGTGGCCCATCGAGAGCTCATCCTGCAGCACCGACGCCCACCAGCCTTCGTCGGTCAGCTCAGGTCCGTCATTACCTGTGCGCTCGTCGCGTTCACGCGTCATCACTATTCAATTTCCCTCCGAGTGAGAGTGGCCCCTCTAGGATACTCGATTCGCGCCAAAGAGCAATATCGTACAAGCCTGCCACAGCGCCCCCGCCCGTCTAAGGACCGTCACGTCCCGGCCCGGACAGCGCCGCCGGCCTCCCGTTCCATCTCCACGATTGCGGCGGCCAGTTCCTCCAGCGCCACCCGCTGTTTGCGGTACAGGTCCGCCTCGCTCATGGCCAGGCGGGCGGCCACATCGCGCACTTTCTGGCCCTGCAAGAACTTAAGTTCGAGGATGTTGTAGAGGAGCCATTCGGCCGTGAATTTGCGCTGCCCTTCCGGCCGGATGCGCTCCACGGCCTCGCGCAGGACAGCGCGCAACGCGTTGACGGGGTTGCCGTCGTGCTCGGCCAGGGCGCGCTCCACCACGCGCAGGCGCAGCAGCGGGCTGTTGGTCAGCCGCGGGCCGCCCCAATAGTCGCGCAGCGCGTCTTTGACGAGGCCCGGCAGGCTGGCGCTGTCCACGGCCGACGGCGCGGCTTCCGGCCCGGTCAGGCTCCCCGGGAAAGCCGCCGACGCGCGCAGCCGCTGGAGGGCGTCGATCTCGGGCAGCAGCCGGTCCAGCGCCGCGAAGACGCCCTGCTGCAGGCGGCGGTCCTCCAGCGCCGCCGACGCGCGCGCGCTCAACTGGCTCAACACCGCCAGCGCCTCGGGACCGGGCAGCGGGTCCGCCCCGGCCGGGGCCTGGACCCCCAGCAGGCCCAGCGAGTCGCCGGTCGTCTCCGAGCGCAGCGGCACAATCCAGTACTCGCCCCAGACGAACAGACCGTGGGGGAACAGCGCCGCGTGGCCGTTGAGGTCGGCCTGGTCGCCGGACGCCGCGCGCAGGGCCGCCAGCGGCGGCAGTTCCCCGCGCGCCCGCAGCCGGTCGGCCGAGCCCACGGCGGCTTCGTACTCGATCTTGCCGTCGTCGCCGAAGGCGGCCAGGAACGCGGACGGGCTGCGCAGCGCGTCGCACAGCGCGGCCAGCGCCGACTCGAAGAACTGGTCCAGGTCGCGCGTGGTGAGCAGCCGCTCCTCCAGGGTCTGCAGCCGGCGCAACTCCCGCCGGTCGGCGCCGTAGAACAGGGCGCGCTCGATCGGCAGGCGCACCAGCGTGATCACGAACTGGAGCAGCAGCAGGGCCGCGATGAGCAGGAAGGGCAGCAGGCGCGAGTCGTAGAACGGCAGGCCGGGCCCGTAGCGGGTCACCAGGACATAGACTGCCAGGACGCTGGAGGCCACCACCGGCCCGCGCAGGATCCACTGGAACAGGCGCGCCTTGACCACGCGGTCGGGCAGGGCCACGCCGAAGAAGGCGACGGTGTAGGCCATCACCACCAGCAGCACCGTGACGGCGGCGTTGGTCACGATCACCAGCGCCCAGAACAGCAGCGGGTGCAGCGCCGCCGTGCCGCCGGCGATCAGCAGGAACGGGAAAGTCCCCAGCGGCGGGGCCGCCGCCGACGCCATCAGATACAGCATGCGGCGGCGCGAGGTGGAGGTCTGGCAGCGGCGGTAGGCGCGCACGAAGTTCCAGCCGGCCCAGCCCAGGCTGCCGGCGAAGTAGGCCATGAAAGCCACGAACAGCGGCCCGGCGCGCAGATGGGCGGCGCCGGATTCGGCCTCCAGCACCGCCGAACGCACCAGGACGTCGCTGTACAGCGCGGCCGCCAGGAAGACCAGGCCGGTGACGTACAGGATGCGGATGGCGGCGCGCCGCCGGCCGCGCGACGGCCGGCCGGTGGTGGCGAGCAGGGCATCCGAGAAGTGCAGGTAGGCCACCGGGATGAAGGCGATGCCCAGCCACTGCAGGCGCAGGCCGATCTCCGCCCGCGCCAGGTCGGTCAGCGTGCTCACCAGGACATCGAAGAAGTAGACGACCGTGATAAACGCCAGCAGCGCTGTGAAGGCGCGCACCACGCGGTCGCGCAGATTGAGCGTCAGCGCGTACAGGAGCAGCGAGAAGGTGGTGATGACGATGCCGGAGGCCAGAATCTGGCTGACGGTGTCCAGGGCGTTGACGACGGGGGACATACCAACGAAGCGAGCGGCGGGTGGCAAGTGAACGAGACCCGGCCGTCGCTCGTCACCCGCCACTCGTCACCGGTTATTTTAGCTGGGCGCCAAAAAACAACGCGACGTCCTGATTGGGATAGTAGCGATCGTTGTACCCGCAGTAGACCAGGCCGTGCTTCTGGGCAAAGCTGATGGCCGGGAAGTTCTTGGATTGCGTCTCCAGGACCACACGCTGCAGGCGGTTGCTGCGCGCCCACTGCATGGCCGCCGCCAGCAGCACGCTGCCCACGCCCATCCGGCGAAAGCGGCGCTCCACGCCGAAATCGGCGATCCAGCCGGTGCCGGCCACCGGCGCCAGCGTCAGGTTCAGGTAACCTTTCAGATGGCCGCCCTCCTCGGCGACTAGGAAACACACCCGCCGGGCCCAGGCCTCGGTCAGCGCGTTCGGGTCGCGCGGCGGGGTCACCCGCACCGAGCGCGGCAGCCGCACGGTCCGAAAGACGATCGAGACCGCCTCGCCTTCCTGGCGCGCCTCCATCTGCCAGACGTAGTCTGTGCTGTAGCTGTGGTCGAGCGCCGCGAGGGCGGGCAGATCGGCGCTGGCAGCGGGTCGGACCTGGACCTGAGGCATGCGACGATTCTACACGAATTCACGGCGCCGGCGACGGCGCTTCGATGCCCGGGGCCAGGGTCACGGCGATCACGCAGGGCGCGGCCGCCTCGCCGACGTTGTTGGTGACCACCAGACGAAAGGCGTACTCGCCCGGCTGGTAGGGGCTGGTGTCGAAGGTGCCCAGCGGGCCCTCCACCTGAGGCACGTTGCCGACGGCCAGCGTCACCCAGGCGCCGTTGGTGGCGGCTCCGCTGATCTCGACTTTGTAGAAGGCGAAGTTGGCGATGCTGGCCGTGCCCACGATCTCGTACGAACCCGCGATGCGTTCGCCGGGGCCCGGCTTGAGCAGGGTCACGCCCGGGTTGTCGCAGCCGCTCGAATCGACCGCCAGCGGGCCGCCGCCGCGGATCAGCGTGGCCGTGGGGGCGGCCGTGGGACGCGCGTCGCCGGGGCCGGGCGTCGCCGCCGCCGGATCAAGGGAGAAAACCAGATAGCGATTGAAGACGAACAGGGCGCCGCCGAGGACCAGCATGGACATCAGCGCCGCCAGGGCGCCGTTCTGCCGCCGGCGGGCCGCGTCTTTCTCCAGGCCGAACGGCGTGCGTTCATAATGCTGGTACGCCGACCAGAAGGACGCCAGAAAAAAAAGCGCCGCTGCCCCCAACACGCCGTAGATCCACAACTCGTAACGGGCGAGGAGGACGGCGACGACGCTCATCTACATCCGGCGCAACACTCCGCGCACCAGCGCCGTCAGCTTGGGCGCCAGCACGCGCCCCGCCTCCAGGACCTCCTCGTGCGTCGTCACGGTGCTGCCGTCCAGGTTGGCCTTGTTGCTGATCCCGGAGAACCCCAGCACGCGCAGACCGCCGTGCCGGGCCACGATCACTTCCGACACCGTCGACATCCCCACGGCGTCGGCGCCGGCGGTGCGCAGAAAACGCAGGTCCGCGGGCGATTCGAACGACGGTCCGGCCAGGCCGGCGTACACGCCCTGGCGCAACGTCAGGCCGGCTTCGGCGGCGGCGGCCAGCGCGGCGGCCCGCCATTCGCGGTCGAACGGCACGCTCATGTCCGGGAAGCGCGGGCCGAGCGAGTCGTCGTTGGGTCCGCGCAGGGGCGAGAGGCCCGCCATGCCGATCAGGTTGATCTGGTCAACGATCAGCATCACGTCGCCGGGCGCGAAATCCGGGTTGATGCCGCCGGCGGCGTTGGTGAGGATCACCGTGTGCAGGCCCATCAACTGCATCACGCGGATCGGCAGGGTCACGCGCTGCAGGCTGTGCCCCTCATAGTAGTGGGCGCGGCCCTGCTGCACCATCACGGTCTGGCCCTCCAGGCGGCCGATGACCAGACGGCCGGCGTGGCCCGGCACCGTGGAGCGCGGCCAGTGCGGGATGCGCTCCGCCAGGAGGCTGTCGGCGTCCTCGACGGCCTCGGCCAGCCCGCCCAGGCCCGAGCCCAGCACCAGCCCGATCCGGGGCGCATGCCGCGTGTGAGCCCGGATGTAGGCCACCGCCTCTTCGAAGTGCGCCCGCGTCAGGAACTCGTCCATGGCCTCAGTCCTGCGGGACGGCAGCGTCAGCCGCCTCCGCCGCCGGCGGCTGGCGATAGACCTGCGTGGTGGACAGGTTGGCGTGGCCCAGCAATTTCTGCACGCGCCGCAGGTTTTCGCCCGAGCCGATCAGGTGCTTGGCAAACGAGTGCCGCAACGTGCGCGGCGTCACGTCGGTCTGGATGCCGGCGGCCTCGGCCGCCTCGCGCAGGATCAGCCAGACGCCCTGCCGCGTCAGCTTTTTGCCGCGATGGTTGAGGAACAGGGTCTCGGGCGAGCCGTCGTTCTGGAGCGCGGCGCGGGCGTTGTCGACATAGTCGCGCAGGGGCAGTTGCGCCGACGCCAGCGGGATGCGGCGCTCACGCTCTCCCTTGCTGCGACAGATCACCTCGCCCTGCTCCCAATCGACGTCGTCGACGCGCAGGTTGACGACCTCGGTCACGCGCATGCCGGTGGCGCATAAGAGCTCCAGCAGGGCGCTGTCCCGCAACGCCTTAGGGCCGGCCGATTGCCGCGGCGCCGCCAGGAGCCGTTCAATCTCGTCCCGCGAGAGCGTCTTCGGCGCGCTCTTCTTGATCTTCGGCGAGTTAAGCCGCAAAGCCGGGTTGCTGCCGATGAGCTGCTGCTCGCTCAAGAAATGGAAGAAGGACTTGACGGCCGCGATCTTGCGGGCGACCGTCGAAGGCGCATATCCGCCTTCGGAACGTTGCAGGCTTTCTACATAAGCCTCGACAAGATCGGGTGTCACTTCGCCGGGCTCCACAACGCCGCCGCGCTGATCGCGTATGAACTGGGCAAATTGCCCCAGGTCATTGCGATAAGCCGCGATCGTGTTCTCTGTGTAGCCCTTTTGGGTTGACAGTGTACTCAGAAACTGGCCGATGTATTGTTCCATGTGTGCACTCCACCCGGGAAGGTATCTGTATTATATCATCTTTTCATAAAATCACACCCCGGCGGCTTTTATGTTTTTGTGTTTGCTAGCCCGTCCCACAAATCGCATGGGCGCGGCTATACTTGAATGGCAACCCCTTATCTGGGAAAGAACTCCTGATGCTCACTCCTGTTGAGACCTTCTGGCTAGGATGGCATGTGGACCATGGGCAACGGGCCACAGCGCGCAAGGCCGCGGCGATTTTGCGCGCCGAGGCCGGGCTGGAACCGGCGGACATCGCCGCCGAACTGAAGCTCACCCCGGCCGGACTCGCCCGCACGCTGGCCCAATTCCAGCAGAAGCGGTTGGGGCTGTTCCCGCGCCCGGCGTTGTTTGTGGATGAGCTCCTCGAAGCGGCGCGGGTGGATATGGGCCACGCCCGGCAGGTGGCGGACCACGCCCTGCGCCTGTTCGATGAGACCCGCTCGATCCATCGACTCTCCGCGCGCATGCGCGAGTTGCTGGAGACGGCCGCCCTGCTCCATAACGTGGGCCTGGAGGTCGATGCCCCCCGGCACCACACCGCCGGGCGCGATCTGTTGGCGGCCGTCAGCCTGGTCGGCCATAGCGCCGCCGAGCATAAGCTGCTGGCCTGCGCCGTGCGCTTCCATCGCAAGGCCGTCCGCCCGGACAAAGAGCCCTTCTTTGCGGAGCTGAACGCCCGCCAAAAGCAGCAGGCCCTGGCCCTCTCCGCCCTGTTGCGCATCGCCGATGGCCTGGACTACTCGCAGTCCCAGACGACGCGCCTCGAAGCCGTGGCGGCGGCCCCCGAGACGCTTACGTTGACCCTGGCCGGTCCGCAGGCCGACGGCGACGGCGAGCGCGCCGTCGAGAAAGCCGACCTGTGGACCGAGGTCTTCGGCAGCGCCGTGGCCGTGGCCGCGGCGCCGATCGATCTGGACCAACTGGCGCACATGCCGCTTACGGCCGAAACGCCCATGCCGGTAGTCGTCGTGCGCGCGCTGGCGGACCAGCTGACGCGCTGGCAGGCCGCCGAAGCCGAGGTCCGGGCGGGCGCGCCTCCAGCCATCAAGGCCCTGCGGGCCGCCGCGCGCCGGTCGCGGGCCGCGCTGGAGCTGTTCCGGTCTTATTTCAAGAAAAAGGCTGTGAAACGGCTAAGCCGCCAGCTCAAGGACGCAGAAGACGCCCTGTCCGAGGTGCGGGACTGGGACGTCCTGATTGCGGAGGCCGAAGGCGCCGCGCACGGCCAGACCTGGGCCTTCCTCGAGGGCTGGAAGCTGGCCCGTCAGGCCGCCCTGGCGCGAGGCTTGCGCTGGCTGGACGGCGGCGAGGCCGGCCGGTTGCGCGCCGCGCTGGCCGAGTTCATCGCCGGGCCGCCGACCCGGCGGAAGCGCGCGCACGCCGCGCTGGCCGCCGAGGCCGGCGCGCTCCTGGAAGAGCGCCTGGACAGCCTGCGCGACTACGCCGCGGCGCTGGATGAGCGCGACCTGACCACCTTCCACGACCTGCGCCGGGTGGCCGTGAAGCGCTGCCGGTTCACGCTGGAGTTCTTCGCCCCGGCGTTCGGCGAGCCGGCCGAGGCGCTGCTGAAGCAGATCGTCAAGACCCAGGACCGGCTCGGTTACCTGAACGACGCCTGCGTGGCGCGCGAAAAGCTCACCGCCTGGCTGGCCGCGCATCCGGAGGACAGCGATGCCTTCCGCTATTTGCAGTTGTGCAACGCCCAGGTCCAGAAGCACCTGCGCAAGTTCAAGCGGGATTGGGGCCTGATCGCGCCGGAGACGTTGCGGCGCAAAATTCAGGCGCTGTTGGAGCGCCTGCAGCCCGATGAGTCTGAGCCGCAGGCGGCAGGCGATGTCTGAGCAACTGGCGTGGGGCCGCCGCATCCTGGCCGCGCAGCCCTTCAATCGCCTGTTAGGCGCCGAGCTGACGGCTTTTGGCGATGGGTTCGCGGAGCTGACCCTGGAAGTCAGACCGGAGTTCGGCCAGCAGCACGGCTTCATCCACGGCGGCGTCATCAGCTTCCTGGCCGACGATGCCCTGACGTTTGCGGGCGGCGCAGTGCTGGGGGAAGCCGTGCTGACGTCCGAATATAAGCTCAACTACGTTCGGCCGGCTTCGGGCGAGAGGCTGATCGCGCGCGCCAGCGTCATCGGCCGCGGCCGGACCCAGGCCGTCTGCCGCTGCGACGTCTTTGTGATCCAGGGCGGCCAGGAAAAGCTCTGCGCCGCCGCCCAGGGCACGATCGTGAAGGTGGCCGAGGCGCCGCCCGGCCCGGCCTGAAACCCGCGGCAGGGTCAGACCACCCTGACCTCCAGCCGGCAATCGAACGCCTCCTCGAAGAGATCGGCGTTGCGCTGCGCTTCCCCGGCCTCCCAGCGCACATCATGGCGCGCCCGGGCCTGCACAGCCAGCCGGATCGGATCGCGGCGCGCGTCCACGCGGACGCCGGCCACATCCTGGGTGCGGCTGCTGTCCAGGGCCTCGGCCAGGCGCAGGAGGGCGCCCAGGCGCCGCACGCGGGCCTCGTCCCCCTTCCCCAGCACCGCCTGGTACGCGCGGAGGTCGGCTTTGCCCTTGCGGTGGTAAACGCACAACAGCGCGATCAGGGCGATCTCGCGGTGGGAATAGCCCGGCAGTCCGGCGCTCAGGATCAGGTACGCCGAGTGCTTGTGGTGATCCTGGTAGTTCACGGCCGAGCCGATGTCGTTGAGCTGGGCGGCGGCCCACAGATACTCGCGTTCGCGCGGGCCGTAGCCGTGCCGTGGTTCGAGCTGGTCAAACAGCGCGACGGCCAACTGCGCCACCTGGTCGGCGTGCGCGGTCTGGTAACCGTAGACCCGGCCGAGGTTGAGCACGCTGAAGCGGCGCAGGTCGCGCAGTACGGGCGCGCGGCCGGCGCCCAGAAACGTCTCGTAGAACAGCCCCTCGCGCAGGCCCTGGTCGCTCACCACCATCCGGTCCACGCCGGTCCGGCGCAGCGCGGCGGCCACGACCACGGCCCCGGCCAGGATCACGTCGGCGCGGTCGGAGGGCAGGCCCGGGATGCGGCGGGCGCGGTCTTTCACCGGCAGAGCGCGCAGTCGCTCAATCAGGGCCTCCAGGCGCTCCAGTTCCAGCTCGTAGCCGTTGAGCAGGCGCAACGGGTAATCGCGCTCGTCGCGGTCGATGCGCGCCAGCGTGCGCAGCGTCCCGCCCAACCCCACGAAGCGCCCGCCGGCCTCCAGCGTCATCCACTCCAGCCTGGCCAGCGTCTCATCCACGGCGCGGCTGAGGCGCTTGAATTCGGCCGCGCCGACTTTCTCGCCCGGCAGATAGGCCTCGGTCAGGCGCACGGCGCCGAGCGGCGTGGTCTGGCCGCGCTGAAAGCGCCCGCCGCGCACCCGGCTGATCTGGGCGCTGCCGCCGCCCACGTCCATCACCAGTCCGGCCGAGAGGCCCAGGCCATTGATGACGCCCAGCGCGCCGAAATAGGCCTCCTCCTCGCCGGAGAGCACGCGCAGCCGCAGGCCGGTGGCCGCCCGCACCTGGCGCAGGAAGGCGGCCCGGTCGGCGGCGTCGCGCGTCGCCGCGGTCGCCACGGGGATCACGCGCCGCAGGCCGTGCGCGGCGCAGAAGTCGCGGAACATCGCCAGGGTCTCGACCGCGCGGGCCACGGCGGCCGGGTCCAGGCGGTCGCCGGACGACGCCATGCCCTCGGCCAGGCGCACCCGGCGGCTGTACTCGTAGGTGACCTTAAAGGACTCGCCCGGCGTGTACTGCACGACGATCAGGCGGGCCGAGTTCGAGCCGAGGTCGATGATGCCGAGGCGATGGGTCCAGCGGGAGGGGGTATACATGCCGGGCAGTGTAGCGCGAGCGCGCGCCCCGCGCAACGCAATTCAGTTATAATGCCGGCGTCGGTTCCGGCATCGAATGACGCGGCCTCGCGCGAGTGACGCAACGGTCCTTCGCGCCCTTGGAGGCGGAGGCTTTCGGCTCATGTGCCTGTTTTGCGCTGCCATCCCCACCACCCTGGCGCTTGGCGCCGCCGCCCACGGCCAACAGCGGGAAGCTGAGCGCCGGGCCCAGGCCGAGGGCCGGCCCGCGCCCGGGAAGCCGCCCATGCCGGCGGCCAGGCTTGCGGCCGCCGCCGCCGTGGTGCTGGTGGTCGCCGCGGTGATCTCCCACACGCAACAGCCGGCCTAGCCGGCTCCGGCAACGACCGCGGTTTCCGATCGCCTTTACGCCGCGCGCCCCGGGCGTGTCGAGGGGCGAACGCCGACCGAAAAGAACTCGCTAAAAGAGGGCGAGAAGCGCCAAAGCGGCGGTTCCTCGCCCTCTTTCGATTCACGCACCCCGGCTGAAACTGGAGCGGTCAGTCGTCCTTGCGACGGCGGCGATGCTCGGCCGGCTTCTGCGTGGCCTCACAGAATTCCGTGAACTCCTGGGCCAACTGGTCGGCGCCCTTGCCGTCCAGGTCCGCCTCGGACAGCCACTCGTGCAGGGCGAACTCCAGGGCCTTGCGGGTGGGCCCGGGCTCGGGCTGCAGGCGCTCCGGGAGCAGCGGCCAGATCTCGGCCTGACGGGCGCTGATCTTCCACTCCAGCGCTTTCTGCTTGAGGTCGGCGAGGGAGGCGTTCAGGTTGTCCACGTCGTGCGGGCGCACGGCGTCGTGGAGCAGCACCTGGCGGGCCAGGTAGATGGCCTCGCACACCAGCGCCAGCGAGGCCGCGTGCATGCCGCCCGGCTCGAGCGTGGTGGACAGGCGGTAGATCAGGCCTTCCAGGCCCTCCATCTCCTGGCCCAGGGCGCGGCGATTGGCGTGTGCGTCGTTGGCGTCGGTCATGAGTTCAGCCCTCCAGTGCGAGCGGCGGAGAAGGTGTGTTCGGTCAGGGCCAGTTATAGGCCAAACCGGGCCGCGGCGCAACTTTCATCACGGCGCCCCGGCCCCTCGCGCCGCCTCACCGCTGCGCGTTCACCACATATTTCTCCAGAAACCGCTCGGTCCGTTCCAGGCAGTCCCGCCGGTTGGCCTCCTTCATAAAGCCGTGGCCCTCGTCGGGATACAGGACCAGCTCGGCCGGGACGCCGTTGCGGCGCGCCGCCTCGGCGAAATCCACCGACTGCTGGACGGGCACGGCCTTGTCCTCCTGGCCGTGGAACAGCAGGACCGGCGCGCGCACGTTCTTGACAAAGGTCAACGGCGAACGCTCCTTCCACAGCCGTCCGGCCTCCGGCAGTCGGCCGACGATGTTCATCTCGTAATTCACCTCGAAGCGGTGCGAGCCCTGCTTGAGGTCGTACAGGTCGCCGATGCCGTACAGCGCCACGCCGGCCGCCCAGAAATCCGGATCCTGGGTGAGCGCCATCAGCGTGGTGTAACCGCCGGCGCTGCCGCCGGTGATGACCACGCGCGAGGCGTCGGCGCGCCCGCGCGCGATCAGCCACTCGGCCCCGCTGCGCGCGTCCTGCACATCCGCCACCCCCCACTGCCCGTTGAGCCGGTCCTGATAAGCCCGGCCGAAGCCGGTGCTGCCGCGATAGTTGACGAACAGGTAGTGCCAGCCGCGCGTGGCGAAGTACTGGGCCTGGGCCTGCCAGACCAGCGGCACATCCGAGGTCGGGCCGCCGTGGATGTGGACGAGGGTGGGCCGCGGGTCCGGCTGCGGCCCGACCGCCGGATAGAAGAGGCCCCAGCACTCGAGGCCGCCGGCTGTCGTCCAGCGCGCCACCTCCGGCTGCGAGAGCGAGGCCGGATCAACCAGGCCGACGCCGATGGTGGCGCGCGCCACGGCTTCGCCCGTGCGCGTGTTCAACGTGACCAGGCCGGTGGGCGTCGCCGGGTCGCCGGCCAGGAAGGCGAGCTGATCGCCGCGCAGGTGCAGGCTGTCGATGAAGGTCCAGCTTAACGGGACCTCGGCCACCGTCCGGTCCGGCCAGCCGACGCGCAGCAGCACATCCCGGCTTTGACGCCGGCGCACGGCGAAGAGCGTCTTGGCGTCCTCGCTCCAGCGCATCGCCCGGCGCCCCGGCGTCCAGTCCGGCCCGCCGATCTCACCCTCGCCGGTCTCGACCAGCACCGGGTTCTGGCCGTCGGCCTCGGCCACCCACAGGGAGCGCCAGCCGGTCTCGTCGCTGGTGTAGGCCAGGAATTTGCCGCCCGGGCTGAACTGCGGCGAGGCGTAGCTGACGCGCGGCCGGGCCAGCGTGGTCATGGTCACGGGCAGCAACTGGTAGCCGGCTGAACAGCGCCCGGTGGGTTTGGCGAACGTCGCAATCTGCAGGCGCGCCTCGTCCCACGGCATCGCCCACTCGTCCCACTCCTGCCACGCGATCCGGCGCCCGTCGGCCGAGAAGGCCGGGTTGAAGGCGTACCACGGGTCGGCCGAGAGCTTGACCGGAAGCGTCTGACCGCGCACCTCCGTCAGCAGGACGTTGCAGCGGCCGGACGCCTCGGCCAGGAAGGCCACGAACTGCCCGCACGGCGAGAGGGTCGGCGCGGCCACGCCTTCAAAGGCCGGCGTGACCGCCCATTGCGCGCCCGTTTTCAGGCTCAGGCCCTGGAGCGTGCCGTCTTTGGCGGCGTAGATCAGGACCTCGCCGCGCACGGCGAACAGGCCGCCGCCGTAGCCGACGCCCCCGGCCGGCGCGGGTTCGGTGGTGATGGTCTGCGCCAGGCCGGTGGACAGCGTCTGCCGCACCAGGCTGCGGCGCCCGTCGGCTGTGCGGACGTAGAAGAGCTGGTCGGCTGAATCGCCGAAGGCCGGCTCGGACAGGGCATGCGCCAGGTAGACGCGGTTGAGGGGGAGGGGTGTGTGCGACATGGTGACCTGTGAGGTTGTGGAGCAAACCGACGGCGGCGGCCGGGGGCCGGCCGCGTGCTCACGGCTGGCTGCCTTCTCCATTCGTCCCCCGCCCCTCCCGCCGCGTCACGGTCGCGGCGACGAAGGCGCGGAAGAGGGGATGCGGGCGGTTAGGGCGCGACAGGAACTCCGGGTGGAACTGCGTGCCGAGCATGAAGGGATGATCGGCCAGTTCGGCGATCTCCACCAGCCTGCCGTCCGGCGACAGGCCGGAGAACACCATCCCCTTCTCGGCCAGCGGCTCGCGCAGGGCGTTGTTGAACTCGAAGCGGTGGCGGTGCCGTTCGCGCGCCAGGCTCCCGGCCGGCAGGTCGTAGGCGTCGTCGGCCCGCGTGCCGGGCACGAGCTGGCACGGGTACACACCCAGCCGCATCGTGCCGCCCAGGTCGGCGATGCTGCGCTGCTCCGGCAGCAGGTCGATCACCGGGATCGGCGTCCCCCGGTCGAACTCGGTGGAGTTGGCGTCCTCCGAGCCGAGGGCGTAGCGCGCGAATTCGATGCACATCACCTGCATGCCCAGGCACAGGCCGAGATAGGGCACTTTCTGCTCGCGCGCGTAGCGGGCCGCCGCGATCTTGCCCTCGATGCCGCGCGCCCCAAAGCCGCCCGGCACCACGATCCCGTCGGCGCTGCGCAACTGCTCCCAGCCGCGGCCTTTTTCCAGGTCGGCCGAGTGCACCCACTCGATCTCTACCTCGCGCCCCAAATCCAGCGCGGCGTGCTTGAGGGCCTCGCGCACGCTCATGTAGGCGTCCTGCAGTTCCACGTACTTACCGACCATGGCCACGCGCACCTTCGGCTTGGGCCGGCGCACCTCGGCCACCAGCGTCTCCCAGCGGCTCCAGTCCGGCGTGCGCGTGGCCGCCAGCCCCAGCCGGGCCAGGATCAGCTCGGCCACGCGCGCCTTCTCCAGCAGCAGCGGGACCTCGTACAGCACGTCGGTCGTCACCATCGGGATGACGGCCCGCTCCTCGACGTCGCAGAACAGCGCGATCTTCTGGCGCAGGTCGGTGCTTACCGCGTGATCGGAGCGGGCGACGATGATGTCCGGGCTGATGCCGAGCGAGCGCAGCTCGCGCACCGAGTGCTGGGTCGGCTTGGTCTTCAGCTCGCCGGTGGCGCCGATGTAGGGCAGCCAGGTGACGTGGACGAACAACGTGTTCTCGCGGCCCACGTCGGTGCGCATCTGGCGCATGGCCTCCAGGAAGGGCTGGCTCTCGATATCGCCGACCGTGCCGCCGACCTCCACCAGCACCACGTCCGCGCCGCTGTTCTTGGCCACCAGCGCCATGCGGCGCTTGATCTCGTTGGTGATGTGCGGGATCACCTGGATCGTGCCGCCCAGGTAGTCGCCGCGCCGCTCCTTGCCGATCACCTCCGAGTAAATCTGGCCGGTGGTCACATTGCAGTCGCGGGTCAGGCTGACGTCAATGAAGCGCTCGTAGTGGCCCAGGTCCAGGTCGCACTCGGCGCCGTCGTCCAGCACGAACACCTCGCCGTGCTGATACGGGCTCATCGTGCCCGGATCCACGTTGATGTACGGGTCGAGTTTCTGGATAGAGACCGTCAGCCCGCGTTCCTTGAGCGTCCGCCCCATCGCCGCCGCCGTGACGCCCTTGCCGACCGAGCTGACGACGCCGCCGGTGATGAAGATGTATTTGGTCATGGGGATCCCTCCGGGTCAGACGACCGATGACAGACGATCGAAGCGCCGGGCAGACAAAAAGAGAGGCGGGGAGTTCCGCCGTTGCGGCATGGCTCCCCGCCCTCGGTTCGGACCGGGTGCGGACGTGGCGCGTTTGCGCTTCGCGCGACCGTCAACTTGTTTACCAGGGCACAAGCCGGACTATACCACACGCCGGCGCATCATCACAAGCGGCCTCCCTGACTCCTTCAGCCTTTCGCCATCCTCCTTTATACTTGCCCTATGTCTCAAACCATCGTCGCCATCGACCTGGAGACCACCGGCCTGGACCCGCGCAGCGACGCCATCATCGAGATCGGCGCGGTCAAGTTCAAGGGCGACCGGATCGAGGGCGAGTACAGCACGCTGGTCAACCCCGGCCGCCCCATCCCGGCCGCCATCACCCACCTGACCGGCATCTCCGACGCCATGGTCGCCAAGGCGCCGCGCGTCGCCGAGGCGCTGCCCAGGCTGACGGCCTTCGTCGGCGAGGCGACCGTCCTCGGCCACAACATCAAGTTCGACCTGGGCTTCCTGCAGGCGCGCGGCGCGCTCAAGTACAACGACATCGCCGACACCTACAACCTGGCCGCCGCGCTGCTGCCCAGCGCCGGCCGCTACAACCTGGGCGCGCTGGCCAAAGAGCTGGGCATCCTGCTCCCGGCCACCCACCGCGCCCTGGACGACTGCCGGGTGACGGTGGCGATCTACCAGACGCTGTTCCAGCGCGCGCTGGAGCTGCCGCTCGACGTGCTGGCCGAGATCACCAATCTCAGCCAGGACATCGACTGGTCGGTCGGGCACTTCTTTGACGACGCGATGCGCGCCCGCTCCCGCGAGGTGGCCGGCCCGCGCCGCGGCCGGCCGCTCTTCCCGGCGCCCGAGCGCGACCTGCGCCCGCTCACGCCGAATGAAGAAATCCGGCCCCTTGACGCCGACGCCCTGGCCGCCGCGCTCGAGCCGTCCGGCCCGGTCGCGCGTTACTTCCCGGCCTACGAGCACCGCGCCGAGCAGGTCACCATGCTGCGCGCCGTGGCCCGCGCCTTCTCCGAGGGCCGGCACCTGATGGTGGAGGCCGGCACCGGCACCGGCAAGAGCCTGGCCTACCTCATCCCGGCCGTCCACTGGGCCATGCAGAACGGCGAGCGCGTGGTCGTCTCGACCAACACGATTAACTTGCAGGACCAGCTGGTGGGCAAGGACATCCCCGACCTGCGGGCGGCGCTCGGCCTGGACTTCCGCGCCGCGCTGCTCAAAGGCCGCGGCCACTACCTGTGCCCGCGCCGGCTGGAGAACATGCGCAGGCACCGGCCCAAGACGGCCGAAGAGATGCGCGTGCTGGCCAAGGTGCTGGTCTGGCTCAGCCAGGACGAAGCCGCGCGCCGCGAGATCTCGCTCGGCCCCATCGACCGGGGCGGCTGGGCGCGCCTCTCGGCCGAGGATGAGCATTGCACGCTGGACACCTGCCGCGAGCGCATGCGCGGCGTGTGCCCGTTTTACCAGGCGCGCAAGGCGGCCGAGGCCGCGCACATCCTGGTGGTCAACCATGCCCTGCTGCTGGCCGACATCGCCGCCGATCATCACGTCCTGCCCCCCTACAACTACCTGGTCCTGGACGAGGCCCATCACCTGGAGGCCGCCACCACCGAGGGCCTTTCCTTCGAGCTCTTCCAGACCGACTTCGAGCGGCAGTTGAAGAACCTGGGCGGGCCGAACAGCGGCCTGCTGGGCGAGCTGTTGAGCGCCGCGCGGGAGACGCTGCCGCCCGAGCGCTACCTGGGCCTGGAAACGGAGGTCGGCGCCGTCGCCGAGCGCGCGACGACCGCGTTCACGCTGGCGCGCGCCTTCTTCGAGAGCGTGGCCGCCTTCCTGGAGGACCGGCGCGACGGCCGCCCGGTCGGCGATTACGGGCAGACCGTCCGCATCGTGCCGGCCACGCGCTCGCTGCCGGAGTGGAGCCAGCTGGTGCTGCAATGGGACCAGCTGCGCCCGTCCCTGGACGCGCTGGCGGCCGCGCTCACCCGCATCGCGCAGGCCCTCAACAAGTGGTCCCGGGAGGCCGAGCTGGAGTTCGACGCGGCCGAGGACCTGGCCACCTCGGTCGGGCAGGCCGCGCGCTACTTCGCCGCCATCCTGCTGAACGGCGACGGCCTGGTGGTGAAGCCGGACCCGGCCACGATCTACTGGGCCTCGGTCCAGGGCCGCGACGGCCGCCTGTCGCTGCACGCCGCGCCGTTGCACGTGGGCGCCCTGGTGGAGACACACTTCTGGAACGCCAAGCAGGCCGTGGTGATGACGTCGGCCACGCTGACGGCCGCCGGCGAGTTCGATTACCTCAAGGGCCGCCTGAACGCGCGCGACGTGGACGAACTGGCCGTCGGCTCGCCCTTCGACTACCAGGCCTCCACCCTGCTCTACCTGGCCACCGACATGCCCGAGCCGCAGCTCAAGCCGGAGTATCAGAAGGCCCTGGAGAAGACGCTGATCGACCTGTGCAAGGCGACGCGCGGCCGCGCGCTGGTGCTGTTCACGTCCTACGCCCAGCTCAAGCAGACCGCCGGCGCCATCCGCGGACCACTGCTGCGCGCCGGCATCGACGTCTACGACCAGTCCGACGGCACCTCACGCAGCATGCTGCTGGACAACTTCAAGACCTCGGACGGCGGCGTGCTGCTCGGCACCAAGAGCTTCTGGGAAGGCGTGGACGTGCCGGGGGAGGCGCTGTCGGTCCTGGTCATCACGCGCCTGCCCTTCGACGTGCCGGACGACCCGATCATCGCCGCGCGGGCCGAGACCTTCGAGCGCGCCTTCGACGAGTACAGCGTGCCGGAGGCCGTGCTCAAGTTCCGCCAGGGCTTCGGGCGCCTGATCCGCGCCAAGACCGACCGCGGCGTGGTCGCTGTGCTGGACCGGCGCATCATCAGCAAGGCCTACGGGCGCATGTTCACCGACTCGC
>Ga0101944_10001478_pt1 | contig 48277 bp, 34 predicted proteins | sample DewCreD2012metaG_FD_75245 | JGI IMG/M metagenome (GOLD analysis project Ga0101944, IMG submission 75245) | Hot spring sediment bacterial and archeal communities from British Columbia, Canada, to study Microbial Dark Matter (Phase II) - Dewar... ... | reverse complement strand
CGGCGTACCTGCGGAAGCGTCCCGGCCACGGCCGGCGGCTCACCACCCCGCGTCGCGGCGAAAACGGGGCACCTCCCCGCTTGGCCGGCGACTGGGCCGCGATGCTGCTGAACGATTAAGGAATGATTTGGCGGCTTGCAATTCAGGGTGGGTTCCATATAATATTGTTCTCGGATTCAGTGGGTCCTCGCTGCCGTCGGGCCACGCACGATGGCGGGTGGTACCGTGGTGTTTAACGAGAGGCTCCTTCTAAACGAAAGGTGGTGTTAGAGGCGCATGATCAAGGTGAGTGGAAGTGGTAATGAGCCACTGGAGAAGATTCTGAAGCGCTTCAAGAAGAAGTGCGAGAAGGAGGGCCTGATCAAGGACATCAAGCGGTCCTCCTACTACGAGAAGCCGAGCGAGCGCCGGCGTCGCGCAGAGCGCAAGATGATCCGTCGTGCTCAGAAGGCCGAAACGACGATCTCGTATGGCCGGTGATCTGGCTTGAGTCCCACTCGACCGAGGCCGGATCGCCGGGTCCCTGTGCGCTCGATGAGCGCGGCGGGATGACTCGCATGCGTCCTCAGGAAGCCGCGTCAGCCCCAGAGGGTTGGTGAGCAGGGGCACGGGGTCATCGAACGGCGCCGGCCATCGGCGCGTGGTGCGCCCTGTTTCCATCGCGTCTGTTCGTCTTGGCGTTGTGTTTGCTACAAGGAGGTCACAGTGTCTAGTGGGTGGGCCGGTTTGATGTGTGTGGCGCCCTCGGTGGCGCTCGGAGCGGCGGCGGAGCCCTCGGGGACTCCCGCAGCCGCAAGCGCGATGGGCGGTCTGTGGGCCTGGTGGGGCGTGGCCCTGCTGGGCGCGCTGGCCGCGCTGTACTTCGCCCTCCACTTCTTCAAGTGGATGATGCGCCGCTCGGAGGGCGAGGAGCGAATGCGCGAGATCGCGGCGCACGTGCGCGAGGGGGCCTACGCCTATCTCCGTCGCCAGTACCGCATCGTGGCCATCGTCTTCGCCGTGCTCTTCGTGATCCTGTCGTTCCTGGCCTTCGGCCTGAAGGTCCAGGCCCTCTGGGTGCCGTTCGCCTTCCTCACGGGCGGCTTCTTCTCGGGCCTCTGCGGCTACCTGGGGATGAAGACGGCCACCAGCGCCAGCGCCCGCACGGCCAACGCCGCCAAAGAGAGCCTCAACGGCGGCCTCCAGGTCGCCTTCCGCTCCGGCGCCGTCATGGGCCTCGTCGTCGTCGGCTTCGGCCTGCTCGACATCGCCCTCTGGTTCCTCGCCCTCTACAAGCTCGTGCCCTGGCTCTACGAGAACGTCGCCGCCATCGAGCTCTTCCGCCCGCTCAACCTCGAGCAGATCACCGTCACCATGCTCTGCTTCGGCGTAGGCGCCTCCACCCAGGCCCTCTTCGCGCGCGTGGGCGGCGGCATCTTCACCAAGGCCGCCGACGTGGGCGCCGACCTCGTCGGCAAGGTCGAGGCCGGCATCCCCGAGGACGACCCCCGCAACCCCGCCACCATCGCCGACAACGTCGGCGACAACGTCGGCGACGTGGCCGGCATGGGCGCCGACCTCTACGAATCCTACTGCGGCTCCATCCTCGCCACCGCCGCCCTCGGCGTGGCCGCCGCCACCCGCACCGGCGCGCACGCCGAGCACCTCCAGCTCGCCTTCCTCCTGTGCCCCATGGCCATCGCTGGCATCGGCATCCTGCTCTCCATTCTCGGCATCTTCCTCGTCCGCAGCGGCGAGAAGGCCACCCAGCGCGAGCTCCTCAAGGCCCTCGGCCGCGGCGTCAACGTCAGCTCGCTCCTCATCGCCATTCTCTCGGCCGGGGTCGTCTACTACACCCTCGGCCGCGAGTACATGGGCATCTGGGGCTCCATCGTCACCGGCCTCGTCGCCGGATGGCTGATCGGCAAGTGGACCGAGTACTCCACCTCCCAGGACTACAGGCCCACCCAGGGCGTCGCCGAGCAATCCAAGACCGGCCCCGCCACCGTCATCATCGCGGGCCTGGCCGAAGGCATGCTCTCCACCTGGGCGCCGGTCACCATCATCGTCGTCGGCATCCTCCTCAGCTACGGCCTGGCGGGCGGCTTCGGCAGCTTCACAGGCGCTCCGGCCCTCGGCCTCTACGGCATCGGCATCGCCGCCGTCGGCATGCTCTCCACCCTCGGCATCACGCTCGCCACCGACGCCTACGGCCCCATCGCCGACAACGCCGGCGGCAACGCCGAAATGAGCCACCTGCCCCCCATCGTCCGCCAGCGCACCGACGCCCTCGACGCCCTCGGCAACACCACGGCCGCCACCGGCAAAGGCTTCGCCATCGGCTCCGCCGCCCTCACCGCCCTCGCCCTCCTCGCCGCCTACGTCGAAGAGGTGCGCACCGGCATGCGCTTCATGGCCCGCGACGCCTCGCCCGCTGCCATCGAGGCCCACGTCGGCGGCTACGCCGGCGACCACGTCTACTACCTCAAAGACCAGGGCAAGGACCACTTCGACGGCCTCCGCGTCTACATGGACGTCCGCCGCTCCGCCGAAGTCAAGGACCCTGAGACCGGCGCCATGGTCCCCCTCGCCGGCTCCAAGCTCGCCAACCGCGAGAACATCGAGAGACTCGTCGAGTCCGGCCACCTCAAGCCCCTCCACGAGGTCGGCATCAACGACTACATGAGCTTCTACAGCGTCACGCTCATGAACCCGCGGGTCCTCTGCGGCATGATGGTCGGGGCCATGCTCGCCTACGTCTTCTGCGCCCTCACCATGAAGGCCGTCGGCCGCGCCGCAGGCTCCATGGTCGAGGAGGTCCGGCGCCAGTTCCGCGAGATCAAAGGGCTGCTCGAAGGCACGGGCAAAGCCGACTACGCGAGTTGCGTCGAGATTTCCACCCGCGGCGCCCAGCGTGAGATGATCCTCCCCTCGCTCCTCGCCCTCGCCGTCCCCGTCGTCACGGGTATTGTCCTCGGCGTCGCGGGCGTCGTCGGTCTCCTCGCCAGCGCCCTGGCGGCCGGCTTCGTGCTGGCCATCATGATGGCCAACGCCGGCGGCTCGTGGGACAACGCGAAAAAGTACATCGAGGCGGGCAACCTCGGCGGCAAGGGCTCCGCCAACCACAAAGCCGCCGTCGTCGGCGACACCGTCGGCGACCCCTTCAAAGACACCAGCGGCCCCTCCCTCAACATCCTCATCAAGCTCATGAGCATGGTCGCCGTCGTCTTCGCCGGCGTCACCGTCAAGTATGCCCCTGCCATCGCCCGGTGGCTGGGCATGTGAGCTGAGAGGGACAAAAGGAACTGAGCGACAGAAACCAATGCCCCCGGAGGCGGCGCCACCGCCCTCGGGGGCATTCTCTTGGGCCTTGGGGCAGTGCCGTCGCTTGGGTTCTTCCTGCCCTGTCGGCATCCGCCTGTCATTGAGCGTGGCCGCATGCCGGCGCCCTGGGTCGGCACAGGGCTTCCACCCTCCCCCTCCCCCTCCCTGAGAGGGCGGGGGGTTCGGGAACGCGCCAGCCCCTCAACCCCTCTCCCTTGAGGGGGAGGGTGAGAACCCCAGTAGCGGCGGCGGTGTCGCGTCTTCAGACATCAACTGTCGGCGAAACTGCTGGCGAGCCAGGCATCGAGACACCGTCGGCAACCCGCTCAAGGACGCCAGCGGCCCGTCGCTCGATAGCCTTATCGAACAGTAGGGCGTGCATACTTGCGCGCGGAAGATGGTGTGCAGGTATGCACACCCTACCGGTCGCCGGCGCCTTTGCCGGCGTGAAGGCCAGATGGCCGGGGCTGCGCCGCCGCCGTGGAGGTCCTCTGCCGAGGTCCTATCTGTCCTATCGGTCCTATCCGTCCTATCGGCTTTCGGCGCTTGACAAGGGGACGGGCCGCCGACAACATCATAGGACAGATGGGACGGATAGGACCGATGGGACAACCGAGGAGCAACAGATGCCCTGCCAACCCTTCCCTCAGCGGGCCATCCCTCCCCACGGCGGTTACCGGAAGCTCAAGTCCTACCAAATGACCGAGATTGTTTACGATGCCACGGTGGCCTTCTGCGATCGCTTCATTGACCGGCGCTCGCGCACCCACGATCAGATGGTGCAGGCGGCGCGGAGCGGGCGACGCAACATCGCCGAGGGCAGCCGGGCCTCCGGCACGTCGCGCGAGACGGAACTCACGTTGACCAATGTGGCCCGGTCGAGCCTCGAGGAACTGCTCGGCGATCTCGAGGATCTGCTGCGTCAACGGAGCCTGCCGCAATGGCCGAAAGAACATCCGCAAGCCGGGGCAGTGCGCGCGCTGGGCAGCACCCCGGACCGCTCGTATGAAACCTATCGGTCCCGCATCGAGGGCGGGACTCTCGAGTTGGCTGCCAACACGCTCATCTGTGTGATTCACCAGGCCAATACCCTCCTCGACCAGCAACTGCGCCATCTCGAGGCCCGCTTCCTGGCGGAGGGCGGCTTTCGCGAGGCCCTGAGCCGGGCAAGGCTGGCCGCGCGCGAGATGCAGCAGAAACGCCCCAAGCCATAGTTCCTGGTCCTATCGGTCCTATCGGTCTTATCGGTCCTATGCGGCTCCCCCCACAAGAGGGGCAGGCGGGAGCCATAGGACAGATAGGACCGATAGGACAGATAGGACAAAGAGAAGGCTGGCCACCTACTTGGGATACATCGCCTTCCCCATCGGCACCCCCCGCGCATACGCCCTCAGGTCCGGCAACTGCGACCGCCGCATGGCGAGCTGCTCGAAGAGGAGCATGTAGAAGAGCAACAGGCTGTCCTCGCCCGCCTCGAGGCCGGCCAGCGGAGCGGGCCGCCGCCAGTCCACCGTGTCGGGCCACCGCGCGGGGGCCAGGAGGCCCGGCTGTCGGAAAATGACGCCGCGGTCAAGCAGGCACACGCAGTCGAGACACAGCGAGGCCGGGGTCGCGCCGTCCAACTCGTGCAGGGTGTCGAGCACCTGGCGCGGGGCCACGGACTCGAGGCTCACGACGGCGGTGAAGGCGGGAGGATTGGGCACGGGCCGCGGCTCGCCGCGATGGCCCCTGGGGCGGAAGAGGCACGAGGGGCGGAGCGCCTTGGCGGCGCGCAGGGCGGCCACGGCCTCGGCCAACTCGGCGCGACGCAGGAGGGGCTTGACCTCGATGGCCGCCCACACGCTCTCCGCCGCCACGATGGCCGAGTCCTCGGCCTCCACCAACACGGGCGCGTGGGCGTCGCAGAGCAGAATGTCCACCTGCGGGCTGGATTCCTGGCTCTCGGCGTAGATTTCGCCGCGCGCCACGCGCACGCGGGGGGGCAGGAGGCGTCGGAGGAAAGCGCGAACGACCGCCTCGCGGCGCTCGCCCTTGTCGAGAGGGTGGCGCCCATCGCTCACGCTCTCGATCTCGGCACGGAGCTGGCGGTTGAGGGCGCGGAAGCGGGCGTAGAGGTCCACCTGCGGCGGCAGTTGGCCGCCCGGGCGGCGGCGGCGGGGCGGCGCCGGCGGCTCGGGCTGCCGCGGCGTGCCCTCCCCTGCCGCCGCGGCGGCCTGGGCGCGGAGCGCCTCGTAGCGCGCGCGCACGCGGGCCAGGTCGGGCGACACGAGGCGGAAGGCCTGGTCGCGCTTGCGGTGGTTCCAGGCGACCACCTCGGCGGCGGCGAGCACGGCGGCCACGTGGCTGGTGAAGGGCGCGTCGCACGGCGGCCAGCGGAGGCCCTCGACGGCGAAGCGCCCGAGGCCCTCGCGGGCCGTGCCGCCGCGGAGCTTCGACGGCAGACACTCGAGCCGCACCCACTCGCGGCCGGCCATCCAGGCGAGCAGGGCGTCGAGTTCCGCGCGGCTCACCAGGCGGCCCCGCGGCGCGTGGCTCTGGCCGCGCGTGGCCGCGCAGCGGATGGCCAGGTTGCCCAACTCGTCGGCCCGCCACCAGAAGGCCGCGGCCCGCCCGCCGAGGGTGTGGCCCGCAACGAAATCCAGTGCATCCGCCTTGCGCATCCTGGTTCCCCTCTTGCCTACCCCCCGCTGGATTGTATATGGTAGACTAGCGCGACCGCAAGCCACAGGAGCCGCCGGTGTTCACAGAGCGCATCCGACAACACAGCCATCTGGCCATGCTGGCCGCCGCCCTCGCGGCGCCGCTCTGCGCGGGCTGCTACGTGCTCAAGGAATCCGTCGTCAAGGCCCCGCCCCCGATGGAGGCGGGAGCCGTCGAGCACGGGCGCTTCGTGCGGTTCGAGGGCGTGGGCGTGCTCACGCTCTGGGGCAACCCCTACGAGCGCGGCTTCGCCCAGGGCCGGCTCCTGGCGCCCGCCATCCTGGACATGGTGGACGCCGTGTGCGGCTCGAACCTGCTGCTGACGCACAAGCGGGACTACGAGCGGGTGATCCTGCCGCTGGTCGAGCGGTTCGAGTTCGAGCCCGACTACGAGCTGGAGCTCCAGGGCATCTTCGATGGCATGCAGCAGACGCTGGGCGAACGGGCGGTGTTGCGGCGGATCGGCCGGCCGCTCACGCGCAACGACCTGAAGGCCTACAACACGGCAGGCGACTGGTGCCGCCAGGCCTGCTCGACCTTCGCCGCCTGGGGCAGCCGCACAAGGGACGGCCACGTGTGGGTCGGCCGCAACTTCGACTTCCTGCCCGTCAAGGCGTTCTTCTCCCACCAGATGCTGGTGGTCCACGAGCCTCACGAGGGCAAACGGGCCTTCGCCGCCGTGACCGCGCCCGGCCTCATCGGCTGCCTCACGGGCATCAACCAGCACGGCGTGTTCGTCTCCGTGCACGACGTCTTCCTGCCCCGCCGCCCGCTCGAGGGGAGCTACAGCCCGCGCCTCCTGGTGCTGCGCCGGCTGATGGAGAGCTGCTCCGCCACCGACCTGGCGGCCCAGGCCACCCCACTGCTCGAGGCGCGTCGCCAGATGTTCGACAACGCCATCTTCCTCGCCGCGCCCGTCGCCGACGGCACGCCCCCCGCCCTCGTCTTCGAGTACAACAACGACTACACCAGCGACCGCGGCGTGACGGTGCGCGCGCCCGGGGACAACGAGCCGGAGATGGGCGCCGGCCTCCTCGTGTGCACCAACCACTTCCGCAAGCGCCGCAAGCAGCCCTTCGCCCTTGCCGACTATCGCTACCCCCTGCTGCGGCGCGTGCTCCACACCGAGACGCGCGGCGAGGAGAAGCTCGACTTCGAGGCCGCCCGGAAGGCCACAGGGGCGGCTCGCCTCCCCATCACCTCGCACACGGTCGTGGCCGATCTGAACACGCTGGACTTCTGGTTCGCCACGGGCGAGTTCCTCGAGCCGCCGCGTCGCCGCGACTTCGTGAAGCTGCCCGTGAAGGGCTGGCTCGCAGGCAGGTAGCTCAGGAAGGAGGCCCCCATGTTCGCCCGTTCCCCACGTGTCGTCCGCGCCACACTAGCGCTCGCGGTGGCCAGCGCGGGCATCGCAGGAGAAAAGCAGATGCAGGGAACCATCGTGAGCCCGCCCCAGGACGACGGCTACCGCGGCATCTGGTACTTCAACCAGCCGTCGAAGGACGAATACGTCTACAAGTACAGCGGCGGCCTGGGCACCTATCCCGCCAACCACATTCCCTTCTGCATCTACGCCCCCGCCGCGAACAAGACCTTTTTCGTCTACGGCGGCACCTCCAAGGGCCGCCACAACCTCCTCGAAATGGTGAGCTTCTACGACCACGCCACCGGCACCGTGCCCCGCCCCCGCATCCTGCACGACAAGCAGACCGACGACGCCCACGACAACCCCGTGCTCTCCATTGACGGCGAGGGGCACCTGTGGGTCTTCTGCTCCTCCCACGGCACGGCGCGCCCCTCCTTCATCTACCGCAGCGTGAAGCCCTACGACATCGAGGCGTTCGAGCTGACGCTCAAGACGAACTTTTCGTATCCCCAGCCCTGGTGGATCGAGGGCAAGGGCTTCCTCTTCCTCCACACCCTCTACCGCAACGGGCGCATGCTCCACTGGTCCACCAGCCCCGACGGGCGGGCGTGGAGCCCGCCGCAGCGGCTCGCCGGCATCGCGGAGGGCCACTACCAGGTGAGCTGGCCCCACAACGGCAAGGTCGGCACCGCCTTCATGTACCACCCGTTCAAGCTCGGCCTCAACTGGCGCACGAACCTGTATTACCTCGAAACCGACGACATGGGCAAGACCTGGAAGACGGCCGACGGCAAGGCCATCACCCCGCCGCTGACCGAGGTGAAGAACGAGGCCCTCCTCCGCGACTACGAGGCCGAGAAGCTCCTCGTCTACATCCACAGCCTGAGCTTCGACGCCGAGGGCCGCCCCATCATCCTCTACATCACCAGCAAGGGCTACCAGAGCGGCCCCGCCAACGACCCCCGCACCTGGACCGTCGCCCACTGGACGGGCAAGCAGTGGGCCTTCCGCCCCATAACCACGTCGGAGAGCAACTACGACTGCGGCTGCCTGCACGTCGAGCCCGACGGCACCTGGCGCGTCATCGGCCCCACCGAGCCCGGCCCCCAGCCCTACAACCCCGGCGGCGAGATCGCCCTGTGGACGAGCAAGGACCAGGGGCGAACCTGGGAACTGGCGCGGCAGATGACCAAGGGCAGCCCCTACAACCACACCTACGCCCGCCGGCCGCTTGGCGCCCACCCCGACTTCTACGCCTTCTGGGCCGACGGCCACGCCCGCAAGCCGTCCGACTCGCGCCTCTACTTCTGCGACCAGGCGGGCAACGTGCGCCGCCTCCCGCCCCTGATGAAGCAAGTGAATGAGAGGCCGCTGCCCGTGGACTGACACGGGCAGACCCGCACGAACTCGGACCCGCCAAGAGGGCCCCTCGGCCCTGCCCCGTCCGCGTCCGTCCCTGTCAGTCCGTCCGGCTCTGCTCTTCGCCAAACACCTCGGCCGTATAGGTGAACACCTCGGCCTCGCCCGTGCGCCAGGCGTCGGGCGGCAGGCCCGCCTTGTGGGCGCAGCACGACGAGAGGAACTGCTCCTTGGTCATGTGGTGCTCGGTGGCCACCTGGGGCAGGAAGGTGCCGGCGCCGCCGCGCCTGCCGACCACGTAGATGCCGTGCACCCCCAGCTCGATGTCGAGCGGGTTGGCGATCTTCGCCATCGGCGAGAGCACGGAGATCTCGATGCGGAGCGCGGGGAGGTCGTGCCGCGTGAGTGGCTGGCCGAAGAAACGCGAGTCCTCGGTCGCCGAGGCGCGGGCCATGTCGGCCACCACGCGCCAGAGCGGCTGCTTCGCGGTGAAGCAGCCCAGGCAGCCCCGCAGCCGGCCGTGCGTGGTGAGGGTGACGAAGCAGCCGCGCTGGGCCTGAAGCTCGGGGTCGTCGCACGCGGGCACGCTCGGGCGCTCGCCCCGGATGGCCGCCTCGGCGCTGGCGCGGGCGATCTCGAGGAGCTTCTGGCGAGCCTGAGGGCTCAGGGAATCAGCCATCGGGATGCCCTCGACAGCACGGTGGGGCAGCCTCTACTCTTCGTCCTCGCGGCTATCGCCGTCGTCGGCCAGATCCACCTCTTCCTCGGGCTCGTCCTCGACGTCGGTGAGTTCATCGAGGATCTCGTCGCCGGCGGCTTCGGCGGCTGCGGCGCCCCCGGGCGGCAGGGCATCGCCCAGGCCGGTCTCCTCGCCCTCTTCCTTCTCGACGACGCGGCCGATGGCCACCAGGCGGTCGCCCTCCTCGCAGTTGATGAGCTTGACGCCCTGTGTGTTGCGGCTGATGGCGCGGATCTGGCTGACCTTGGTGCGCACGACCTGCCCCTGGGCCGTGATCATCATCACCTCGTCCTCATCGGTCACGGTGAGGAGGCCGACCACCTTGCCGTTGCGGTCGGAGGTCTTGATGTTGATGACGCCGTAGCCGCCGCGCCCCTGGATGCGGTACTCGGAGAAGGGGGTGCGCTTGCCGTAGCCGTTCTCGCACACGGTCAGCAGCGTGCCCTCGCCGTCCAGCACGGCCATGCCCACCACCTTGTCGCCCTCGCGCAGGCGGATCCCGCGCACGCCCCCCGCCTGGCGCCCCATCGAGCGGACCTCGGCCTCGGGGAAGCGGATCGACATGCCGTCGCGGGTGGCCAGCAGAATGTGCTGCCCGCTGCTGGCGAGGCAGGCGCGGATCAGGCGGTCGTCGGAGTCCAGCTTGATGGCGATGATGCCGCGGGTCATCGGGCGGCTGAACGCCTCCAGCTCGGTCTTCTTCACGGTGCCGTTCTCGGTGGCGAACACGACGAACCGCTGGTCGAACTCGCGCACGGCCAGGCACGAGGCCACGGTCTCGTCGGCCTCCAGCGAGAGGACGTTGGCGATGGCGCGCCCCTTCGACGTGCGGGGCGCCTGCGGCAGGTCGTAGACCTTCTGCCAGTAGACCTTGCCCCGGTTGGTGAAGAACAGCAGGTAGTCGTGGGTCGAGGCGATGAAGAGGTGCTCGATGAAGTCGCCCTCCTTCGTCTCGGCCCCCTTGATCCCCTTGCCGCCGCGGCCCTGGCTCCGGTAGGTCGAGAGCGGCAGGCGCTTGATGTAGCCCTCGTGGCTCAGCGTCACCGCCACCATCTCCTCGGGGATCAGGTCCTCGCGGTCGAAGCCCGCCTCCTCCTCGGTGATCTCGGTGTGGCGTTTGTCGCCGTAGCGCTGCTTGAGGTCGAGCAGCTCCTCCTTGATGAGGTTGCGCACGAGCGCCTCGGAGGCCAGGATCGACTCGTACTGGGCGATCTCCTCGAGCAGGTGGCGGTACTCTTCCTCGAGCTTGTGGCGCTCGAGGCCGGTGAGGCGCTGGAGCCGCATGTCGAGGATCGCTGTGGCCTGGCGGTCGGAGAGCCCGAACCGCTCCATGAGCTGGCGGTGGGCCGTCTCCACGTCGGGCGCCTTCTTGATCAGCTCGATGATCTCGTCAATGTGGGCCAGCGCGATCCGCAGCCCCTCGATGATGTGCGCGCGGGCGAGGGCCCGGTCGAGCAGGAACTGCGTGCGGCGGCGGATCACCTCGATGCGGTGGGCGACGAAGCATTCCAGGAGCTGCTTGAGGTTCAGCGTGCGCGGCCGGTTGTCCACCAGCGCGATCATGATGATGGAGATCGAGGACTGGAGCGGCGTGTGCTGGTAGAGCTGGTTGAGGACGACGTTCTCGTCGGCGTCGCGCTTGAGCTCGATGACGAGGCGCTGGCCGGCGGCGCCGCTCTCGTCGCGCATGTCGGACACGCCCTGGATGACGCCTGAGTTCACCGCCTCGGCGATCTTCTCCTTGATGAGGGCGCGGGTGACCTGGTAGGGGATTTCGGTGACGACGATGTTCTTCTTGCCGCCCTTGAGCGCCTCGGTGAAGGCGCGGGCGCGCACCTGGATGATGCCGCGGCCGGTCCGATACCCGTCCACGATCCCCTTGCGCCCGCAGATGATCCCGCCCGTCGGGAAGTCGGGGCCGGGCACGAGCTGGATCAGCTCCTTCAGCGGCACCTCCGGATCGTCCACCAGCCGCACCAGAGCGCCCACCACCTCGCCCAGGTTGTGCGGCGGGATGCTCGTGGCCATGCCCACGGCGATGCCGCTGCACCCGTTGCACAGCAGGTTCGGAAACTTCCCCGGCAGCACGGTCGGCTCGGTGCGCGTCTCGTCGTAGTTCGGCACGAAGTCCACCGTGTTGTACTGGAGGTCGGCCAGCATCTCCATCGCCAGGCCGCTCAGACGGGCCTCCGTGTACCGCATCGCCGCCGGCGGGTCCCCGTCCAGCGAGCCGAAGTTCCCCTGCCCGTCCACCAGCGGGTAGCGCGAATTGAAGTCCTGCCCCATGCGCACGAGCGTGGGGTAGACCACCTCCTGGCCGTGGGGGTGGTAATTGCCCGAGGTGTCGCCGGCGATCTTCGCGCACTTTCGGTGGGCCGAGCGCGGGCCGAGATTGAGGTCGTTCATCGCCACCAGAATGCGGCGCTGCGAGGGCTTCAGGCCGTCGCGCACGTCGGGCAGCGCGCGGCTGATGATCACGCTCATCGCGTAGCGCAGATACGCGTCGCGCATATCCTCTTCGATGGCGATGTCGCGGATTCGTTCGCCGGGCTGGCTCATGGACGGCGCAGTTCTGGCATGTCTGCCGTAAGTGCTGCCTTACCAGTGGCTTATATCGCCCGGCTCCGTTGGCAGGCACAGCGGGCGCGGGCGGTTTCCCCTACGTTCATGAGGAGCGTGTATTATACCATTTCAGGGGCGGCGTGAGCAAGCCTATTTTGCCCTCCTGGCAGCCGTGTTCTCCCTCTGGAACTTGCTGCGGCAATCGTGTAGACTGCGAGTCTTGTGAGGCCGTGCGAAGGCGGTAGGACCGATAGGACGGATAGGACCGATAGGACCGCCTGCGCCTCTTTTCTCTGTCCTATCGGTCCTATCGGCCCATCGCCAATCCACTGGAGGCTGAATCCCATGAAGGTGCTCCTCAACCTGGCCGCCGCCCTCTTTGCCACCTCCGCCCTCGCCGCCGACTGGCCGACGCTCCGCGGCAACGTGGCGCGCACGGGCTACGTGGACGCCGAGATCAAGCCGCCCTTCCGCCTCGCCTGGGTGCGCCACTTCGTGGGCGAGCGCATCGGCAGCGCCGTCGAGCCCATCGTCGCCGACGGCAAGGTCTTCATCGGCACCCACAGCGGCAACCTCTACGCCCTCGACGCCGACTCCGGCAAGCCCCTCTGGCGCTACCAAGCTGATAGCCCCATCCTCCATTCGCCTGCCTACGCCGATGGCGTGGTCTTCGCGACGACTGCCGCCGGAGCGCTATGCTGTTTGGACGCCAAGGCAGGGGCGCCGCAGCAGCGGATTGGCGGCGCGGGGCATTCCGCTTCCCCACTCGTCGTGGATGGCGCGGCGTTCATGGGGTCTCGCTGGGGCACGATCGAGCTGTTCGACTTGAGGTCAGAGAGAGGTCAGGGGAAGCACTTGGGCGGCGGGCGCCAGACAGCCGCCTATGCGGACGGGCGCGTGTTCCTCACTGGCGAGGACCTGCGTGTCACCTGTCTCGATGCCAAGGAGAAGGAACCTGTGTGGGTATCAGACCCCCTCGTCGGCCAGACGGCGCGCGACTACTATCCCGTCATCGCGAAGAAGGGCGGCCGCACGGTGGTCATCGTGCGCACCAACCCCGTCATCCAGATGTCGCGCCTCATCGGCCAGGACCGCCGCATGCTCTGCCAATCCGCGGGCGTGGACGACAGTGACTGGAAGAAGGTTGCGGCCTGGATCAAGACGAAGGAGGCGATGGGCACGCCCGAGTTGTGGGAGAAGGAGCAGGCCGCCATCTGCGACTACCTCGCCAGGCATCGTGAAGCCCAGACCTTCTTCGTCCTCGACGCCGAGACGGCCAGGCTCCTGCCCTCGCCGCCTGTGCTCTGGATCGCCGGCTGCCAGGGGGTCGGCACGCCGCCCGTCGTGCTGCCCGATGGCCGCCTGCTGGTCTTCTACCGCAGCGTCTATGGCAACTGGAACGACGGCGTGGCCCCACTCGTGGCCCTCGGCCTGCTCGACCTCGATAAGAACCGCATCGAGCCGCTCCAACACGTCCACGGCACCAACCCGCCCTGGGGCCTCTTCTGGGGCACGGCTGACGAGAGCCAGAACTTCCTCGTCGCCCGCGACACGGTGATCATCATCCACCAGGGCACGCTGAGCGGCTTCGACCTCAAGACGAGGAAGCTCTTCCCCATCTGGGGCAAGCGCGACACCTGGGGCGGCTTCAAGAACCTGCCCTGGGCGCGGAACGAGTGGCACGGCCCCGCCCGCAGCGGCGTCGCCATCGCCTGCCCCGAGCCGGGTCGAGGGGTCGGCAACCGCATCTACTGGCAGACCGGCAGCCGCATCCTCTGCATCGTCGCGGGCGAGAAGGGGGAGGCGCCGGCGGAGGAGGCCATAGATGCCGGAAGCGCGCCTACTCACAAGGCACCGGCGCTGTTCCCTCCTGAGGTGGAGGAGGGCCTCAGGGTGGGCAGGTTGCGGGGGCTTGCGCAGCTTGTGGAAGCGACTACCGGGAAGGAATGGGCGCCGCTCTACGTCGAGCCGGGGCTGTCGGGGCGAGAGTTCCACTTCGACGACAGCGGCGAGACCTTCGAGGCCGTCGCCTGGGCGTTCCCGCGTCTCGAAGCGAAGGAGAAGGAGGCGGCCAAAGCCTTCCTCGCCAAGCAGTGGGAGGCCCATCCCCCCTTCACAAAGCAGGCCTGGTATCCGCTCGACAAGGGCGAACGCCGCGAACTGTTCTGGGTGCCGCCCGACGTGCTCCAATCAGTCGGCCAGCCGAAGCCGCACCATCCCTTCGGCAACATCCATGCCGTGTGGCTCTACGCCGAACGCTGCGGCGAGTGGGACCGCGTGAAGGCCGCCTGGCCGCAGATCAAGGCGTGCTTCGAGGACTTCGCCAAGAGCAATTGGAAGCTCGACCCCGCGAAGGGCGACCTATATGCCAACCGCTATCTCGGCTCCCTCATCGCGTTGGCCCGAATCGCCGAGAAGGCGGGCGACGCCGAAGCCGCGAAGCAGGCGAGCGCGATGGCCGACAAGACGACCGAGGCCCTCGTCGCCTGGTGGAAGGCCGTGGGCGGGCGCACCTCGCCCCGCATCTTCGCCGATATCAGCGAATGGGACGACTTCATCGGCAAGGGGAATGGCCTGTTCTTCAAAGTCATCGCGCACAAGAGCAAGGTCGCGCTCTTCCACGACCTCACGCCCGAGGTCGCAGCCCTCGTGAAGGCCCAGGCGCCCGAGGCCGTGGAGAAGGTGTGGACCGCCTTCGAAACCCTCTGCCCCACCTGGTATCTCGTGGGCGAGGAACGGCAAGTGCACTTCGGCGAGAATTTCGTGGACCCGCCCGACTTCGCGCTCAACGCCTTCAAGGCATTCGCCTGGCTCCGCGGCGCGAAGCCGGCCGACCTGGCCGCCCGCGTGGACATCCCCTTCTGCAAGGCCGACCTGGCCTATCTCACCAAGCTCGCCATCGCGCTGGATGCCAAGTGAAGCAGGGGCGACACCGCGGCGCCGCCCCTGCCCCACCGACCTCGCGTCCAGGCCGTCCTGGCTATCCCTCGCGGCGTCCCTCGCCCTCGCCGTCGCGGCGGACTGGCGGTTGGCCTTCGCCCTCGCGGCGGCGTTCGCCTTCACGCTTCTCGGGAGCGGGCCGGCGGATGATGATCTCCACGGCCACGCCCTCTTCGGTGCAGGCCGCCGTCACGTTCTGCCCGACTCTCAGGCTGTCCAGCCCGGCCTTCTCGCTTCGCGCCTCCTCGCCATCGCCGCCACCCTCGATGCGCACCCGAGTGTGGGCGCCAATCTTCAGGGTTCTCGAGCGCACGCCACGGTCGCCGCGCTGAGTGATCGTGATCGAGTCGCGGGTGACACCCGTCAGCACGCCCGAGCCGCGCAGGGTCCTGGGCGCGCGGTCGCCTTCGCCGCCCTCGCGCTTCAGGCGGGCCTCGCCCTCGCGATCGCCCTCGCCGTCTTCCTTGCGCACGCGGGCCTCGCCCTCACGGCCGCCGTCCCCTTCACGCTTCACACGAGTTTCCCCCTCACCATCGCCGCCCTCGCGCTTCACACGCGCTTCACCCTCGCCCTCGCGGGTCGCCTTCGGACGGTAGGCGATGACCTCAACCGCCTTATTCCCGTCCACGCACGTCACACTGACCCGCTGGCCGACCTTGAGGTCGGCCAGCGCCCCCTCCGCGAACTTCGGCTTCCTCACCTCGCGTCCGCCCTCGCCGACCACGGTCTCGGTCTCGCCCGTCTCGAGGCGGATCTTTGTCTCGGTGCGGATGACGATGTTGAGGGTCGTTTCGCCGCGGTCGCCCCTTGAGGTGACCATGACGGAGGCGCCGCCGACCGCCGTGATCTCGCCCGCGACCCGCGTGAGCCTGGGCGCGCCGTCGCGCTCGCCTTCGCCAACCCGCGGCGCATCGGGAACCCCGGGGGCCCCGCGCTCGCCGTCGCCGGCGAACACCCGGCTGTCACCCAGGCCGAGCACATAGGCGCGCTCGCCCATCTGCACCTGCACCGCTCCCGCCATCACCGCCACCGCCAGCGCCACGTGCCTCAGCCTCATCGCGTCGCCTCCTGTTCCGTCAGTGGTTTGGGGGAGGAGTTTGACGGAGAACTCGGTCCCCAGCGCGGTGACACTTCCCACGGGGGTTCGCACCTGGAAGCCCCCTGGAGCCTTTTCGACCGTGAAGATGCCGCCGCCCTCGTGCAGGGCGACCAGTTGCCGCAGGCCCTCGGCCGCGCCGTGCAGGGTGGCGCGGGTGGCCGGCTCGAGCGTCGCGCGCGAGCCGTCAGTGAGCTGGAGTGCCGCCCTCTCCGCCACCTGGATGGTCGCGCCTCGGGCGATGGCGCGGGTCTCGGCGCCATCGGCCAGCACGCGCCCGCTCAGCACGCGGCAGATGGCGCCGCGCGGCCAGAGCCAGAGGGCGAGGACGCCGATGGCGAGCACCGCCGCCGCGGCCAGGGCGGCCCACGACGTGAGCCACCTGGCCCACAGCGCAGCCCCTGCGCCCTGGGCGGGAGGCAGCAGGTCGGCCTCGATCCGCTCGACAACCGCTCTGGCCTTGCCATTGCTCGTCGTCTGGCGAAAGAGCTGCTCGAGCCAGGCATCGAGGCGCCCGGCCCCGGCCAGGGCCTCGGCGGCCCGTGGATCGGCCTCGACCAGGCGTGAAAGCTCGGCGGCCTCGGCCTCGGAGGCCGCACCATCGAGGTACCGGGCGATCAGCTCGCGGTGGCGATTGGCCTCAGCCATCAGGCCCCTCCTGCGGCCAGGCGCCGCCGAATGCACTCCTCGAGCGCGGCGCGGAGGCGCGAAAGGGCCTGGTAGACGGCGTCCAGCGTGCGGCGGGTCTGCCGGGCGATCTCTTCGCACGCGAGGCCCCGCTCATAGCGGAGGGCGAGGAGCTGGCGCCCCTGCTCGGGCACCTTCTGGAGGCACTCGCGCAGGGCCTCGAGGCGGCCGCGCGCCCCCTCCTCGGTGCGGTCGAACGCCGCGAGGACCGCCAGGACCGCCCCGTCGGCCAGCGTGACGGGGAACCGGCGGTCCTGGTGCCGCCGCTGGAGGATCTTGTTGGCCGCGATGCCGCGCGCCCAGGCGCCGAACGAGCGGCGGGGATCGTAGCGCTCGAACTGCTCCCAGAGCGCGAGGGCGGCCTCCTGAAACACGTCCTCGCGCGCGTGGCGGTCGCGCACCAGCGAGCCCACGAAGGCCCGCACCTCGGTCTCGTGCTGGAGGAACAGCCGCAGAAATGTCTCGCGCTCAGCCATGCTTTTCCCTCTATCTATGCTTCAAGCGGCTGGGCATTTCCTGACATGAATCTCACGATGCGGCGCGACGCGGAACATGGTATGATCTCGCCGGGGAGGACGGCAAGCCGATGCAGGGGGAATCCCGTGAGCCTGACGCGCCCGTTGCACGCCGAGGTGGACCCTCGCGACGTGGCCGTGGTGATCCTGGGGGGCGGACGCGGCACGCGGCTGCACCCGCTCACCCGCGACCGCGCCAAGCCGGCCGTGGGCTTCGGCGGCAAGTACCGCCTCATTGACATCGTGCTCACCAACTGCCTGCGCTCGAAGCTCGACAGCATCTTCATCCTCACCCAGTTCAACTCCTACTCGCTCAACCGCCACATCTGGCAGACCTATTCGCGCGCGGCCACCGGCCTCAGCTACATCAACGTCATCGCCGCCGAGCAGACGCCGCAGAACCGCGACTGGTTCCAGGGCACCGCCGACGCCGTGCGCCAGGGCCTCCGCCACATGCTCCGCAACAACCCCCGCTACGTCCTCATCCTCTCCGCCGACCAGATCTACAGCATGGACTACCGCGAATTCCTCGCCTGGCACCTCGGCCACAAGGCCGACGTCACCATCGCCGCCCGCTACACCCCGCCCGAGCAGGTGCACGCCCTGGGCGTCGTGCGCGTCAACGAGAGCCTGCGCGTCGTCGGCTTCCACGAAAAGCCCAAGAACCTGGCCGACGTGGAGGCCTTCCGCGTGGACGGCCTGCCCGCCCTCCGCCCGCCGCAGGGCGCGCCGTTCCTCTGCTCCATGGGCATCTACCTCTTCAACACCCCCGTGCTCCTCGACGCCCTCGACAACAGGGAGGAGGATTTCGGCCGCACCGTCATCCCCCAGACTGCCCAGAAGCGCCTCATGAGCTGCTTCCCCTTCGACGGCTACTGGGAGGACGTGGGCACCATCGAGGCCTTCTACCAGGCCAACATGGAGTGGCGCGCGGGCCGCGGCATCGCCGCCATGTTCCACCGCGGCGCCTCCATCATCACCCACGCACGCCAGCTCCCCCCCACGCGCATCGAAGGCACGCTCATCGACGACTCCCTCGTCGCCGACGGCTGCCACCTCCACGCCCAGCACATCGCGCGCTCCATCATCGGCGTCCGAGCACGCATCGGCGACGGCACGGTGATCCACGACTCCATCCTCATGGGCAACGACGACGATGAGGGCCCCGTGCCCTTCGAGATCGGCGCCAACTGCCGCATCCGCCGCGCCATCGTGGACAAGAATGCCGTCATCGGCGACGGCTCCGTCATCGAGAACGCCGCCGGCGTGGCCGAGGCCGAGACCGACCTCTACTCGATCCGCTCCGGCATCGTCGTCATCCCCCGCTGCGCCGTGCTGCCCCCCGGAGCCCGCATCTGAGCCTGCACCCTCAGGGCAGAAGGCCACTGGACCGATGGGACAGATAGGACCGATAGGACCAGGAGCCCTCTCTCCCCCTCCTATCGATCCTATCGGTCCCATCGGTCCTATCCGCCCTATCCGGTCCATCTCTCATCCCCTCTCCGGCCAGGCGGCACAGTAGGCAGCCCATGGCTCCGCCACCCTCACACCTCACGATCACCCGCGACGCCCTCGACGATCTCTACGCGCGCCTCAACCGCCCCGACCTGATCCATCCCGACCCGCTCGAGGTCCTCTACGACTACAGCGACCCCCTCGACCGCGAGATCGCCGCTTTCATCGCCGCCTCGCTGGCCTACGGGCGCGTAAAGTCCATTCTCGCAAGCGTTCACAATGTTCTCAGGCCCATGCGCTGCCCCCGCCGCTTCCTGGCCGAGTCCACCCCCGAATCGCTCCGGGCGGCGTTCGCCGGCTTCAAGCACCGCTTCGCCACGGGCAAGGAACTCGTGGCACTCCTGCTGGGCATCAAGCGCCTGGTCGAGCGCCACGGCTCGCTCCAGGCCGCGTTCACGGGGCACCTGGCCAACGGCCACGACACTGTCTTGCCCGCCCTCACCGCCTTCGTGGCCGAGTTACGCGACGCCGCCGACGGCCTCGACGACCACCTCCTCCCCCGCCCCGAGCGGGGCAGCGCCTGCAAGCGCCTCAACCTCTTCCTCCGCTGGATGGTCCGCCGCGACGCCGTGGACCCCGGGGGCTGGGACCCCGTGTCGCCCGCGCGGCTCCTCGTGCCGCTCGACGTCCACATGCACCGCATCTGCCGCGCCTTGGGCCTCACCCGGCGCGAGTCCGCCGACCTTCGCACCGCCCTCGAGATCACCGACGCTTTCCGCGCCTTCGCCCCCGACGACCCGGTCCGCTACGACTTCGCCCTCACCCGCCTCGGCATCCGCCCCGACGCCGACCTCGACGCGTTTCTGGCGATCTGGGGCGTGGACACCCGGCCGGAGGGGATTGCATAGTTGTTCAAGTATGCAATCCTTTTCGCTGGTGGCGCGCCGGGGCGCCAGCGATTCCTCCCGCAGAGCGGCATTGCTGTGGAACAGGATGTGTACTAGAATGTACATGGGGGACGAAGAACGAGGCGCTCGCAATGCCGGCCGAGTTGATCAACATTCCCGCCGAGTTCTGGGCGAACCTGCTCGAGATGGCGCCGTACCTGCTGTTCGGCTTCGCCGTGGCGGGCGTGCTGTCGGTGCTGATCCGCCCCGAGATGGTGGAGCGGCACCTGGGCGGGCGCGGGCTGTGGCCCGTCCTCAAGGCCGCCGCGTTCGGCGTGCCGCTGCCGCTGTGCTCCTGCGGAGTCATCCCCGTGTCGGCCTCGCTGCGCAAGCACGGCGCCAGCCGGGGGGCCACCACCGCCTTCCTGCTCTCGACGCCGCAGACGGGCGTGGACAGCATCCTGGTAACGCTGAGCCTGCTGGGGCCGGTGTTCGCCATCTTCCGGCCAATCGCGGCGCTGGCGACCGGCGTGTTCGGCGGAGCTCTCGTGGCCTGGCTCGAGCGCGAGCGCGGCGTCCGCATGGACCCCGCCTCGCGCCAGGACGCCTCTGGCTCGGGCGAGGAGCGCGGGAACTGGCTCCTCCGCATCCTCTCCTACGGCTTCGTCACGCTGCCGCGCGACATCGGCAAGTCGCTGCTCGTGGGCCTGGCGCTGGCGGGCGTGATCGCCGTGGTGGTGCCGAGGGACCTGGCGACGCTCTACGGGTCGGGCTTCGTGGGCATGGTGGTGATGATGGCGCTGGGCATCCCGATCTACGTGTGTGCGACGGCCTCGGTGCCGATTGCCGCCGCGCTCATCGCCAAGGGCGTGTCGCCCGGGGCCGCCCTCGCCTTCCTCATTACCGGCCCGGCGACCAATGCGGCCACCGTCGCCGTCGTGTGGAAGGCCATGGGCCGCCGGACCGCGATCATCTACCTCGCGTCCGTCGCCATCGCCGCCCTGGGCTGCGGCGCGCTCCTGGACCTCCTCTACACCAGCACCGGCACGGCGGCGCACCATCATCACGTCCACGAGTTGCTGCCGCCCTGGGCCAAGCTCGCCTCGGCCATCGCGCTGCTGGGCGTGCTGGGCGGTGCCCTCCTCTGGCGGCCGAAGAAGGAAGGAGCCGAGCCCATGGCAGACCAGGCGCCCGAGACCGTTGAGCTGGCCGTGGCGGGGATGACCTGCTCGCATTGCGTGGGGGCCGTAACGCGCGCGCTGCGCGAGTGCCGCGGCGTGGCTTCGGCCGCTGTGGACCTCAAGAGCGGCAGGGCCGTGGTGAAGGGCCAGGGCCTGGACGCCGCGGCGCTGCGCCGGGCCGTCGAGGCCCTGGGGTACACCGCGGCGGAGGCCTGACCGCCTCGCTCACACTGGCTCGGGAATCTCGTAGCCCTTGCGGTACGGCGGCTTGATGAAGCGGTTCGCCGCGTCGTGGTCGAACTTCACGGCCTTCGCATCGTAGCGGAGCGCCACGTTGCCCACGCGGTGCGCGATGTTGCCCATGTGCGCCGCCACGTTGCTGGCGTGGGCGATCGAGATGTCGGCATTCGGCTTCCTGCGGCTCTTCACGCACTCCAGGAAGTTCGCGTAGTGCGGCTCGTCGCAGGGGCGCCCGTACATCTTGTCCACGATCCCGCCGCCCGACTGCTGCACGATCCATCCGCCGCCGTGGCGCCCCACGGTCATGAGCAGTTCCGAGCCGTACAGCTCGATGCGCGTCGCGTTCATCGTCCAGTAGGGGAACAGGTCGTTGCGCCGAATCGTCGCGCTCGTCTTCTCCATGTAGCGCGGGTAGCCGGTCAGCTCGAAGGTCATCACGAACTGGCCGTAGTCCCAGCTCACCATTTGCACGTCGGGCACCTCGGAGTCGTCGCCGCGGTGCGCGTAGCGGCCGCCGAGCGCGCGCACGCTCTTCGGCGGCTCGGGATCCCCCAGCAGCATCAGGGCCAGGTCGAGCTGGTGGATGCCGTCGTCCGTCATGTCGCCGCCGCAGAAGTCCCAGAACTGATGCCATCCGCCGTTGAAGATGTGCTGGTGATAGGGCCGCTCGGGGGCGGGGCCGAGCCAGGCGTCCCAGTTGAACCCCTCGGGCGCCTGGCCGGGCTCGCCGAGCTTGAATGGCCCGCCCGACTTCATGTTGAAGACCCGCACGAGGGCGATCTTGCCCAGCTTGCCGCTCTGGACGTACTCGCGTGCGGCGAGGGTGTACGGGCCGCTGCGGTTCTGGGTGCCGACCTGGAGGATACGCTTGTACTTGGCCGCGGCGGCCACCATCTGGCCGCTCTCCCAGATGTTGTGCGAGTGGGGCTTCTCGACGTAGACGTCCTTGCCCGCCTGGCAGGCCAGGATGCTGGCCGGCGCGTGCCAGCGGTCGGGCGTGGCCACCACCACGGCGTCCACGTCCCGCGAGTCGAGCATCTCGCGCATCGCCCGGGTGAACTTGGGCTCGGCCTTCTGGACCTGGGTGAGGAAGTTCCAGCCCTCCTTGAGGCGCCCGTCGTGCAGGTCGCACAGGGTGGTGAGTGTCGCTCCGGCCTGCACGAGGCCATAGGCCACGTAGCGCCCGCGCCCGCCGCAGCCGAGGAGGGCGAAGTTCACGCGGTCGTTCGCGCCCAGCACCCGGCCGCCCGTCGCCGCCACGAAGGCCCCGGCCCCCGCCGCGAGGCCAGACCTCCGAAGAAACGCCCGCCGATTCACCGCCTTCATCGCGTCGCCTCCTTTGCAGGTGGGTTCGAGCCCATGCCGGCGATGAGCCTAGCAACTGAGGCGGCGCGAGTCAATCCGCCGATTCCCCGAGGGTGCGGGCCGGAAATGTAGGTGGATCGCTCCTCTCTTCCGCCCGAACGGCTCGTAGCGTAAAGTCCAGGGCCACGCCTGGGAACCAGATCGCCCCCGAGACAGTGCCTCCCCTGTAGGCGGGACGTCCCCGTCCCGCGAGGCATCGCGGGCTTCGCGGGATGTGGACATCCCGCCTACAGCCTCGCCCTGCGCTATCCCATTTGGCTCGTTCGGAGCGCCCGCAGCCACCTGCAATTCCGGCCCGCACCCGATTCCCTGAGGCGACCCCAGTTCTGGTCTCAGGCTTTCTCTGAGCCCCGACGGGGCGACATGGGATGGCCCAGGGCTGCGCTTCGCTCCGCCCTGGGCCATCCTGTCACGCCCCTACAGGGCGAAGGGCCGTGGAACAGCGAAACTGGGGGCGCCTCAGGCCGATTCCCGCCCTTTGACACCGGGGCGTGGGCGCGATAGAATTCCGCGCATCGTTCGGGTCTGGAGCCGCCGCCTCACTTGGGAGCATCGAGACCATGCGCAAGGGCAAGGTGGGATTCGCCATCGTCGGTTGCGGAGTCATCGGGCCGTGGCACGCCAAGGCCATTCAGCTCGCCTCGAAGTGCGAGTTGATCGCCCTGTGCGACATCGAGATCGCCAAGGCCCAGGCCCTCGCCGCCGAGCACGGCAACGTGCCCTGCTACAGCGACCACCGCACGATGCTGAAGCGCGAGCCCGGCATTGATTGCGTATGCGCCTGCGTGCCCAGCGGCCTGCACTGGCGCATCGCCGTGGACGCCGCGAGGGCGGGCCGCCACGTGCTCAGCGAGAAGCCGCTCGACATCACGCTCGCCCACATGGACCGCATGATCGAGGCGTGCGCGAAGGCGCGGGTGAAGCTCGGCTGCATCTTCCAGCGCCGCACGACCGCCATGACCCAGGCCGCCCGTAAGATCGTCCAGCAGGGCAAGCTCGGCAAGCTCGTGCTGGCCGACTGCTACATGAAGTACTACCGCTCGCCCGCCTACTACAGGAGCGCCGGCTGGCGCGGCACGTGGGAACTCGACGGCGGCGGCGCGCTCATGAACCAGGGCGTCCACGGCATTGACCAGCTCCTCTACGTTGCGGGCGAGGTCGAGTCGGTCACGGCCCACGCCGCGCCGCTGGTGCGTGACATCCCGGTCGAGGACACCGCGGTCGCCATCCTGCGGTTCCGGAGCGGCGCCTTCGGCGTCCTCGAGGGCACCACGTCGGTCACGCCCGGCATGTCCACCCGCACCGAGCTTCACGGCGAGAACGGCACGCTGGTCTTCAACGACAGCGGCCTGGTGAAGTACGCCCTCGCCAAAGAGAAGGCAGGCGTCGCCCAGGATGTGCCGCTCAGGATCAAGGAACCGGAGCCCACCAAGTCCGCTGCCTCGGACCCCAAGGCCCTGAGCGTCATGGGCCACACGATCCAGGTTCAGGACATGGCCAACGCGATCCTCAAGGACCGGGAGCCCATGGTGCCGGGCACCGAGGCCCGCAAGGCCGTCGAGCTGATTCTCGCCATCTACCGATCGTCGCGGACGGGAAGAGCCGTTACGCTTCCGCTGAAGTGAGCCAGCGGCCGCGGGGTCCTGCCCTACTCATTGTAGCGCTTCTGGTACATCTTCCTGAGTTCCTCGGCCTCCCTGGGGCTGAGGCCCTTCAGCCAGACGTGTTCGTCGCGCGACAGCAGGCCGCCCACCTTACCCTCGTACTTGCGGCGCAGGGCGCGCCCTTTGTCCGCCGTGAGCTGGAGGACTTCCGGGAGGAACTCCTGGTAGAAGTGCTTGGCGACTTCGTACATCCCGTGCCAGTGGGTGAAGTCGGGGCCCATCATGCTGGCGCCGTGGCGCGCGCGCCGGCCCTCGTGGTGCCATAGCTCGTAGAACACCCACTGGAGCTTGTGCTCGAAGGGGGCATTCGCCTTCAGCACACCGTCGGCCTCGAGATCGTCCATGAGCTGCTTGGCCGGCTTGGCGAACTTGTCGTTGTAAAGGACGACGAGGTCGTCGAACTGCCTGTAGAAGTTCTCGACGTGGGTCTGGCCGTGGCAGTTGCGACACACGCCCTTCATCTTCTCACGACGCTCGTCCCAGGGAACGATCCGGGCCACTTCCCGGCGGGTCGTCCGCACTACCAGCTTCTCGTCGGCCACCACCTTGTCCTGCGTCTCGACCGTGTCGCCCACCTTGGGCAGCGGGCGGGTGTGAGGGTAATCCTCCTTGAAGCCATCCTTGTAGACGACGAGATTCAGGTGGGTGCTCACGACGGGCCGCAGGGTCCAACTGATCCGCTCCCCGACGTCGTGCGAGTTCGCCACCTGCACACCGTCGGGGGTCGCATATGCGCCCATGTGGCAGGTGGTGCAGGTGGGGGCGGCGGAGTAGTCCTTGCCGAGCACCCAGTCGCCGCGCTTGTCGAGGGCCATGCGCTGGCGGTTGGCGTGGAACGCGATGCCGTGTTTGGACTCGTTGTAGATCTCGATCTGGGGATGGTCGGGCCCCATGTGGCATTTGCCGCAGTTCTCCGGGGCACGGGAGAGCTTGGCGTGGAAGCTGTGGCGCGAGTGGCAGGCGTGGCACGAGCCCCTGGAGCCGTCGGGGTTGAGCCGCCCCATGCCGCTGTTGGGCCAGGTGGCCGGGTCGAGCACGGGGCGGTTCTCCTTACCCGTGCGCACGATCTGGCCCTGCGCGTCGCGCTGGAAACGCACGATGCTGCCGTGGCACTGCCAGCAGCCATTCACGGCGGCGGCGATGTTGCCCCGCATGCCCGCCGCCTTCTCGGCCAGCACGTTGTCCAGGCTGGCGATGATCTCGCCCGCCCGGGCGTGGTGGCTGCGCGAGAACTCGGCGTGTTCGCGGTCGTGGCACTCCGCGCACTTCTTCGGCGTCACCAGCGTCGAGACGAGGACGCCCTCGTGCTTCCAGGCCCCCGGGTCCCTCTCCGACGCCCCATGGCACTCCTCGCAGCTCACCTTCTCCTTGGCGTGCAGCGACTCCTCCCACTCCTTCACCAGAGCAGCGGAAGCCTTGCGATGGCAGTCCACGCACGCGTCACCTGCCGCACTCGGCCGCCCCTGGAGCATGCCCGCCGCCAGCAGGGAGGCCACGCACACGATTCGCCGCCACGAGGTTGACACGAGGACCGTCTCCTTTCCTGCAACCCTGGGGGCTCCCAACAATCCCCCGTGGAGCGGCCCAGCCACGGGAAGCCCTGGTCTGTTCCATTCCACCAGAATTGCTGCTCGATCAGGTTGAGAGAGAGGCCACCCGGCACTCAACGCCTCACCCTGCCCGAGGCAGCGCCCTTCACCAGCGCAAGCACCTCATCGCGGGTGACCAGGTTGAAGTCGCCCTGAATGGAGTGCTTGAGGCAACTGGCGGCGACGGCGAATCGGAGGGCCATCGCGGCGTCGGCGTGGTCCTTCGAGTTCAGAGCATACAACAGCCCGGCAGCGAACGAGTCGCCCCCGCCCACGCGGTCCACGATGTCGCGAATCTCGTAGGGCTGATAGACGCCGTCGGCGTTGAGCGGCGCAAAGAAGGCGCGGTCGGCCTCGCGGTCGAAGAGCATGCCGCCCCAGTTGTTGTGGTCGGCCGACAGGCTCTCGCGGAGCGTGAAGGCGACCCGCGAGATGTTCGGGAATCGGGTGAGGATGGCGCGGGCCACCGCCTCATAGGCCGCGGCGTTCAGCCTCCCCTCCTCCACCGACGTGTCCGCGGCCTGGATGCCCAACACGTCGGCCGCGTCCTCCTCGTTGGCCACCGCGAGGTCCACGTGGCGGAGGATGGCCGACATGCAGTCGTTGGCGAGCTGATTCGGCTTCATGCCCGCCTTCCAGCGCCAGAGTTTCCTGCGAAAGTTGAGGTCGCACGACACGCTCGCGCCCCGCTCCTTGGCCAGTTGCACCAGGCGCAACGTGGCGAGATAGGCATTCTCGCTCAGGGCGGGGGTGATGCCGGTGACGTGGACCCACGCCACGCCGTCGAGGGCGGCCTCGAAGTCGTACTCGTCGGGCGCGGCGAGGGCGATAGCGCTGCCGTCGCGGTCGTAGAGGACGACGGAGCTTCGCTGGTTGGCCCCAGTTTCGAGGAAGTAGATGCCGAGGCGCCCTGCGTCGCGCCAGAGAATCGAGCCCGTGTCAATGCCCAGGCCCCGGAGCACGGCGGCCAGACTCTCCGCGATGGCGTGCTTCGGCAGCGCCGTGACGTAGCGCACCTTCGCCCCAAAGAGCGCGAGCGACGCACACACGTTCGCCTCGCCGCCGGCGAACGTGACGTCCACCTTGCCCGGCATCGCCTGCCGAAAGCGCAACCGCCCCTCGGGCGCGACCCGCATCATGATTTCGCCGAAGGCCAGGAACATCTTCTCCTCACGCGGCACGCATTACGCCTTCGCCAGCACCCTGGCGCGAACGCGCTCGAGCAGCTTGCGCGCCTTCACAATGTCCTTCTTCTGCTGGTCGCCACTGATCTCGCGCTCGATGGTGAGCGGGCCGCGGTAGCCCAGGTCGGCCAGGGTCTGGACGAAGCGCGGGATGTTCACCTTGCCCTTGCCCAGCGGCACCTCGGTGCCCAGCTTGTCCTTCTCGGTCGGCCACGTGCCGTCCTTGCAGTGCACGCCGGCGACGTACTTGCCCACGAGCTTGAGCGCGGGGATCGGCTCGCCCGAGCCGTAGAGGATCATGTTCGCGGGGTCGAAATTCACCTTCACGTTGCGGCGCCCAAGGTCCCGGATGAACCGCAACAGGCACTCGCCGGTCTCCTGGCCGGTCTCGAGGCACAGGTTCTGGCCGTTCTTCTTCAGGTAGTCGGCGAAGCTCCCGACGGCGCGGACGATCTCCCTGTACTCGCGGGTCGTGTGGTCTTCGGGCACGAAGCCCACGTGGGCCGCCACGTTCCTGACGCCGAGCACTCTGGCGAAGTCGGCGATCTGGCGGGCCTTCTTCAGGCGGGCGGAGCGCGTGGCTTTGGGCACGAACCCCACGGTCTGCTGCACGGTGGGGATGTCATCGTAGCGCTCGCCGTCGAACCCGCAGAAGACCGTCGTGATCGTGACGCCCGCCTTCCTGATCATCTTCTTGAGTTCGGCGGCCTTGGCGGGCTTGAGCCAGGCGTCGGGCGGGCGGCCCATCTGCGCGCAGCGCACGCCCACGTCGAGCACCTTCTTCAGGCTTTCCTCGGGCGACTCGCCCACGCCCAGCATCACGCCAATCGCCATCGGTTCCAGCGCCATGTCCGACCTCCTCGGGGGTTGCGGGGTCCGCCACGTCGCCGCCAGTGTAGCCAGAGCCGGCGGGGAAGTCAAGCTGCTGACGAGGGAAGGGGGCGCGCCGGAACTGTGGGCGCAAGGGTGGCTCCTCGGCGGAAAGACGGGCCCTCTTCTGCGCCTTGATGTGCCACGGTCGGCTTGCCCGACCGTGTCCTCCCCCCCGTTCCCGCACGGCTGGGCAAGCCAGCCGTGGCACCCTCGGGGCCGGGGGCGAGGGTGCAGAGGGGCTTGAGCTTGAGCGCGTCGAGGATGGCGTCGTATCCCGCTTCGGCCACGGCGGCCAGGGCGGAGGCGTCGAGGCGCGGGATGGCGTCGCGGAGCGCGCGCTGCACGCGGCGGAGCGGCTCCTGAAGCGCGTCCGTACCCCAGCCGCGGATGGGCGCCTGCTCGAGCTCCTCGGTGTTGAAGGCCTCCACCCGCGCCCACTCCTGGCGCAGCGCGTCCGCCTCGCGCACGCGGTCCTCGGCGGACGGCGCCGCGAGGAGCAAGAGGCAGGCGAGCCAGGTCACTGGCCGTACCTCCTGACCGCTTCGGCGAGCTTATTGAGGTAGAAGAGATCGCCCCGTTCGAGCCAGGGGACGTCAATCCACTTCTCGAGCTGCTCGGGCCGCTCACCGAGTATCCACGAGCGGGCCATGAAGTGCTCGAACGCATCGGAGGGGTGGTTCATGTTGTGCTCGTAGCCGAGGAGGGCCGGGGCGAAGCTGGCGTACCAGGTCGGCTGGTTCCACGCGATGCGGTCGGCGTAGGCGGCGCACTCGGCCTTCAGGTGGTCGCGGAGGAAGGCGGCCAGCTCGGGCGTGAGGTAGCGGAAGGCCACTGGCTCGACGGTGCAGAGCTGGGTCCACTTGTCGCCCATCACGCCCGCCCAGTGGCCAAGCTCAACTCGGTCGGGGGCAAGCTCGATGACCTGCTGGACGTCGTGCTCGGGCTTCGACCAGTCCATCGTCTCGAGGTCGCCGCACCAGTTCTGCGGCCCGCGGCCGCGCCAGGCCCAGAACCAGTCGGGCTTGGGCGGGAGTTTCACAATGCCCGCCTGGTAGCGCCACTGGGCCATCTTGCCCATCGCGAAGCGGAGGACGGCGGCCCGTGCGAACAGCCACCAGGCATTCTGCTCGGCCTCCTTGTCGCCCATCAGGCGGGCGAGTCGAATGGCGCCGATGGCGCCGCTGAACCGGCGATTGGCGTTGACCACGGCGGCGGGCCTATCGCCCCGCCAGCTCTCGGTCGCCCCGTGCTCTTTGCGGAGCTGTTCGCGCTCGGCGGGGTTCGCCCCCTCCCAGGGCAGGAAGCGGTTGGGGTGGCCGAGGTGGTACATGGTCGCCCAGCCCTGCTCCTCGAAGGCGGAGGCGATGACTTTTTTACACGCCTCCCACTCCTCCGCCGTCGGCCTCGTGCCGCTGAGGGCGTAGTAGCGTTCGAGTCCGTAGAGGGCAAACAGGCTCACCCGCTTGCCGCGTTCGTCGGCGATGGTCTTCGACACGTGGCACGGCCCCACGTCGTATCCGCCGCGGCGGGCGCCCTTGTCGGGCGGCATAAGCGGCGTGGTCTCGGGTGGGAACGCCTTCCGGATGTCCGCCATGCACTCCAGCAGCGCTGCCTGCTGCTCCTTCTTCACGATGGGATAGAGTTGAGCGAGCAGATACAGCGCCTCGCCCGGCTCGCCCCAATAGTACTCGCCCCGTGCCGCCGAGATGGGAATGTTGTCGGCATACACCCACGGCGCCAGCCGCCCCGCTTCCAGCATCTTCTTCACCTGGGCATCGAGTTCAGCAACCAACGCGGGCGGGGCATTGTCTGTAGCCTGCGGTGCCTTGGGCGGGCTGATGTACGCGCCGAGGCCACTGACCCACCATCGGGCAGTGTCAGTATCGGCGGCAAGCCCAAGCGGGCCGAAGTCGGTCACTGTCATGAGCCTCTCGCCCTTGGGGGACGCCTGCACGCGGCCGCCCTGCTCCACCACGATGGCTGCGACGGGCGGGACGCCGCCGAGGCGCTTCCCGCCCGCGCCGAGCTGAAGGAACGTGACCTTCTCGATGAAGTGGGCTGTGTCGAGGTTGGGGTCGTAGTGGAAGCTCTCCCGAACCGACAGCGGGTAAGCCAGTGCGGCGGGCACGAAGTCCCTCGTGATCGACTCGGCGATGGTGTTGGGGAAGTCGACGGCCCATCTCTGTGTGGCCGAGGCGTCGGCGACCGGCGCACCATGGGTGAGGACGTTTCTCTTGCCCTCGGCGACGCCGGCCTGACTCACAATAAGCCCTGTGCCTGGGAAGGGAAGGACCACGATACTTGCCGATGGCTCCTGGAAAACGAACTCGAATGCCCCGTCAGCGGTCGGGCCGATGGACTTCGGCGCCTTGCTGAACACGAGGAGCAATGGGAAGTCGGCCAGGCAGGCGTCGGCGTGGTGCCCGGTGCCTGCGACGGGGCAATCGGTCTTGAGGAAGTGGCTCCCCCTGCCCCACCAGGCCAAGGCCCAGGGGTGATCGGCAGGAGGCGTGCCAATGGCGCCGCTTGTTGCGCACACGCGGACGCGCTCGCCCTGGCGTATAGCGAGATGGGCCGGCGGGATCGTGGACCTGGGCGCGGGGTTGCCGCTCATGTGGCCGTGGATGCGCATCTTGCCCTTGTCATCGTGGGTGACGAAGCGCTCGTGCTGGCCGGCGAAGAGGCGTAGGCGGTCGGTGGAGGTCTCGACGACGATGCCGGGGGAGAGCATGCTGGCGTAGAGGGTGAGCTTGGCGCCGTCTTCGAGGGTGACGACGGCCTTGGAGTGCGACCAATCGCCCGTGCGCTCGACGGCGGCCACGGCGAGCGTGGAGGGGAGGCCGATGGAGCCGAGGGGGATGTCGGCGGGGCCGAGGGTGCCCCAGCCTGTGTCGCACGAGCCGCCGGGGGCATAGAGGTCGAGGGTCTTGCCGATCTTCACGCGAAGGACGAGCGAGCAGAGCGGCCCCTCGCAAAGGCCCTTGGCGCTGGTCTGCCAATCTGCCGCCTCAGCCGCCTCCAGAACCGGCGACGCACACAACCCAAGCAGCGCGGCTCCCAGAGCAACCAGGCATCCTAGCCCACGAAGTGGGCGTCTGAGCCGTAGCCCAGGGCGACCGAAGGGAGCCCTGGGAACCGGCGGCCCCAACGCCAGAGCCCCCGAAGGGGGCGATTCAGGACATGTGAGGCGCCCCCTTCGGGGGCTTGATCCTGGGGGGTGCCCCGATCCCAGGGCTCCCTTCGGTCGCTCTGGGCTACGGCTGGGTTGCCCGCATTCGCGGGCTGCGAGGAGCCGAGGACGAGGACGACGACGAGGACGATTGGGGGCCATGCTATTGCCCTCCTGCGAAGCAGCGGAGGCCGTGCAGGCTGGCGTGGTAGAGGAGGCCATCGGCTACGAGGGCCTGGCTCGCGCCGCCGCCCTGGGTGTTGCTGACGAAGTTCTGCCAAGGGCCGCCGCCGATGCGGTGCCACGCCTTGGCCGCAACGTCGTAGCAGCCGGTGAACTGGGCGTTGCCCTCCTGGCAGTGCATGACGAAGATGATGCCGCCCGCGGCGCTGGCGATCATGTTCTCGTCGTTGTTGCCGCGGCCACCCTCTTTGGTGGAGATGTCCTCGACCTGCTTCGAGGCGGAATCCACGCGGCACCAGCCGCCGCCCTTGGCGGTGACGAGGCGGCCCTCGCCGTCCACGCAGGGCGGGGCGACGGCGCCGTTCATCGTGATGCCGCCGGGGATGGTGAGGGCGACGGGCTGGCCGGTCTTCTCGTCGAAGGCCGTCGCCTCCCAGGGGCCGAAGGGGCGGACGATGACCAGTCCCTTGTGGACGACGGGCCAGTAGTCCTTGAAGGCGAGGGCGCCCTTGAGCGGCTCGGTCTTCCACAGCTCCTTGCCGCTCTTGGCGTCGAGGGCGTAGAGGCGGCAGTCCATTCCAGCGATGTAGACTCGGCCCTCATTGTAGGCGGGCGATTGAAGCAGCGGGCAGGCGAAATCGGCCCTCCAGACAACGCTTCCGTCGGACTGGTTGAGGGCGAAGAGCGTGCCGCCGCGGTTGGGGGCGAAGACCTTGCCCTCGTCGAGGAGGACGGCGGTGGAGAAGCCCGTGCGGAGCTTGGACTCGAACTTCCACGCCAGCTTGCCCGTCTCAGCGTCCAGGGCGTAGATGCAGCCATCCATCGAGGCGAAGAAGACCTTTCCCCCCTCGACGCCCGCGGAGTGGAGGATCGGCCCGGCGGAGAACTGCCATAGGCGCTTGCCGTCGGCGGCGCTCAGGCAGTGGAGATTGCCGCCCTCGGTGCCCAGGTAGATGCGGCCGCCCGCGACGACGGGCTGCATGGCGGGATAGAGCCGCTCGGGCTGGAACTGCACGTTCCACTTGAGCTTGAAAGGCGGCTTGAGCTTCTCGGCGGAGTAGCCCGTGTGCTGCGGGCCGTTGCCGAGCTGCGGCCAGTCGGCGGCGAGGGAGGGAATGGACAGAATGGACAAGATGGGCAGGATGGGCGGAAGACGCAGGCACGAACCAAGCTGCATGGCTCAGTCCTCGGTAAACCACTCGTCGGCGGGGTCCCAAGCGGGGACGCCGATGACGAGGGTCTTGAAGTCTCCGTGGCCGCGGTGGGGGGTGCCGGGGTCAATGCGGACGAGGAGGCCGGGGGTGAGCGGCAGCGAATCGTCGCCGACCTCCAGCGCGCCCTCCCCCTCCAGAATGAAGTAGAACTCGGTGCAGTGCTTGTGATAGTGGCGGCGGGAGTCCTGGATCGAGGTCACGTGGATATTGGCGGGCGAGCCATCCTTGCGTGTGAAGATACGCACGCTCTGGCCGCAGGGGCAGGGGGTGGGCGGAACGTCCTTCACATGGCGCGCTTCGTAGCCTTTGGGCACGGTGGTGGACCTCCAGGGAACACTGCACGGCGAAAACCTCCCGCAGGTTTGGGAACCTGCGGGAGGTTGAGGCTCTCACTTGAACGCTGTGGCGTCGAGTGTGAGGCGGACAGCTTTGCCGGCCTCGATCTCGACGGCCCGCTGGGCGACACGACCGTCGGTGAGGCACACCGAGAGTTGCGCCTTGCCTGCCTTGAGGCCGAAGTGGGCCTCGGGCGCGGCCTGGCCGCCCCAGCCCTCGGCACCGTTGAGTTCGCGCAGGCCGAGGGGCCGGCCCTGGGGGTCGGCCACGCGCACAACGGCGCCCACCGAGCCCGTGGCCACGGCGAGCGACACGACGAGCGAGCCGCAGCCCGCCGCGAGTTCCAGGTCGTTGATGAGCACGAGGGCCTTCTTCTCGCAGTTGAGCACGAGGTCGAGATCGCCGTCCTCGTCGGTGTCGGCGAATGAGGCGGCGAGGGCAGGGGGCAGTCTGTCCAGGCCCGCGGCGGCCGTGGCGTCGCGGAAGCCGCCCTTGCCATCGCCGAGGAACAGGCGGCCTGGGGCCTTGGCCAGGCACACGAAGAGGTCGAGACAGCCGTCGTTGTTCACATCGCCCCAGGCGGCGGAGACGCTCGGCTCGGCCAGCCTCGCCAGGTCGCCCGCGGCGGCGAGAACGTCGGTGAATGTCCCGTCGTTCTTGTTGCGGTACAAGCGAGGCGGGGACGCCCCGCCCACAAGGCCGCTGGGCACGAAGAGGTCGAGGTCGCCGTCGTTGTCGAAGTCGGCGAAGACTACGCCCTTCTTGGCCTCATTGGATGAGCCGATGCGGATGCCGGCGTGGGTGTCGAGCTTGAAGCCCTTGCCACCCTCGTTGTGGGCGAGCACGCCGTCGCCGAGGTTGTAAAGGAAGTCGGTGTAGCCGTCGCCATCGTAGTCGGCAAAGGCGATGAAGTCGCCGTTACCGACGCCGAGGCCCTTGGGGCCGAGGCCGGCCTTGTCGCTGGCGTCGCGGAACCGGTTCGGCCCCTTGCCCGTGTTCTCGAAGAGGCAGATGCCGTGCTCGCCGTTGGTGATCAGAATGTCGGGCAGGCCGTCGCCGTTGTAGTCAATCCAACCGGCGCCCTCGGGGTTGCGGGCCCGGGGCGCGGGCAAGAGGCGCGAGTCGTCGCGGAAGCGGCCGCCGGCAGCGGTGAAGAGCTGGAAGCTGCTGGTGAGCAGGTCGGGGTGGCCATCCCCGTCGTAGTCGGCCCAGGCGGCGGCGCGGGCCGGGGCGCAGACGCCGAAGGCGGCGGCCTGCTCGCGGAACGAGCCGCCCTGGTTGGTGAGCAGCAGGTTGGCGCTGCCGGCGCACAGCAGGGCGTCGAGGCGGTCGTCGCCGTCGGCGTCGGCCCACGAGATGCCGCGCGCCTCGCCGCCGCCGTGCGGGAACTCGCCCGCGAGGCGGAAGCCGCCGCGCGCCCCCACGATGCGGTCGAAGGTCACGCTGCCCTTCGCGGGAAGCCCGTCCACGAGCAGCATGATCTTGTCCACCCGCCCGCTGTTGGGGACGGGCTGGTTGTGCTGCCACTTGGAGGCTTCGCACTTGAAGTGGGGCGAGGCGACCGAGTAGCGCACGGGCGCGGCCCTGGCCCGGGCGGGCACCGCCACGGGCGGGGCCTCGAACATCGCCCACTCGGGCGCGCAGCCGAAGGCCACGGCCACCTCGATCGGGCGGTCGCTGTCGTTGTCCACCAGCGCCGCGAAGAGCGGCTGAGCCGAAACGTCCACGTGGTGAAGGAGCGTGATCGCGAGCTTCCTATCCGCCGCGCCGTCGGAGCGGGCGCGAAGCACCTTGCCGCGCTCACGCGTCTCCTCGACAGTGAGCGTGGCAGGCCGAGCCCACGTTTGCTCGCAGGCCCAGCCCTGCACGGCCTCCAGGCCGTCGAGGGGTTCGGACGCCGGCGGCGGGGCAGGCCGAACGGGCTTGGCAGCCCTCTTGATGTCAATCCTGGGGATCGAGGGATCGGGCCTGGGCGGCGCGGCGCGGCCGGCCACGGCGTCGCTCGTGATCTGGATGAGGTCGAGGGTGGTGCCGTTGAAGGTGCGGCCCATGGCGATTTCGACGTGGGTCATCCGCCACCACGTGTCGTCGGGCTTCGGCTCGGCCGTGGCAAAGAGCTGGAACCAGGTGTCGCCGGCGTGGACGCACGAGGCGATGTCGCGGCCGTCGCGCTTGGCGTAGATGATGACGGGGTCGCCCTCCCTGAGCACGCCAAGCAGGTAGGCGGCGTGGTCGGCCGGGCCGATGCCCAGGTTCATCTTCACCAGATCGAAGTCCTTCCTGCCCTTCAGAGCGCGCTCGATCTGAGCCGCGGCGATGCGTTTCGTAGCGTCTACCCGCGTCAGGCGGCCGACGTAGATCTGGTTCGACTCGTCCATCACCTCCCTGAGCGAGTAGAGCCGCTCGATGAAGGCCTGGGCGGGGACAGCGGCGAAGAGCAGGGCGACAGGCAAGGCGCCAAGGCGGCTGAGTTTCACTGGATCTCCTCACGGCAGAGCAAGAACACGCGGTTGCAGCGCCCTCCCGAACGTTCCCGTACGTTCGGGAGGGTAATGCCATTTCCCCAGCGCACGGCACCTGCGCCGCTACCCTCCCGAAGGTATTGGAACCTTCGGGAGGGCGGGGGCGGCCTCTCAATACCGCGTCTCGAACCCCTCGAAGCCTCCCTCGGCCGGCTCGTCCCTGACGTCCAGATTCTCGACCTTGGCCGCGCGGGGGCCGGTCTTGAGCTTCTCGAGGAGCACGGCCACCGCCTCGGGCGGCCCCTCGACGACAGCCTCGACCCGCCCGTCGGGCAGGTTCTTCACCCAGCCGGTGAGCTTGAGTATCCGGGCCTCGCGCTCGGTCCAGGCCCGGAAGCCCACGCCCTGCACGCGGCCGGTGACGAACACATGCACCCGCTTCGCGCCCTCGACGGCTTTCGGCATCACGCGCTCGAAGATGACGACCGCGGGCGTGCCCGGCTTGGGCAGCGCGGGAGCGTGGGGCTTGTAGATATTCTGCTCCTTGCACTCGGCCCGCGGGTTCTGGATCAGCGGCGTGGCGTCGAGCCAGTGGAGGCCGACGATGTTCTTCGACACCGTGGCCTGGAGCACTTCTCTGTCGGCGGCGGGGTCGTAGCCTTTCGTCGAGCCGGTGAAGACCCAGGGGCCGGGCTCGAGCGGTTGGCCGGTCTTCGCCGAGACCACGAACTCGTCGGCGGGGCGGCGCACCTTCTTGCCGTCGGCCTCGTATTCGGCCAGGATGCGCACTCCCCTGCCCTTCGGCGGGTTGCCTTCTCTCGCAGGCTCCCCCGGCTCCAGGCCGATCTTCAGAAGGCCCTGGTAGAGCTCATCGGGCGTGGCCTCGATGACGAAAATCGTTTCGTACTCCTTGCCGCCTTTGGCCACGACAAGGTACTCGATGGCGCCCTTGAGCACGTCGTACGTGCCCTGTTTCGCGAAGGCAGCAGAAACACTTACCGTCTTCGCCTTCTCATCCACATTGACGGTTGCGGCGGCCGCCGCCAGCGCCCACAAGGCTGCGAGGGTGGCATAGACAGTTCTAGACATGGGGGGGAACTCCTTGCGAGATTCCAATGATCGCGATTATACCAGCAAACGTCACGGGAAGGTGTAAAAGGCTGTAATCGCCTGTGGAAATGGGTCACCGGGGCGGGATCACCTTGTAGATGCGGTAGTGGTCCCCCTGGTCAACCAGCTTGAAAGCATCGGGGCGGGCGCGAAGCCAACCCAGCTCTGCCGGCTCGCGGGCCGGGTTATCGAGCGGAAGCGTGGGGTTGAGCTGGACGAAGACGTGCGTCACGGCTGCCCGGTCCAGGCCCGCCTTCCAGGCGGCAAGGTCGGGCGGCTCCGGCGGCACGTAGATGACGCGGTTCTGGAGGCTTCGGCCCATGAGGGGGTAGAAGTACCAGTGGTGGCCGAGCCTGGGCTCGTAGCTGGCGAGGGCGATGGTCTTCGGCTTCTCCGGCTCGTCGCAGAACGCCCAGCCTTTCACCCAGAAACGCGGGAAGGGGTGCAGCTCGACCCGCGTCGCGAGGAAGTGATTGCGCCAGCGGTCGCGCACCCACGCGAGGCCGCACGCGCCCCCGAGCACGGCGATGGCCGCCGCAACGCCCCACACGACGGCCGGCACGCGGGCGGCGGCCCGATGAAAGAGCATCGCCCCCGCCCCCAGCGCCGCGAGGCCCAGCCCGGCCACGACCAGCACGCGCGGGCTGTCGGGCAGGATGCTCAGGGCGAACAGGTCGAAGAGCATCAGCACGCACAGACCCGCGTGAAGCACCCGCCGCAGCCGGTCGGAGGCCAGCAGCGATACGCCGGCGACCGTGCCCACTGCCATCAGAGCCACCGACCCCGCGAGGAACCGGCTGAACGTGTCGGGCCAGAAGCGCCGGATCGCCACCGTGTTGGCCGACGGGTCGAGGTACAGCAGCAGCGCGGGCACGGCCCAGCACAACGTGAGCCAGCGCAGCTCGGTCCGGCGCGGCGAGCGTCGCGCCAGGGCCGCGGCCATCAGGGCCAGCAACACGAGGAGCGGCAGCTTCGGACCCCACGAGAGCGGCGCGGGCTCGGCGCCATAGGCATACGAGATCGAGCTGGCGAGCTGCCGCACGTCGTCCCGCCACGTGCCGCGCCCCACGCTCGCCGCCACCGCCTCGACGACCGGCGCCGGCGGGAAGAGGTCCTGGCCCAGCAGGCGGATGGTCGCTGGATACAGCGGGTTGCCGGTCTCGACCCAGTTCCTCACGTAGGCGTAGCCGCCGCTGAGGAGGTTGAGCGCGATGCACAGACCCAGCGCAGCGGCGGCCCGGCTCGGACGGCCTGCCCGACGCAGCGGAGCCAGCACGGCCACGAGGGCGATCACGGCAGCGGGCGGGATGGCCGTGTGCTTCGTGCCCACGGCCAGGCCCGTCCCGAGAAACACCATCGTCGCATCGGCCCACCGGCCCCCCACGAGCCAACGCACCAGGAACAACGCCGCGCACACGAGCAGGCTCATCACCAGCACGTCGTTGTACTGCGTGCAGACGTAGGCGAACACGGCAGGCGAGAAGCACACGAGACCCGCCGCCAGCGCGCTGCCGAAGAGGTCGAGGCCCAGCTCTCGGCCCAGCGCGAAGACCGCCACAGCTCCCAGCGCCAGGATCGGCAGGTTCGTGAAGTTGGCCAGGAAATCGCCGTGGAACGGCAGCATCCCCCAGGCCACGAGCGCCTCGAAGTGGAGAGGCAGGCGGGCATAGCCCTGCATCGCCTGCGGCAGCGACAGCCGCGCGAAGCCCCCCTGCTGCACCCAGGTGCCGGCGAAGTAGTTGTGATACGTCAACGAGTCGAGCGACAGTGGCGGCCACACGGCCGCGCGATAGGCGGCCCAGAGTACGAGCAGCCCTGCGCCGGCGAGCAGCAGCGCGCCGCGCGACCGCACGATCGCGCGCAGCCAGCCCGCCACGGGGCGCCGATCGGCCCAGAAGCCGCCGCACGAGGTCCGGCGCAAGTGGGCGATCAGCCCGATGCCGATGGCCGCGATCGCCGCCGCCTGCCGCGTGAAGAGCCCGAGAAGGGCGAGAGGATAGAAGATGGCGAGGGCCAGAGCGACGGCCAGCACACCCGTCGCGGCCAGGCGCGCGGCCGCGCCCGTCGAGGGCCACCAGCGTCGCGCCGCCAGGTGTGCCGCGTAGAGCAGCGCTCCATTGGCCACCACGGTCAGCAGCAGGCCGCGTATCGCATCGAGGTACAAGCCCGCCTCCTCATCACCAGCGCCGCCAGAACATCGCGGGCACGGCCCGCGCCATGGTCTTCAGCCGCACGAGCACGCGGTCGTAGGGGTGACACAGGCACTTCCACAGGTAGCGCGGCGTGAGGTAGAAGCGGCGATAGGCCCGCTTGGCCATCGCGCGAATCCGCTCGTTCGGGAACTGTGGCATGTCGGGCTCGCCTCGCTCGTTCAGCCAGCCCTGCTCCTTCATCATGCCATAGTAGGGCGTGCCGGGGAAGGGGATCATGAGCTGGAACTGCGCGGTGTAGGGGTCGAGCCGCTTCGCCCAGGCGATGGTCTTCTCGAACGACTCAGGCGTCTCGCCCGGGAAGCCGACCGCGAAATCGCCATGGATGCGCAGGCCGGCCCGCTTCGCGTCGTCGGTGAACTGGGTCATCCGCTCGACGGTGACGCCCTTCTTGATGCGCTGGAGCACCTCGGGGTCGCCGGACTCGTAGCCCACGTGCAGATTGAGGCAGCCGGCCCGCTTCATGAGCTTCATCACGTCGAGGCCCATGTTGCCCCGCGCGTAGCACGACCATGCCAGGCGGATGCCCGCCGCCAGCTTCGCCTCACTGAACTCGCGGGCACGGGCCTCGGGGAACGTGTCGTCCTGGATCATCACCGACCGCACCTGCGGCAGCTCGCGCTCGATGAAGCGGAACTCCTCGATCACGTTGGCGATCGAGCGGACATTGTAGTTCGTGCCGCACACGTAGGTGTGCACCCACAGGCAATAGGTGCAGTGGCCGTAACAGCAGCCGCGGCCGGTCAGAATATCCACAAAAGGGAACAGCTCGGAGGGCGTCTTGTAGCGGCGGAGGTCCACCTGACTCGCCAGGAAGCGCGAGACGAAGGGAATCGCGTCCAGCTCCTCGCCCGACAGGTAGGGCCGAACGGGATTGCGGACGATGCTCCTCCCCCCCTCCCTCTCAGGGAGGGGATCTGGGGAGGGTTGTCCCTCAGTCCCACCCTCACCCTGCCCTCTCCCTGGAAGGGAGAGGGGTCGGACAGGCGGAACGCCTGCCTTGTAGACGAGGTTGCGGATCTCGGTGGGGGGCCGCCGGGCAGCCAGCTCGGCCACGGGGTGCTCGAACTGGCCGACGACGAGCTTGGTGATGACCCGGGCCTTCGCCAGCGTGGCCTCGGGGTCAATCGACGCAAAAGGCCCCACGATCACGGCGTCGCAGCCCAGTTCCTCGACCAGCGGTTCGGCCAGGCCGAGGTCGTTCTGCTCGCTCAGGCGGCCGGTGTAGAGCACGAGCAGGTCGGGGCGGAACTCGCGCACGATGCGCCGCGTGGCCTCGGGGTCGAGGTAGTGCGCGGGGGCGTCCACCAGCTTCACCGTGTGCCCCTGGGCCTCGAGCCACGCGCCGCAGTAGCCGAGCAGGATCGGATACCATTGCGTGGCTGAGAGCGACACGAAGTCGCAGCGCGCGTTGCGCATGTACTCGGGCACGTAGGGAGCGGAGAGCAGCAGGACCCTCATGGCGCGCTCCTCGACGGCCGCGGCGAGGCGGCCCGGAGGATCACGTACTGCGCCACAGGGTCGTGCACCGCGATCCCGTAGCCCGGCACCGTCATCCCCTCTGCGCGCAACTGGTCGTAGTCGCGCGGAATATCGCGGACGTTGTCCACCACGATGAAGTCGGGCTGGAAGCGCTTCACGATGAGCCCCAGGTGTTCGGTCAGCCAGGTGCCGCCGACGCTGCGGCGCCCGGTCATGCAGGTGACGAGTTGCGGGTAGCTCGTGGCAATGACGTCGTCGGGCTGTGCCATCTCCTCGAGGTGCCGCAGAATGGGCGCGTAGGCGCAGTTCGGGCCGTACGTGCGTACCTGTATGATACTCCGAGCGTCGAGGATTGCCAGCGCAAGAAGCGGAATGCCTGGGGCAAGCCCCGCCCAACGCCCGGCGAGCACCCGCTCGATGCGCTCGTGCCACAGCCCCCAGAGCGTGCGCAGGGCGAGCGCGAGAACGGTGGGCGTCACGACCAGCATGTGCCTCACGCGCGCCCCGGGGTTCACGGCGGGCATCAGGAGCAGGTAGGCCAGCGCAGCCATGGCCACCAGCCTGCCAGGCCGGCTGCGCGCGGCGGCGAGCACCAGCAGCGCGAGCACGAACGCCACGGCCGGCGCCCCCTCAAGCCAGGCGAGGCGGTACTGGGCGATGGTGAGCGCGCCCATGGCCTGCTTCGCGAAGAAGGGGAACCAGCTCGCCAGGTGGAGAGCGAAAGCGATGGGATGGGCTTGCACCTCGTCGCCAATCGCCGCGTTACCCACGGTGTCAAATAGGCTGGCGCCGGTTAGGTTCGCGGCGCACAGGCGGCGGCTCTGCTCCATCCAGGAGCCGAGGGTGTCCACAAACCGCCCCGCGGCCGCGTCGTAGCGCAGGAAGTAGATGCCCAGGCTGTCCCACGCGGGGCGCGCGGCGCGAAGCAGCGCGGGCAGGGTCAGCCACAGCAACACGCCGCCAGTCACCCACGCAGCGGCCAACGCCAGCCGGAGCCCGCGGGGCACTCGGGCGCCCGCGACGGCCTGCCCCACGAGCCACGCGGCGGCCAGGAGCACGGCCACCATCGCCGAATCGGGGCGCAACAGCACCATGAGCACCAGCGAGAGGCCCATCGCGGCACACCGTGCCACCCGATGCCCGCCTTCGGTGAATGCGAGGGCAACGGCCACAGCCAACGCGAGCGCGCCAGGGGCCGTCACCACGCCCAACCCGAAGAGGATGAAGTGCGACGGCACAACGGCCAGCCCCACCGTCAGCACGAGCACGTGCGGCCCATCGCGGTCACCCGCCCCCGTCCTCACGATCGCGCCCAGCAGGTAGAGCAACAGCGCCGCGGCGACGACGCTGTAGACCTGAAGCGAGTTCGCGTTCGCGCCGACCAGGCGGAAGAGGAACGCCGTGGCGAGCGCGGGCACGGGATGGCTGCGAACGTAGGAGATCTCGCCCCTCGGGTAATCGGCAGCGAAGTAGTCGGGCGCCCATCCGCGCCCGGCCGCCAGGTTGGCCGCGGCCCGGCAGTAGACGGGCGGGTCGCCCAGGTCCATCGTCACCTGGCTCGGGTAGGGAGAGAACGGCATCGCCCCGAGCCAGAAGAGCGCGATGGCGGCCAGCGCGGCCAGCGACCGGCGCTCCCAGCGCCCGAGTCCGCGCACGACGGCAGCAAAGTCCGCCCACACGCTCCGCCAGCACGCCACCACCCCGCCCGCGACGCCGGCCCAGCACGCCGCTCGCCCCGCCGCGGGCGGCAGCAGCGCGAGGCACAGGCCATCAAACGCCGCCACGAGCAGCGACGAGACCACGAACGCCGCGCCCAGCAGCACCGGCAGCGGCCAGGCCGCCGCACCCGCGCGACGCCCCCGCAGCAGGCACACGAGGCCGGGCAGCGTGAAGGCCAGAAGCCCCAGGGCACCCTGAGCGATCGCAGCGATGTGCTCCATCCGGCCTCACCGCACCTTGAGGAGGAGCCGCAGGATTCGCAGCGGCGAATAGCTCGCGAGCGCGGCGGCAAGCCGCCAGGGCGAGCTGGTGTAGAACCGCAGCAGCGCCCACAGGCGCCACCGCCGTATCTCGCGCACGGTGAAGCCCCGCGGCGCATACGTCACCTGGTAGTAATCCACGCCTTCGGGCCCCGCGGCGATCTCCCCCTCGGCGATGAGACGCTCGCACACGGGCGTGCCTGGCAGCGGCTGGAAGCAGGTGAACGTGGCCCAGTCGAACGCGTTGCGGCACGCGAAGGCAATGGTCTGGCGGAAGTCGTCGGCCGTCTCGCCCGGATAGCCGAGGATGAAGAAGCCGAAGACCTTGAGGCCGGCCTCGCGAATCAGGGCCAGCTTCTCGCGCACCGTGGGCAGGTGCACCTTCTTGCGCATCCGCTCCAGCGTGCGCTCGCTGCCGCTCTCGGGCGCGATGAACAGGGCCTGCCACCCCGCCTGCTTCATCAGCTCGAGCAGTTCGCGGTCCAGGTACTCGACCTTGATGCCGTTCGGCGCGCAGAACGACACCCCCTTCAGCCCCATGCCCAGGATGGCGCGGCACAGGACCTTCGCGTAGTCCTGGCGGAACGTGAAGTTGTCGTCAATCAGGTTGAAGCCGTCAATGCCCAGCCGCTCGTGCAGATGGCGAATCTCGGCGATGACCGACTCGACGGGCCGCGTGCGCACGCGGGTGCCGCTGATGAGCCGGGCCGAACAGTATTCGCAGGGGAACGGGCAGCCGCGCGTGGTGTGACTGGGCGCGATACGGCGGGCCCTGCGGTGCAGGCCGCAGCGGTAGCCGGCGGCCAGGTAGGCGTCCAGACGGATGAAGTCGTAGTCGCACGGCTTCAGGGCGTCGAGCGGCTCCCAGCGCGGCGCGTTCGCCGCGGGCGCGCCGGCCGCGTCGCGGAAGACGAGGCCGGGCACGCTGCGCTTCGTCGCGTCGGCGAGTTCGCCGCGCCGCAGAAGACCGAGGAACTGCGGCAGCGACCACTCGCCCTCCCCCACGAAACCGTAGTCCACGTCGAGCGTCTCAAAGAGCCGTGCGCCCAGGCCCGACACGGTGGGTCCGCCCGCGAGAATGGGCAGCGAGGGAAACCGCTGCCGGATCGCCGCGATGGCCTCCCGCGCGCCGGGCAGGTTGAAGTGCCGCACGGAGAGGCCGACCGCGTGCGGCTGGAACCGCTCGACCTCGGCCGCCACCTCGGCATTGGGCCGGCGGTTCAGCACGCCGTCCCACAGGCGGGACTCGCAGTCGCCGGGCAGGTTCGCCGCCAGGTAGCCGAGGCCCAGGGGCAGAAAGCCGTGCAACTGCGCCCCGGCCACCGCGGGCCACACCAGCAGCAGCCTCGTCTTGTCGCCAGCCGCGGCCATGGCTCGCCCTCACGTCCTGCGCAGCCGCAGACACTGTTCCACGGTGACGGCCTTGAACGCCAGCACCCGTTCGGTCACGGCGGCCAGCGGCCAGGCGAGCCAGCGGAGCGCCTGGGCCAGCCGCGGCAGGCCGGCGTACTCGACGCAGTTGGTCGCCACGATGGCGCTGAAGGTCCAGAGCGTGGAGACGTAGCGCCGCCGCTCGATGGCGAAGCCTGCGTCGGTGAGCGTCCGCACGTCGGCGTCGTTGAAATCGGGCTCCGCGCCCGACGACGATGCACCGAACCGCCGCCGCCTCTCCAGCGAACGCTTCACCCCGAGCACAAAGTGGTGCAGGTGCCGCCCGAGGAAGGCGCCGTTGCGGTCGTAGACGAGCAGCAGCCCGCCGGGCCGCAGCACGCGATGGATCTCGGCCACCGTGGCTGCCAGCGCATCCTGCGCCTTGCAATGGTGCAGCACGCCGTTGGCCACCACGGCGTCGAGGCTGGCGTCGGCGAATGGCAGCGGCGGCACAGCGCACTCGATGGCCAGCGGCAGGCCGTACGCCTTGCGGCCCAGGCGCAGCATGCGGGCCGAGAAGTCGAGCGTCGCGGCCACGTGGCCCTGGCGCACCAGCTCGCGCGAGAAGTAGCCCGTGCCGCCGCCCAGGTCGAGCACGAGGAGCCGAGGCTCCCCGCCCAACGCGTAGGCGCGTCGTTTGCCCGCGTGCAGCAGGCCGAAGAGCGGCGACCGCGGCTCGCGCAGGTAGAACTCGGCGTTCCGCTCCCAGTCCTCGAGCTCCTGCTGCACCACGCCGTCGGTGGGACTCGCCGCGGGCGGCGCCATGACGAGCACCCCGTCGGCAATGGGGTGTTCGCTGCCGCACGAGGGACAGCGCAGACCGCCCTCCGCCGCCTCGAGCGGGCCGGCCTGGCAACGGGAACAGCGCAGCCGCGCCGCTAACTCAGCCCACCCGAGCATCGTCTGGGCAGGGACGGCTTGCGGAGTCGCCATCCTCACTCTCCACGGCTCGGCTCGGGTCCCGACGCGACGCCAGGTCCGCCCTCCCCCACCTTCGTGTAGCTGCTGGACTGCCGGTAGAACGGATACGACAGGCCCGTGGCCAGGAGCAGGAAGTTGCTGTAAACGTACGCCGTGAGCAGCGTGAGGAAATCCGTGGGTCCCTCATCGGGCGTGGGGATTCGGCGGAAGGTGGCGCTCGTGGCAGCCAGCAGCACCGCCAGGAAGCCGAAACCGATGAGCACCACGTCGTAGCGCCCCAGCGTGAGCAGCGACACGCCCAGCAGCAGAAACCAGAAGCCCGCCCAAGGCAGCAGGAGGAGCTGGGCCACCTTGGTGGTGTAGATCATCTTCCAGCCCTTTGGCATGTCCGGCATGCGGTAGAGGAAGCGCAGGGCCTCACGCAGGAAGGCGTTCGACTTGCGGAACTTGTGCGCGAAGAACTCCTCGTGCGTGCTCGGCCCGCGCACCTCGCTCACCACGGCGTCGCGGCAGTAGACCGTGCGCAGCCCGCGGGTGTTGGCCTCGAAGGCCACGTAGATGTCGTCGGCCACCACGTCGGCCGGAAACTGGGCGATCAGCGATCGGCGGAAAGCGTAGCACACGGCGATCACGATGCTGGCCGCATGCACATCGCTCTCCAGCAGGCGACCGCGGTTCTGGCCCAGCCAGTAGCAGCGGTCCACCTCCAGCGGCTTCGCAGGGTACACATAGGCCCCCACCACGGCCACCTGCGGGTCGCGGCAGAACTCGCGCGCCAGGGCCGAGATCGCGTCCAGCTCCATCTGGCCGTCCACGTCCGCGTTCACCACGATCTCGCCCTTGAGTTGGGGCAGCACGTAGTTGAGCTGGTTGATCTTGCCCTTCTCGGGGCAGCGCACCAGGCGCACCGTCGGGTCACTCTGCACATGGGGTTCAAGCACTGCCAGAGTGCCATCGGTCGAGCCGCCGTCGGCGAACACGATCTCCAGCAGAGCCTTCGGGTAGTCCTGCTCGCGCAGGTTGATGTACTTCGCGAGAATCTGGTCCTTCTCGTTGTAGCAGGGCACGATCACGGAGACGAACGGCAGCCGATCGCAGTCGAGCGGCAGCCGTGGCCGCGGGCGCACGAGCCACAGGCACCGCAGGTAGAGGTAGTATCCGAAGCAGGTCCACCCCATCACGAGACAGCTCAGGCCGAAGAGCAGAATGAGAACCCACACGCCGGTCGGCTCCTGGAAGGATGCGGGACGCGTAGAGTATATAGCCCCGGCCCGCATGGTTCAATGGCATTTTGGCGCCCCCTTGACGAGGCCGCGTCACACGCCTACAATGGCGCCGGGAACTGGGGACAAAGCCCACGCTTCGAGCCATGGGCAAAGGAGGTGCGTATGCCGCGAGCAAAGATCACCCGCCGCGAGTTCGTGCGCGACACAGCGGTCGCCACCGCCGCCGTCGCCACGGCCGCCAAGATGGCCAGGGCCGCCGAGCCCGACAAGAGCAAGATCCTCAACTACAACGAGAACATGCTCTACCGCCGCTGCGGGAAGACCAATCTCATGGTCTCCGCCGTCTGCCTCGGCGGCCACTGGAAGCGCATCAACGAGGTCGTCAAAAACGCCTTCCAGGGCGGCAACTGGCTGGCCGTGGACCCCAAGAACCCCGACTTCCTGGCCAACCGCACCGAGATTGTCAGCCGCTGCATCGACGTCGGCATCAACTACATTGACGCCTGCACCCACAAGGAAACCCTGGCCTACAGCCATGCCCTCAAGGGCCGCCGCGACAAGATGTATCTCGGCTACTCCTGGTACGAACACGAGATGCGCAACGGCCAGTTCCGCACCACCGAGGCCCTGCTCAAATCGCTCGACGAAGGCATGAAGCTCTGCGGCCTCGACTACGTGGACCTCTGGCGCATCACCCTTCACGAGCGCTCGAGCCAGCACACCGACGCCGAAATCGAGCAGATGGCGAAGGCCCTCGAAACCGCCAAGAAGCAGGGCAAGGCCCGCTTCACCGGCTTCTCCTCCCACGACCGCCCGCACATCAAAAAGATCATCGAGACCTATCCGAGCGTCGTGGACGCCATCGTGACGCCCTACACGGCCAAGACCAAGGAAGCCCCGCAGGACAGCCTGTTCGACGCCCTGCGCAAGCACGACGTGGGCTTCTTCGGCATCAAGCCGTTCGCCAGCGGCTCGCTCTTCAAGGCCGGCGGCGCCCCCGCGGGCCCCGAGGCCGAGGAGGACGACCGCCGCGCACGCCTCGCCATTCGCTACATCCTCTGCAATCCCGTGATCACCGCCCCCATCCCCGGCATGATCACCACGCACCAGGTGGACAACGTCGCCCTCGCCGTCAAGGAGAGCAAGGAGAAGAAGGAACTCACCCGCGCCGAAATCCGCGAGCTTCAGGCCGCCATGGACGACGCCTGGGCCTGCCTGCCCGAAGACTACCAGTGGCTCAAGGACTGGGAGGTCGTGTGAGCCCTGCGGCGGCCATCGCGTAGAACCTCCAGGCGGGGGCGATTCCTGCGTCGCCCCCACCTGCTTCACCGAGAGGAACACCCGTGACACGCCTCCCCTGCGCTGCCCTGCTGCTGGCCGCCTGTGGCTTGGGCGCCTGCGCACTCCTCAGACCCAGAGTCACCCCTGCCGACAACAGCCGCTGCCACGTCTGCCACATCAACTACGACGAGGAACAATTCGCCGTCAAGCACGCCAAGCACGGCGTCGGGTGCCAACAATGCCACGGCCCCTCCGACGAGCACTGCGGCAGCGAGTCCCACGAAATCGCCCCCGACATCATCTACCCTCTCGACAGGATCGCCCCGGCCTGCCTCAAGTGTCACGAGCCCAAGACCCTCGCCGACCAGGAAATGCACACCCTCAACCTCATCGGCACGCCCCAGGCCAAGAAGGTCTGCACCGAGTGCCACGACACCCACCGCCTCGCACGCCGCACCGTGCGCTGGGACAAAGCAACCCGCAAGCTCCTGCCTCCGAGTTGAAACCCGCCGCCCCTGTGGTATAATGAGAGAGCGTGCGACAGGCGTCGACGCGAGGAGGCCCAATGGCCCAGGACGCAATCAAGCCGATCGCACGCAATCGCAAGGCGTTTCACAACTTCATGATCTTTGACAAGTGGGAAGCAGGCATCGAACTCAAGGGCACCGAGGTCAAGAGCCTGCGCAACGCACAAGTACAAATGGGCGACAGCTACGCCCGTATCGAGGACGGCGAAGCCTACCTCATTGGGCTGCACATAAGCCCTTACGACAAGACCGCTTACGGCAATCACGACCCTGCGCGCAAACGCCGCCTTCTCCTCCACCGCCGCGAGATCAAGCGGCTCGCCACCAAAGTCAACGAGCGCGGCTTCACCCTCGTGCCCACTGCCCTCTACTTCAAGAGAGGACTCGCCAAAGTCGAGATAGCCCTCGCCTGCGGCAAGAAGCTCTACGACAAGCGAGAGGACATCAAGAAGCGCGACCACCAGCGCCAGATGGACCGCGCCAGTTCCTCTCGCCACTGACCTCGGACCACTGCCTCTGGCCTCTGAGCTCTGGGCTTTCGACTTCCGACTTTCGACTTCGAAAGGGGGCGACCAGGTATCGACCGGGCAGTATGAGTCAAGGGTCGCGTGCCGAGGTTGTCAGGGTGCCTCGTAAAACACCTGGCAAACCAACAACTGCCAATCACCAGATGGCAATGGCTGCCTGATCAGGCGGTCACGTCCCGCAGTCTCTGCCCGCGGGGGCTGCGGGGCGACAAACAGCGGGCTAGTCCTTGCCCTTTGCTCGACGGGGCCGGGGCGAAACCTCTGTTCGAGCTGGCCGAAGCGGAATCCCGTCTACCGGAGGCCGCCGAGGCGACACTCAATAGGTAGCCTACGCACGTAGAAGCTCTTGGCGCGCTGCTTCGGGACGGGGGTTCGATTCCCCCCGCCTCCACCACCCCCTCACCTGCGGGGCCTCTCCCCCGCGAAAACGCCCTCCAGCACACCACTGCGAGGGCGTTTTCCTTTAACCACTCTTCCCCAACGACTTACGCCGAACCCCACATCCCCTCTCCCC
>Ga0101944_10001476_pt1 | contig 48333 bp, 36 predicted proteins | sample DewCreD2012metaG_FD_75245 | JGI IMG/M metagenome (GOLD analysis project Ga0101944, IMG submission 75245) | Hot spring sediment bacterial and archeal communities from British Columbia, Canada, to study Microbial Dark Matter (Phase II) - Dewar... ... | reverse complement strand
CCCAGCATGACCCAGGAGAACCACTGCTACGAGAACGCCGTGGCCGAACGCGTGAACGGCATCCTCAAAGACGAGTTCTTCCTTGACCAGACATTCCCCTCTACCGACCTGGCCAGAAAAGTTGTCGATCAGGCCGTGAAAATTTACAACTCTAAAAGATTACATATATCTTTGGGCTTTAAAACCCCTGATGATGTTTTTACGAGTGTCGCCTAAATTTATTTATTAACCTGTAGACTTATTTCAGGACTAGACACAACAGAACGCAGAAAGTACAGATTGAAATGATATGCTGATATACAGCCAGCCAAGCACTAAACACTAAGCACTAAACACTAAACACTAAACACTAGACACAACCGCCCCTGTACACTGCACACTGTACACTACTTTATTCCTTATCGTTCCACCGCCTATCAAAAGCTATGTACATTTTAAAGGTAAATCCGTGGTTTAGCAGTACTCCGGCAAAGTCCAAGCCTAAATCTTCCTTTTTCCTTGTGTTTGCCCCAAAGGGAGTGAATGCAGTTCCCTCAAAGTCGTATCCTGCTGCTAAAACTATAAGCGATGGACCCGATTTAATGTAATACCGTATACCTACCGAGAGGAAGTAGTGCACATTCACATTAAAAAACGATGAGGAGGTAACCGTGCGCCCTGGATTTAGGGCTTCAGCCATTTGGATACTTCTTGAAGTAAGCTTGCCGGGGCCAAAGCCACCATGATTACCCCAAGTTGCTTCGCCGGGTTATGTACAGGGACGAGGTCAAGAGGAACGAGCCGGTCTTTATCACCAACAACAGTTCCTGGGCATCAACCACATTAACACGAATCTACGAAGAATGGTGGCACATAAGATTTTTCTTCAGGTTGATCAAGTAGAACTTGGAAATCAAATCGTTTGTGGGAATATTCGAAAAGTGGCGATAATATAAATCTAGACAGCGCTGATTACAATACTGCTGCTTACATTCGTGAATACCAAAGCCAAGGATCAGTGACACATGACCAACTTGGTAAATTTTATCTGGCTGAACCCTAAATCTATGGGAGCTGATAAAACAACCCTTTAGTTAGTCCTAAGCTGAAAGATACTACACACCTGATTCTTTTTTCCAGATAGGACCTAATTATAGAAACACTAACTTATGGTGTGCAACTGCATGATTAACAGTGCGGTATACTAAACTTTTATTTTTTTGGATTGCAGTTAACCAGTTAAAAGTTTTTTTATAACAACAATGTTACATTGTGTTAAAAATTTTATATTTGTAAAAAAAATGCTAAAGCCTCAGCATTAAAAATAAAGAGGGATATATTTTATTAATAATCTAAATTTTAATAACATGCTACTTTTCGAAAAAATTTTATTTATAGCTGGTGTGTTTTCCATAGAAATACTTTTGACACTAGCTATTATTGAAGTTATTGTATTAATCGCTCAGTCACAACAGTAATTCTTTGATTTTGTTGTGTGTGAACTTTATCTATCCCTTACTAACTTTTTAATCATTGGCGAAAGAAAAAGTAGTAAGGGATATTTCTTTTGTTTGATTTTTTCTTTTTTGATAATATCTCTAAGGGTTAATTAAATTATGCAGTAACTATAAATAGTTTACCATAAGTTTTTATATCCAAAAGAATAGGTGTTATTTTGAAGAGTTTATTTCCGAATGGCTTTTTTGTCATTCCACTTACCCATCATGTATATTTAACGAATTCTATGAGCAATTAACATAAATGCTAGTTCTTCAAAAGGTTAGACTCGTAAGAATAGATTATCATAGAATCTATCCCATTATACTGTTGATAAAAAAATTATTAATTGATGTTTTCACATTCGGGTAAGTGTGCTTATTTGGTTAATTTCGCATTTAAGGGTTTAGCTGCTATTTTACAAGTAATCAATTAGATATTAATTCAATCCGCTAGCAAATGGGTCAGTTTGTTCATCTTCATGTTCATAGCCATTACTCAATACTCGATGGGGCATCGAGTATTGATAAGCTAATTTCACGAGCCTTGGAGCTTGGAATGCCCGGGATAGCCCTTACTGACCATGGTAACATGTTTGGAGTAAAGGAGTTTCTATCGAAGGTTAGTAAGGTAAATAGCAAGGTAAACGATGAAATAAAGCAGCTGAAATGTGATATTGAGAATGCTGAGGGTGAAATTGAGCGCGGGGGTGGACAACCGGAAAAACTGGCAGAGCTTAGGTTGAAGTTCAAGGAGGCTCAAGCCAAGCTTTTTAAACCCATTGTGGGATGCGAAACCTACATTGCCAAGAAAAGTCGTTTCGATAGAACCGATAAGGAGGATAGGCATAACTTTCACCTTATACTGCTTGCTAAGAACAAGGATGGTTATCACAACCTCATGAAGCTGGTTAGCTATGGCTATACCGAAGGATTTTACTATAAGCCCCGTATCGATAAGGAGCTGCTACGCAAGTATAGCAAGGGAATTATTGCCTCAAGTGCCTGCCTGGGCGGTGAAATACCTCAGGCCATTTTGAATGGCAACCTACAGGAGGCCGAAAGGTTGATTTATGAGTACAAGGATATTTTTGGCGACGATTTCTACCTTGAGCTAATGCTTCATAGGTCGGGTGAGCCCCGCATCGACTATGAGGTTTATGAGAACCAGGTTAAGGTGAACGAGGCACTTATTGAACTATCGAAGAAGACCGGGGTGAAATGCATTGCCACCAACGATGTACACTTTGTTCTAGCCGATGATGCCTCGGCTCACGATATTCTGATTTGCCTGAATACCGGCAAAAAGTTGAGCGAGACAAATCGAATGCGCTATACCTTTCAGGAGTACCTCAAGAGTGAGGAGGAGATGCGCGCTCTTTTCCCCAATTGCCCTGAAGCCATCAGTAATACAATGGAGATCTACAATAAGGTCGAACTTTATGATATTTCCAGCAATCCCATTATGCCCTATTTCCCATTGCCCGATGGCTTTACCGATGATAATGAGTACTTGCGTTACCTTACCTACGAGGGTGCCAAACAGCGTTGGGGCGAGAATCTTAGCAGTACTATTGTCGACCGCTTGGAGTTTGAGCTGGGAGTAATTGCCCGTATGGGTTACCCCAGTTACTTCCTTATAGTGTGGGACTTTATAAAGGCAGCTCGCGAAATGGGAGTATCCGTAGGCCCTGGACGTGGTTCAGCAGCCGGATCGGCCGTGGCCTACTGTTTGCGCATTACCGATATCGACCCCATTAAGTACGACCTGCTGTTTGAGCGTTTCCTAAACCCGGAGCGCGTTTCGATGCCCGATATTGATATCGACTTTGATGAAGATGGGCGCGAGGATGTTCTGCAGTACGTTGTGAACAAGTATGGGGCTAAGCGTGTAGCGCACATTGTTACCTTTGGTACAATGGCCGCCAAGTCGTCCATAAAGGATGTGGCACGAACCCTTGAACTTGATTTACCAGCTGCCGACAGGTTGGCCAAAATGGTTCCTGAACGACCCAATATCACCCTAAAAAAGGCATTCGGGGAGGTTCCTGAACTTGAAAAGGAAACCAAATCCGATAACCCGTTAATACGCCAAACCCTAAGTAATGCCCAGAAACTTGAGGGAACTGTTCGTCAAACCGGCGTTCATGCCTGCGGTATTATCATTGGTCGCGACGACCTTGAGGAGTATATTCCCCTCTGCACCAATTCCGAGGCCAAACTTTATGTAACCCAGTACGAAGGTACTCAGGTGGAGGACATTGGTTTGCTCAAAATGGACTTCCTGGGGTTGAAAACCCTGTCAATCATTAAGGATACCCTTCTGCTTATTGAGCAGTCAACCGGTAAAAAGGTTGATATTGACTCCATTCCGCTTGACGATCCCAAAACCTTTGAGCTTTTCTCACGGGGCGAAACCACTGCCATCTTCCAGTTCGAGTCACCCGGGATGAAAAAGTACATGCGGGCCCTTCAGCCCAACCGTTTTGAGGATCTCATAGCCATGAACGCCCTATACCGTCCGGGACCAATGGATTATATTCCCAGCTTCGTGAATCGCAAGCATGGTCGCGAGCCCATAGTTTACGATATCCCCGAGATGGAGGAGGTGCTTAAGGATACCTATGGTATTACCGTTTACCAGGAGCAGGTGATGCTACTATCGCAAAAGCTTGCCGGTTTTACCAAGGGTCAGGCCGACGCCCTGCGCAAGGCAATGGGTAAAAAGCTCAAAAAGGTGATGGATGAGCTTAAGGAGAAGTTTATTGAAGGCTGCTTTAAAAAGGGGTATGATAAAAAGGTAGTTGAAAAGATATGGTCCGACTGGGAAGCTTTTGCCGAGTATGCGTTTAACAAGTCGCACTCAACCTGTTATGCCTACGTTGCCTACCAAACCGCCTACCTCAAGGCACATTACCCAAGCCAGTTCATGGCTGCTGTGCTAAGCCGTAATCTTTCCGATATCAAAAAGATTACAACCTTTATGGATGAGTGCCGCCGAATGGGAATCCAGGTTCTTGGTCCCGATGTAAATGAGAGCCAAATTAAATTTGCTGTTATGCCAAACGGCGACATCCGTTTTGGCTTGGGCGCCATTAAGGGTATGGGCGAAAATGCTGCCCAAAACATTATCGATGTAAGGGAAAAAGGCGGTAAATTCAAGAGTATCTTCGACTTTTTTGAGCGCGTCAACCTACAAACCGTTAATAAGAAGAACCTCGAAGTTCTTGCAGTTGCAGGCGCTTTCGATAACCTCATCGATTTTGACCGAAGCGTGCTTTTAGCTACCGACCCCAAGGGGGTTTCTTATCTTGAACAGCTCATGCGCTTTGGAATTAAAATACAGTCGGAAAGGAATAGTTCCCAGCAGTCGCTATTTGGCACGGCTCCCGGATTTGAAATCCCTAAACCCTTACCCCCTAAGGTTGACCCATGGCCAACCATTGAAAAGCTGAACAAGGAAAAGGAAGTTATAGGTATTTACCTTTCTGCTCATCCGCTCGATGAGTTCCGGTTCGAAATCGAGAGCCTTTGCAACGTTTCCATTGCCGATCTTAAGGCCAATATGGAGCAGTACCGCGATAGGGATGTTACTATTGCCGGCATGACCATCGCCTCGCGTATCGACACCGCTAAAAACGGAAAACAGTACGGGCGCATAACCCTTGAGGATTATACCGATTCCATGGACATTATGCTCTTTGGTAAGGACTTTGAGAGCTACCGAAACTTCTGCTTCAATGGTTACTACATCATGGTGAGGGGTAGGGTTCAGCCTAAAACCTATAAACCCGAGGAGCTTGAGTTACACATCAAGTCAATTAACATGCTTTACGATGTGCGTGAGAAGATGATTAAAAGCATAACCCTAAACATACCACTCGATGAGATCAACGATATTCTTATAGATGATATCATGAAGTATGTTCAACGCGATAAGGCAAAGATTGTTTTGAAATTCAAGGTTTACGACCCCGAGTATCAGGTTGCGGTTGATATGTTTTCAAGGGCATACCGGGTGAATATTAGTCCTGAATTCATTGATTTCCTGCACGATAGTGAGATTAACTATAAAGTTGCTTTGGAATAAACAATTTCTCAAATTTTTGGTTTAATTTTGTAGATGGGTTCATATTGATAAATCTAACTTAAAACATATTTACTATGGCATTAGCAGTAACCGACGCAAATTTTGATGAGCTTGTGCTCAACTCGGGTAAGCCCGCAATGGTTGACTTTTGGGCTGAATGGTGCGGTCCCTGCCGTATGATTGCCCCTTACGTTGAGCAAATGGCTGAGGAGTATAAGGATAAGGCAGTGGTAGCAAAGGTTGACGTTGACAGCAACCCCGGAATAGCAGCACGTTATGGTATTCGCAATATCCCTACTGTACTTTTCTTCAAAAATGGCCAAATGGTCGATAAGCAGGTTGGCGCTGTTCCCAAAAGCGCCCTTGTTGCCAAGCTCGAGGCTTTACTGTAATTGTTACAACCAGTATATGAGCCGGGTGTGCTGTTACCCGGCTTTAGTTTTTTAAATTGACAGGTATGCGAATTTGTGTTTATGCTGCTTCAAGTTCAAAGGTTGATACCAAGTACTTTGAGGCAACCAAGGTTTTAGCTAAGGATTTTGTTAGTAAAAATGTAACAATAGTTTACGGAGGTGGTTCCTATGGGCTTATGGGATGCCTTGCCGATACTGCCCTGGAGCAGGGTGGAAGTGTAATTGGTATTTTACCCCGATTTATGGAAAAGGTGGAGTGGGGGCATAAGAACCTAACCCAGCTTATACTGGTAAAGGATATGCACGAGCGTAAAAAGCTACTTATTCAGGACGTTGATGCCGTTGTTGCCCTGCCAGGAGGTTGTGGTACCCTTGAGGAGCTAATGGAGGTTATCACCCTCAAACGGCTGGGTAAATTCACCAATCCAATAGTAATACTGAACACTGACAATTTCTACTATCACCTTAAGGAGATGCTGCAAAAGATGATTGATGAACGATTCATGCGTAACGAGCATAATGCCATTTGGCAGTTTGTCGATAATCCCGAGGATGTAATACCGGCAATTCTAAATGCCCCCCATTGGGACTCCAATGCTATCAGCTTTGCGGCGGTATAAATGGCTATTAGCTATTACAATAAGTTACATGTATAACAGTAGTTCCATGAGTTAACAAATTCAACCGGGCTAATTTATAGAGGAATGAATCGGTATGAATCGGAATGATTCGGAATAAATTGAATATGATTGAGTTAGAGGAGGTTAGAGGAATTTTAGTTCGTTAAACGTGAACCGTTAGGCTTTATAAATAAAACATGAGATTTTGAGTGGAAATGATTCAGAATGATTAGGAAATTCAAAATATGAGGGAGTTAGATGAATAGGGGATAGCTAAATCTTATACCTTGAAATATAAAGTTTTACCAGTCTGATAAAAAAATAGGAACGCAGTAACATTTTTAGAGACGAATAGTCAATAAAAAAAAATACTAGTCATTAATTGGCTAGTATTTTTTCTGTATTAGGTTTAGAACAGTAGTTAAGTAAGATATTAATACTGATTATTAATCAACATTAATTTACATTCAATAAATATTCAATAACGCTATCTTTTCCATTAAGATAATCATCATGAGTTCTTTTAATTTCAATATCTGGCGTGAGCCCATAATTAAACCCTTTACTGCAGGCGTTTATAACCATTCGGTGAGCTACCATAAATGTTATGTTTGGTATTGATAATTGAATGGGAACAAGAGATGTGTATGTTGAAGACCGACCAAACGTTTCTTCTCCTATAAGGGTTGCAAAATTATAACACTTACAAGTAGATGCAAATGTCAATGCTGCTGAGAATGTTTTCCTCCCTATTAAAACAAATACTTTACCATTGTATTTATCCCTATTCTTAACTTTAATAGCAGAACTATCTAATTCAACTATGCTGCCATCATTAGTTAAAAAGTAATTATTATATTCTGGGCTTTTAAGGTATGAACTATCAGAGAGTTCTTCCTTTAGGATTTCTTCGTATAATTTCTTTTGATGCAAACTTCTTTTTAAATAAGCTTTCCCCATACTATAATCATTTGTTGCAATGTAATCAAGAATACATAAACTTGGGTAATCCCTTCCCCCTTCATTATTCCGAATGTCTATTAGCAAAGTATCTATTTTTCTTGTATTAAGAATACTAAATACTGAGTCAATCTTTTCCTTATATACCAATTCTTGATCTTTACTAATGTCGAACGAAGGCAATGTTAGCAAAGCAACGTTTTTTCTTGGATGTAACTGCAGATAAATTAAATTTGGGAGTTTGATGATTGAATTCGAAAAATATTCGGTATTATTAGGCTTGTATGATCGATTAAATTTAATAATATCCTTAATTTTAGCTGTGTTAATAGTACAAAATTGAACCGAATCATTTTTACTTCTTTTATATCCTATTAGATACGAATCCTTTCCCCCGTTAGCAAAGAAATCAAGAGCAGTAAAATCATCAACCACTTTACTTTTTCTGATGTCCAAATTGTCACCATGTTTATATCTGGAATAATCATCAATAATATTTCCAATGCTTTTATTGTCGATAGAAACTAACTGATAACCTGGCTTAACTATTTCATCAAAAACGGAAATTTTTATAAATACATCATCATTATTTTGGTATAAGGTAAAGGGAAAGAGTCCTTTACCATTGTTTAAGCCTTTATTCAAGTATTTACCATAGGGGAAGGGAAGTTGTATATGGCCATCGTTAAATGAATTAACTATCGGCAGTAACACTTTATAAAGTTCAATCTCAGATAATTGATCGGGCAAATTTTGAACCAATGACTTTTGTATTGAATCAATATTTTGTTTACTTGTGCTATGGTATGGATTTGGATGGACTACTTCAATTGACGAACGAATTTCATTCAAAACTTTAATAACTTCATTTTTAGAATAATCTTGTTTCTGCCCATAGCTTTTAATGGTAAAGCTGAAAATGATTGAATACAAAATCAAAATTAGCTTTGAAAAAATAATTCTGTTCATAATGCTTTAAGATTCATGTTGTTATGTTTGTTTTAGTTTTAGTTTTAGTTGTAGTAATTAATTGCTAATTATTTCATTTGTCTATTTTACTTTAGTTGAATAATGCAATTAAACTGTTAATGTAGCGAAGTAACTTTTTTAATACAGAGCAATTTGTTATTATTATTTACTCGTTTCTATAAATAAACAGCCTGCTATCGCCAATTTCATCGTACGATACCATTTTACCCTTGAGGGTGGGGGCTTTAACTCCCTCGCCAAAGAACCTATTGCCCACAAACATTCGGGCTTCGTCCCATAGGTTTTTCTGTATAAAGCTGTTGATCAGCATTGCTCCTCCCTCAATTATTACGGAAATTATCTCTCTTTCCGCTAATTCTTTAAGTATTTGAGCCTCTACGCCTTTTACAAAGTCAATGGTAATAATCTCCAGGTTATCGATTCCGGTAAACTCAGACTTACGGGCTAGTGCACTGCTGTTGTTACCGGTAACAAGGAGGGTGGGCTGACTACCGTCAAAAACGTTCGCATTGATTGGCAAACGTAATTTTCGGTCAATAACCACCCGTATGGGCGAACGACCACTCCAGTTGCGAACATTCAGTTGGGGATTATCCTTTTCCACGGTATTGGTGCCAACAAGCACTGCCTGCTCCTCGCTTCGCCAGCGGTGAACAAGTGAGCGCGCCAGCTCGTTGGTTATCCAGTTGGAGCCTACGGGTTCGTTGGGTTCCCTCTTTTTATCAATAAAGCCATCCATGGTTTGAGCCCATTTCAGGATAACATACGGACGATTTTTGGTGTGGAAGGTTATAAACCTTCGGTTTAGCTCAATGGCCTCATCCTCAAGTATCCCAACTGTAACCTCCTTGCCGTTTTGCCTGAGTATTTCAATCCCTCTTCCGGCTACCTTTGGGTTAGGGTCAGTGGTGGCAATTACTACGCGGGGTATCTCGTATTCAACAATCCTGTCGGTGCAGGGTGGGGTTTTGCCGTAGTGTGAGCAGGGCTCAAGCGAAACGTATAGGGTCGATTCCTTAAGAAGTTCCTTATTTTGAACCGAATTAATTGCATTCACCTCAGCATGGGCTTGCCCGTACATGGCGTGAAAACCCTCACCAATAATTTGGTTGTTATGAACAATAACGGCGCCTACCATGGGGTTTGGGGCAACGTTGCCCAGTCCGCCTAAGGCAAGTTCTAGGCATCGGGCCATGTATTTACGGTGAACTTCGGCATTCTCCATAAAAAATGTAATTTTGTTTTACACAAAGTTAAGCAATTTTTATGGAGCATTTCACCCTAAGCGGTTTACTTAATCATGTTTCCAATAGTCTTAGTGGAAGTTTCAATCCATACGAACTTCAAACCATTAAAAAGTACATAGCTGAGGCGGTGTTGAATGTTCCGTTCCATCAAGTATTTTTAAATACGCTTCAAAAGGTTGACGATGATAAAGTAATAGAGGTTGAGCGGATTACTGCCGAGTTATTAGCTGGTAAGCCTTTACAGTATGCTGTTGGTTTAACATTCTTTTCCGATTTGGTTCTCAGGGTTAATCCATCGGTGTTGATTCCCCGCCCCGAAACCGAGGAGTTGGTATCGTTGATTGTGAAGGAAAACAAAATAAACAGTCCCAGTATTCTTGATGTTGGTACCGGTAGTGGTTGCATAGCACTTGCATTAGCCAAACATATTGCCAATGCCAAGGTTACCGGTATTGATATTTCGGCTGCCGCCCTTTCTGTGGCCATGGAAAATGCTGTAATCAACAAACTATCAGTAAATTTCCTTCAGGTTGATATTCTTGAGCCTACTGCTCTTGAGGCCTTTTGCTTCGACATTGTGGTAAGCAACCCTCCCTATGTAACCGAATCAGAAAAGGAGTTTATGAAAAGGAATGTTTTGGATTACGAGCCACACATTGCCCTGTTTGTTCCCGATTCCGATCCTTTAAAGTTCTACCGGGCAATAGCGATACATTCAATTAGGTGCTTAGCACCAATGGGTTGGCTTTGGTTTGAGATAAATGAGGCTCTCGGTTCCGAAATTATCAACCTGCTGAATTCATCTGGGTTTAGTAATGTTCTGCTGATTGACGATTTTAGAGGTAAGCCCCGATTTGTTAAGGCACAAAAGCAAAACAATGGCTAAAAATGATGCGAATAAAACTATTCCTCCCCAAAAGGCATTAGAGCGATTGCAGTACCTATGTGCCCGACAGGAGAAGTGCACACACGATTTGGTGCAAAAGCTTAGGCAATGGGGCCTTGCACAAGCCGATATCGATAGAATAGTTGGCAGGCTTACCTCCGATGGGTATGTGGACGATAACCGTTTTGCCAAACTTTACGTTAGGGAGAAGAGCCGCATCAACAAGTGGGGCCCTCTAAAACTTAGGGCTATGCTTGCTTCAAAGGGAATAGCAAAGGAAATAATCGATCAAGCATTTGATGCGTTGGGCGAATCTGAAAATCCTAATATACTTTTTGATCTTCTTAACAAGAAAATGGCTCAGGTAAAGGCCAAGAACAGGTTCGACTTGCGTAATAAGCTAATTCGGTTTGGCGCATCGCGGGGCTTTGCCCTGGACGAGGTGATCGATACGGTTAACCGCTTGCTTGGTGCCGAGGAGTAAAAAATCATTTTAGCCTTTAATCACCTTTACCGCGCCTAGGTACTTGCCGTTGAGGTATGCAGTAAGTATGTAAATCCCTTTCTGCAAACTCTGGGCATGGAATCGGTACACAAACGACGATAGGGTTGCATTTTCGCTTACTTGCCAAACCGCTGCTCCAGAAATGGATGTTAGTCTTAGGGTGATTTGACCTACTTCGGGTAGTATTACTCTTAGGTCGAGGTATTCGTTGAACGGGTTTGGAATTGCCGAAATCATAATAGGATTGGGCTCGTCCTTGCATACCCCCGGTAAATTGGCATCGAGCCACAGAAGCCTGCTGGAAACAAAGTTTTTCAGGTAGTTAACCTCCTGCTCGTAAGTGCTACCCACAAATGCGTTAGGCCATACCCAAATACCAAGTGAATTAAAGGTGTTATAGTTTCGTATTCGGGCATCGTTTATTAGTGTTGTCATGCTATCGATTATTGCATGGACTCCTGTTCGGGTAAGCAGCCCGTTATTTTTCAGCTCCTCCCAACGGCATCGAACCATATTGTTAAACCTGTCGTCGGTGGTGAATTTATCCCACCAAAATGGAAGCTGATAGTAATCGTCGGGGCTTATCGATTTATATACCCAACCCTGAGGCGAATCGCCACCATAGTAATTGGCATTGCCAAAGGTTAAGTCGTAATCCCACATCGGGCCAAAGGTGAGTTTTCCGCCTTTGCTGTCCTTATCCTTATGAAGAAAGGTGCTTATCCGGTAAGCATCAATGTTTTTTGATAGTTCGTTAACCAAGAAGTAATCCACGGCCGAAGGCACATTAACATAGCGGTAGTAACCTAAGAAAGGGTCGTTCCAGTAGGTTGAGTTTAGTGTATTTTCGAAGGTGGTTATATAGTTGAGGATATAATTTTTTTGCACCGGCAAAATGTTCTCCGGTTTAGGGTAGTGCCAAAGGAAGTTAATGGGTTTTCCGTTGTGTGTAAAGGGCGATGCCCAACCGAACTCATCAAAATCACCTTTATCTATTTTAACAATGTAGCCACCTGTTAAATCATCGCCTGAAATATCGTTTTGGGTGAGTTTAGCAATACTCACGCGGTTTTTATCTCGACGAACTTTCTCTATAAGAATGTAAAGGCCGGCATACTGTTCGTTTAGTACAAGCTCACAGAATGCCGTTCTTGGGGCGTATCGCCCCATGCGCCTACCAATTTCGTATGCCAAGGTATTGCGAATAAGTGTCTTGTCGTTATAGGGACCGTAGAGTGCCCAGTCGTTTCCGGCGGGCATTCCCATAAGGGCTGAGTCAATATTCTCGCCCTGTAGGTTAATTAGTTCCACATTGTAACTTTTCTTTGGCCAGTCGTTCCAAAGCGATGATTGGCCACGGTACTCAAAGTGAATCGATCCGTTATAGGTGAAATCGCTGTCGGTAATGCTGTTGGGCTTAGTCCGTTTATCAATAACCTTCATGGTTGCTACAATCTCGTTGTCGGATTGTACGGTTTGCCCATGGGTGTCAATAATCACAATGGGCAGATTGCTGCTCAGCGAGGTTACCGGTGGGTTAAACCACTCGGGGGTAGGCTGGTAGTATGTATTACTTACGGTAATGCCTAGCGACAAGTATGGAATAATGGTCAAATCCGATGAGCCAATACTTGTATTATGAACCTCAATGGCCAAAACGTTAATGCCATTCCTTAAAGCGCTTACAAGTAAATCTTTTTTTATCAGAAAATCGGTAGGCGTACCGCTTGTGTACATCACAGCCTCACGGTTCTCCGACGAAGGGGTATCCCAGTTTACATTTACTCCCTGAAGTCCCCCTGAGCGTGCAACTTCAACCCCATTGATCCATGCAATAAAGGCGTCGTCGTAGTCCACGCTTAGCACAGCCATTGCTATCTCATTGATATCGGAAACATTAAAGGTGGTTCTGATGCTTACCGATATGCAGTTGGGAACAGTTGTGGCATCGTCGTTATCGCCATAGCCAAACCCTCCAGGGCCTTGTGCCCACTGGCTATCGTCAAAGTTTGGCATATTCCAACCAATAGGCGTTGGGGTTTCATTAACCCTATACCGCCAACTGTCGCTTGGATAAATGGCAGTCTCCCAATGGTTTATGCTTTGGGAGAAGGCGCCTTGTACAAAAAGAAAGAAAACAAGAAGGTTAACCCGCATTTAACAAAAACTTAACCTTCAAAAATACTAAAAGGATTTAGTGAAATGCTACGATGAAAGAAAAGTAGTAGTATTTATATCGATTTTAGATATAAATTTATTCTTCGCCCAAAGTGCAATACTGTTTAAATTGCCTTGGTTATACCTTTCGTGTTGCCATTAAAGCCATGTGTAAAAAAAATGAAGGCTACCGTGAAGGTAGCCTTTTAAGCTATAAGCTCTTAACCCTTTTCAAACTTAGCAGTTTAGTAATCCAGTTTGGTATGGGCTTATGGGGATCGCGCTTATCCATGTTGAGCTGAATGCCAAGGGGTTTTATGAGTGGCAGCCGATGGGTTTCAACAAACTCAATGAGAGTGCCATCGGGATCCTCAATGTAGGAGAAATGTCCTGCTGCTTCACCCATATCAAAACTACCTTTATCGTTGTGTTTTACATTGGAATTTACGGTAAATGGAAAACCCTTATCAATACACTCCTTTTCAAGGTCGTTCATGTTTTTCATGTCGAAGCACAGGTGAATAAAACCTAAATCGCCCCAGAAACGATTTTTGAAAATTTTATTGGGCTCACGGTCGAGGGACTGAACCAGTTCTATTTCAGATTTACCAAAAAAATTGCTGAAACTACCCTTTCGGGTATCGGAATGGGTGAGTAGCATTCTACGGAAATTTCCCTTACCGCCAGGTAGCTCGGCCAGATCATGAAAGATTCCAGTTTTGTCGTAAACAACCTTGTCGTATCCCAGAATATCGCCATAAACCTTTAAGGATTTTTCGATATTGCTAACGCCAATAATGACTCCGCCAATTCCCGATACTGGCTTTTTCTCGTTTTTGAAGATGTAGCTGTGGCTGAATATTTCGAAGAAGTTGCCAAATGGGTCTTTTATAAAGAAATGCTCTTCGCCATTTGGATTTACAGCAAGCTGACTAACAGGAACCCCCATACCTTCATAGTACTCATAGGCTTTTTTAACATCGGGGCATTTGATTTTTGCTGCAAAAATTCCGTGATCGCCCAGTTGAACTTGGAACTCAGGCATTAATGGAGTACGGCCTTTGTACTGCCAAATTTCAAGGCCTCCACCGCCTTGCATGTTAAGGGCAAGGGCTGCATGGCGTTGTTGGGGTTGCCCGCCTGTATATGGGAGCATAAGTTCAGCCACAGTATTATCCTCAAAAATTCGAATATCGAATCCAAGATGTTCCTTGTACCACTTCCATGCCTCGGTTAGGTTCGATACTCCAATACCAACTTGCTGGATACCGTATATTATTTTCGACATACTGTTTATGTAGGTTTGATTTTGGTTACAATTCTGAAAAAGATGCTGGGGAATAACCGCTTAATGTGCACCATTAAAATCTCACTTTTGCCTATGTAAACCTCCGCTTTTCGTTTTTTGATGGCTCGAATGTACTGTCGGGCGCATTCCTTCGCACTTAGCCCATTTTGCTGACCAGGATCCATTACGCCATGTTCGTTACCCTTTTCGTCAATGGCTCGAAGTGAGATTTTGGTTTGGATTCGACCGGGATAGGCAATGGTTACCGATATGTTGTGGGGTTTCATTTCGGCTCGCAGTGTCTCAAAAAAGCCTTGAATGGCATGTTTTGCTGCGGCATATGAAGAACGCAGCGGAAACCCAAATTTGCCTGAAATACTACTTGTAGCAGCAATAAAACCCTCACCGGCTTCAATCATACCGGGTAGAACTGCTTTGGTTAGGATTACATAGGAGAAGTAATCTATTTCCATTATTTTACGGTCAATTTCCACTGGTGTATCCTTAACAAGCGAACGCTGGCTTATGCCACCGTTATTGATGAGCAGGTATATCTGGTCATAAGTATTCACAATGGTTTCAGCTGTAGTTTTAACCTCTTCAGGATTCGAAAGATCAAAAGGGCATTCCTGGCAGAATGAGGTGAACTCACGGCACTCATCGGCCACATGGCTTAACTCCTGTGCATCGTTCGACGAAATTATTAGATGAGCCCCTTCCTTGGCTAGCTGTAAAGCCAATTCCTTCCCGATGCCCGATGAGGCACCAGTTATCCAAACAAGTCGATTTTTAAACGAAATCATCTAACACCATATTAAACTTTGAGCAAGGGTATGCCCAAAACTTTTGATGTCAAATGTAATATATTTTTACAAAGTGGGATTTGTAACTTAGTATTCTTTTCGTGAGGTCTCCTTACCGTTTTCGTCAAAAATAATCCATGTACCGCTTTTTTCACCATCGGTATAGGTCATATCGTATCGGAGGGTTCCATTCTCGTCCCACACGTACCATTTTCCGTGTTTTTTACCCTTTACAAAGTTGGCCTCGGAAACCTTAATGCCCTTTTCGTTCCACTTTTCCCAGCGGCCATCCTTTTCACCAAGGCTGTAAGTCCTTATTTCCTGAATCTTACCGGTTGAATAGAATAATTTCATCTCACCATTAGGCAAGCCATTTGTAATAGTAGCGTCAACCTTAATGTTTCCGTTATCGAAGTATAAGATGTACCGTCCGGAGTAAAGATTTCCGTTACCATCGTAGTACTTACCGTCACGTTCAATTACGTTGGTTTGTGCAAGACTAACCATAGCGGTTAATGAAAAAAGAAATGCTAAAAATGCCTTCATAATATCCTTTTTTTACATTCTACGAAAATACTACAAAAAGGGTGCAAAAAAACTTCCCGAATATCGGGAAGTTTTTTGATTATAAAAAGTATTTATGTTAGTAATTGGTATTTTGGGGATCCCAGTTGCACCAGCCTTCAGTCCAGTTTTGGGTACCAAAACCTCCACGGAATGTAACTGTTTCAAAACCTGTGAGACCGGTAAATGAAGCCCCGCTAAGAGCAGGTGAGCCTGCCTGGGGCATTGGGTTAACGTTACCCCAGTTCCATGCGTTGGTAAGTTTAAGGTCAGCATTTTCGGTGTAAAGGGTGTTGTTGCCAGTAGTAAACATGGTTTCGTACTGTTCTTGGGTTAAACTTGTACCATCGGTTTTGGCGTTGTAGTTCTTAATCATGCCGGCCATCAAACAGTTTTTAATTTCGGGGCCGTTAGCAGCATTGTAAAGGGTCATAGAAGGTCCCTCAAGTGAAATACCTGTATTAAAACCAGCGATAATTGAATTGTAAAGGCTCAAACGGGTATTTCTGCGAAGCCTTAATCCAAACTTGTGGTTGGGGTTGATGTTAGCCTGAGTTTTGGTGGCATAGGGTCCTAAAATGGTAATGTTACTAAACTTGGCAGAGGTAAGAGGACTGTTCGATGAACCGCTGGCATCGTTGTCGGATTCAAAGCCGTTCGAGGCATCTGATTTATCAGCTTCTTCAGGACCGCGAAGTATAAGTCCGAATTGAACCTTACCGCTGTAACCGTTGTCGGTGTCAAAATCGTCATCGCCACCACGGTACGAAACAAGGTACTTGGCATTAACGTTACCGCCAAACCATTCGTAGGAGTCGTCACGACCAAACGAAACCTGAACATACTCAATGGTAGTACCACTTCCAACACCACCCATGGTTAAGCCGTTAATCTCGTTACCGTTCGATACTTCAAAACCCGCAAACTCAATACGAACATAACGTAGGATTCCTGAATTATCGTTAGGATCAGTCCCGCCGTAAACAGCACCAGTTCCACCTTCAACCTCTGCTTCACCGCCGGTTTGGTTAATAGGGGCTTTACCGCAAACAATTATACCGGCCCAGTCGCCAGGTTTACGTTCGCCAGCAGGTTTATCGCTGGTAAAAACAATAGGTTTTTGAGCAGTACCATTTGCCACAATTTTGGCGCCACGTTCTACTATAAGGCAAGCTTTTGAATCGCTTAATCCTTTAATCAGAGTTCCAGGCTCAATGGTAAGTGTTGCACCCGATTTTACATAAACATAACCATCGAGAATAATGGTATCCTTTGCTTCCCAAAGGGTGTTTTGCGATATTTCACCCGAAACGGTTTTTTTAGTTCCTTTGGGGGATTCATCGTCATTTTTGTCGCACGATGTTAGTGCTAAGCCTAATAAGGCCACTGCAATTAAAAGCAGATTACTTTTCTTACGGTTCATACATTAATTTATTTAAGGGTTAGATAATTTTCTTTTTTACAGTCCAAAAGTATTCTACTTATCGGACCTTATCGTTAAGTACAGCTTAGCTTTACATTAGCAGTTTGTTACATTAAAGTTAAGGATAAAAAAAAGAGCCGGATTAGGGCATCCGGCTCTGGTTTAACACATAATATTAAGCGTTGGTAACTACTCAACGGAATTTAGTTCAATTTTTAATTCGTTTGAGTTTTTTCTCACCTCAACTTCGGTTGTTGCATATGAAATCAGGCTAACACAAATTTTAGCTTTAGGCTGAGTAAGGTTGATGCTGAAATTTCCGTCAAAATCGGTATAAACGACTGTGTTTTCATCAACTTTTACTGAAACACCGGCTAATGCCTCGCCAGTTGACTTGTCAACAACTTTACCCTTAATGGTGTTTACCATTGTGGTGGAAGTTTCGGTTGATTCCTTTTTAGCATCTTCGTTGGCAGCTATTACATTCATTGCCAACATGCTTACGATTAAAATGGATAGTATCTTTTTCATTGCAGTATGGTTTTCACATTTAACTGTTGCAAAGAAAACAAATCAATATTGCCCGATTATTACCTTAAAGTGATTTATATGTTAAGTTTATGTAAAGCGGTAAGTTATTGGTATTAAGCATAAAACATGAAATTGTTCAATATATTGGTTGCTGATTGGATATAAAAAACCGGATGTTTTTAATAGGGGAACATCCGGCAGGGGAAAAATTGAAAACCTATACTAAAACCTAAAATTAAGTCCAATTGAAAAAGAAATACCCTGATCAAAAAGTTTATTATCCATAATCAAATCATTGTTGTCTGTGCCTTTATAGGGTTGATAGGTATTGTATTTTTGATTTAAGAGATTCTTTACTCCGGTTTTAACCTCTAGGTTTTTACCAAACTCTTTTGAGATAGTAATATCCACCAAATGCTGGTGTTTTTCATAGTAGTCAGGGATATCCTGTTCCTCGTTTTGAAAAGGAATGCCCACGGCCAGTATTCTATCACCAATTACATTGTATTGAACTGAAACGCTAAGGTGCTTTTTCTCGTTTTGGTAGAATAGCCCTACATTCACTACATAGGGCGATTGACCCTGCATGGGGCGGTCTCTGAAAATACTACCTTTAGGGAAATCTACCCGGCTTATGATATAAGATGCGTTCATAACAACATAAAAATCTTTTAGCAAAGGGAATGCATTTAATGACTTACGAAGGTCAATCTCAGCCCCAATGCTGTAAGCATCCCTTGCATTGCTATAGGTAAATAGTGGTCGGGCTCCAGCTGGTTTAAAAACTAGCTCAATAGGGTCGTTAAATTTTTTGTAAAACATACCAATTGAGAAGGTTTCCCCAGCATTAGGGTAGAGTTCCCATCTTAAGTCGTAATTTTGAATAAAGCAGTTTTTTAGGTTAGTATTTCCTACGTATTCGGCTTCATCGGCAAAGTTATAGAAGTAAAAGGGTGCAATTTCTCGGTATTCTGGACGGTTAATCGAAATCCCTGCAGCAATCCTAATTAAATTTTTTTCATTAATGTTATAGGTAATACTTGTTGAAGGGAAAAGGTCGATTCCTTTGTCTTCAACTTCAACGGGTCTTCCATAGCGGTCATGACTACTTAAATTTTGGTTCATCCACTCCGTTCTGATACCACCATAAAAGGATAGTTTCTTGGTTATATTTGCATTAATGGCAAGATATGCCGATCCTAAAATGGACGTTACATCATAGGAATCGGATTTTGAGGTAGATTCTTTGAGAAGAAATCCATCGGGCCCGGTATTTATATTGTTAATGCTAAAAATCTGATCAACTGGTAACCAAACCGATTCAGTATATGATGAGTTTTTACCAAATCCCAGTATCCGGGCATCAAAAAAGCGAGATTTAAATTCACCATATAATCCACTTTTAAGGGTAGGTTGCCAGTTGCCTACTTTTATTTTCCACTCATAATTTAAACCCATACTTCCTACATGCTCCACAAGTTTCATGAATGTTCTACCAGCATCACTTACCGATGGGGTTAAACCTACAGCTGCGTAATACTGGTTATAGTGAGGGATAAGTGGCTCATCTTGAAGTGTAGTTCGGAGTTGTTTGAGGTCGGGTTCATTTCTGTACGACAACGCATATCCGGTTAACCAGTCGAGCTTATTATTTTGATTTTCACCCCATCGATGTTCACCTCCCAGCTGGGTGGAGTAGGTTGTTCGGTTCTGAAAATTGTCTTGATAGGAGCGTATTGTAGCGCCCTCATGTCCATTATACCCGTTTCGAATTACTGAATTACTTTTTCCAATAAGGTTTAGCAGGTTCCTGAACTCAATTTTACTGCCCTTACCTGTAAAAAATGACCAATTATGAAGTACGCCAATTTTCACTTTACGTGTAAATACACTGTCGTTATACCTGTGGTTAAATGGTGGAAATTGACCGGCTTGAAGTTGAACCTGATATTCATTATGATCTATCTCCTGAGTTTCAAAAGTATTGCTGTACGTTATTGAAGTAATGTTTCCTAAGCGCTTGTTCCCTTTTTGCCATTTCCTCCCAAAGGATAGGTTTAATTTTTGATCAGGTATAGCCTGTACCTTTTGTGGGGCCCAATATGTATTTAGTTTTTGACCAAAAACAGCCAATTGTGAATTTGGTAAACCTTTGAGCGTGCTAGGAAAATCTGATGGTAAATTTCTGGTACCATCGTCAATACCAAGCCAATCAATTTTCCCGGTTGTGATTTGCTTAAAACTATTATAGTTAGTGCTGGTATTGAACCCTGTGGCATAGCCAATGCTAAGGAAGTTTTCATCGGGCATGTTCTTGGTAAATATCTTAATGAACCCACCGGTAAAGTCGGCCGGGAGTTCGGGTGATGGGCTTTTATATATAACCATGTTATCAATCATGGCGCTTGGAATAACATCGAACGAGAATGCTTTTTGGTCAGCTTCGCTCGATGGTGTGGATGCGTTATTGATCCATGCATTATTGTAGCGCTGGTTAAGTCCTCGTACCACCACAAACCTGTCGTCAATTATCGATACCCCGGGAACACGGCGAATAACTTCCGAAGCATCGCGGTCCTGTGAACGGGTTATCTGTTGTGCCGAGATGCCGCTTGCCACTGTTAAGCTTGCTTTAATGGTACTAATCATGGCTACCTCGGTATTGGTTTTCCGGGCGGCTGTTACAGTAACACCCTCAATGGCAGTGGTAATTTCTTCGAGGTCAACCTTTATTACAGTACTCTTATTAGGATCAACCTTTATGTTTTGTAAAACAACAGGTTGGTATGAAATAAATGAAACCAATACATTATAAGTGCCCGGATTTAGGTTGGATAGTAAAAAGCGGCCATCAAAATCGGTAATGGTGCCAGTAGTGGTTCCCTCAATAATGACATTAGCCCCTACAAGGGTTTCGTTGCGGGTTTTGTCGTAAACCACACCCTCAATTGATCCTTTTTGTGCCGAAGCCTTAAGTACAACAAAAAAAACTGCCAGTAGCAGTAAAATCAATTTATTCCTAAAATTTACCATAATTTATTTCAAACTTTTTTACCGCTACAAAGTAAGCCACTTTATATGGCAACAATTTTAAATAATTGTTACGGTTGTGTTAATCTAACCCTAAGCCTGTTTGCGAAAATGTTAGCTTATAGTTAACTTTATACTGTAATTAGGCTCTATATATTTGTAGAATTAAAAAATTATAAAAGGATGAATGTATCGCGGTATAGAATTCTGGTAGTTGACGATGAACCCGATATTGTAGAGTTCCTCAGCTATAATTTAAACAAGGAAGGATTCCAGGTTCAAACAGCAATGAATGGGCGTGAGGCTATCGAAAAGGCAAGTACTTTCCGTCCACATCTTATCCTTTTGGATGTGATGATGCCTGGCATGGATGGCATTGAAACCTGTGAGCAACTTCGTAACCAACCTTTAACAAAAAGCACTTTGATAGCCTTTCTTACTGCACGAAGCGAGGACTATAGTCAGATTGCCGGTTTTGATGCCGGCGGGGACGATTATATTACTAAGCCCATAAAACCCAAGGTTCTGATAAGCCGTATTAAGGCTTTGCTCAAGCGTAGTGGAAGTTTGATAGATATTGCTGACCAACCTGATACTATACCTAACGAAGGAATTTATATTGATAAGGAACGTTACTCGGTTTATGTGAATGGTAAAGAGCTTTCGCTTCCCAAAAAGGAGTTTGAGTTGTTAGCCCTGCTTTACAGCAAACCCCAAAAAGTTTTTACCCGCGATGAAATTTACCAAGCCGTTTGGGGCGACGATATTGTGGTTGGCGATAGAACTATTGATGTTCATATTCGCAAGCTTCGTGAAAAACTTGGCGACGAATTTATCAAAACCGTAAAGGGGGTAGGCTACAAGTTCACCTCGTAACAGGGGCTACTCACATTTAAAATATTTTACCAAAAAATAATATTTTTGAACAGGCATTGTTGGAAGTTCCCGATCGTATAAATGCTTTGTTTACAGGAGTTAAATAGAGAATATTGTTTACACCATTGATCGTTTTGTCAAAAAAATTGTTCGTATGCAAATTGCATTTTGGAAACCTGAGTATAGCGTTTCGGTTAAGAGTATTGATGAGGATCATCAGAAATTATTCGATTTGTTTAACCTCCTTTTTGAGTCAATGACCAAGGGCAAAGGAAAAGAAATAGTAAGCGATATTATTTCAGAGCTGGATAGGTATGCAGTTTCCCACTTTGAGAGAGAGGAGTCGTACTTTAGGGTTACTAACTACCCATTTGCTCTTCAGCACATTAAGGAACATCAGTACTTCAAGCAGAAAGTAGCTGAACTTAAAAAGGATGTTGCATCTAATAAAGGAATGGTTGCTCCTGATGCACTTGGTTTCCTGAGCGATTGGTTAAGGAATCACATTGCAAAAAGCGATAAGGCTTACGAGGAGCATTTTAAAAAATACGATGTGGTTTAGCTTATCTGCATGTTAGAATAATTAGAACGCCGATTATACAGATCAAATTGGTTAGGTTAACTTCGTTTTGCACTAAACTATAAAACCTGTGCCTTCGGCGTTCTAATCTTTTTTTCAAAACTTTCTGGAACCCTTACTCTAATTAAATTACTCAATATTATTCAGAATAAAATCGCGTTGTGCTTTAAGAATGTTTATGGTATGTAAAAGCAGGTTCTTAATTTCATTGAGTAGGCCTAAATATAACACGCTGTTGCGAGTTCCAGTTTCACCCTGTTTAATACGTTTTACCTGTTTCTTGCGTATTTTGTTCAAATCCTCGAGAATGTCCTGCTGTTTCTTTACGGCATCAGGCACGCGGGTGTAATCGTTTTGCTTAATCATTTCCAGGATATCGTCAAAGAGGTCAGAAAGTTGGTTACTTAGTTCCTTAAGTTCTGCTGCCTGTTCGCGGGTTAATCCTCTGTGTTGATTTTCAACATGTTGGAGGCTTGGCCGTGAAACAAACTCAAGCGAGTGGGCAAGCTCACGGAGGTAATCAATAACCTGAACGTAGTAGTGACCTGTTTCAATGGAATCGGCTTCGAGCTGCTTGAGTACCGAGTAAACGTTATACTTCATCTTCTTAGCTTCCATGTTCAATGCTTCCACCTCATCGTTTACCTCTTTGAGCAGTCGCCGGTTCTCGGTTGTTAAGCCATCGATTGTGCGGTTATATACTTTAATTGATTGCTTTAAGTACTTGCGAAGTTCACTGGTGCAGCGGTTCACAATGCTTACTTCATCAAAGGGTTCCTCTTCAACCCTTTTTTGTATTTTCTTTTTATGGAGTAGATGCGATTTTATTAATAGCCCAATAGCAATTGCAATAAGTATTATTAACGCAGGCGCTTTCCCATAATAGAGTGCAGCGGCAATACCAAAAGCGAGAGTAAACGTTATGAATGCGGTAAAAAACCATCCGGCAATAACGGTAATAACTCCCGTAATGCGGTAAACGGCACTCTCACGACCCCATGCCTTATCGCTAAGCGATGTTCCCATGGCAACCATAAAGGTTACATAGGTGGTTGAAAGAGGAAGTTTTAGTGCGGTTGCAGAGCTAATGAGAATACTTGCCATTACCAGGTTAACCGAGGCACGAACTAAGTCGAACGATGGTGCTTCCTTCGGATTGGAGTATTTTGGAGTTTTGCTCGTATCGAACTGTTTTGCCACAAATTTCCGAACAAAACGGGGTGTAATCTTATCGACACGTTCAGCAAATCGTCGGGTAATGCGCACAATGGTTCTTGAAAACTGTGTGCTGCCAAATCGCTCTACCCCGCTATCCTGTCGGGCAAGTCCTACTTCGGTATCGGTAACTGTTCGTGCTTTGCGCGATGTCCAAAGGGTTATTACCATGATTAACCCGGCAATGAATAGGTAGATGAAATTTGTGGATACTTCACCCGCTAATTCTGTCATTCTAAGTGCATCGGGTGCAATATCGGGATTTGCAGCATGGATTTGGTAGGCTTTAAGGCCGGCCATTGAAACACCAATGAAGTTAACAAGGTCGTTTCCAGCAAACGATAAGGCAAGGGCAAAGGTGCCCATTAGTACAATAAATCGAAGCACGTTGAATTTGAAAAGGCTTACAAGTACCTGGAAAATTAAAGTCCAAGCCACAAAGCTATATAGCAGTATGCTAAAGGTATGCTCGTATATGAAATCGATTACCTCTTTAGGGATAATAGGGGTGTCCTTTACACCTTTCATAACAATGAAATAGGTAATGGCTGTCATGGCAATACCACTCCAAAAGCCACCTACAAACTTTAGATTTTTTTGGTAGTTAAAGCTGAAGAGTAAGCGGGCAATATACTGAACAACCATACCTACAATAAAAGCAACTATCACTGAGCTCAATATACCTGAAATAATAGCCAATGCTTTTCCGCTATTTATATAGTTCCCAAGGTTAGCAATGGTTTCAGTTTCGGTGTTCATTATTTTGAAAATGGAAACGGCGACGGCAGAACCCAAAAGCTCAAATACCAACGATACTGTTGTTGAGGTAGGTAAACCAAAGGTGTTAAAAAAGTCAAGAACAATAACATCGGTAATCATTACAGCAAGGAAAATGATCATTATCTCTGAGAAGTAGAAATTTTCAGGTCGGAAAACACCCTTACGGGCTACTTCCATCATGCCGCTTGAGAAAATGGAACCCACCAACACACCAGCTGAAGCTACTAGTAGTATCCAATGCCGTTGAGCAACCTTGGAGCCTATGGCAGAGTTAAGAAAGTTAACAGCATCGTTTGCTACGCCAACCATTAGGTCCGATATTGCGAGTAAGAATAAAATACCTACAATAAATAAGTAGTATGATTCCATAGTATTGAAATTTGTCGGGCAAAAATACCCTTTCAAGGATTAAATTTAGTAAAAAACATCTTTACCATTACATTAATCCAGTGTTAAGATAATGTTAAGAAATTTATAAGACCCAGTAAATCAAATTGATTTTCTTTTCCTAAACGATACAGGAATTGCATCGCCATTGTTCATGGTGATTAATGATGAAGGAAATCTCGAAATTTTCTCAATATGCCGTTGGTTCACTAAATGCGATTGATGGCAGCGTAAAAATCCGCATTCGTTAAGCATTTCATCAAACTCCCTAAGAGTTCGGTTGACCCTTATTTGGTTACCATCCATCAAGTAAAAAATGGTTGCATTATTATCGGATTCGCATCGAACAATTTCTGAGGTGTTAACAATGTATGTGCCATCGGAGTTCCTGAGGGCAAGAAGCTTTTCCTTTTTCCCAATATTGTTGGTGTTTTCAATAAGGGCATTGAGGCGTTCCTGTTGCTTATCGTTCAAGGCTTGGGCTAGGGCAATATCAACAGCCTTGACAAGATCGTCAGGGTCAACCGGTTTAAGTAGATAGTCTACAGCGCTGAACTTAAAGGCTTTAACAGCATACTCCTGATAGGCCGAAATTATTATTACCTTAAATGGGATACTTTCAAACATTCTCAAGAGGTCGAACCCATGCCCATCGGTTAGCTGCATATCGAGGAATACAATATCGGGGCTGTGCAATTTTATTATATCGTATGCGCTTTTTATACTTTCGGCTTTACCAATAACAGCAATTGAAGGGCAGTAAACATCAAGCATTCGGGATAGCGTTTCCCTGGCATGAACTTCATCGTCAACTATAACTGCTTTTACCACTACTTTATGGGTATTACTATTTGCGCAATTGTTCCTGAAGCATTACTGTTAAATGCCGATTTATCAGTAATATTTAGCTTTATGCCGGAATTCCCTAACTTTTTGAGGTTCTTTATACGTTCCTTGGTTATTTCGGTGGCTAACGACCTATACTGTTTGCCTTTATTCTCATGAACCTCGTGCGATTTTTCAATTCCTATACCATTGTCCTCCACTTCTATTACCAGATACTTTGGCTTAGCTAGGGTATAGCGAATTTCTATCCTACCTGCCCAGCTAATGCCAGAAAAGCCATGCTCAATGGCATTTTCAATGAGCGGTTGCGCAAGCATGGGTGGGATTAGTACTGCATCGGGGTCAACCTGCTCTGCAACGGTTATGGCATAGTCAAACCTTCCTTCAAACCTTAACTTCTGTAAGTCTAGGTAAAGTTTTAGGGTGGTAATTTCTCTCTCCAAGCTACACAGCTCACAGCGAGAATTTTCAAGAATTAATCGGGTAAGCTTTGCAAAACTTGCCAGATACTTGCTGGCGGTGTGGGGCTCGTTACGGAAAATGTAGCTTTGAATGGCTGTTAAGGAGTTGAATACAAAGTGTGGGTTCATTTGCGATAGTAAAACCTGTTGCTCATACCGCAAAATATTTTTCTTTAAATTTTTTCTGCTGATAACTAGATAGACAATAGCAATTGCAAACACCATGGAGTGAACTATGAGCAGGGTTACTTGTGGAGTGGACGATATGAACATGGTGCACAATTGTTTGATGCAAATATATGCTTTTTGGCTAAACCAATTATTAAACCATTGGGGTGCATTTAAATCGAAAATAATATCTTTGCACACAAATAGCACTGCATGAAACGAGGCATATCAATATTACTTTTTGCACTTGGTGTTGCGATGATCCTTGTTCACTCGCTTGTACCACATCACCATCACAACGGAGAGATATGCTTTGTTGGACAAACTCAGGAGTGCTGCCAGCATGGCAATAGTAGTCAGCATAACCACAATGGCTCTTCGCAGAGCCATTCGCACAGTCCGTCGTGTAACCTGCTGAACGACCTTGCCCAAGCTGAAAAGTTCAGGCTTATCAATGTTTTGCAAGTAATTTCAAACTTCAATTTTGTAAAGGATTTTTATACAAACCTGAGCAGGTGGATAGTTATAACTGTTAGGCTAGAATTATCGCAGACTATATTCTTTTCCGATACATTTAAACATTGGCGAACGCCAATCATAAGTAGCCATTCATTAAGGGCGCCACCGTTCTAAATCGATTTAGTTTCTCATTGGAACTAGCTTAGTCAACTAATCTACTTCAGGTTTTCATTCAAAAGTTTGATAATTAATTCGATTTAGAATGGTTAATAGAATTTTTTTACTGATAGCCCTTCCGGCTTTGCTTTTTTCATCATGTGGGGGTGCTCAAAAGCACGATGAGCATGAACACGAAGGGCATTCGCACGAACAGGCTGAACATGCAACCGAGGAGGTATCACACTTTACACTTTATGCCGATAGTTTAGAGTTTTACATAGTTGGCAGTCCAATTATTAGCGGCATGGAGGTTGAACTTGCTGCTCACATAACCAGTTTAAAAAACTTCAAGCCTTTTAAGGTTGACACCTTAATGCTAAGCGTAAATGTTGGAGGCAAGTTATATTCTTTTACAGCAACTGAAACAGGAACTACCGGTATTTACAGGTTTGATTTACTTTTTGATGTAAATGGAAAAGCCGAAGCCTGGCTTAACTTGGTTTTGGATGGTGTAAGAAGATCACATCCCTTAGGACAGTTCACAATATACCATTGCGAGCACGATTGGGCGGGAGCACACGAGCATTCCCATATGGCTAATACCATAAAGTTTACAAAGGAACAGTCGTGGGCAGTGGATTTTGCTACGGTAAGCGTTATTCCACAGCCCATTGGGCAGGTTATACGTACTACCGGCCGAGTACTACCTGCACAATCCGACGAAGTGGTTTTGGTAGCAGGGATTTCGGGTGTGGTAAACTTTTCTGGAAGGTCAATTTTGCCCGGAACTCAAATTGGCAAGTCTGAGGTTTTATTTAGCATATCTTCCCAAGGCATAGCCAACGATAATTTTGCCTTACAGTATTCCGAGGTAAAGAGTAGGTATGAGCTTGCCAAATCGGTTTACAGACGACAGCAGGCATTGGCTGCCGAACAGGTGATTTCGGCTGCTGAGCTCGAACGGGCAAAAAGTGAATACGAGATTGCACACACAGCCTACAAGGCCATGGAGAATGGCTACAATACCGATGGTCAACAAATCATTAGCCCTGCTAATGCTGAGGTTTTGAAGGTTTTTGTTTCAAATGGCGATTATGTTAGCGCGGGCCAGCCGCTGGTAAAACTGAGCAAGCTTTCGATGTGTCAGATTCAATGCCATGTTCAACCGCGGCATCGGTATTATCTGAACACCATTTACGATGCAAATATTAGGTTAAATTCTTCAGACAAATTGGTTAATCTAAAATCGCTTGGTGGAACGATTGTGTCGCTTGGCAAAACGGTATCGACAGAAAACCATTTAATCCCTATTACATTGGAATTGCCTGAAGTTACCGAAATGCCTATGGGTGATGTTGTGGAGGTTTACCTGCTTTGCAAGCCAAACAGCAATTCCCTATCTGTGCCCACGAGGGCTATTTTGGAGGAACAGGGTACCCATTTTGTGATGGTGCAGGTTACACCCGAAACTTTCATGAAACGCGAGGTGAAACTTGGTGTTTCCGATGGCGAAAGGGTTGAGGTAGTTTCTGGAATACAGCCGGGCGACCGGGTTGTTTCCAGGGGGGCCGTATATGTAAAGATAGCACAGAGTTCGGGTGCACTCGATGCCCATTCGGGTCATGTTCACTAAAGCAAATTGGCTATGCTCGACAATATTATAAGTTTCTCGCTGAGAAACAAATATCTCATACTTATTAGCACATTAGTGCTTACTGTTGTTGGATTACTCACGGTGTCTAACATGGATATTGATGTGTTCCCTGACCTTACGGCTCCCACGGTTGTGGTAATGACCGATGCTCATGGGATGGCAGCCGAGGAGGTTGAGAGGTTGGTTACATTCCCAATTGAGACCGCCGTGAATGGTGCTACCGATGTTCGCCGTGTAAGGTCGGTTTCGGCTCAAGGTTTTTCATTTGTTTGGGTGGAGTTCGATTGGGGAGTTGATGTTTTTAGGGCGCGTCAGGTTGTAAGCGAAAAGCTTATCACGGTTGCCCAACAAATGCCAATGGGGGTGAGCCAGCCAATGCTTGCACCACAGAGTAGCGTTATGGGCGAGATTTTCTTTATTGGCCTACAAGCCGATAGCACAAGCATGATGGATTTGCGCACCCTTGCCGAGTGGATCGTTAAACCGCTTATCCTGGCAACGGGAGGGGTATCGCAGGTTACCATTATTGGTGGCGATTATAAGCAGTACCAGGTGGTGGCAAACCCCACACGCATGCTTCATTTGGGCGTTAGTATGCATGAGCTGGCCAATGCATGCCGGTTTATAAGCATGAATTCCAATGGGGTTAATATAAGAGAGTATGGCAACGAGTATGTAGTCCGAGGAATAGCGCGTACTTCCGATATTGAGCAGCTTGGCCAAACGCTTGTTGCTACTCGAAATAGATTACCAGTAAAACTTAGCGATGTGGCCGAAATCCGCATTGGTGCTGCACCCAAGATGGGATACGCATCGAGTAATGCCATCCCGGCAGTAATACTGTCAGTTTCCAAGCAGCCCAACATCAACACCATAGAGGTAACCCAAAAGATTGAGGAGAACCTTGAAAACCTTAAAAAGTCGTTACCACCAGATGTTAAGCTTAATACTAAGATATTCCGTCAGGCCGATTTCATTGAACGCTCAGTAGGTAACGTTCAGCAGGCGTTAATTGAGGGTGCAATATTTGTAACCATTATCCTGCTGCTTTTCCTAGGAAGTTTTCGGACAACTATTATATCGCTGCTTGCTATACCCATATCGCTACTTGCCACTTTTGTGGTGATGAAATTGCTCGGTATCAACATAAACACAATGAGCCTTGGTGGAATGGCTATTGCCATTGGTTCGCTAGTTGACGATGCCATAATTGATGTTGAAAATGTTTACAAGCGATTGAGGCAAAATAGGGAGAAACCTGAACACGAAAGGCAATCGAGCTTTACTGTGGTTTTTGAGGCTTCGCGTGAGATAAGGGCTTCAATCCTGAATGCAACTCTGATAATAATTGTAGCCTTTGTTCCCTTGTTTTTCTTGAGCGGCATGGAGGGGCGAATGCTAAAACCGCTTGGTATTTCATTCATTGTATCGCTCTTTATGTCGTTGCTTGTTGCTATGACTCTAACCCCTGTGCTAGCGCGCATGTTGCTATCGGACGAAAACTACCTCAAGCGAAACGAGAATGAGAAGTGGTTGGCTGCAAAGCTCAGGAAAGGGTATGAAAAGTCGTTGCAATGGGTTCTTAGTAAGAAAAGTTTAGTGTTAGGTAGCACCCTGTTGCTGCTTGTTTTGTCGCTTACACTCTTATTTGGTATGGGGCGTAGCTTCCTACCGGAATTCAATGAGGGCTCGCTTACGCTATCGGTGGTAACACCACCGGGCACCTCGCTCGATGAAACCAATAGGGTTGGAAACTACATTGAAAAAACACTTTTGGCAATACCTGAGGTAACGTCAACAGCCCGCCGAACAGGTAGGGGTGAACTCGATGAGCACTCTCAGGCTACCAACAGTTCCGAGATTGATGTTAACTACCAGCTAAAAGAACGAAGCAACGATGAGTTTCTAGCCGATGTTCGAGCATCGCTTGCCCGTATTCCGGGCATTGCGGCTACAGTTGGTCAGCCCTTGGGTCACCGCATCGACCATATGTTAACCGGAACGCGGGCAAGCATTGCCATTAAGTTATTTGGCGACGACCTGACTAAACTTTACTCCCTGGCTAACCAAATAAAAACTGAAATTGCAGGAATTAATGGTTTGGTTGATGTAAACGTTGAGCAGCAGGTTGAGGTGCCTCAATTACAGATTAGGGCCAACCGTGCACTTTTAGCAGAATACGGCATTAGTCTCGAGGAGTTCAATGAGTTTATTGATATTGTTCTTGGAGGCGAAAAACTAGCCGATATCTACGAGGGGCAGCAACGTTTCGACTTGGTGGTTAAGCTGGACTCAACCTACACATCTACCATTGAGGGGATTAAATCGATACTTATTGACTCGCCCACGCATGGTAAAGTTCCACTTTACCAGGTTGCCGATGTGATTTCAACTGCCGGCCCGAATACGATTAGTCGTGAAAATGTTCAACGTAAGCTGGTTATTTCGGCAAATGTAGCAGGGCGCGACCTGCGTGGTGTTGTTAACGATATTCAAAGCAGGGTTGATGAGAGCATTGTTTTCCCTGAGGGCTATAGGATAGAGTATGGCGGACAGTTCGAGAGCGAGGCCCGTGCATCGCGGACCCTCCTAATAGCTTCACTCATTTCAATTCTGATTATTTTTATGCTCCTTTTTGTGGAATTTCGTAACTTCAGCTTGGCTGGAATAATATTATTGAACCTTCCCTTAGCGCTTATTGGTGGTGTTTTTGCCATATGGCTTACTTCGGGAGTTATTAGTATTCCGGCAATAATCGGGTTTATTTCGCTTTTTGGTATTGCTACACGCAATGGAATACTGTTAATATCTAGCTACATTCGTTTTAGAGAAATGGGATTAAATGTTCAGGAGGTGATGGTCAAGGGTTCGTCGGACCGTTTAAACGCAATTCTTATGACTGCGCTTACCGCTGCCCTTGCTTTGATTCCGCTTGCCTTTAAGGGACACCTTTCCGGTAACGAGATTCAAAGTCCAATGGCTATGGTTATTCTGGGTGGACTTTTAACATCGACATTTCTGAACATATACATTATACCAATTGTTTACACCATGTTTTATAAAAACGAAACTGTAAGTGATTATGATAACCAGGAGTAAAATTACCTTAGTTTTCGTTGCGCTTGCTTTTGCTGGCTCTGCAAATGCCCAAATGGCATTTGATAGGGTTTTGCAGCAGGTTGATTCTAACAACCTAATGCTAAAAGCGCAAAGACAAAAGCTTGAAGCCGAAAGAATTGCTACCCGTATAGGGTTATCGCCCAGCAACCCCCAAGTCGAGGTTATCTACCAGTGGGGTAGCCCTATCGATATCGGTAATAAAACAACATTTAGCATTACTCAGCAGTTCGATTTTCCAACCGCATATGTTTATAGGGCTAAATTAGCCAAAGGCATGGCAAATGCTTTGGAGAACGAGTATAGGTCTATGCGTACTGAGGTACTTCAAATGGCTGGGTTGCTTTATGCCGACTTGGTTTACCACAACGCTCTTTTAGTTGAGCTAAATAGGCAGCTGAAAAATGCCTTGGTTATTGCCAAATCGCTTAAGCAAAAGTTTGAGGCTGGTGAAATTGGAGTAATTCCATACACCCAGGCAGAGCTTGTGTACCATGAGTTAAACTCAAGAATCACTCAAGTAAAATTAGAGCAGAAAAGCCTAGCTCATGAGCTTAGTGCTTTGAATGGCTCGGTTGCTTTAGCTGTTGCCGATTCTGTAATGCTTGTTCCTGAATTGCCCGATAGCTTTGAATCGTGGCTCGAACTTGCTGAATCGCAAAACCCTGAGCTGGCCTACCTGAAAAACGAAACCGAAAATAGTCGTTTAAAACTTAAACTTTCCAAGGCTGAGGTATTGCCTACTTTTAACGCCGGTTATGCCAGCGAAAAGGTTGGAGGTGAACGCTTTCAGGGTATTGTTGCGGGTATTTCCATTCCATTATGGGAAAAATCAAATACCGTGAGGTACGCAAGGGCTAATGAGAGGTATATGCAATTGCTTACTGACGATTACCAATTCTCCTTTAGGCAAAACTCACAACGACTTTTCAGTAAGGTTAAAACGTTACAAGAACTTGCAACCCAACTGAACCAAAATATTAGTAATCTGGATATTGCAGGAAAGTTATACCTAGCCCTTGAAAAGGGTGAAATATCAATAGTTGATTACTACTCTGAGCTAAACAGTTACAACAGTATAAAGGAACGATTGCTTGAAGTACAGCATGAGTGCCTAAAAGCATATATTGAGCTGAATAGGTTTGCTTATTGATTTTTGCTTTTGCAAGGAATATTTTTTAAAGTATTAAAAAGCGCGCATTCTCTGATGCGCGTTTTTTTTAACCAAAGGATGATGTATATAAGTAGATTATTACCGATTAGCTTCTCAAATCTACACAGAACACCTTTAATGCAACGGCTAGTAGGCCTACATTTTGTTGGTAAATATTGATGGTATAATCAAATCTTATCTTGTAACATTTTCTCAAATCTTGCTCATTAAAAAATTAATATAAATCATCCCGATTGGTCTTCGCTCTACGGATGTATCTTTGTTAAACGAACTCAAAAATGGAATTGGAATGAAAGCGATACAATTGTTTGTCCTTGCCGCGTTTTCCCTTGTTGCATTTGCTTCTTGCCAAAAAGGAGGAACAACTAGGATTGATAGTAATGCAGGCATTTCATTTGCCGGAAAGTCCTATGAGGTTTTCACAACAGCAAACGATTCAGTTACTCGACTAGCGCTAACTTCAAAAGGTGAATTCAATTTGGCTCGTCAACCATTTGAGAACGAAGTGGCTGTTTTTGTAAACCCAAGTAAACAGTTTCAGGAGATAATTGGTATAGGTGGAGCCATTACCGATGCTGCTGCCGAAACGTTTGCCCGTTTAACACCTGAGAATCAGAAAAAGTTACTCGATGCTTACTTTCACCCGGTAAAGGGGATAGGGTATTCATTTATCCGCACCAGTATTCATAGCTGCGATTTCAGCAGCGGCAGCTACACTTACATTGCCGATGGCGATAGTGCACTGGCTACTTTTAGCATAGCACACGACATGCAGTACCGGTTGCCGCTCATAAAAAAGGCGATGGAAGTATCGGGTAGCGCCACAAAACTGCTTGCAAGTCCGTGGAGCCCGCCAGCATTTATGAAGGACAATAATAACATGCTTTATGGCGGGAAGCTTTTGCAACGTTACTACCAGTCGTGGGCTAATTACTTTGTTCGGTTCATTCAGGAATACGAGAAAGCTGGAATCCCAGTGTGGGGTGTTACTGTTCAGAATGAGCCTATGGCTCGTCAAACATGGGAGTCATGCATATATACTGCCGAGGAGGAGCGCGATTTCTTGAAGTACTACCTTGGCCCCACCTTTTGGAGGAATGGGCTTAAGGATAAAAAGATAATTGTTTGGGACCACAACCGCGATTTAATGCCTTACCGTGCCGATGTTATATTTTCTGATCCTGAAGCATCAAAATACGCTTGGGGTATTGGCTACCACTGGTACGAGGATTGGTGGGGCGGTAAAAAGATGTACGATAATGTTAGGAATGTTCATGAAAGCTATCCCGATAAACATATCATTTTCACTGAGGGAACGGTTGAACGTTTTGAACCAAACCACTACAATTACTGGCCAAATGCCGAAAAGTATGCTACATCAATGATTTACGATTTTAACAGTGGCACATCGGGATGGATTGATTGGAATATCCTGCTCGATGAGCAGGGTGGACCTAACCATGTAGGAAATTTTTGCTTTGCTCCCATGCATGGCGATACACGAACAGGTGAACTTATCATTACACCAGCATATTACTACATTGGCCATTTCTCCAAGTTTATCCGCCCTGGAGCGCGGCGAATAAGCACCTCTCCCTCGCGCAGCAACCTCTATTCAGCTTCGTTCAGCAATACCGATGGAAGCATAGTAACGGTTGTACTTAACATCACCGATTTACCCATAACCTACTTTTTGATTTGCAACAACGCTATGGCTCAAATCCAAATACCAGCCCATGCAATACAGAGTATAAGGTACTAAAGGCAAAAGGATTATAAGAATTCAGGAGCCAGATTTTTGAATTTGGAATCCAATTTAACCTTTAGGGGTTTGGTTCAATGCAACTGAAAAATTCTATCTTTGCTTATCCAAACCGTCAGCCATGAGCGAGTCGCTGCTCGATGCACTAATAAAGCTTTTTGCCATACTCGTAAACATTGAGAGTAAAGCCGATAGTGGCTTTGCCCTCGATGTATTGGAAGATTATCTGCATCACGACTTTAGCGATGAGCAGGCTAAGGTATTTATCGATAGGTTTACCAACTTTGGGGTTAGCTACCGAAAGGAGCTTGAGGATGTTAGCCTTGACCGCTACACTGAGTCGCCCATGGTTCATGCTATTATCGATTCTATCAACCACGAGTTTGAGCAGCATCAAAAGGTTTGGCTTGTTTTACAGTTGCTGGAATTCCTGGCCGATAGCAGGCTAACCACACCCGATAGGCTTGAGTTTGCCCGTAGGGTAGCCAACCAGTTCAATATTAGTGATTTTGAGTTTTCCAATGGCCGCGATTTTATTCTGAGTGAGTCACCTGGCCAAATACCATGGAACCAACAGGTTCTTCTTATAAGCCCAGAACGCGACAATCCAATTCCAGAGATTAAACACCTTGTTAACGAGCGACTTCAGGGACAGCTTTACGTACTTCGTATAGCAAGTACCAATACCCTGCTGGTAAAGTACTTTGGCGAGCTGGAGCTCTTCATGAACAGCCGAATGCTCAAACCGGGACGAACCTACCTTTTTGGCCCCGGTGCAGTGATTCGCGGGCCGCGTATGTCGCCGGTTTACTATAGCAAGGTTGTATCGGTTTTTATTCAAGCACCAGGCAAACCTTTTGTTTCCCTTGTTGCTAAGGATATTGAGTATAGGCACAAGGGAAGTAGAAATGGAGTTTACCCCTTTTCATTCTCAGCCTACTCCGGACAGCTGGTAGGAATTATGGGTGGAAGCGGCGTGGGTAAGTCAACCCTTATTAACCTGCTTAATGGTAATTTAAAGCCCGTTTCGGGGAGGGTTTACATCAATGGGTACGATGTTCATAACAGCAAAATCGAACTTGAAGGGGTAATAGGTTATGTTCCCCAGGACGATTTACTGGTTGAAGAGCTTACGGTTTTCCAAAATCTATACTACAATGCCCTTTTCTGTTTCAGCCATCTCAGTAAAAACGAAGTTGTAGAGCTGGTCGATAAAACCCTTGTGGATTTCGACTTGGTTGAGGCACGCGACCTAAAGGTTGGCAACCCGCTCAACAAGTACATAAGCGGAGGGCAGCGCAAGCGCCTTAACATAGCCATGGAGCTTATGCGTGAGCCATCGGTTCTGTTTGTCGATGAGCCAACCTCGGGGCTCTCCTCACTCGATGCCGAGCGTATTATGCTAATTTTACGAAAGCAAACATTTAAGGGGAAACTTGTAATTACCAATATCCATCAGCCCTCATCCGATGTCTTTAAGATATTCGATAAGATAATTGTGCTTGACCAGGGGGGGAGGCCAATATTCCAGGGTAATCCAATGGATGCCGTGGTTTATTTCAAGCGTATGGCCAATTTTCTTAAGCCCGAGGAGAGTGAGTGTATTACCTGTGGAAATGTTAATACCGACATTATTCTTAGGATTGTTGAAGCCCGGGTTGTTAACGAGTATGGCCGCTTAACCCGTAAACGAAAACGTTCAGCTAAGGAATGGTATGAGCTTTACCTACAAAATATCCAAAGTAAGATCATTGTTGCTGAACCAGCCTGCTCTTCGCCAATACCGCCCAATAACTTTAAAATCCCATCGAAACTACAGCAGATGTGGATTTACTTCAGGAGAAATTTACGGAGCAAGCTTGCTAACACCCAGTTCATGAACATTAGCATTCTGGCTTCGCCAGTATTAGCGGTTGTTATCAGTTTCTTCTCTAAGTATATTCATGGAACCCTTACTAACCCAAATGCTTACATTTTTAGCGAAAACGATAATATTCCTGCGTTCATTTTCATGAGCGTGGTGGCCATGATTTTTTTAGGTCTGACTATAAGTGCTGAGGAGATAATTAACGACCGAAAAGTTCTTTTCCGTGAAAAGTTTCTTAACCTCAGCTATTTCAGCTATATCAATTCAAAACTTGTAGTACTATCATTTTTTTCAGCATTTCAATCGCTACTATTTGTTCTAATATCAACCTATGTGCTTGAGATTCAAGGAATGTTCTGGTACTACTGGGCCATTCTGTTCTCCACATCCTTTTGTGCAAGCATGATAGGGCTTAACCTTTCAGCCGCATTAAACTCGGTTGTGGCAATTTACGTAATGATTCCCTTAATCATTGTTCCGCAGCTGATGTTCAGCGGTGTGGTAATCAGCTATAACAAGTTACACAAGAGCCTTACCCATTCGGAGTATGTTCCAATTATTGGAGATTTAACGCTAAGCCGTTGGCCCTACGAGGCTCTATGTGTACAGCAGTTTAGTAGTAATGAGTATAATAAGCATTTCTTTTTTATTAATAAGGATATCAGCAATAACAACTATAATGCCACATTGCTGATTCCTAAGTTAGTGTTACTGCTGCAAGAAGCGCAAACCGATTTGGCTGTTGGCAAGCAAACACCACGAACTAGGCAGAGGTTAAGAATTGTGCAGAATGAGATCGAAAGGTTAAAGCAGAACTTCCCGATTATTAATTTTACGTACCCTGACACAGGACTCCTGGGCTTTAGTAGAGTTACGCCTAGCTATATCGACATAACACTTGCTAAGCTCGATACCCTAAAATCTCACTTTAACTCAAAGTATAGAGCTGGAGTTGAACGGCGCGATGCTGTGGTAAAATCGCTTGAAAAGGAATTGGTTGGTAAAACTACACTTTTTGAGCTAAGCCGCATGCATCACAATAATGCCCTGGAGGCATTGGTAACTAATAGAAATGATTTTACCAAGATTGTTGAAGTAGATAACAAGCTTGTTCGCCGCTACGAACCTGTGTATGCCTACCCAACAGCCCGTAATGGAAGAGCTCATTTTTATTCCTACTATAAAATTCTGGGCACATTGTATATTCCTACATTTTGGTTTAACCTTGTGGTTATCTGGTTTATGTCGGTATTATTCTATTTAACTCTACTTAGCGATATGTTCCGTGTGGTTAACCGTTTTGTTGAGCGTTTCCGCTTCCGTAAGCTTACCGCCCGAATATCCAGGTATTTGCCAACCTAATATGTAATGAAAAGGTTAAAAGGAGCAATCCAGGTTCATAAACTTTGAATCCTGCTTTGCGGGACAGGCTCTTAAACCTACCCTTATATCCTTTTCATGGTTTTTCCAAAAAATCCTTATCCTTCATCACATACGATGCCCTTATTATAGCGTATGCCGTAAAATAGCCCAGCGCCCCATTATTTACATTGGTTCGGGGATTAGCAGGTGGTGGACTAAACAGGGGAAACTGTGGGCGTGATGCTGTTAGTGCTTCGTTAAGGTATTGATAGTAATCCTTTGTTATTGCGCATAGTTCCAGGGTTACTTTGCTTCCAACCTTAAGAGTGTCTTTCTCTGGAATAAAGTAAAAGGCAGCGCCCTCTGTGATGTTGCCATTAAAAAATTTATCATCAATTAAAACCAGATTATTAAGGCTATCGCTGTAAAGAATATCATTTATTCGAACCCGGAACATATAGTAGTTTCGCATGCTTTGTGGCTCTTTAGCAAATCCATTTACCACCCAGCCATCCCAATTCTTATTGTAGCTTACATTTATTGAATCCAGATAGTTAGTTTGATAGCCCTCAAGTAGTGTTGGCATTTGTGCTTGGGCTCGAAATGAAGATACACCGCCAATATTTACATTTTCAATATAAAGAGAATAAGTTGTTGCCGATTTCCCGAAAACGTTTGGTGCAGTGTAGTAGTATCCCGGGTTATTGGTATCCTCCGTTAAGTCTATCCTTGTGCTGCCTTCCATTATGTAAACCGTGGCATTAGAAACGGGTGGGGGAGGAGTAGGACTATAGTATGGCACCGATTGAATCAACCTAACACAGTGGCTCATGGTATCGGTGGTAATGCTTCCGTTAACAATCAGTTTACTGTCCGAAGTATCTAATTCGATATCAATTCGCTCAGTACAAGATACTGCAGCTATGCATACTGTTCCGATTATAGTGAATAACCTCTTCATGGCTAGAATTTGAAATTATAGGTTACCGATGGAATTATAGGGAATAGGTAGGTTTTTTCGGCATAGGTTATGTTAGGGTTCTTGTCGTCCTGAACAAAGTTTATGGTCCATGCATTATGCCTGTTGTATAGGTTGTAAATAGATATATTCCATTCACTTTTCCATCTGCGGCTTAGGCTCTTCTTGGTTTTTATGTTTACGGCCAAATCGAGCCTGTGGTAATCGGGATAACGCTTTGCATTCCTATCGGAATATATTGGTATGGTGATGTTGTCAATTTCGTATCGTCCGGTTGGCTGGGTGTAAGTTTGACCTGTGGAGTAAATCCAATTAGCCGAAAGTGTAATTTGCTTGTTAATACGGTAGCTAAGCACAAGGGTGGCACTATGGGGTTTATCGTATGTTGCACTGTAAACCTTTCCCATGTTTACTCCCTCTGTTTTACGCAGGGTTCTACCGTAAGTATAGCTTACCCATCCTTCCCAATTTCCTATGTCGATGCGGGTAAATAGTTCTAAACCGTAAGAGTATGCTTTTCCTTGCCTGATATCGGCCTCAAGTTCATCGTTGAGAAGGATATCGGCAAAATCTTTAAAATCTACAAAGTTTTTCACGTTTTTGTAGTAAACCTCCGCTGAAGTTTCAACTTGGTTGTTCAAAAAGTTCCTGAAATAGCCCAGTGCCCACTGGTCGGCCTGCTGGGGTTTAATGTTTGGTGAAGCCGGAAACCAAACATCGAGCGGATTACCACCTTGCGAGTTCGATGCCAGCTGAACATACTGGGTGGTGTGGGAGTAACTGGCTTTTATGGAACTACTATCGCTTAAGCGGTAAACTATTCCCAGTCGGGGCTCAGGGCTTATGTAGGTATTGTATATTTCACCTTTAGGGTGATATATTCTATCGGTAACTCTGTAATCGGGCGAAATAACCAGGCTTTCACCTTTCCCAATATTCTGGAAAGCCGAGACTCTTAATCCAGCTTTAAAGGAAATCCGACCGAAATCGAACTCGTTCGATAAGTATATACCGTGTTCAAGGGTATGCTGTTTGGGTATTTCCCACCGCTGAATAAACGATTGAGGGTTAGTTCCCTTTATTAAACCTGGCATAAATGTTAGGTATGCGCTCGATAAACCAAATTTAAGTTGATACTTTGGACCAATGGCATAGTTAAAATCAAGTTTTAGGCTAACCACCTCCATATTCGATTCCCACCTAATGGCGTTAGCATCGTTGGTATTCGATTCCAAGAAGTAATTGTAATTACTTGTGTTGAGGGTGGTATTCATGAAAAGGTTATGCTTAAAGATATGATTCCACCTTGCCGAGAAGGTTTGGTTGCCAAATCCAAAACCGTTAATATCGCGTCCAAACATGTCGCGCCCAAAGTATCCCGAAATAAAGACACGGTTGTTGGGGTTTACGGTCACATTAAGTTTAGCATTTAAATCGTAAAAGTAAAGGGTACTTTTTTTAAGTTCTTCGTTATCGAAGAGCGGGAAGAAGACATCCACATAGGTTCTACGACCCGATACCATGAATGAGCTTTTATCTTTGACTATTGGGCCTTCAGCTGTGAGCCGGCTCGATATGCTGCCTATTCCCCCAGTAATATTGAAATCCTTACTGTTCCCCTCTTTCATTTTAATGTCAAGCACCGACGATAATCTTCCCCCAAACGATGCGGGCATGTCCCCTTTATACAGTTTGATATCCTTTATGGCATCGTTATTGAAAACGGAAAAAAATCCCATAAGGTGCGAAGCATTGTAAACGGTTGCCTCATCGAGTATTATTAGGTTCTGATCTGAGGCCCCGCCCCGGACGCTAAAGCCCGATCCCCCTTCGGCAGTGCTTTGAACCCCTGGTAATAACTGAATAGCTTTAATTACATCAACCTCGCCCATTAGGGCAGGTATTTGCTTTACACTTTTCATGTCAAGCTTTACAAGGCTCATTTCGGCCCGCTGAACATTGCTATTCCCTTTCTCCCGGCTAACAATCACCTCCTGAATTTCCTGTGAGTTGGGAGATAGTTCAATGTCAACCCTAACGTCTTTATTAACCTGCAATGTCTTTTCTTGGGTTGTATAACCCAGATATCCAAATGAGATTGTATGCTCACCTTTTGGAAGTGAAATTGTAAAAAAACCGTAGCTGTTTGTTGCGGTACCTATGTTGATTCCCTTTACTATTGCGCTTGCTCCAATAAGAACCTCGCCTGTTTGGGAATCCTTGATGTAACCGCTTACATTATACCTCGCCTGTCCCTTTATACCTTGTAAGCAAAGGAATGCAAGAAACAGCACACTAATAATCTTTTTGATCATAGAACAAAAAAAGCTAGGTTTGGCATCTAGCTTTAACAAATTATATGCCATACTAGTTCGATTTTGTAAGCACCCAATTCTCCAAATCCTCGGTTGGGTTAATACCCATTCTAAGCACGGGTGTTTGTTCCTTGCTGTTCAAGAGAACGGACTGGAGGGGAATTATTTCATCGAGGTAGGTGCTAAGCTCCTTAAAGGTAATGTTACCCTTAGTCTCTTTTAGCTTTTTGAGCAGATAATAAGTAAAGAACCCATGGTGCTTATCCTTGAATGGCAAAGCGCTTTGTTCGCCCGATACGGCCGATAGTGTAGCAATATTCCCCTGAAGCAGGCTCTCGGTGGGGCGAACTTTAACCCCGCGGGCTGCAACTAACTCCTTATTGCGGGCTCCGCCAGAGAAGCATGCATCCAGAAATACGATCACCCTTTTTGTGGGGTATTCTGTTAGCTTGGCATATAAGTCAGCTAGTTTAATTCCATCACGTGCATTTTGCCCGCTGATATCTACCGGAATGAGATATGGCTCGCGGGTTACCTCATCGGGCAGGCCATGCCCTGCATAGTACACAAATACCTCGGCTTTCCCTTTTGCGTTCTTAATAATAAGGTTTGTTTTAGCTATGGCTTGGTTCATTTGGCCTGCGGTAGCATCGAGCAAAAAGATGATGTTGCTTTCAGGAATACCTAAAACTTTAGTAGCATACTCCTTAAACGCGCTAGCATCGTTGCGGGCAAAATCAACATTTACTTCCCTATTAAGATCTACCTGTTTGCTACTGTAGTCCTCGTTACCAATAATCAGCGCAAAGCGCAAGGGGAATTCCAGGTTGTTGTTAGGAATATCAACATCAACATCCGATAGCTTCTCGAACATGTAGCCTTTGGCCTCGGGTGCAGTAACGTAAACCTGTTTAACCACTGTGTCGCGAATTACCACGTAACCGGCCGATTCCTTCTGTAAGGATGCAATAACATCGTTATCATAGTAGTATGCTCCGCCTGAAATGAAGTCGATACCAAAGGCTGGAATGGCTGCAACGTTAAGGAATAAGTTAAGCCAAATTTTACTGCTTACCTCGGCATTATCGGTATAGGTGTAAGGAACAAAACCATCCTTACGGAACTCATATATATACTGGTTTCGCCCATTTATAGTTCCTTTCTTTACCTTTCGGTTTACCCAAACATTGCAGGGTGTAGTTTTATTGGTGCTCTTGCCGTTTATATAAACTTCAGCACCAATCGGATTCGATGTTAAGCTAACCTTTTGCTTTGTGGAGTTTAAGATGGTTGCACAGGCACCCATAGTTAGCATAGCCAGTGCAATAGCAAATTGCAGTAAGTTGCGTTTCATATGTTGGTTAGTTTGGTTTGGTAATAATGTTTACTACAAAAACTATGCTACTAGGAATCAATTTTTACCTTAAAAACTACTTTTTTAATAAATCCTTCGCCTATAAGGGGTGCGTGGCAATCGGAAGGGTAAAAAATAGCGAAATGGTTTGGTTTTAGAGTAACAAAAAATGTGGGTTGGTCAGAGTAAAAGGTTATGTCGTTATCGCTATTATAGGGTTCTTTAATGGTATTACAGGTTTGTCTGTCGCGCCATCCCATTGTCTCTTCCCCTTGGAGGCATATTTGAATATCGATGTACTTATCGTGCGATTCTAATGGGGCATCCCCCGCACTGCGTGCTTTATTAAACGAGGGTATGGCTATGAGGTTCTCCCCCTCGATGTAAATTCTTTCTCCCGGTTTGCTAAAATCCATTGTGATTAATGCCTGTTCAACCCGCCCAAAAAGGGGATGAAGTTTCAGGTAGGTTCCAAATTCCGATAAGGGTGCTACAATCATTACGCATATTTTTTGTAAAATTAGTTTATTCTGACAGTTTGACAATAGAGGGTAACAGTTTTTACTTGCTATCTTTGTTCAAAATTTACCTATGAAGCTAGTTGCCGATTGTCACATCCCCTATATTAAAGGTGTTTTTGAGCCTTTTTTCGATGTTGAGTATCTTCCAGGGCATCTAATAACCCGAGAGGTGGTAAAAGATGCAGATGTGCTAATTATTCGAACGCGGACTGCCTGTAACCAAAATTTACTGCACGGTTCAAGGGTTAAACTTATTGCTTCGGCAACAATTGGCTATGATCATATCGATGCTCAGTACTGTGAAGCAAACGGAATAAGGTGGGTAACCGCTCCCGGCTGCAATGCAGCCGCTGTCCAGCAGTGGGTTGGTGCAGCACTTGTGAAATGGATAAGCTCAAAAAATATTAATGCCAGTAACCTAACCATCGGAATTGTAGGTGTTGGGAACGTGGGCAGCAAGGTGGTTGCCCTTGGCAATGCCTTAGGCTTGAACGTGGTTTGCTGTGACCCACCAAGGGCAGAAAGGGAAAACATAACTTCCTTTGTTGATCTAAATGAATTACTGAAGTTGTCCGACATCATCACCTTTCACGTTCCCTTGACACGAGCAGGTAATTATCCAACATACCAAATGTTAAACAGTAAAAATTTGTTATTGTGCAAGCCAACAGCGTTTTTTATAAACTCATCGCGAGGTGGGGTAGTTGACGAGGTGGCATTACTTCATTACTTAGAGCAAAACTCCAATGCCGCTGTGGCTATAGATGTGTGGGAGAATGAACCTGATTTGAATTTGGAACTTGCTAAGCGATGCCTTGTAGCAACACCGCATATTGCCGGTTACTCGCTGGAAGGTAAGGTTATGGCAACTAAAATGGTAGTTGATGCTGTTAGCCATTACTTTAATCTTAACATAGCCCCTTGGTGGCCAAAGCCAAATCCTTTAATTGAAAAGCGAATAATAGGCTTAGCCGAAAATATTTTTGATGTAATAGGCAAAACCTATCGGATCGAAAAAGATGATATAAGGAGTATAACTAAAGATTTTGAGGAACACAGGAATACTTACAGTTACCGGCGCGATTTTACCGGTTTCAAACTATTGAAGGTTAAAGATGATGCCGAGAAGTTGGGTATGCTTGGGTTTGAATTAGCTAGCACATCATCCTAGTATGGAATAACCCAAAGAACCCGCTCCTCGTCAATGCATTGGTCAATGAGTCTCATGATGTGCCGGTTAACCTGAATGAGCCTTCTTATATATCCTTTCCAGTGCTTTTCGTATTCAGGATCTATTTGCTTTAAAACCTCCAGTAAATCCTTACCTAAAAAAACTTGGCTTAAGTATTGCTGAAACTGCGAAACATTCTTAATAAGAAGTAACTGTTCAAGGTTTACAAGAAGTTCATTACGAAGAGGAATGAAACGGCGGGCATTATACATGGCTGGCGAAATGTAATCGAACAAATGGTTGCTGCGTTCAAAGCACCCTGCAAAGATATTGAACACATTTGTTTGAAGGTAATACGACTCATCATCGCAACGAATATAGTTTTCAGCGTCACCTGTAATATTAAACTCCACGAAATCAATAATTTCGTCCTTTTTCAGCAGGCTGATACGCATTTTACTACTAGTGGGTAAGGGCATAAATCATATTTTTCATTCAAATATACTAACTTTATTCATTTACTCTTAAATTTTTTTTTTAACAATTGTTTATTCTGGTGTAAACATTCTATTTTAGCAGTATATTAAAAAATACATATAGGTGACTGGAACTGTAGTTAACGTATTAGCTGTATTGGCTGGTGGTTCAATAGGTTTGCTTATTGGATCCCGAATGCCCGAAAAGTACAGTAAAGTTTTTTTTCATGTGGTTGGGCTATTTACTTTGGTGCTGGGCTTATCAATGGCAATCAAAACGGATGAACCCTTACTGGTTGTATTCAGCTTAATCCTGGGTGTACTATCGGGGACATTACTTGATTTGCAAAACAGGCTCGATAACCTATCGAACAGGTTAAAAAATCGGTTTAAAATATCTGGGAATCGCTTTTCGGAAGGATTGGTAGTGGCCTTTCTTCTATACTGCATGGGTTCGTTAACTGTCCTTGGTGCCATTGAGGAGGGCATGGGTGGAACACCCAAACTTTTTTACCTCAAAAGCCTTATGGATGGCTTCTCGTCTATTGTTTTAGCATCAACGCTTGGTGTAGGGGTTCTATTTTCTGCCTTACCCTTACTGGTATATCAGGGTTCATTGACACTGATAGCCTCTTTTGCGGCTAGCAGCCTAAGTGGAAGCATAATAAATGAACTATCGGCTGTAGGTGGAATTCTTTTAGTGGCATTAGGGTTTAATATTTTAGAGATAAAACGTTTCGATGTAATCAATATGCTTCCCGCATTACTATTTATCGTTTTACTAATGCTACTTTTCAGCTAAATATGAACCAGAACTCACATATCGATAACCTCACTAATCTCTACATACAGGTTTATGGGCATTCCCCTGAGAGTGTTGTACTGATGCCCCGCTCCGGTTCAGCGCGCATTTACTATCGAATTATATCCAGTCAAAAGCCCTGCATTGGAACATTTAATGATGATGTGAGGGAAAACGAAACCTTTATGTATCTTTCAAATCATCTCACCAATAGCAATATTCCTGTTCCAAAGATTTTGGGTATTTCGGTGTGCAAGAAGTATTACCTGCAAACCGATTTAGGCTCTTTGTCGCTATACGATATCATTACCGATACAGGTTCCAATAGTATAGTGGTTGAGAGCCTCATTAGGCAGGCTGTATGTAACCTTGCCAAATTCAATGTCTTGGGCTATAATGGTATTGACCCCGCAAAGCTATATCCGGTTTCACATTTCGATACCAAGTCGGTGATGTGGGACATGTACTACTTTAAGTACTGTTTCCTAAAACCATCGGGTATTACATTCGATGAAGCAGAGCTTGAAAAGGTTTTCGATTACCTACAAGAGATTGTACTCAATGGCGATAATCAATTTTTACAATTCCGCGATTTTCAATCACGGAACATAATGATATCGGGTGAGGAACCATACTTTATTGATTTCCAAGGTGCCAGAATTGGCTCAGGCCTATACGATATAGCTTCTTTTCTTTACCAGGCTAAGGCAAATTTCAGCGATTCAAGCCGGCAACAATTTCTAATGCAATACATCGATGAGTTGTCAAAATATCGTTTGGTCAACAGGAGTGAAATGGTGGGGCAATTCCCTTATATGGCTATCTTTAGAGTTTTACAAACTCTCGGAGCTTATGGTTTTAGAGGTTTTTTTGAGGGCAAGATTCATTTTATTCAAAGCGTTCCTCTTGCGCTGCAGAACCTTGGCAATTTGCTTGATAAGGTTGATGATAACCGTTTACGGTATCTCAGTCATCTTAACACAGAACTATTAAATAGAAATGAAGGTGAGCAAAGTGACGATTTTGATGGGCTTACCGTTCAGGTTTACAGTTTTTCTATTAAGAGTGGCTATCCGCCATTAAATCCTGAGCATGGTGGAGGGTTTGTATTCGATTGCCGTTATTTGCCAAATCCTGGCCAACTCGATTTGTATAAGAATATGACAGGGCTCGATAAACCTGTTATAGACTATTTATCCCCTATGGAAGAGGTAAAGCTTTTTTGCGATAACACTTTTTACCTAGTAAAGTCGGCAATCGATAAGTATTTGTCTCGAAACTTTAAACATTTATCGGTTGGGTTTGGTTGTACTGGTGGCCAACATCGATCAGTATTTTGTGCCGAGCAACTTGCTAGGCAGCTAAACTGCGCTTATGGCGATACTGGTTTAAGAATTTTGGTTAAGCATATTGAAATTGAAAAACATTAGCATTATGCCCAAAAAGAAATGCGCAAAGGGTAAGGCAGGGGTTAAGGTTGAGGGTAAGGACTACACCTGCCTAAAGTGTGGCTCTAGTTCTAATAAAAAGGATAAACTTTGCAAACCTATTAAAAAGTAAGTTTATATGAGAGCAATGATTCTGGCTGCTGGTTTAGGCACCCGACTGTTACCCTTGACTGCCGATAAACCCAAAGCGCTTATTGAGGTTAACGGAAAAACCTTGCTTGAAATATGCATTAACAATTTAATTAGCTTTGGATTTACCCAAATAGTTGTTAATGTTCATCATCATGCCCAGCAGATTATCGATTTCTTGAAGAATAACAGTTTTAATGCTCAGATTGATATTTCCGACGAAACCGAAAGGTTACTCGATACCGGCGGAGCTCTTGTTCATGCCCGTAAATTTCTCGATCAGGGCGATCCTTTCTTGGTTCATAATGTCGATATAATCTCAAATATTGACTTACATAACTTATATCAGTATCATCTCAACTCAGGGGCTCTCGCCTCGCTTGCCGTTAGCAAAAGGGAGGCCTCACGTGTATTCCTTTTCGATGAACAAATGGCACTCTCTGGTTGGCGGAACATGGTAACCGGTAAGGTCATAATAACTAACCCATCAAAAGTACTTACTGCTTTTGCGTTTTCTGGTATACATGTTATTTCCCCAGAAATTTTTAAGCAATTACCCCCCAAGGGTGAATTTTCTATAGTTGATGCATACCTTAAAATATCAAAGGAATTTTTGATTCAAGGTGTCGATTTGTCGCATTCCGATGTAATTGATGTAGGAAAGCCTGATAGTTTGCAACTTGCATCCCAGTTTGTTGCTAAATAGATTTATGGACATTAAAAAAGTGATTTTGATTTTATATTGATTTTGTTTAAATTTTTCTGCTTGTCTAACAGTACATTGCTTATATTTTTTCTTTTTTTCAAAAAAAAAGTAGAAAATAGACTTGCGTAATTGAAACGCAGTTGTTACTTTTGCACCCGCTTTCGGACGGAGAGCGGCGCGCGGGGAAGAGGGGGCGAAAAAATTGATAAAAAATTTTGGGGATACCCCTTGCGCGGGAGAGAAAAAGTGCTTACCTTTGCAGCCCTGTTCGGAGGAGCGGGGTGTGTGAGAGGAGTGGAGATGATACGTGAGGCCGTACCCGGAGGGGTGCGGGTCGACATACGGAGGGAGTTCTTTGACGCGATGGTACCGATTTAGGAAAAGCAGCAGTAAAAGAAGAAGACAGTCAAGCCTGAGAGTGACGCCCCGCGCGGGGAGACGCGCGGACCGGGTGATCAGATAGTAATATAGGACAGCTTTCTGTACAGCGGAGAGTTTGATCCTGGCTCAGGATGAACGCTAGCGGCAGGCCTAACACATGCAAGTCGAGGGGCATCGCGGTGCAGCAATGCACTGGCGGCGA
>Ga0101944_10001475_pt1 | contig 48351 bp, 39 predicted proteins | sample DewCreD2012metaG_FD_75245 | JGI IMG/M metagenome (GOLD analysis project Ga0101944, IMG submission 75245) | Hot spring sediment bacterial and archeal communities from British Columbia, Canada, to study Microbial Dark Matter (Phase II) - Dewar... ... | reverse complement strand
AATCGGCAGTTGAATGCGGCTCTTTCGATCAAACCATGGACGAGATGGACGTTGTGGACCCAGTGGACTTCACCCGAAAGGGGATTGATTTTCTTGTCCATTTCGTCCACAAGGTCCACGACGTCCAGAGGATAGCACATAGAATCCGATCTTGACTGCCGAATCCCGGTTTACAAGACTTCCACGAGATTCGGACGCTTCTCTCTTTCGTCTTGCGGCTACCCGATGGCATTCAAGATGACCCCGGCAAGATTCACGATGTCCACATCGTCCATGACCGGGAACCACCGGATTCGGGACTCATGACGGAACCAGGAGATCTGTCGCTTGGCGTAATGCCGGGTGTTTCGTTTGATGATCGCGACGGCTTCTTCCAACGAGATATCGCCAAGGAGATGAGAAGCCAGTTCACGATAGCCGAGACAGCGCAGCCGTTCGATATGCGGATGATACCCGCGATCGAGCAACGCCCGGACTTCTTCGACAAATCCACCGGCGATCATGGCATCCACGCGGGCGTCTATGCGGGCGTACAACGCATCGCGCGGAAGGTCCGGCGCCACCCAGACGGCATCGATCGGTTCTCGATGCTCACGGTGTTCACGATGTAATTCAGACAGGGAGCGCCCCGATACCTCAAAGACTTCGAGCGCGCGCACGATTCGCCGGAGATCGTTCGCGCCGATGATGGCAGCGTACCCGGCATCCACAGACTGCAATCGTTCATACAGCGCCGCCACGCCGTGTGTCCGCGCTTCGGCATGCAGACGCGAACGGATGGATTCATTCTTGGGGGGGCCATCAAAGAGGCCGTCACACAGCGCCCGCAGATAGAGTCCCGATCCCCCGACGACCACCGCCGGCAGGCCGCGGTCGTTGAGGCTACGCACCACATCCCGCGCAAGAATCTCGAACGCTCCCGCGGAAAAATCCTCCGACGGATCCAGAAAACCGACGAAATGGTGGCGTACCCGCGCCTGTTCCTCCGCCGTAGGCGCCGCCGTGCCAATGGCCATGCCACGGTAGAATTGCATCGAGTCGGCGCTGATGATTTCGGAACCGAGGCATTGCGCCAGTTCAATAGCCAGCGCCGTCTTCCCGGAAGCCGTTGGCCCCGCTATGACGATGGCCTGTAAAGAAGAACGGAGCGCGGTTTGGACAGGAATGGAAGGAGTGGACGAAGTGGACAGACAACCGGGTTCATCGTTCATTCTTCAACCAGTTCCTCACGGCCGCCGCCGGAAACTTTTTTCCATTTGGATCTGGGTCAATTCCGTGATAATGGGGCGTCCGTGGGGACAGGTATAGGGCGGGCGCAGACGGCGGAAACCTTCGAGCAAGCCCCGTCGTTCTTCGGGCGTAAGACGGTCCCCGGCCTTCACGGAACCGCGGCAGGCTTCAACGGCGAGACGAAGCAGATCCGGAACAAGTGTATCCTTGTCAAACAAGTCGCCCTGCGAAAGTTCGTCGAGCACGCGATAGATGATATCCGGCACCCGGGATTCGTCGTACAGCGTACAGACCGCCGTCACCTGGAACGTGTTGCCGCCGAAGGGTTCGAGTTCAATGCCGAGTTTTGCGAACAGGGCCGTGTTCGATTCAAGCAGTTTTACGTGCGACGGCGGGACATCCACCAGCAGCGGGACCGCCAGTTGTTGCGAAGCGTATTCGTGATCTTCGAGATCCGCGCAAAGCATGTCGTAGGTCAGCCGCTCATGAAGGGCATGCTGGTCAATAATCAGGAGACGATCCTCGGCAGGCACAATGAGATAGGTGTCGAAAATCTGCAAGGGCGCCTCGGCAAGCATACCGATAGGCTCGTAGAATGCCTCCGGCGACATGTCTTCGGTTTCCGCGTCGCCATAGATCCCGGCCAGTTGCGGCTGCACCGGACGCGCCGGCGGCGTTGTTGACGGCGCCGCGGGAACAATGTCCGAACCGGCGTTCCTTCCGGCCGGGGGTACGGCGCCGCCGGTAATAAGCGGTTCGGTTATTTCCAAGGCGGAAGACGGTGTTTCCCTTTTCCCCGCGGGCGCTCCGGATCCAGGAACAGTCGGAATGCCGCCCTCATCGCTGCGTATCCATTCGCCGGTATCCAAGGAAGGCCGGCGCGTCTCGCGAGGAGCCTCAACCGATTCGAGCCGGTGACGCACGATATCACGTATGGCATCGCGCACCACGCGTTCGTCACGGAACCGTACCTCACGTTTCGTCGGGTGGATATTGACGTCCACGAATCGCGGGTGTGTTTCGAGCAGGATGATGGCGACGGGATGCCGGCCGACCGTCAACAGACCCCGGTATCCCTCTTCAAGGCCGTATTGGAGCGACCGGTTGGCCACGGGCCGCCGGTTGATGAAAAAGAACTGGTGCGACCGCTGGGATCGTGAAAGGGCCGGCGAACCGATCAGTCCGTGGAAGCGGAACCCCGCCTGTTCACCTTCGAGATCGAGCATATCCTTGGCAAAACCAAGGCCCCAGATCAGCGCCGCACGCTCGCGCAGGGTGGCTCTTTCGGGAATGTCGAGCAAAGGTTTGTCGTTGTGAAAAAATTGGAAGCCCACGCCAATCTGCGCCAGCGCGTGACGTTGAACGCAGTCTATACAGTGGCTCAGTTCGGTTGTAATGCCCTTCAGAAATTTCGCCCGAACCGGCGTATTGAAATACAACCGCCCTACCATCACGCGGGTACCCACAGGCGCCGCCACATGGGACACATCGCGCAGGACGCCGCCGTCCATCCGGATACGCGTGGCCGATTCATCCCGGGCCCGCCGCGTGGTCAGTTCAAAATGCGACACCGCCGCGATGCTTGCCAAGGCTTCTCCGCGAAACCCCAGCGTCTTGATCGCGTCAAGATCCTCGGCCTTCCGAATCTTGCTCGTCGCGTGCCGTTCGATGGCCAGCAACGCGTCCTGTTCCGACATGCCGTGGCCGTTATCCACGATCTCGATAGCACGCCGCCCCGCCGCGACAAGCCGCACCGAAATGCGCGTCGCATGCGCGTCCAGCGCATTTTCAACCAGTTCCTTGACCACTGACGCCGGGCGCTCGACAACTTCGCCCGCCGCAATTTTATTGGCCAATTCTTCCGGCAGCAGCCGCACCGGCGGTATGGATACTTCGGTACTCATGCCGTTTTCCGATCCCTCATGATCAGATTGTAGACCAATGCCGCGGACGCGGGCAAACCCTGCGGCTGGGCCAAAGCGTTCTACGACATTCACCGTGGACAAGACGGCCACCACGCCAGCGCCTTGCACAAAACCGCCAACAAATGCCCCAAAATCATCTACCGTATGATCGAAACCAGCCAGCCCTATGGCGGCCAACCAGGCGTCGAAAACCTACGAGGAGACGGCGAATCCCCCTCTCAGATTCGCAGAAGGGCCTGTGGAAAACGACACCAGAACATCATCCTGGATTCGGCAGTCAAGATCGGATTCTACGTGCTATCCTCTGGATGTCGTGGACCTTGTGGACGAAATGGACAAGAAAATCAATCCCCTTGCGGGTGAAGTCCACTGGGTCCACAATGTCCATCTCGTCCATGGTTTGGTCGAAAGAGCCGCGTTCAACTGCCGATTTTAGGATCATATCTCGAACATCGCAACAAAAGTCACGCCCTTCCGGGGCTTACGATGATTGTGCCATGTCTGTGTCCCAAGGCATTGCCTTAGGCTTTCAGGTTTACGGCCCTTCAGGCCAAAATGCACAATACAGGTTTATACAGGGGCAGCCTTCGTTTATCCCCTCGATTACGGCTCCATGCCGCGATTCCACGCGGCGTGCGCGGTTTCGACGAATGTCCGGATGTTCGCTTCGGGCGTATCGCGCGGAATCATTTCGCCGGAATTGAGGACGTGTCCGCCGTGGCGGCTGACGCGATTGATGATGCGTTCGACGGCGCGGCGGACATCGTCGGGCGTGCCGCGTTCCAGAATGGCCAGCGGATCGATATTGCCGGAAAGACATACGCGGTCCTTGACGATGTCTCGGGCGGTTTCGATGTCAATACCGGGGCCAACGCTGAGCATCGAAAATTCCGCATCGGCCTGAAGATCCACCATGGCGGGGTGCTCTTCGCTGGCGTGATAAATGACCAGTCCACCGGCCTCGCGATAACCGCATGAAACGCGGCGGGCCGGTTCCATCGCGAATGCGCGGTAGGTATCGGGTCCAATCAGATGGCCGCTCGCATTGCAGTCGCCGAACCAGATGGCGTCCGCGCCCGCATGCAATTGATCCAATCCGAAACGGAGTTGGTAATCTTCGAAAAACGCGATGGCTTCGCGCATGAATCCGGGATTTTCATAGACCATGGACAGGCATTCCGTCATCCCGAAGGCCAGGGTGGCGGAACTGAAGGGCGCAGCGGTGCGGCCCGTTACGCAAACGCTGTCGCCGAAATGGGCTTTGACAAGATGAAGGGCTTCGAGCAGGACTTCCATTCGTCCCTCGACATGATAACCGCGTTCGAGCAACGCATCGAGTGAAGCCGGCGTGGGTGAAAGATAGCCGCAGGTGGCGGGTAGGATATCGCCTTCTCCGCGCACTTTGACGCCGAGCGGTTCGAATTCGATACAGTCGTCCACTTGCAGCCATGCCCAGTCGTAATCGAATCGCTCAATGGCTTCAATCTGGACACGCGCCATTTCCGTCGCATCGCGGCAATAGCGGTCGTATCGGCTGCCGCATAGGCGGACGTCGAATTCTTCGCTGCACAGGAACACGGGCAGGCGGGCGGGAATCCCCAGCGTAACGGCACACCGCAAATCGTCCAAAACCCCGGCGTACGCCATAGGCTTGTTTTCATCCCCTTGGCCCGCGCAGAAATAAGAGGCTAGGCTTTTTTTTCGCGCTTGAAGACTTCGTCAATCAGGCCGTACTGCTTTGCCTCCTCGGCATCCATAAAGAAATCGCGGTCGCTGTCGCGTCGGATGACCTCGATAGGCTGTCCGGTATGCTTGACCAGAATCTCGTCCATGATTTGGCCGATTCGGATAATCTCGCGCGCCTGGATGTCAATGTCGGCGGCCTGGCCCTGGACGCCGGCGGTAAGTTGGTGCAGCAGAAAACGGCTGTACGGCAATGCAAACCGTTTGCCCGGTTCTCCGGCCGCCATCAGCACCGCCGCCATGCTCGCCGCCTGTCCGATGCAGATCGTGCAGACCGCCGGCTTGATGTATTGCATCGTGTCGTAAATCGCCAGTCCGGCCGTCACGCTGCCGCCCGGACTGTTAATATAGAGATTGATGTCCTTGTCGGGGTCCTCGGCTTCTAGAAACATCATCTGGCCGATGACGAAATTGGCCGCCTCGTCGGTAATCGGAAAACCGAGGAAAATGATCCGGTCGGCCAGGAGGCGCGAGTAGATATCGTACAGGCGTTCACCGCGCGCGGTTTGTTCGTAAATCGTAATGTTGCGGATATCGAGTCCGCCCGTCATATCCATGCGTCCCGGAAACGGCATGGCGGCCACCTATTCCCCGGCGCTTTCGTCAGCCGCACGATCGTCGGCCTTGTCGAATTCTTCCTGGGTCACTTCCTTGTCCGTAATGGCCGCGTGCTGCATGATGGCGGCGATCACCTTGTTGTGCAGAATGCGGCGCTCATAGGTGTTGCGATGCTGTTCCTCGCCCAGGTATTTCGCCACGGCTTCCATGCTCACACCCGACCGCTTCGACAAGTTTTCGGCCTCGGCCATAAAATCTTCGTCGGTGACTTCGATGCCTTCCGCCTCCGCGATTTCGTTCAGGACCGTCCAACTCTTGATGGCGTTCAACGCTTCTTCGCGCGCCTGGGTGCGCAATTCCTCGTCCCGCTCTTCGATTTTGGCCGCCGGCACATGCCGCGTGCGCAGATTGTTCACGCTGTCTTCGTAAAATTGCAGTGACATCTGTTCAATGAGCGATTTCGGGAGTTCAAACTTGCTTGCGTCAATAATGGCTTTGATAACGCGGCTTTCAGCGATTTCATTGCTCTCGGCCATCATGCGTTCCCGCAATTGATTCGCCAGCCGTTCTCGCAACACCGCCACATTCTCAAAACCGGCCTGTTTCGCGAAATCGTCGTTCAATTCGGGCATTTGCCGCCGCTTCAATTCGTTTAGGGTAATCTCGAACTGGGCCGTGCGTCCACGTAAATGTTCGGCGGGATAACTGTCCGGAAACGTCACGCGGCACGTCCGCGTATCGCCGCTTTTCGCGCCAAGCAGCACCTCTTCAAACTCCGGAAAGAAACGCTTCGACCCCAGAATATACGGATAATTTTCGGCGGCGCCGCCAGGGAACTCGGCCCCCTCTATCGTGCCCTTGAAACTGATAATGGCCTGATCGCCTTCCTGCGCTTCGACGCCCTCCGCCGATTCGAAAACGGAATAACGCGACTGAAGGTTTTTGACGGCGGCCTCGATGTCTTTCTCTTGGACGGTATAAATCGGGCGTTCGACCGCGATTCCGCGATATTTGCACAAATCAACCCGTGGTTCTACTTCGAATTTCAGCGTAAACGCGATGGGATCTTCCGGGTTGCGCTTATCGTTCTTTTCATAATCGAGGACTTCGGGAACGCCACGGGGCTTCAGGTCCTTTTCCTTGACGAGTTTCAAGACGGCGGCTTGAACCAATTTGCCTTCGACGTCACCGCGGACCGCCTTGGCGAATTTCCGCTCGATCAGTTTTCGCGGGGCGCGGCCCCGCCGGAATCCCGGCAATTCGGCCTCGTGCTGCAGTTTGCCGAAAGTGTCCGCAGACAATTTCGCTTCATTGGCGGGCGGGATCGTTACCTTGATCTCATACAGGCACTCACCCTTGTAATCAATCTCAAACGCAGGTTCTTCGACAAACTTGAATTCTTCCTCACCGCCGGCGTCCGGTTCGGCGGTTTCGGGAGATGCCGGTTTGGTTCCTTCATCCGCGACTGCTGTTGTGTCTTTGGTCTCGTTGTCTGTCATCGTTCCATTCACCTTAGCGTTGGTGGGCGAGGCGGGACTTGAACCCGCACATCTTGCGATACTGGATCCTAAGTCCAGCGCGTCTGCCAGTTCCGCCACTCGCCCGCTTCCGCGGGATACGGCCTCGAAGCCTGGCCCGCCACGGCGCGCAGCCCAAATAGATGCCGTCTACTGTGTCATACTTGCAACAAAAACGCACGCATTCTCACGTGCGCATGGTTCGATGGTGGGCCGCGCAGGAATCGAACCTGCGACCTTGTGATTAAGAGTCACCTGCTCTACCAACTGAGCTAGCGGCCCCAAATAAAAAATGGAGCGGGAGACGGGACTTGAACCCGCGACGTCAACCTTGGCAAGGTTGCACTCTACCACTGAGTTACTCCCGCTCAGATAAAATGATGTTACCATACGAAAAAGGTCATGTCAAGCAAACAATCGCGGCCGGGATAACCCCGTTTTTTTGGTTCAAAACCGCTGTTCATAACCGATGCAAAGGTGTGGCTCGAGGGGATGCCGCTCGATAATCTCGAAACGGCGGCGCATGGCCGGCCAGTTTTCGACCGCGCAGGCGCAGTATAGATATTCGACACCGACTGCCTGCTGAAGCAATCCGTCGGCGATGTCCGCGGGTGGTTTCATACGGAACCGGTAGTGGCGGCCGATTTCCGGCAGTCCCATCCGCTGATAGAACCGCTGCGCCTTGCGATCCTGCGTCCAGTACTCCAGCCGGTGATATCCTTTGTGTTTGGCGTCTTCGAGTGCGGCGTCCATCAAGCGGCGGCCCAGATTAAGGCCCGCGAATTCCGGAAGCCTTCCGAATTCAAGGACGTATCCACCGGGGGAGTCCTTGAGAAAACAGAATTCGCCCGGCTCGTTTTCATATTGGACGTCTATAAGGCCAGCGATATGTCCATCGGCAACGGCGACCAACCGCGTGCTTTGATGCCCCTCGTATTTCGGCCTTTCCTGGATGGTGTAATTCCACGCGTGTGAAATGCTCAGGATGACCCCATGAACGCGCATCCACTCTTTTTCGTCTTCGTCCCGGTATTCGCGAATCGCAATTTCCACGCGACTATTCCTCTTCCAGCGCCGTTGTTCCCTCGGTTTCAATACGCGCCGCCCGATCCAGATATTCGGAAGCTTTCTCCGGCATTCCCATTTTCTGCAACAGCGCGGCCAGATCCCGGTAGTTGCCGGCCATGCGCGGATGGATCTCGATGGCCGACTTGAGATACCGCAGTGCCGCCAATTCATCACCGGCAATCACGGCCTCTGCGGCCTGCCGGTTCAGGCGCCGGGAAGCACCTGATGCGTCCAGGCGATCATCGCCGGCCTTGCGACGTTTCGAGACAAAGATCTTCCGGTTGGTTTCCATCAACGTCCGCCATTCCTCATCCGTCATACCCATGCCGTGAAAGGTCCGGCTGCCGAAATGAAACACAAACGCATCTTCGGCAATGCACAACCGGTAACCCGCGTCCATGACGCGACAGCCGTAATCATCGTCCTCGTAGTTGCCGATACCATAGGACTCATCAAACAATCCCACCGTCTCAAACGTTTCCTTGCGAATCAACAGGCAGAATCCGACCAGACGGGAGACGTCCCTCATTCGTCCGGCATTCTGGAAGGCCCATTCGTCCGCAAATGCGTTGATTTCATCCATTGAGGCGAACGAAAGCCCGTCAATCTGCTGTTCTCCGGAGACGCAGTTGCTTCGCGGCCCCACCATGCCGATATTTTCCGCACTTTCCAGGGCGGTTACCAGCCGGCCCAACCAGCCGTTCGGAACGATCGTGTCGTTGTTGAGCAGCAGCACATGCCCTTCCGCATGCGCCAGGCCAAGATTCACACCGCCGGCAAAACCCAGATTTTTCTCCGCATGAACGACCGTCGCGCCAGGCACGGAATCGAAATACTCGCCCGCCCCATCGGTGGATCCATTGTCCACCAGGATAAGACGATAAGGCCAATCCTGCGTATGGGCGAAAATCGAAGTGACGCACCGCCGGCAATAGGCCACTTCGTTGAAGGCTGGAATAATGATGGAAACGGGCGGCGGCATGATCAGCCCAGCCTTTCACCCGCGATCGGACGGCTCCATCGCGAAGGCCAAATCCAAGGAATGGGACGGAGTTGATAGGCGATCACGATATCAATCGTCCCTTCGCCCGTGGCTACACGCACCCAACGCCCGGAGGCAAGCACCGTGCCCGGCGGCGCTTCGGCGGGTTCACGATTCGCCTTGGCCATGCTTACGAGGATTTCACGGCCATGGAACATAAATCGCGCCAGTGTCCCGTGCTTGAATACACGGACAATGCGTTCGATGCGAACCGCCGGCTGGGTCCAGTCAATTTTCGACAAAGCCGGATCGATTTGTTTGTCGTAGGTCGCGGCGGCGTGATTCTGCGGAATCCCGCGCAGCCCTTCCCGCGCGACGCGATCCATGATATCCACCGCATGTTTTCCGGCCAGCGCGCAGGCATTGTTATAAACGCTTGTGGGGGTGTCGCTATCCGTTACGGGGTAGGCGTACTGGGCGATGATGTCGCCGGTATCAATATCTTCATCCATGATATGAAACGTGACCCCCGATTCGGTTTCGCCCTGAAGAATCACCGCCGCGAACGGATTGGGTCCCCGGTGCCGGGGCAGCAACGAGGAATGGCAGTTCACGCAGCCGATTTTCGGCAAGGAGAGGATGATTGGCTTGAAAATGATGCCGAATCCGCCGACCAGAATCACATCCGGCGCCAGCGCGCGCAAAGGGGCGAGCGATTCTTCCGTCAGCCGTTCGAGCCACAGCACAGGAATACGATTGCGCGCGGCCAGGCCGATCATGGTCGAGTGAGCGGCCAGCGCCACGCTCTGCGCGGCCGTCACGCGGCGCTTGAATCCCCGCGTGCGTCGTCCGTCCTGCAGGACGGCGACCACCTCGTGATTCGATTCGAGCAGCGGCGCCATCAGGCTCCAGCCCAGCCGCCCGCTTCCCGCAATCGCTATGCGCATTGGAGACTACTCCATAAATTCCCGATGCCATGCGAACAGCATCAGCAACGACCAGAATTGCCGCCGGGCGTAGACGTTGTGCATGGCCATGCGCAGGATCTGTTCGACGTAGGGCCAGCGAAACAGGCCGGTGGCCTCGACGCGTTCCGACGTGACGATGGCCCGCGCCGCCTCTTCTATCACGCGGTAGGCCGGGCCGCTCTGCGGCATTTTGAAATCGCGCCGCGCCCGCATGCGGATACGTCCTGGCAGCAGTCCTTTCATGGCCTGCCGCAACAAGGGTTTACTGCGTACGCCGAACTTGACCCCGGGCGGCACTGTGATCGCGAAGTCAACGAACGCATCGTTCAAATACGGATAGACTAGCGCCGCTCCGTGGGCCGCAAAGATCCGGTCGCATTTCGCGAGTAGCAAATCCGGCAAGGCCACGTTCAGATTGAGTGACAGGATGTCCCGCGAAAGATTCTGGCCTTGGAAAAACGGGCGAAGCGCCGTGGCGGATCCCCCTTTCTCGTGGATAGCCGCCTGCATCGTATCGGTGTAGATCGCGTTCCGTTCCGCATGATCGAATACGGCAACCGCCGCAAAATACATTTCGAGACTGTCCGACTGCGATTGTAAATAATGCCCGCTTCGCCGCACGAAGGCGTTTGGCGGCAGGACCGGTGCGATGCTCTGAAGGAAATCCATGGGAATAAGGCGTTCCGCGCTTCTCGCCTTCTGCATGAAATGGTAGCGGGGATAGCCGCCCAGCATTTCGTCGGCGCCATGGCCGCTGGCCCAAACCGGGGCTATCTTGCCGGCCTGTTCCGCAATCATCCACAACGGAAGAACCGACGGGTCCGCGATGGGTTCGTCGAGGTGGTACGCCGCGCGGCCAATAGCGGCTTCCGTCAGTGCGCGCGCGCGCGCGACATGAAGATCGATCCCGATAAGCCGGGCGCTTTCTTTGGATCGCCAGAGTTCATCCTGCCAAGCCCCTTTCAGCGAAACAAAGAGCGGGCGCGGACGGCCGGGATAAACCGCGGCCAGCGATGCACAATCAATCCCCGCCGACCACAGCATGGCGTCCGTGCCGGCCTCGGCCACAGCCTCCCGAAGACGATCGCGCACTTGCCGGGCGGCCTCGCCGCGATCGATCGCGACGACCTCCGTCGAAAATGCCGAAAATGGCGTTTCTTTGACGTTCCCATCCTGGAAAACGAGCACATAGCCCGGTTTCACGCGGTACACGCCCTGGACAATCGTTTCAGGACCCGGCACACATCGCAGCGTCAGGTAGCGATCCACGCTGGCAAGGTTCAGCCGCTTTGATATTACCCCCGGCGCCAGCAGCGCCTTCAACTCCGATGCAAACAGCAGCGCCTTGCCGTCAAAGGCATAGTAAAGCGGCTTGATGCCGAGCCGGTCGCGTAGCAACCACCACGTGCGCACCGAATACCCAAGGTCGAGAACGGCCGGCGCGGATGCGTGCGTTTTGGCATTCGGAACCTGAACCACCGCGGCAAAAGCGCCGTTCAATCGCAAATCGTTTGGACGTCGTGCGGCAAGGATCTGTTGCCATAATCCGGCCGGATCGATCGCCGCGCCCTTCTTGTCGCGGGGCTGGCCGTCAACCAACGCAAGCCCGTCCGCGTACATATCCGTACCGGCGACCACGAAATGGTCCGATTCGACTATCCGCGCGCAGTCGCCGCGATGCCTCAGCGCGCGCGCCATCGTGCGAACCATCTCGCGATCTGAACGACCGAGAATGCCGCAAAGTGCGCCCATCAGAAAACCTCGTCCATCTTGTCCATTGCAATCTGCAATTCAGAAGACCTTCTTGGTATCCAGAAGCAACGTCACCGGCCCATCATTGATCAGCCGGACTTCCATGTGCGCGCCAAACGAACCCTCGGCCACGGCCAAGCCGCGCGCACGCAATTCCCGAATTACCGTTTCATACAGGGGAATGGCCAATTCCGGGCGGGCGGCCCGGGTGAACGACGGACGTCGGCCTTTCCGGCAATCGCCGTGCAGCGTGAACTGTGACACAACCAGAACGCTGCCACCCACTTCCTGCACCGATAAATTGAACTTGCTCGCCTCGTCCTGAAAACAACGAAGACCGGCGATCTTTTCCGCGAGATGAAGGGCGTCCTTTTGGTCGTCGTCCACATCAACACCCACAAAAACGAGCAAACCACGGCCGATGGCGCCGGCCGTCGCGCCGTCTACAGCCACCGACGCTTCGTGAACCCGTTGTATCACCGCTCGCATCTGGCGTTCCATTCTCCGAACCCTATCGAGTCTAACAGGCGTGTCCGCGGCATTCAAAAGGTAATACGCACGTTCCGACGGGACAATTCCACCGGCGCCATGCTTTCACGCCTGCCGTCTTTCGGGCTATTCAAGCGTCCATCCTACACGGTAGGGTGGGTTGATGAAGGCGTTGGCCTCCTCATCATTCGTGAAGCGCATGGCCACACCATCCCATAGTAACCGGCGATCGGGCAGCCGCATGGCCAGTACGCCCAACAGCACCATTTCCGTCAATGCGCCGCCGTACTCGAAACTCGAACTCGCCGGCTTGCCGTCTTTGCAGGCGCGAATCCAGTCATGCTCATGCGCTTCGTCCTTGACGCGGGGAATGGTTTCCGCGGGTTGTTTGTAGGATTGGCGGAGTTTCTTGGGCAGCAGGAGCGGATTTCCCGCGCCGTGCGAACCGTGCAGGATCGTGCCCTTGTCGCCGACCAGCAATGCGCCGTTCGAATCGAAGCGCTGGCGCGGATCAAAATCGCGTGGAAACGGCGGTTTGAGACGTCCGTCATACCAGGTCAAACGCACGGGCGGCATTTTGCCTCGCGCCGGAAACTCATAGCGCACAATACACGCCCGCGGATACGTCTCGTCGCTCACTTCTTTTTCCCAATGCGTGGTCGTAGCCTCGACGGATGTCGGATGACGGAGGTCCAGCGCCCAGAAGGCCGGATCCAAAATATGACATCCCATGTCACCCAGCGCGCCCGTGCCGAACGCATACCAACCGCGCCATTGCATCGGATGATAAATGGGATGATACGGACGATGCGGGGATGGGCCCAGCCACAGGTCCCAATCAAGCGACTCGGGCACGGCTGGTGTGTCGGCGGGCCGTTTCATAATCGGAAAAGTGGACCACGGATCGCCGCCCACGGGCCGGTCGCTCCAGGCATGCACTTCGCGCACAGGTCCGATCGCGCCATCGGCGACCCATTCCTTGACCCGCCGGATTTCATCGGACGAATGGCCCTGGTTGCCCATCTGCGTCTGAACTTTGCATTCGCGCGCCGTCTCCGTCAATCGCCGAACTTCATGAAGGCTGTGCGCCAGCGGTTTCTGGCAATACACATGCTTGCCAAGACGCATAGCCGTCATCGCGATAACCGCATGTGTGTGGTCCGGCGTGGCAATGATAACCGCGTCAATGTTGTTTGCCTCGGCATCGAACATCTTGCGGAAATCCTTGTAACGCCGCGCCCGCGGATACGCCGCGAAGGTATTCGCCGCATAAGCGTCGTCCACGTCGCAAAGCGCCACGATGTTTTCCGCCGCGCATGCCTTCAGATTCGCGCCACCCATGCCCCCCACTCCGACGGCGGCGATATTCAGTTTCTCGTTGGGCGATAAAACGCCCGGCACAATCTGCGCCGTATTCAAGCGCGTCGCGCAACCAGCCGCTGCCGCGCCCGACGCCACCACCGACAAGAATTTTCTTCTGGACAGCGATTGGTTCGTCACCGTTATTCCTCCTTCCGGCATTCTGATGGTTTCCAGAATAACATGCCGGTCATATCCATTGTCTACATCCCCTGCGCCGACTTGCTTCACTCGGAGGGTTCGACATTCGGTTTTCCATAACAGACCCGTTGAATGCCATACAGCACCAAGGCGGCGAGAAGCAGCCATCCGCCGGCGCGGAGGGCTTGCAGGTCTTGCGCGGCCAACACGCCGAGGCAGGTGAGCGCGCCCGCGGCCGGTATGGCTTTCGGAATGTGAAAGAGCGGCCTTGGAAAAGCCGGGTCGCGTTTGATCCGTAGCAGGGCGACGTGCAGCAGCAGAAAAACGACCAGCAGGAAGGTGGAAGCGCCGGCCGCCAGCGTCTTTACGTCGAGGAACAGCACGAGGAGAGCGATTACCACCGTGGCGGAGAGTCCCACGCCGGCCAGGGGCGTCCGCCATCGCGGATGGACGTAGCCCAGCGCAGCGGGCAATATCCGCCCGTCGCCGCGCGCCATGCCGTAGAGCAGACGAGACGCCATGATCAGGTTCAGCAAGGCCGTGTTGAATGCCGCGAAAGCCGGAATCACGGAATAGACCCAGACGGGAAATCCCGGCGCTGCGCGCCGCACCACGTCCAGCAGCGGCGTCTTGCCCGGCGCCAGTTCGGCGGGTGTGAGCACCGATACGGCAATCAGCGCGATGACGCAATACAGGATGGTCGTAATGGCGATGGCCAGGCAAATGCTCAGCGGAATGTTGCGTTCCGGACGGTGCGCCTCTTCGCTCAGATTGACCAGGTCCTCGAAGCCAATGAAGGCATAGAACGTGATGGCCGCGCCGGTCATGACCGCAATGCCGCCCCACGTTTCCGGAGCGGCCGTGTCGCCGGCATGCCAGTCCAGGTAGTTGGCGGTTCCGATAAATCGAATCCCAAGCAACACGATGATGAGGAGTCCCGCCAACTCGATCGCCGTGCAGATCGCATTGGCAGCCGACGACAACGCGATGCCGCGCGCGGCAATCGCCGCCAGAAGGAGAACGAACGAGATGGGAAGCGCGTATTCACTCAGGATGGGCGGTACGTTCACGAAGGGCGCAAGGGCGTACTGGGCGATCACGCGCGATCCCGTGGCCATCGAGAACAGTCCTGACAGCGCCACGAAGAAGATGACCAGAAAGGTCACCAACGGTGTCCGGTAGGCCGTGCGGCAGAAATGGGCGGCGCCGCCGGCTTGGGGAAAACGCGACGCCAGTTCCGCATAGGTCAAGCCCGTCAGGCCGGCCGTGATTCCGGCCAGGACATACGATAGCCACGCAGCGTTTCCGACGACACCGGCCACCCGGCCAATCAGCCCGTATACGCCGATCCCCAGGATGTCGCCCACGCCGAACGCCGTCAGCGCCAGCAATCCGAGCGAGCGCTTCAGTTGCACATGGCTTTCCTGCAAATTCATGACTCAGATTATCCGTATCCCGCCAGACGGCGACGTTTCGCTGCCTTCATCCGCCAGCGCATGGAACGCCTCGCGGATCCACTGGTAGTTCTGCTCGCTCATGCCCAGACAGGAATAGTCTTCGATGTACGCGATGAATCCACCGTGGAACGCGCCGAGTGTGTCGCGCAGAAACCGAGCATAAGTGAAGATCTCTTCACGCGTGCCGCTGATCGCCCGCCGTTGATGATCAACGGAGCAACAGAAACAGACTTTTCCGCCGAATTCGCGCGCGAGACGTTCGACGCCCAACAGGTCGGGTTGCAGGAGTTCAATCACGTCCACCCCGATATCAATCAAGTCGCCAATAATGGCCGACACGTCGCCGCATGAATGGAACCAGATTTTTCTGCCCGCCTTGCGTATGGGTTCAAACTGCGCCGCATAACGCGGGCGAAACACTTGCCGCCAAAGGTCGATCGAGATCATCAAGCCTTTCTGAGTACCCCAGTCGTCTCCGAATGCCACGCAATCAATCGGGCGCCGCACGGCCTGTTCGATGATTGCATTCTCGAAATCGAACACGAAGTCGAGTACCCGCTCCGCGCATGCCCGGTTCGTGTAGAGGTCTGTCAACAGGTTTTCATAGCCGCGCAGAAACATGGCCTGATTGAAGCCTGATATTCCCATGCCGAACCGCATGAAACGGCCCGGCCATTTCGCAAGTTGTTCTTCAATATGATCGAAACGGCCCGCGGCATACGGATCCGGCGGCACATAGGATGCGATGGCTTTCGGATTCGACAACGGGTGTATCTTCGGCTGTCCCATCGTCTTGTCGAGCACTTCCCAGACAAAGCCCCATTCCGTCATCCCGGGTTGGGCCGGAGCAAAGCCTGCCGCCGGGGCATATCCAACGCAGATACAATCCGAACACTCGAAATCCCGGTTGCAGTACGTGATGGGCAGGCGTGGCGGGTTCCTGTGTTCGATTGCCCGCAGTACAATGTCCTTCCGCGTCATGACATTTCATCCTTTGCATTATTGCCGGTGGCCAACGATGACATTCGGCCCTGCCCACTATCTCATGCGCGGCCCGGCTTTCGCCAATAAGCAGAAAAAACAGATGTAACCGGACATACCGGCATCCTTCATGAAAATCGCCGGTTGAGACGGCGCATCTTGTACCTCCTTCCACTCTTGTCCAAATTACGAAGGCTCATCATCAACGCAAAGGCATAAAGAACTCGGAGAATTGAGGAGATTCCCCCATGACAACTTCTCGGCCCGTGGACATAGACCTCATATTGGCGAAAGCGATTTCGTTTCCAGCCGCGCGGCTACGCGATCCTTGCCTTTGAAAAAAGCCTGATCACGTGGCGCAGACTGTCCAGTCTGCGTAAAAAGGCCTTTTTTCTGTGGATCTGCGCCGACTCGACAGTCTGCGCCACGGGTTTCGACATGGATTCACAACCTCTCTGCGCTCCTTTACGCTCCCGGCGTTGGATTCATTTTGGACAGCAGTAACCTCCTTCGGTCAATTTGTGGTGTCTGCGCCGAAAATATCCACGCCGCCGGCATATTCGAGTTCGGCCATTGCCAGGATATGATCAATTTGGTCCAAGGATAGTCCGAGTCCCTGAAACGCAACATGATCGATCGGCGGCATGGTCATATCGCCGGGCCAGCCGTATCCCAAGCCCCGCGCCAGAATGTCGGCCAGATGGACAATGGCCGCCGCCGTCGGATGGGTTTTCGACAGGGCGGGTTCATGGTGATGGACGATAGGATCGCGCAGACACGCCGGGAGGCGCCATTGTTGGGTGACCCATCCCGCCACCGAGGTATGATCCGTACCCAATACCTCCATTTCGCCCGCCGCGATATGACAGCCTTTCAATTGGGCCGTCTTGAGTGCGATATCGTATTCGGCTTTTGCGACAAACGACAGGATGGCCTTGCCGAAATCGTGGAGCAGGCCGGCGATCATGATTTCTTCCACGTCGGGCAATGCCAGTTCCCGGGCAATGCGTCGGCTCACAATCGCACAGCCCAGGCTGTGTTCCCACAACCCGACCGTCTGTTTCGCAAACGTGTCGAACACGGCTGTGCCGAGAACAAGCCCTTTCACCACGTTGAACCCAAGCAGGACCAGCGCGTGCGTTACAGAAGCGATCCGGCTTGGAAAACCATACACAGGCGAATTGACCAGTCGAAGGATGCGCGAACTCAAAACCGGATCTTTGGAAATAATCTCCGCGATATCACTCGCGCTCGAATCCTGGTCTTCGACCAGAAGACCGACGCTGCGAATGACCCCGGGCAGCGTCGGCATGTTCGATAGGGCCGCCACCCGCTTTTCAAGTTGTTCAACCGTAATCGCCACGCGAACACTCCCGGCGCCGGATGCCGCGCCCGTTGGTTTTTTTGATCGCGAAATTTGCGCATCCCGCACAGAGGTCGCGAACAAATCAATCATACCCCTGGTGGAGACATTGGGGCTGGGCCGTCCTGATGCGTTTCTTGTTCAAGTTTCAGAAGATTGAGACGGTTTTCAATGGCCGCTCTGAGTTGCAACAGCAAGGGATCTTCAATGCCTTTGAATCGTTGGTTCAATGTTTCAAGCCGTTCCTGCGGCGAAGGGCCCTGTCTATGGCCTCCTTCCACGACGACCGATTCGATTCCCGCCGTACGCAGGCGTTCGATAACCCGTTCCGTAAGCCGCGAACCGGCCGGACACAACACCACCCCGCCCGCATTGGTTACCGGCCGCGCCAATACACGGCCCACCTGAACCATTCCTATGCCCAAGACTTCCAAAGCGCTGTCTCCGCGGTTTTTAGAAATACTATCTACCAGTCAAATTGTAGGCCACGTTTTCCCATGCTGTCAAAACCGGCGGGCAATCTCCGCTTGTTTTCCGTTTTTCCAAATCCTTTGTCCCGGAATCGGGCCGTCTGCTATGCTCTTTTCACGGAACGAATTGACGGCCCACAGGATACCGGCCCGGCATAAAGGGAAACCGCCCATTGATCTCTGGCAGCGTAATGGATAGGTCTGCGCATACGGCTCTTGATCGAAGCGAACGCCGTGCAAACGGGCTTGCCAAGTCCGGCGGTAAAGGTCACCGCGAATGGGCGCTGGTCCTGGCGATTTTTATCGCCGCCGCGGCCGGCAGTTGGGGCTACATGACCGCTTACGGATTGCGGCCGGGCACCCAAGAGGGCGACTCCTATCTGGAAATCGCTTCCGCCGCCCGATGGACCTTGGGATTCGGATTTCGCGAACCACCGGGTTCGCCGGTTTATCTGGTCTATTCACCGGCGTTCTTTTATTTTTGCGTGCAACGCATTGATTTTCTCATGGAAAAAACGGACCGGCTGCCCTGGGATCAGGCGCCGCCCCCGGTGCTGTTTCCGTTTGAAGGCGATCCCAAGTTCATATACGACCGGCTCTATCTCCTGTATTGCATGGGATTGCTTTGGAAAGTGACGGGCATTTCCTGGTCGTCTCTGAATTATCTGGTCGCGATCTTTGCCGGGCTTTCCGCCATCGCTGGTTACGGGCTGTTTCGGTTGGGCATGGGCCGCATCCTCGCGGCGGCCGCAACGGTGTTCTTCATTTCCTCGCCCGTATTTCTGAATGTTCTCCCCCGAATGCGGGATTTGGCCAAGGCGCCGTTTTTTCTGGCCGCGATCTTGGTCGTGGGAATTCTGCTGGCCAAGACGCCGGGAAAACGGGCGCTGGCCGCGCTGGCCACGGGCGCCGGTTTGCTGTGCGGCATAGGAATGGGGTTTCGCACGGACATACTCATTCTGCCGCCCGCATTACTGGCTGCGTTCCTGTTTGCGCCGGCGGCAACACGGCATACCCTCGGATTTCGCGGTGTCTTGTCGGGCCTATTTCTGGTTTGCTTCCTCGTTCCCGCATTTCCCGTCCTGAAAATGAACCGGGAAACAGGCGGCGGAAACAGCCCGTTTTATCTACTGCAAGGATTTTCACACCGTATGATGGCCGATATGGACATGAATCGCGCCTCGTATGGTCCGTTCTGTTCGGATGACGACTTCCTTACTCATGCCAGCATCACCCAGTATGCGCTCCATTCCGGGATGTGGAATCCAACGGCCAGACGAGCCGCGCAATGGGCCCTTGTCGCCGCGGCGATGCCGATCTTGCCGGCCAGTCCACTCACTTCCCTGGCCTGTGTCAAATTTCTTTGGCAACAGAAAACGGATTTGGATTTCTGGAATGAGGATTCCGCCCAAGTAACGCGTGCGATGATACGCGACCTGGCCGCCACGTTTCCCGCCGATTTCGCGACACGCTGGCTGGGAGCGACACTGCGCTGTGTCCGCGGTATCCAAGGTAGGAATTTTGCGCCCAACACATCGAATCCAACGATGGACTTCTCATTCAAAGCGCACCAGCCCTTCGCCGAGCACTGGCGGAAATTCGGACTGGCCTATGCCGCCCTTGCCTTGTCCCTGATTGTGGCCCGCAATTTCCAAATGGGATTGGGCATGGCGATCCTCTTGCTCTACTTCTGCGGCTATACAAGCCTTGGATTTCAGCCGCGGCATGCGTTTCATATGGATTGCACGTCCTATTGGCTGGCCGGATTTCTCTTAAGCCAAGGCATTCGTTTGCCCGGCCGGATCATTTCCTTCAATCACCGGTTCCCCTTCGTCCGCCCGCGGCCTTTGCCGGGCATTGCCTGGTCCGCCATAGCCGGCCGTCTGGTGTTATTTTTAACGGCCGGCGCCCTCTTTTTGGCGGTTCCGCTCTTGACGATACGATTATGGCAGGACTATCGCGTGGCAAGGGTCGTCGAACGATATCGAAAAGCCGACCTCGAACCATTACCCATCATGCAAACACCACAACAGGACGGCACTATCCTTTATTCGCCGGTATCCCTCCCCGATTTCAGGCGATCCTTTTTTTCCCCTGAAATTCTTTGCGAATATTTGGCGTTGGAATTCCAGCCCGCGAACGATGGTTCCTCGGTAAGAATACAATACACGGGATCGCGGGTGGAACTGGATCACCGGGATATCCCTCCCTGGCATGACCCGTCCGATTCCTCCGTCATCCGTTATTTCTTTCCGGTATACCATTTTTCAAAGGGCTTCCAGGATCGCACGAGCGCCGGTTATGGGCTACCCGATTTCGCCGGCATCGCCGTGCCGGCTTCCGTTTCGGTCAAGGGACTTTACCGGGTGCGAAACAAAGACCATTTCCCGTTACTCATGAATGTCTGGCTGCCGAAGGATCCCCGGCAGTTCAAGAAGCATTACACGCTATCGCTGGCCCCGTAATCACGCCCGCCGATTCGTCCACGCCCCATTGCGCCTTGATTCCGCCATCCCGCGGCAATAGCCGAACCGCCTCCAAAGATAAGATCCCAACAGGACGTCTCATTATGCGATCGGTTTTGATTTCACGCGGCGGCGGGCGTATCATATATTCATACGGGAGGGACGGCAGACGCGCGTTCCTCCTTGTCGTTTATCGTGGCATGAGGCGCCGGATCAATCCGTTATCAGGGCATTCGTCCGGTTGGAAAGTGGCCTATGAGACGCAACATCGTTCATGCGGGCGCGGGCAGTCTTAGTTATGAGATTCGCGAGATTGTGGCCGTGGGCCGTGAAATTCGCGGACTGGGACAGTCCATTACCTGGGAAAATATCGGCGATCCGATTGAAAAGGGCGAGGTGGTGCCCGAATGGATTCGGAACATCGTCCACGAACTGGTGGACGATCCGGGTTCATGGGGGTATTGCGACACGGCCGGCGTGCCGGCCACGCGCGAATTTTTAGCGTCGGAGGCCAACAAGCGGTCCGGCGGCGTGCAGATCACACCCGAAGACATCATCTTTTTCAACGGACTTGGCGACGCAGTCGCGAAAGTGTACGGTTTCCTGCGTCGAGAAGCGCGTGTGCTGGGACCGTCGCCGGCCTATAGCACCCATTCGAGCGCGGAAGCCGCCCACGCCAACGACAGCCATATCAAATACGAACTGGATCCGCTGAACGGCTGGATGCCGGACGTCGAGGACATTCGCAACAAGGTCAAGTACAACGACTCGATCGCGGGCATCCTGCTGCTTTCGCCGGACAATCCGACCGGTGCGGTGTATCCCCTTGAGATTCTCGAAGAAATCGCGGCCATTGCGCGCGAATACAAACTTTTTGTGATTGCGGACGAGATCTATGCCCACATCGTGTACAACGGTTTCACCCGGCTTCATCTGAGCCAGTGGATCGGCGACGTGCCCGCCATCGCCATGCGCGGCATCAGCAAGGAATACCCATGGCCGGGGTCGCGTTGCGGCTGGATCGAAGTGTTGAACAAGGACAAGGACGAGAATTTCGCGGCCTATGTGAAGAGCCTGCTTGCGGCAAAACGGCTCGAAGTATCCTCGACCACCCTGCCGCAAATGTCCATTCCGCGTGTGATTGGCGATGCGCGCTATCCGGAGCATCTGGACCGGCGTTCGCGCATATTCGAGGACCGCGCCACGGAAGCCGTGGCGTATTTTGACGGCTGCGATCAGGTAATTGTGAACAAACCGTGCGGCGCGTTTTATATGACGGTCATGTTCAAGGACGGGGTCCTGAATCAACGGCAATCGCTGCCCATCGAGAATCCGGTAATCCGGCAGCGCATCGAAGCACTGGTCGGAAACGTTTCGCCGGATAAGCGATTCGTCTACTACCTGATGGGTTCAACCGGCATCGTGGTCGTGCCGTTGACAGGTTTCCAATGCGAACACGAGGGTTTTCGCGTGACGTTGCTCGAAACGGACGACGCCAAACGCGCCTGGGTATTCAGGACACTTCGGGATTCGATTGACCGGTACATCGCCAGCGCCGGATAAACATCGGTCGGATCCGCCGGTTTCGCCGCCTTGCCGAAAAGTAGAAAGCCCCCTCCCCTGCCGCTACAATGCCGCTTATGCAATCAGAAGCAATGGGAGAAAGTCCAGGCGCACGGTGGGCGGGCCGGTATGTGCGCGTCCTGGCGTGGTATCTGCTCGTCTTGACGGCCCTGTGGGCCATCGGTATCGAGGGCATCTACGGCAGCCCGTTGCCGTTTTATGCCCTTGTTGCGCCGGCCTGTTCCACGGCTCTCGTGCCGGCCTTGATCATCTGGGCGTCCGGTTTCATCCTTTGGCTGGGTCTGGCGTCGAATCGTTCCCAACGGACACGTGGACTGCTTCTGTGGTCCCTTGCAGGCTTGGGCCTTGCCTTGCTGGCATTTGCCCATATTCACTTCAAACCCATTTCGTTTGCAGTCTTCAGTTCTTGTTTATGGCAACATGTGCTTGCGCCGTCGATCTTCCTGGCAGGACTGGCCGCGGCGCGCCTTTCAGCCCATTGCTGGCTGTCCGTGGAATCCGAACCGGCGCAGAAAACAATTCGCTGGTTTCTGCTGGGGATCATGATTTTTTCTTTTGCTTTCGCGGGGGCCGTGGCGATGATACGCGACGGCACAGCAGGCATTTCACAGGCTTACGCGCGACACGGTTATGAGTATGCGAGCGATATAGGAACAACAAGCGGCATCCAGGGATTGTTTCGCGATTACCTCAAGGTGCGGCCTTATCTCTCGATGCACGCGAAAGTGCATCCGCCCGGCCCCATCGCCCTCTTGTGGCTTTTCTCATACGGAATCGGCCAGGATCCATTGCCGCTTTCACTGGCGACAATGGCCTTCGGCGTATTGGCCATCCTGCCGTTGTACGGATGGGTGTCGGACCTCGCGGGACGCCGCACGGCCCTGATCGCCTGTATCCTGTACAGTCTCATGCCTTCGATCGTGTTGTTCACGGCAACGAGCGCCGATATCCTCTTTATGCCGTTCACGCTGACGACGCTGTTTCTTTTCACGCGCGCGATTCAGCGCCGATCGGTTTCCTACGCAGTCGCGGCCGGCGTGGGATACGCACTGATGTCGTTGCTGTCATTCTCGTTGATTGCGGTCGGAGCCTACTTTGCCTTTTACGGACTATGGCAATTCGCGGACAAAAAAAAGCGCTATGCCGTTGCGCAGACCGCCGTGGTCATGTTGGCGGCATTTCTCGGACTCCATGCCGCCGTCCGATACGGAACCGGTTTCGATATCGCCGCCTGCTTTCAGGCGTGCAAGACACAGTTCGAGACGGACCAGATGCACCTCGATCGGCTGACTCCGCGTTTTCCGGCATGGACTTGGCGCTTTCTCAATCCGGCGTGCTGGTTCTATTTCGCGGGAATTCCCGTGTCGCTGCTGTTCCTCGGATTTGCCAGACGCGCGCAACACGAATCACCCGGCATGGCCGTAGTCATGATCGCAACACTCCTGACGCTCAATCTCCTGTATTTGGCGCGCGGAGAAGGCGAACGCAGCGCCATGTATATCCTGCCGTTTGTCGTTCTGCCCGCCGCATGCCGGCTTGACGTCGTATGCCGGGAAGACCGATGCTATGATCCGTTCTGGGCAACGACGCTCTTTCTGGCATTTCAATGCTGGTTGACGGAATCGTGGTTTTACACGTTTTGGTGATGATGTATGTGGCGAGGCAAGAAAGTATCGGTCGTCTTTCCCACCTATAACGAGAAAGATTCAATCCGCGCGGCCATCGAGGAATTCTTCGAGGATGGCCTCGTGGACGAAATCGTGGTGGTCAACAACAATGCGGCCCCCGGCACCGACGACGAAGTGCGCCTGACCCGCGCACGGCTGGTTCACGAACCCCGGCAGGGATACGGCCACGCGATCTGGCGCGGTCTGGCGGAAGCGACCGGCGATCTGTTGATTATTTCCGAACCGGACGGCACGTTCTCCGGACACGACGTCATCAAAATGCTCGCCTATTCCGACGATGTCCCCGTCGTGTTCGGCACGCGCACAAGCCGCGAACTCGTATGGGAAGGGGCCAACATGGGCTTCTTTCTCAAGTTTGGAAACTGGGCCGTCGGCAAATTGATGGAATTTCTCTTCAACACGACCATCCTGACCGATGTGGGGTGCTCGATGCGCCTGTTGCGGCGCGAGGCCTACGAACGCATCGCGCCGCAGTTTTCGGTTGGCGGCAGCGCATTCGGACCGCAGATCATGCTTCTGACCATACTGAACGGCATTCCATTCATTGAAATAGCCGTGAATTACCGCAGGCGCGTGGGCACGTCGTCGGTTACGGGCAACAAACTGCGGGCGGCCCTGCTCGGCTGCGAAATGATTGCCATGATATTGCGCTACCGGTTGCTGTCCTGGCTGGGCTGGCGTCCGCCGGCATGCAATACTGTTGTTTCAGGAAAGGAGGAGCATTCACCATGAAACTATTGCTCACGATTCTCGCGGCAATTTTGTGTTTTCTCGCCGCAATCATCGGCGCCGTCTTGTTCCTGTTGCTACATCGCAAGAAAGGCGCTTTCTTCGATTCGGACGGCGTCCGTATCCACTACACCGACGAGGGAGAGGGGGAACCCGTCATTCTCGTGCATGGCTACGCCGTGACAGCCGATTTGAACTGGCGCACACCCGGAATCGTGCGCGCCCTTTTGGGGAAGTATCGTGTAATCACGCTGGACGATCGCGGACACGGCTTGAGTGACAAACCCCATGACGCCGGCAAGTACGGCCTCGAAACTGTCCGGGACGTCATACGGCTGATGGACCATCTGGGCATTGCAAAAGCGCACGTGGCGGGTTACTCGATGGGCGGATTCATCGTCCTAAAACTGGCCATGATGTATCCTGATCGCCTCTTGAGCGTAGTGGCCGGCGGCGCGGGTTGGACCCTTCCCACCGACGAAAACCGCGCGTTGCTGGAAAAAGTCGTGTCCTCCATGGAAAGCGGCCAGGGCATACGCCCGCTCGCCGAATGGCTTCGGCCCGTAGGGCGCAAGCAGAACCGGCTGCTCGAATGGTTGGTCGTGACATTTATCAATAAGACCAACGACCTGCCCGCACTGGGCGCCACAATGCGCGCGATCGATCAACTCGAAATCGGCGAGGCGGAACTGCGCGCAAACAAGGTCCCTATTTTGACGATTGTAGGAACCGCGGATCCCTTGCGAAGCGGCGTAGATGCCTTGACAGGCGTGCTGGCAAACCATGAAAATCTGTTCATTCAAGGCGGCGATCACATGACCGCAATCCTCGGCCCCCGGTTTCGCAACGGAATGCTGGACTTTTTCGCCCGGCATCCCGCCGCCCAATCAGATCCGGCATAAGCCGACGCCTTATCCATTGGAATCGTGAAGGCGGTATAATCCTAAGGTGGCCCAGCCGCAATGTCTCGATCAAGGGTATTATTTCTTTGTTCGCCATTTCCACGCGCCACGTGCAGAAGTGGCGAACAAAGAAATTAAAATCGGCAGTTGAGCGCGGCTCTTTAGACCAAACCATGAACGAGATGGACGTTGTGGACCCAGTGGACTTCACCCGTGTAGCGGGATTATTTTCTTGTCCATTTCGTCCACAAGGTCCACGATGTCCACTACTTGCGCGCAGGATTCGGGTTTCGACTGCCGAATCCAGGATAATAGTGGCTTTGAATGATACATTGCGGCAGAGTCCGCCTTGGGAAAAGATTTATTGACAGGATATGGAGTAATCTATGCAACTCTTACATGGGCTGTACCAGGTGGGGGGTGATCTGAACGGCATTACTTGGAACGGGGTGGATGCGGGTTTCGAGGACGGAAACAGTTATGCCCTTTCCACACCCGAAGGAATCGTAATGATTGACTGCGGAAACGGCGGCACACTGCCGCAGATTTTCGATAACATGCGCTACTGGGGATTGGAACCGGACAGAATCCGCGCCTGCTTTCTGACGCATCCACACTGGGATCATGCCGGCGCGGCCTCCCTGCTTCAAGCACGGGGCGCCACCCTCTACGCGCATCGCAACACCGCCGACGCCGTTCGGGCGGGCGACGAGCGCTGCTGTGGATTCCTCTATCACAAGACCTTCGCGCCCTGTTCCGTGGATGTCCCCCTCGAAGATGGACAGCAGGTATTCGTTTGCGGACTCACGATCGAGGCGATGCACCTGCCCGGCCATTCGCAGGGATGCACCGCGTATTTGTTCACCCATGAAGGAAAGCGCATTGCCGCCTGCGGCGACATCATCGGCACCCTGTTGTGCGGCGATTTCGGCTGGAGCGGATCGATCGATTTCGACAAGAAAATCTACACCGAATCGTTGCGCCGGTTTGCCAAGGTAGACACCGATATCATGTTATCGGGCCACGGCCTCTGCTATTTCCACCAGCCGCGGCGCCGTGTCGAACAGGCCCTCAACAGCGCGCTGATCCAATGGCGGTAGCCCTTCAACGCGTTGCGTGACGGCATGCGGATATGGTTTGATCCTTTAGGAACTGGAAAACGGAGCGAAGTTTCGTGAAGTGACGTTGATTTTATTCGACATAGACGGCACATTGACGGCAACGAACGCCGTGGACGCCAAGTGTTATGCGTCGGCTTTTAAGAAGGTTTTTGGTTTCGACCTGCCCAGTACGGACTGGGATGTCTATACGCATTGCACCGATCGCGCGATTATTCAGGAAACGGTGCAAAAACGCCGCGGATCTCAGGCCTTGCCGAGGGAAATAGACTCCTTCGAGCGACAGTTTGTGGCCGATCTGGAAGAAGAATTCGAGGCGAATCCGGCCGGATTCGCCGAAATCCCCGGCGCGAAACGTATTCTCGAAGCTATCGCGGCACGGCCGGGCTTTCGCGCCGCGCTGGCCACAGGCGGCATGCGCGGTTCAGCCTGTTATAAATTATCGCGGATTGGCGTGGATGCAGCGGCGATGCCTGCCGGATTCTCAAACGATGCGCTGACGCGCGAGGACATCGCGCGCCACGCGATTGCCCAAGCCGACGGAAACGCCGGCGATATTGTCTACGTGGGCGACGGACCCTGGGATGCGCGAACCTCCTCGGCAATGGGCATGCGGTTCATCGGTATTACGGGCGATGCGCCGTCCGATCGCCTGGAAGCGGAGGGCGCATCGGTGTGCCTTGCCGATTTTATTGACCAGGAAGCCTTTTTCGAGGCGGTGCGGACGGCTTCTGTTCCGCATGGCCGGCGGGAACTCTAAATGACTTTGCTTCGTTTTCCATTCATATTGCTGTTTGGGGTGGCGATTGCCGCGTGCAGCGTAAAACCGCCCGCGGCCGTTTCCGCGCCACCGCCCGCTCCAGCCACCGAAACCAAGGCCAAGGAACCACCGCGGCCGATTGACATCGGCGACGTAGAAGCCGCGCTCCGCATCATTCCCGTTGTCGCCGCCGAATCGGCGGGGCCGGGCGTTCAATCGGAAGAAATGAAAGATACCCAAGGGTATGTCCTCTTGACGTCCACCCATGTTTCCCCGCCTCATCCCGCCCAGTTTTGGGTAACATTCCGCTTGCTGGGCGTTCGACTCATCGATCGCGTTCCCGTGGCCGTCCGTGTCAAGATTTTGCGTGACAAACAGTCCATCGCCGAATTCGCGGCGTTTTTCGATCCCGGCTGGTACAACACCCCTCACGAACAGCGTTTCGATGTGCTGGCCGGACTGGACACGCCGCCGCCAACCATGCTGATTCACGCCGAGGCGGAACTCGTCATGCTTCCTCCAAGGACCGATACGTCCACGGTGGATCCCGCCACGGTAACGGGCGATCCGGACATGACGGGCGTCATAATAGGAAGTCCGATGCGGATCAATTTCGGCACGGGAGCATCAACGCCATGAATATCGTGGTTGTGGGCGCGCACCCGGACGACGCCGAAGTTTTCGCGGGCGGCGTATGCGTCAAATGGGCACGCTTGGGTCATCGTGTATTGATGGTGTCGCTGACCAACGGCGACGTGGGCCATCACGAAATGGCCGGCGGCCCCTTAGCCGTGCGGCGCGCCACCGAAGCGCATCTCTCCGCGGAACGCGCGGGCGTGCGCAGTCTCGTGCTCGATCATCACGACGGCGAACTCGAACCTTCGCTGGCCCTGCGCAAACAGGTTGTCGAAATCCTTCGCGAGTTCGAGGCGGATATCGTCCTGACGCATCGTCCCAACGATTACCATCCCGATCACCGCTACACGTCGGTCGTCGTGCAGGACGCCGCCTTCATGGTTACCGTGCCGCATTTCTGCCCGCCGGTTCCCGCATTGCGCAAGAATCCCGTATTTCTGTATCTCATGGATTCGTTTCAAAAACCCGCGCCGTTCCATCCGGACATCGCGGTGGATGTGTCGGATGTGATGGACACGAAATGGGCCATGCTCGATGCCATGGAATCGCAAATGTACGAATGGCTTCCCTGGCTCGATGGCATGCTGCACTCCGTACCCGGCGATCCGGCGGCGCGCCGCGAATGGCTCGAACGCACGTGGGCGCCTTTTTTCGAAATACCGGCCAAACAGGCTCGCAAGACACTTGAAAAATGGTACGGCCATACGGCGGCCAAGATCCGTTTTGCGGAAATCTTCGAGATTTGCGAATACGGACACCAGCCTTCCGATGCGGAAATTCGTCGTTTGTTCCCGTTCTTTCCGGCTCCAACCGCCCGACGGCGAAAGGCATGAGTCATGAAACGAGGGATATTCCTGTTTGGCGTCATCGCGCTGGCCGGCCTGTACGCACAGGCTCAGGAAGCGCAGATATCCACCATCGAAACCGGGGGTGTGGCTGAGGTCGAAACGATTGCGGCACAAGTGGAATTCCGCGTAAGCGCCGAATTCAAGGCCTCGACCGTTCTCGAAGCCACCAACCAGGCCCTCGAATTTGAACCAGCATTTCGCGAGGATTTACAAACCGCCGAATTGTCGCCCGCCGAAATGACGTTCTCGGCGCCCGTGGCAGGCGACTTGCAGGAATTCGGCCCCGACACACGGGTAGTGCGCGCATTCGTCCGGCTGCGCTTTTTTGCCGCACCCTTCGTAACCGGAACGGAAGGACCGCGCGATTTCGCCCGGCTTTGCGACAAACTGGCCGTGATCGTCAAAAACCGGCAAGGCCGCATCGAAGGCCCCACGCTGATCCCCGAAGATCCCGAATCCGCGGAACAATCGGCCATCGTGCGCGCAACCGAAATGGCCTATCCTTCCGCCAAGGCCATCGCGGGCGTCATGAAGGGCCAGGTCACAGCGGTTGACAGCGTAATAGTACAAGGCATCGAATGGAATACCGATCCGGCAAACGGCGCTTCACGGGCCGAATTGCGCAAATTGGTCTGCCGGGCAAAAGTCCGCGTGATTTATAGTTTTGGCGCCGCCCAATAACCGGATGCACCGGCGCGACACGCGCAGCCAAACGCAAGGAGGGAACGGATATGACAGAAAATATGAGCAGGCGGACATTTGTAAAAACGGCGGCGGCGGGCGTCGCGGCGGGGTTTGCCACGGGGCAGGCGCGCGGCGCGAATGAAAAAATCCGGCTTGGCTTCATCGGCGTTGGCAATCGCGGCGGGCAACTTATCGAATTTACCCAAAAGCATGCGGACGCGGAAATCGTGGCCCTTTGCGACGTCTACGAGCCTTTTCTGAATAAATGGGCGGACAAATTGGGCGGCGGCTTGCAAAAATATCGCGATTTTCGCGCCTTGCTGGAACAGGATTCCATTGATGCCGTCGTGGTCGCATCACCGGATCATTGGCATGCGCTGCATACCATCATGGCTTGTGACGCCGGGAAGGATGTCTATGTCGAAAAGCCCCTGTCCATCACGATTCATGAAGGCCGGAAAATAGCCGAAGCCGCGAAAAAGACCCGGAGGATTGTCCAAGTGGGCATCCAGCGGCGGTCGGGCCAGATGTACGCGGATCTGGCGCAACAAGTGCGCGATGGATTGATCGGCAAGGTCACCGTGGCGCGCTGCTACCGTATTACCAATATGTGGCCAAACGGGATCGGGAAAGCGCGGGATACCGAACCGCCCGCGGATCTCGATTGGGATATGTGGCTGGGACCGAGGCCGAAACGCGCCTTTCGCGAGACTATCGCACCCTATAAATTCCGGTGGTGGCAGGCCTATAGTTCACAGGTGGCGAATTGGGGCGTCCATTTTCTCGACGTAATCCGCTGGATGCTCGGCGAAACAGGACCCAGCGCCGTGGCGGCCCTCGGCGGAAAATTCGCCGTGGACGACGATCGTGATATCCCTGACACGATGGAAGTCACCTATGAACTGCCTTCGGGCGCGCTCGCCATTTTCGGACAATATGAAGCCAGCGGGGCGGATGCCATGAAGCGCGGATATGTCGAATTACGCGGGACAAAAGGCACGATTTACATGGATGACCGGGGCTATGAAATCCTGCCGGAACGCGGCGGCCAATTTCAGGATAACGCGCCGCGCATGGAACCCGCCGAGATAAAAAGCGCGGACGGCGATTTGACCGTCCAGCATCTCCGCAATTTCCTGGACTGCATCAAGAGCCGGGAACAACCCACTGCGGACGCTGAAACCGGCCATCGTTCGACCACGTTTTCGCTCCTGGCGAATATCGCGCTCGCCACGCGATCGATCATCGAATGGGACAGGGACGCCGAACGAATCACCAACAATGCCAAGGCCAATGCCCTGCTTCATTACGAATACCGCAAACCATGGAAACTGGCGTGATACATTTCGCGCCGGCATATTGGGCCGGGCACGTCTTCACCAGCAGTTCGGGTGGATGGGTAAATTATAGCCAAAGAGGAGGTAAACCAACGTGTTTCGCTTGGGCGCGTTCACTGATGAGATATCGCAGGATCTCGAACGGGCATGCCGGGTATGTGCCGAGTTCGGCGTCGAAGGACTGGAAATTCGCGGAGTCTGGCAGACGCCGTGCCAAGAATTGACGGATGCGCAGGTGCGTGACATCAAGCGGATAGCGGCGGATTACGGACGCGTCGTGTGCAGCATCGCGTCGCCGTTCGGCAAATGTGAATTGGACGACTCCGCCGAAGTGGCAAAACACATGGATTACCTTCGACGCTGCGGAGATATCGCGCGCGAACTGGATTGCACACTTGTGAGGGGATTCGCTTTCTGGAAACATGATGCACGCGAAAAACCATGGGGGCAAATGATTGGCGCCTATGCGCCCGCGCCCGCGATCCTTGAAGAAAAAGGTATTGTCCTTGGGCTGGAAAATGAAGCCGCGTGTTATGTCGGCACGGCGCAACACCTGCGGTACTTCCTCGATGCCCTGGGTTGTCCGAGAATCAAGGCGTTGTGGGATCCGGCGAACCATGTGCAGGATCCCGAAGGCACAAACGTACCCGCCTATCCGGACAGTTTCAATCTAATTCGGAACGATCTGGTCCACGTGCATGTCAAAGACGCCGCGCCCACGCCCGACGGAGACGTTCCCAACGTCTTTATGGGAGCCGGCATCTGCCGGTGGAAGGAACAGTTCGCGGCGCTTGCCGACGATGGGTACGCCGGGTTCTGTTCACTTGAAACGCATGTGAATCCCGACAGGTGCCCACCGGAAATAATGGCGAAATACGGGCATTATTTGACCGGTGAAGGCCGTGAAGGCGCCAGCAGAGTTTGCCTGGCATGGATACGTGATGCGTTGCATCCTTTTCACGGTAATTTGGACAGCGATGTGGGGGAATTGCAAACTCAATAAATTCGCGGGCGACGGCTGTCGAACCGGATAAGCGCCGCTTCACATTCCGCAACGATCTGCCGGGGCGCCTTCCCCGCTTCGATGGAGCGCCGCAATCGGGATGTGCCGGCGAGAATGTCGAACCCGTCTGTAAACATAAATTCAACATGACGGCGACGCATGGCGGCCATCAGGGCTATCGCCAACCGGAACGGACGGATCCGGGCGGCATCCTCCACGCGCAGGCGAATTCCTTTGCAGGCTTCATCCCGGTATTTCGGATGAGTGGCTTTTCCGGGGATAGCGCGCGGAATATAGGCTACGGACGCGAATCCGCAACCTTCACAGTCCTCCGGCTCGAGCGATTCGATGATCGCTTCGGCGTCCAGCCATGGGGCGCCAATAATCTTGAACGGCGTATCGGTTCCCCGTCCTTCGTTGAGATTCGTCCCCTCGAACAAACACGCGCCCGTATAAAAAAGAGCCGTTTCCGGATCGGGCATATTGGGCGATGGCGAAACCCACGGCAGCGCGCATTGTGTAAAAAAAAGGTCACGGCGCCAGCCGTCCAACTCGCTAACGTCAACCCGCGGCGGATTGGACATGGACAACGCAAAGAATTTGGCCAGTTCGCCGGGCGTCATACCGTGGCGGACCGGTACCGGCGCATAGCACACGGGTGAATCGAATCGTTCCGCAACCGGTCCTTCGAGAATGAGCCCGCCCAGCGGATTCGGACGATCCAAGATGAGCACAGGGACACCGGCGTCGCCGCAGGCCGCCAAGCATTCTTTCATCGTCGCCATGTAGGTGTAATAACGGGACCCCACATCGGGCAGGTCCACAAGAAAGAGGTCGGTTTCCGCCAGTTCTGCGCGCGATGGCGACGTGCGATCCCCGTATAGGCTGATTACGGGAATTTGGCCTGTTTCCGAAGCCACTTTCGCTCCCGCTTCCGCTTGGCCGTGAAATCCATGCTCTGGGCTGTACACCCGCCGAATGGAAGCCGAGGGTTCCATCGCTAAAACGTCAAGCAACGGCCTGCCCAATTGGTCCACGGCAGCATGGTTGGCCAGTACGGCCAGCCGCTTTCCGCGAATCGAACCGAATCCGTCCCACAGAAGACGATCCAAGCCGGTATGGACATTGGAACGGCCGGCGTAAAACGCCCGGGCAATACCCTCGTAAAACACATGCCGCAGCGTGGACGCATCACGTTTTTCGCGTGATGGATGGCACGCGTTCGACAGCAGTATCGAGAACAAGCCGTTGTCGAAATCAATCCAAATGCTTGTACCGGTCCAGCCGGTATGGCCTATGGCCGCGCGGGAAGGAAGAAACCCTTCGTTGCCGCCGGCCCATGGATCCAGTTTCCATCCGAGCCCCTGCCACGGATATACAGGCGTCTGCCCGATTTTTCGCATGGCGGTGACAGTTTCCTCCCTGAGGAGTTTTCCTTCGAGCAGCGCGCGGCAAAATTTCGCCAGATCGGATGCCGTCGAAAACAATCCGGCATGGCCGGACACACCACCCACGGCGTACGCGTTTTCGTCATGCACCTCTCCGCAGATCAGGCGCTTGCGCCATGCACACTGTTCCGTGGCCGCGCAGCGATCCGCCCATTCCTTCGGCGGATTGAATGCGGTATCGTGCATTTCGAGCGGGCGAAATATCCGGCGCGAACAAAATCCATCCAGCGAATCGCGTGATGCCAGTTCAATCGCCGCGCCCAGAATCATGAACCCCACGTCCGAATAGACACGGCGCGTTCCCGGCTCGCGGGAAGGTTCGGTGGCGGAATACCGCTGGATCATTTCGTGCAGCGTCGTACATTCCTTATAGAGCGGCATGCCGGGATGCAATCCGGCCGTGTGCGTAAGGCATTGGCGAATGGTAAAGCGCCCAAAGGCCGGCACCGGCAGATACTCCGACACCGGCGCATCGAGATCCATGGCGCCATCCTCGTAAAGAAAAAGAACGGCGGTCGTAGTGGCCACCACTTTCGTCAGCGACGCCAGATCGTAGATCGTGTTTTTTTCGGCGCGCCGGCGATTCGGCACAATCTGGCGAAATCCTTCCGCTTCGTGGAAGACGCGGTCGCCGTAGCGTCCGACATACGCCACCGCGCCGGGGCATTTTGCCTCACGGACGGCATCGCGCAACACTTCGTTTAGCATGGGTTGGCCCTTTTCCGGCATTTATCCAATCCCAGGCGGTTGCCGAGAGAAACCATTTTATGCGCGTACGATCAATCCACCGCGGTCTGATAACGGCGCAGGCCGAACGTTAGCAGGGCAATCAGCGCATAACCGGCAATTCCAACCAGAAAAACGGCGCGAATGCCCAAATTCATCGCAATGATCGTGGCGCAAACGCTTCCGAGCACGGAGCCGACGCCGTTCATGCCCCAGACCCAGCAGGTCATGTCGAATCCACTGGCCGCCGCAAGACGGAGCGCGCTTGGAAACAGCATGCCCATGGGCGTCGCCAGCAACGCCATCAAGGCCAGCACAAAACCGAATTTCACCGGCAACGAAGCACCCTGCAACGCGGGCGCGAGGACAGGAAGGGCACACGCGGCGGCCATCTGCAATCCGGCCGCCGCAATCGCCGCACGCATAAGAAACGGCCGCAGTGATCCCGTGCCTACGCGTCCCGACAGCATACTTCCGATTCCCGTGAAGACCAGCATGACGCCGAGTGTTACGGCAAAGGTAAGCGTCGGATTGCCCATCATAAGAAAGATGGACTGCAACAACGACACTTCAATAAGCATAAAGGAGATCCCCAGCAGGAAAAAGATCCCCAGGAAAAATCCCTGGTGGGCGCGCCGGCCGGCTGCGATTTCGGAACGGCGAAACCCTATGAGCGGCGCCAGCATCAACGCAAACACACAAACGAACGCCACAAGGAAGAAATCAACGAGCAATTGGAACGACCGCACATGCCAGCGCATTTCCGCGGGGCCGCCCGATGGATTGAACAGGAGTTTTACGAAAGCGGCGGGTTTCAAGGCGTAAAAAAGGTAGGGCCGGTCGTCCCACAATGGCGAAAGATCTTCATACGCGGATTTCAATGTTTCGCGCCGCATGGAGTCCTGTAAGAGACCGCGTACGCGATCGGTCCATTCATGCGGCGTGTCTTGCGCCGGCCACACCACCGAAAACCCCAATTCCTCGCAGGATTGCCGCGCCCGGCCGATCAAGGCCGGATCAATCGCCTTTTTGGAAACGGCAATACACATCCCTTTGCCAATATAAGGGTAATCAGGGGTCATCATGACAATAATGTGATTGGCCGGATCGGAAATGCCTTTGCGTTCCAGCGCCACCGCCGCGCTGGTCGCCATGCGCAGCAGAAAATCGGACCAACCCGTGCTGGAGACCACGCAGCAGACCCCGTCGGCATCCAGGCGATCCCAGTAGGCTTCGAAGGCCTCGACGGTATACAGGTGATTTTCGGACAAGACGTAGGCGCCTTGCGCGCTGGCGGCCTGCGTGTCGGCCAGCGACAGGAAAACCAGATCGTAGGTATCCTTGTCCCGCCGAGCAAACGTGCGCCCGTTTTCCACCGCGACATTTACGCCATCCAATCCATAAATGTTTCCCGTGTATTCACGAAACGGTCCCCGCATCGCCGCGGCGGTGATGGGATTGAGTTCAACCCCCTGAATTTCCGACACCCCGTATAATTTTGCCGTAAGAATATCCCGCCCCCCTCCCGCTCCGATGATCAACACTTTCCGGGGCTGAACCACGCGAAACGGCAGCGAGGTAATGTCGTATCGAAGATATGCAAGCGGGCCGAAATCCCCGTCAAAACGTTCAAGGAAAGCCGGCGCGCGCCCGTCCTGCGTCAGGCGAAGATGCGGGGGAATGGGCCCATCGTAATTAGCACTGAGCCGCCATCCCTTCCATTCCGGATAAGGTTGAATGACAATGTTCGAAAAAAAATTCCATTTCGAGAATTCGACTTGGTGATCGGGATCCGGAATGGGCGCCGGCGCCAAATTCCAGCGGTAACTGGCAAGGCCGAGGATCGCAATGCCGGCCAGAACTCCCAGCGACGCCAACCGGGAAAGGCGAACCGATCCCGGCGCAAGGAACGACGACGCGGCCGCCAACATGCCCACCAGAAATGGCGTATACGTGCCGCCAAGCCATTCGAGCGCCGGTATGGCCAAAAAACATCCCATGCCCGCGCCCAGCAGATCGCCAAAATAAAGGGCGCCGGCGAATTGCGGCCGTGCCGCAAAGACACGGGAAAGAAAAACACCGCCGAAGAAAAACGGAAGCATCGTGCCAAGAAATACCAAAAAAATCCAACGAATCTGGAACGGGTACATGTTCAAACTGCTCTGAAGAGGAAGATGGACCAGCAGGAACAGCACTCCAATCACGCCGATACCCAGAAACAGGGGAAGATACGGGGTCAGCCGCGGCAAGGCGTCCTCCTCGCCCGGCCGGCGCATATGGGCGTACAAACCGCCGAGACCAATGCCGAAAAGGGCGATGGCCAGCACAAAAAAAGCCAAATGATAGAACATGACCACGGAGAACAGGCGTATCAGGTTGATCTCGAAAAGCATCAGGGAAAGGCTGACGAGAAACACCTGCGCGAAAGCCAGCCGTAGAGAAAAGGGTTTCTTCTGCATCGGATCGGTCATGTGGGCGACACCCTGGAAATAGAGCCTGCTGCAACAGGGGGGAGGATAACACAACGATGCGCGGGGTTGCTACCTGAACCAGTGCGGTTGCCCCGTGGCCTCGATGACGCCAAGCCATAGTTCGCTTTCGAGCGAAACCTGCTTTTTCTCCGCGATGGCCGTGGCGATGGGAATATGAACGAACTGATCGTTCAACAGTCCGACGAGTACGCCGGTTTTACCGGCCATGGCGGCATGCACGGCGTTACGGGCCAACGCATTGCAGAAGAGGCTGTCGTCGGAATTGGCCGGAACACTTCGGATAAGATAACTCGGATCGAAATACTTGAGATTGATGGAAACGCCCTGTTTGGCGGCATAACCCGTTATGGCTTCTTTCAGCAACAGGCCGATGTCGCGATATTTTTTGTTTCCGGAGGCATCGGCGCCCGCGGCGGGCCCGGCGAAAAGGTCCTGTCCGGCGCCCTCGGCCACGGCAATGACGGCATGGCCGCGTTTCCGGAGACGTTTCATCAGCATCGGCAGAAAGCCCTGCCGGCCTTCCAGTTTGAAAGGGCATTCGGGGATGAGCGTGAAATTGACTTGCTGGCTGGCCAGTGTGGCGCCGGCGGCAATGAAACCCGCGTCACGGCCCATCAATTTGACCAGCCCTATGCCGTTGGGCGCGCCGGTGGCCTCGACATGCGCGCAATCCAGCACTTCTTTCGCTTTTTCGAGGGCGGTGTTGAAACCAAACGTGCGCGAAACGTACATGATATCGTTGTCTATCGTCTTGGGGATGCCCACCACGGCAATATCGGCCTTGCGCCGCCGCGCCTCCTGCGCGATGGCGTTTGCGCCGCGCTGAGTGCCGTCGCCGCCTACGCAGAGCAGAATGTCAATCCGACGATCGATCAAAAAATCCACCATGACGGACACATCCACCGCGCCCCGCGACGAACCCAGCACCGAACCGCCCCGCTCGTGAATGTTCTCCACAAATTCGCGCGTCAACTGGATAGGCGCCAAATGAGCCGCCGGATCCATGCCCATGTAGCCGTAACGAATCCCGAAGATTTTTTCCACGCCGTAATTGTAATGCAGCGCGAAATAGGCGCTTCGAATAACATTGTTGAGGCCGGGGCATAAACCACCGCAGGTAACGATGGCCGCGCGAGTCCGCGCCGGGTCGAAATGGATACGCTCGCGGGGACCGGCCTTTTCGACAAGGATGTCGCAGGGGGGCAAATCCGGAGCAATCACCGTCTGAAAGCGGACACGGGCCTCGTCCGGCACGAAATTGGCCACGCCGTCTCCCCAAGCCGTCGTCAATGTCAGGGGCGATCGCCGCCGCCGCGGCGCCAGGGTATGCACTTCAAACCGCTCGCTGTCCAACACGGCTAATACCTCGAATGTTCACCCGGCGCGGTTCGGAGAGGAACGCTAGAACGCGAAACCGGTCATGAGATGAAGGCGCCCGGAACGGACCTGATCGGAATCCGGGTTGATCGGAACACCCCAGTCCACGCGCAATGGCCCCATGCGGGGAATGTCGAATCCCAAGCCCAAGCCGCTGCTGAACTTGATGTCGCCAAAATCAAAATCGCTGGCATCCCACCACACGCCGCCGGCATCCACAAACGCATAGAGCCGCAGCATGTTGGTGACCTTATACTTCACTTCCAGATTATCAATCAGCCGAAGGGATCCGCCGATCGCTTCCCGTTCCTTGTACTCTTGGTAGCGCTTGATTTTGGGGCCGATATCGCGGTTTTCATAACCGCGCACCGTATCCGTGCCGCCCACGAAGAAACGCTCCGAAATCGGCAGGCGGTCACTCGAACCAAAAGCCTCGGCCCAGCCTTCGCGCGTGCGGAAAGACAGAATCCATTTCTTGGAACTGCTCAGTGGAAAATACCATGTCGAATCATGTTCGAAACGGTAAAAGTTATTGTCTGCGCCAAAACCGGCAATTGTGCCGACCAGTTCGTGCTTGCTTCCCCGGCTCGGATCGCGGTCGTGATCCAGTGTCTTGCGCATGATGGACCAACTATTGCTCAACGTGTTGCTCTTGACGAATTCCCGCCGCCATTCGGGCGTATACTCCGAGGCGATGTCGTGGTAACTCACATCGGTATACCGGATGGCGGTGCGGAGCGTCACGCTGGGCGAAAGCCGTTTGATGAAACGAATCTGGCCACCGAGGCTTTCTTCCGTGAAATTGGACCGTCTCGAATAACGGTACGATTCGTCGAAAACATCGAACCCCATGCCGAGTGGATAGCCGAAAATTTCAGGATCGGTGAAACTGAGATTGTACTGCTCGCGAATCGTGCCGATATACAGACGGGTCGAAAAAATCTGGCCGCCCCCCGCGAAACTCGGCGGGTTCGCTATGTCGAAATTGTTCAGACGGAATTCCGCGAACCCTCCCACGCTTTCCTCGGAACTGTAGCCCATGCCGAAGTTGAAACTGCCCGTCTTCGACTCCTCCACATTGGCGAGAAGGTTCGTGTAGAGATCGCTGTCTTCGATATCGTGCAGCGTCAGGCGCACCGTATCGAAATAGTGCGTGTTTTCGAGCTGTTGGCGGCTTAGCGTCAGCCGGTTGCCGTCAACGCGGTCGCCGGGAGAAACCAGCATTTCGCGGCGAATCACTTCGTCCTTGGTCACCGAATTGCCCGCGATGTCAATCTGCTTGAGGTATTTGAGATCGCCTTCCACGACGTTGTAGACGACGTGGGTGGTGTTCTTTTCGCGATCGATCGTGACTTGCGGCGTGACTTCGGCGTTTACATAGCCGCTGTCCTGGTAGCCCTTCGCGATCTCATCGGCGTCCCGGGCCACTTGGCCCTTGTTGTGCACATCGCCCGCGTGCACTTTCGCTATCGCCATCATTTCATCGTCGTCGAAAACGACATTATTGGCCGGTTCGATGCTTTCGACCTTGAATTCCGGCCCTTCGGCGACGGCGATATGAACGTCCATTTTTTTGCCGTTGGGCGTATAGGTAATCTGGGTTCCCTTCACTTCCGCGTCGAGATGGCCTGCATCGCCGTATTTTTCCAGGACTTTTTTCAAATCCATCTCGAATTTTTCTTCGTTGTACTTGCCGCCGATGAACCAGAAACCGCGCTTGGTCTTCATGCCCTTCTTGAGTTGGCGATCGCTGAGCGCCTGGTTGCCATCGAACACAACCGAATGAATTCGGGCTTTCCGGCCTTCATTGATGGTAAAGACGACTCGAACCCGCGCCGGGCCGACGTCTTCCGCGCCGATATCCACGGTCGTATTGGCAAATCCTTTGCTCTCGTACAATTTCAGGATCGCCTTGCGCTGTTCGTCGTAAGCATCCGACGTAAACGCGTCGCCTTCTTTCCACGTAATGACGCCGCGGATTTTATTTGCGCGCAATTTATCGTTGCCGATGATCTTGATGGATTCGATGTTTCGCTTTTCGGAAAAGACATAGGTAACGGCCAAGCCGTCCGATCCGGTCTCCACATCCACCCGAATGGTTTCAAAATGGCCAAGACTGTAAAGGCGTCGAAGGTCGCGCGCCACCACCGTCGGATTGTAATCGCGCCCCGCTTGCAATTCGATATGCGAGCGAACCAACTGTTCACTGACGGCCGATAAACCCTTCACATCAATGCTTTTGACGTTCCGGCTGGCCGTGTCCTGGGCTGAAACGGACGTTGTGGTCCATGCCAGCGCCAGCAGGATGACCCAGGTCGAGCATGTCTTCACGTGGCAACACCTTCCGCTAGGGGTTGGCCCGCATCCGTGAGGGTTTCAACACTTGAAACCCGTTCGAACACAAGCTTTTTTTCCTCCGGGGAACGCTTCGCCTCAAATACATCGCCTGGCCGATACCCTCCGCGCAACAGGAGTTCGGCCAACGGATCTTCGAGATACAACTGCACAGCGCGCCGCAGCGGCCGCGCCCCATACTCGTCGTCGCATCCGACTTCGACGATGAATTCCTTGGCTTCAGGCGCCAGCCTGAGCTGGATGCCCTTTTCGGCAACCCGTTGTACCACTTCGGCGGATTGGATGTCAACCACCCGCAACAATTCCTCGTGGTTGAGACGGTGAAACACCAGCACTTCGTCAATGCGATTGAGGAACTCCGGATTGAAGACTTTCTTGGCTTCTTCCATCACACGGTCCTTCATCCGCTGATACTGCTCGGTCTCCGAGTCGCGTTGAAATCCAAGCGTGGTATTCCGGCCGATTCGACGAGCGCCGACGTTGCTTGTCATGACAATGACCGTATTGCGGAAATCCACTTTGCGGCCGGTCGCATCGTTCATGAAACCATCTTCCATCAATTGCAAAAGCGCGTTGAACACGTCCGGGTGGGCCTTTTCGATTTCGTCAAACAGCACCACCGAATAGGGACGGCGGCGGACCTGTTCGGTCAGTTGGCCACCCTCGTTGTATCCAACATATCCCGGCGGAGCGCCGGCCAGGCGCGACACGGCAAACTTTTCCATGTATTCGGCCATGTCTATGGTGATCAACGCATCCTCGCTGCCGAACAAGAACACGGCAAGCGCCTTGGCCAGCAGTGTTTTGCCTACGCCGGTCGGCCCAAGGAACATAAACGAACCCACGGGCCTTCGGGCGTTCTTGAGTCCGGCGCGGGCTCGTTGGATGGCGCGGGTAATGGCGTCAATGGCTTCTTCCTGGCCGACAACGGTCGCGTGCAATTCATCGCGCATCCGCAATAGCCGCTCCGACTCGTTTTCTTCAAGTTTTGTCAGCGGGATGCCGGTCCATTTGGAAACGATGAAGGCAATGTCCTCGCCGGTTACGACCGTTTCGGAAGAATCGCGGTCCTTTTCCCATTGGCGCTTGCGTTCGTCCAGTTTGGCGATCAAATTGCGTTCCCGGTCCCGTAAACGGGCGGCCCGTTCGTACTCCTGATGCCGGATGGCGGCCTCTTTTTCCGCGCTGACTTTTTCGATTTCCGCCTCGATGTCCTTGAACTCCTGCGGACGGGTCGTAATGCGAAGCCGCGCACGGCTGCCGGCCTCGTCAATCACGTCAACCGCCTTGTCGGGCAGAAAACGGTCGGTAATGTATTGATTGGACAAACGCGCCGCGGCCACAATCGCGTCCTCCGAAAATCTGACCTTGTGATGGGCTTCATAGCGGTCGCGCAAGCCGCGGATGATTTCGACCGTCTGGTCCACGGTGGGCGGATCGACGAGGATGGTTTGGAACCGGCGCGCGAGCGCCGCGTCCTTCTCGATATACTTGCGATATTCATCCATTGTCGTCGCGCCAATGCACTGCAACTCGCCGCGGGCCAGCGACGGCTTGAGCATGTTGGCGGCGTCCACCGCGCCTTCGGCCGCTCCGGCCCCCACAATCGTGTGCAATTCATCTATGAACAGGATGATGTTGTCGGCGCGGCGAATCTCCTTCATGACGGATTTGAGCCGCTCCTCGAATTGGCCCCGGTATTTCGTGCCGGCGACAATGCCCGCAAGGTCAAGCGAGAGCACGCGCCGCCGCAGGAGCAGATCGGGCACATCGCCATGGACCACCGCCTGGGCAAGTCCCTCAACGATCGCCGTTTTGCCGACGCCGGCCTCGCCGATCAAGACGGGATTGTTTTTTGTGCGGCGGCTGAGAATCTGGATGACGCGCTCGATTTCCGATTCGCGCCCGATGACGGGATCCAGTTTGTTCTCGCGCGCCAATTCGGTCAGATCGCGTCCAAACGCATCCAAGGCAGGCGTCTGCGACTTGCGCGCCGCGCCTGTTTGCGCACCCGCCCTTCCCTGCTCACCCAACAGCCGCACGATTTCGGTCTGGACCCGGTTTTGGTCAATCTTGAGATCGTGCAAGACCTTGGCGGCCGTGCCTTCGCCTTCCTTGAGCAAACCAAGAAGGATATGTTCGGTGCCGATATAACTGTGATTGAATCGCCGGGCTTCCTCGACGGCCAGTTCCAGCACTTTTTTCGCGCGCGGAGTAAAGGTGATTTCCTCACTCGACACAGCGCTGGCGCCGGGCGGCATCTGCTGTTCGATTTCCTGCGCGATCCCTTCGAGATCCGCGCCCAGATTTTCAAGGGCGCGGGCGGCAATTCCTTCCGGTTCGCGGCACAATCCAAGGAGAATATGCTCTGTCCGCACGTATTCGCTGCCCAGCCGGGCGGCTTCCTCGCGCGCGGCGCTGACCACATGCTTTGCGCGTTCCGTAAATCGTTCCCACATGACGTCTATTCCTTATCCGGCGTATCGGCCCGATGACGCATTCGTTTTTGTGCCGGCGCGAAATGGGTGCGGAATAGCCGGGCCCGCTCCACGCTCAGCGTCCATTCATCGCAGTCGTGCCCAATGTGCGCTTTGATATGGGCGCTCTGCAACGTCAACAAAAGTTCGTTCAATGTGTCCAGCGTACAACCCGGCGCCAGCCCCAAATCGTGGCCGAGCCGGATGGAGGATAGCACCCCCAGCCCTTCCGTAAATCCCATCAGATGCGCGCTGCCGGCTATGGCCAGCGCGCGCGCCACCCGGTCCTCGATCTGAATCCGTTCCTTGTTCAATAACGTTTGCCGCGCCCGGCGCTCACGTTCGACGATATCGGCGGCGGTGTGGCGGATATGAAAGAGGATTTCCTCTTCCGAAGCGCCCAAGGCTGACAGATTGGTCAACAAGAACAGATCGCCCTGCGCTTCGTTGATGTCGCCATACAGCGCCCCGCTGAGATCGCTGAAGAACGATTCGCTCATGTAGGAAGATTGATCAGGCGGCAACGCCTGCACGACCGTCGGTTTGAGGCCGTGGATGGCATGGCGGCGCTGACGGGCCACTTGGACCAGTCCGGCCATGGCATTCGCCGCGACAAGGCCCGGCAGATGCAGCAGCACGCTGACTTTCAGTCCGGTGCCCACATGCCCCAGCGACGATGTCAGGTAACCCCGGCGTTTGTCGAACGCATAGTCCACACAATCCGCCAAGCCGTCATCCAAGGCGTTCAAGCGGTTCCACAATTCGTCCAGTTCCAACCCGCCCGCCAAAGCGGTCATGCACAGATGATCCGCGCCGTTGATGGCTACGGCATAGGAAAGATCCTGCGCAAGGTAGACCCCCCCTTGCGCCGTTCCATGGACAAGATCAAAGGGAATCAACCGGCGTTCCCCAAGGAAAATCGTGTCAAGGCGATCAAGCCGCTCCAACGGATAATACACGCCCGCGCCAGGCATGCCCATCGAATCCAACGCCGTCACAATCCGTTCTTCGATGGCATGGATTTCATCATGCGTGCACGCGGCGGGAAAGAAAAAACCGGCCAGATTCCGCATCAGATTGCACTGGCTCCACACCACGACCGGAGCGTCCGGGCCCGTGCCGGAAAGCCAGGGCGGACGGTTCTGGACCCATGCTTCAACCATGGCGGCTGCCTTGGAATGCGGCGCCGTTTTCCAATTCGGATTCAAGGCGCTGGATGGCGTCGCGCAGCGTGGCGGCTTCCTCGTAATGCTCCATTTCGATCGCCGTGCGCAACAAGGCCCGTTTCGTCTGCAATTCAATGCTCTTGCGCGCGCGATGATCATTCATCCGGGGCGACTTGCCGCAATGTTCGATGCCGCCATGCAGTCCAGCCAGCATCGGCTCGATTTCCGCCTTGAAGGCTTCATAACACGCCGGGCACTGCACGCGGCCCGTGTCGAGCACTTTGCCGACATGCATTTCACACGACGGACATGCCCGCACGGCCCGCGCGCGCGGACGCGGCGTCTTGGCCGCAGGCGATCCGGTGCGCGACGCCGGCACCGGACCCGACAACTCGAAGCCTGCGCCGGCTTCTTCCTGGCGCTTGGCCAGGCAATCTTGGCACAAAGGCAGTTCACGCACTTTGCCGCTTACGACTTCCGCGTAGCGAACCGTCGCCAGATTTTTATGACACCGTTGACACAACATGGGAGCCACCTCGCGTAAAGTATACCATTCATGCGGCCCACAGTCCATTTGCCGTCATCAAATCGGATTGCGCGGCGCCGGGAAAATCGTATAGTGTTGGGCGCATGGGCAACGGAACGCTTTATTTGCTGGCAACGCCGATTGGCAACCTGGAGGATTTGTCTTTCCGGGCGGCGCGAATCTTGGGCGAAGCCGAAGTGCTGGCATGCGAAGACACGCGGCTGACGCGGCGCATTTTCGAACGATACGATATTCCAAGCCCTCGAACGATCTTTTCGTACCACGAACACAACGAGGAATCGGCGGGCCGTCGTATCCTGGGTTTGCTGGAAAACGGGGCGTCGGTTGCCGTATGCACCGACGGTGGATTTCCGGGGATAAGCGATCCGGGCTACCGGTTGGTGGCGGCATGCCGCGAGCGGGGATTTCAGGTCGAAATTGTGCCGGGGCCAAGCGCGGCGCTGGCGGCGTTGGTGGCGTCGGGCTTGCCTACGTCGAGTTTCACCTTCAAGGGTTTTCCGCCGCGAAAATCGGGCGCGCGGAGGCGTTTTCTGGAAATGGATCGGGAAATGCCGCATACCTTGGTGGTTTTCGAGTCGCCCTACCGTGTGGGCCAGTTGCTGGACGATGCGCATGCCGTGCTGGGCAACCGCCTGGCGGCGGTGTGCGTCGAATTGACGAAAAAGTTCGAGGAAATCCACCGCGGGTATTTGGCCGAGTTGGCGGAACAGTTTCGCGGACGGAAGGTCAAGGGCGAGGTAACCGTGGTGATCGCGGGATCGAATCCGAAGTTTGCGCAGGAGGATGATCCCGGCGAATCGGACGGGATATAAACACCGGGGCTTGAAGCCTCATGGGAGTCGTTGCTGTATGTTTCAATTTGATTTGCCGTTGGAACAATTGCGGACGTATCTGCTGCCCTTGCGGCGGGAACCGGATTTCCAGGACTTCTGGAACAAGATGCTGATACGGAACCGGCAACAGCCGCTGGAGCCGGCCGCGGAAACGGTTTCCTATTCGGTGCCGGACGTGCGCGTCGAAAAAATCTCATTCGCGGCGTTCGACGGCGGCCGCATCGCGGGATGGTCCATCACGCCGGTCCGCACACAACGGCGTCCAACGCTCGTCTTTTTTCACGGCTACAGCGGCGACAAGGGCCGGATCGCGCATTATCTGATGTGGGCCTTGCAGGGATTCACTTGTCTGACGTTCGACGTGCGCGGGCAATTGGGCGACAGCACCGATCACGCGGCGTATCCGGGCGGGCGGTTTACCGGCTGGCTGACAAGCGGAATACTCGATCCGGAGCAGTATTATTTCGTGCGGAGTTACCTCGATACCGTTCGGGCCATCGAATTCGCGTGTACGTGCATGGAAGTGGATCCGCAACGAATCGGCGTGACCGGGTGCAGCCAGGGCGGCGGGCTGAGTCTGGCGGCGGCCTGCCTGGACGATCGGGTAAAACTCTGCATGGCCGAAGTGCCGGCCTTTTGCCATTTTCCCCGAACGCTCGAACTGACAAAAGCGGCGCCATGGACAGATCTGATCACGTATTTCGCGAGGCGTCCGCAAGACATTGATGCCGCAATGCGGACGCTGAGTTATGTGGAACTGAACAATTTGACGGACCGAATCCAGTGTCCCACGCTCGTGTCGGTAGGATTGCAGGACGAGTTATGCGTGCCGTCGAGCATCTTTTCGGCGTACAACCGGATTCCGGTCCGGGAAAAACTCATCGAAGTGTTTCCCTACAACGGCCACGAAGGATCTTTGAACATCGAAACGATGATCGTATGGGCCCGCCGCCATTTGATGGGCGAACGTTGAGAAGGGCCCGGATTACAACTGGACCTGCACGCCAAGTTCGACCACTTGATTGGGGGGGATGCCGAAGAAAGACGTGGCGCCTTGGGCGTTTCTGGCCAAAAACGCGAAAAGGCGCTGGCGGAATTTGGCCATGCCGGGATTGTCGGTGATGAGTATATTTTCCCGTCCGATGAAGAATCCTGCCGTGCGCCCGTCAATGTGCAATCCTTTTTCATCGCATAACGCGAGGATCTCATTGACGTGCGGCGACTCCATAAATCCGTAACGGGCCTTGACCCGATAAAAGCCATGGCCCAGGTTTTCGATAGAAACCCGGTCGCGCCGGGAAACAGAGGGCCGTTCTTCCACGGACACATTCATAATCGCCACCGTTTCATGCAAAACCTTGTTGTATTTGATGTTATGCAGGAACACGGGAGGAGTTGTGGCAAGATTTCCAGACATGAAAATGGCCGCGCCGGATACCCGGACGAGTTGCGTTTCCAGGGGAATGATTTTTTGAACGAACTCATCCAGCGGCACGGCGCGTGCATACAGGCGCTGGTTCAGAATCTGGCGGCCTTTACGCCATGTGGTGATAACGGTATACATGGCAGCCCCGACCACCAGCGGCACCCAGCCGCCGTGCGGAACCTTGAGAATGGCCGATGACCAGAAAGCAATCTCGAAAACAAGAAAAATACTCACCAGAAGCCGGGTGATCCAAGGACGCCATCCCCAACGTTCACGCGCCACGACGTACAGTAGCAGCGTTGTAATCAGCATGTCCATCGTGACGCCGACGCCGTATGCGGCGGCAAGGCCCGACGAGGATTGAAACAGCAACACCAGTCCAATGGTCGCCATGAACAGAAATCGGTTTGCCACGGGAACATATATTTGGCCAATCGTGGTCGAAGACGTGTGAATGACGGGGATGCGCGGGAGGTATCCCAGGAGAACCGCCTGCCGCGTGAGCGAGAACACACCGCTGATCATGGCTTGGGAAGCAACCACCGTGGCCGCGGTCGAAACGACAACCAACGGGATAATCCCCCACTGCGGAGCGAGGGCATAAAAAGGATTGCTTACGGATTGAGGATTTTCAAGGACGATCGCCCCCTGGCCAAAATAATTCAACAACAACGCGGGCAGCGCCACGCCGTACCAACCCACACGAATGGCGCGGCGTCCAAAATGCCCCATATCCGCATAGAGCGCTTCGCCGCCGGTTACGACCAAAAACACCGCGCCCAATACCAGAAAACCCGTCGAGCCGTTGGCCAGAAAGAAACGAAGACCATGCAGCGGATTGAAGGCAAACAGCACCAACGGCTGGCGAACAATGGCCACAACGCCCAACACGGCAATGACAAAAAACCAGATCAGGATAATGGGACCGAATACCACGCCAATACGCGCCGTTCCCCGGCGCTGAAACGCGAAGAGGAACGCCAAAATCGCAAGCGTAACGGGCACCACATAGGGTTTGAAAAACGGTGTGGCGACTTCAAGGCCTTCCACGGCGCTGAGCACGGAAATCGAGGGGGTGATCATGCCGTCGCCGTAAAGCAGGGCCGCTCCGAAGATCCCCATGGTCATAACGGCGTATCGTTTCCCGGCGCTTTGTTCCGGAATCTTGGACAAGGCCAGCGTCATCAAGGACAAGATACCGCCTTCTCCGTTATTGTCCGCCCGGAGCACGAATCCGACATACTTCACGGCGATAACGACAATCAGCGCCCAAGAAATGAGCGACAGGATGCCATGGACGTTCGCGGGAGACGGTTCGAGGCGGCTGATGCCATGGAAGCATTCGCGCAAGGCATACAGCGGGCTCGTTCCAATGTCTCCGTAAACAACCCCCAAGGCGCCCAGCACCAGAAAGGCAAGGCCCGATTTTTTTTCGTCATTGTTTTGTTGCATGAATTGCACTTCTGCCCATCGCAAAACCCGGATCCTATCATATAAGCGCCCAAGAGTCACGCGGAAACGCATCCCGGCGAGCCGGTTGCGTAGTTGATTCCTGTCAACGGTAGTGGGGATGCGAGCGGGTCGGGAAAATCGAGTTACCCGCAGGAATGCTCAACTGGCGTGGGGTTTGGCGGCGCAAGCGTTTTTTTCGGCGTTTTTTCGACCACGCGGCGCTTGACACGGGGATTAGTTGCTCTGTATAATGGGTGTGGTAGGAACGGAGGATATCGCGCATGTACATCCATAC
>Ga0101944_10001474_pt1 | contig 48384 bp, 34 predicted proteins | sample DewCreD2012metaG_FD_75245 | JGI IMG/M metagenome (GOLD analysis project Ga0101944, IMG submission 75245) | Hot spring sediment bacterial and archeal communities from British Columbia, Canada, to study Microbial Dark Matter (Phase II) - Dewar... ... | reverse complement strand
ACAGGGGTGCCACGCCCGGCCGTCGATCGCGCCGCTAACGATGGCTCGACTTCCGCCCGACGACGCTCCCGTCGCCGACACTCTCCTTCTACGCACCACCCGAAACAGGGAAGACTCCAGCTCCCTCAGCCGTCCACCCCCTGGTCTGCGACGACCTCCACACAATCGATTCAATGACATTCCGGCTGGATTGTAGACACAAGTGTGATCAGCCCCACTTTTCGTGGCTTATTTGGAGACGCGATGACCAAGTGTTTTGCAGTTCTGGCCGTTGTGGTCGGCCTGGCGATAAACGGGACATGGGCCGCAGAATCACCGGCGTCGACCATCCATGACTGCACCTCCGCATTCAAGTTCGGATTCCTGGCCTGGGAAAAAGCGCCGACGGCCTTCGCCGTTGAACCGAACGGGTTGCACATTGTCGCAAAGAACGCCCAGGGCGGCGCCGGCTTGATGGCCGGGGGGAGCATCTCGCTGGCTGGTCGCGGCGACTGGACCCCGACCCTGCGCGTGGCCGTGGGACCGGATAACAACGCCAGGGCATTGACACTCCACCTGGGCGATGCCGACGGCACGGGCCATCAGTATCGATTCGATCTCAGCTCGCTTAAACCGGGTGAACCGGCGGTTCTCCTGGCCGAGCACGGCGCTTCCGTGGCTGAGCCGACCAAGGTGGAAAAGCCGGGAACGCTTCCGGGGCTTGATCTGTCGGCCATTACCAACGTCATGATCATCGGCGACTGGACCGACAAACCAGTGAACCTCTACCTGTCGGGCATCTCCGTCGCGCCGCCGGATGATTCCATCCGGGCCGCGCGTGACAAATTCGCGAAACAGAAGGCCCAGGAGGCCGAGCAAGCCCGCCGGCAGGCCGAAGCCAAGGCCAAAGCGCGGCGGGAGTTGCTGGAGACGGGCGCTGCGCACCCGCCCGACGGTCCGAGTGTCGAGCACGTCTGCGCCGTTGCGCCCGAGGTCCTCACCGTGACGATTCAGTCGGGGACGAACGCGCCGAATCAGTTGATCCCCTATGTGCCGCAGCCCGACGATGAGATCGTCCAGGAGAAGAGCAACGAGCCTCACTACGTTGTCAAGGCCGGGAAGGTGATCGAAGACCACGACAAGGCGCTGTATCGCAGGGTGAACGGCCAGCGCACGCGGATCGGCACGCTCAGTCCCGACGGCAAGCACGTCTTCAAGGAGGGCCAGACCGCCGGCACGTTGCTCGATCCGTCGGTCGTGGATGTTCCCCAGGCCTACGCGATTCAATCGGCCGACGATCCGGCCTACGCCAGCCCCGCGCATCCCCTGGCAGTGCACCGCAAGTCCAAGCCCAACGGCAACAGCAGGCCCCTGCCTTTTGTCCACAACATCTCGCTGGTCCTGCCCTCGCCGCTCAAAGGCGGGGCCAGCTACACGGTGCGATTCATCGGCCTGAACACGGCAAAGGAATCGGTGGTCTACCGTCACGACTCGCGTGCTGTTCGCAGCGATGCGGTTCATGCGATTCAGACCGGTTACCGCCCCAGGGATCCTTTCAAACGCGCTTACCTGTCGATCTGGCTCGGACCCTGCGCCGAAACCGGCAGGCCCGGCGGCTACACGCATCAGATCGATGCCTTTGAACTGATTGACACGGCCACGGGCAAGACCGTGTTCACCGGCAAGCCACATCTGACCAAGGCGCTGGATGCCCGCGAGCGGTTGAGCATTCACGATGAGAAGGACTACACGCAGACGGCCGTGCATCGCCTGGATTTCAGCTCGTTTGACACCCCCGGCGAGTATCGAGTTCATGTGCCGGGAATCGGCACGAGCTATCCCTTCCGCATCGCCGCGGACGTGTGGGAAGAGCCGTTCCGCGCGGCCATGCTGGGTATCCTCACTCAGCGGCAAGGGATTGAACTGGGCCCCCCGGTGACCGCGTTTCGCCGGGGAAGAGCTTTTCATCCGGATGATGGCGTGGAGTTCTACCAGTTGACCATCTGCCACCAGGAGGGACAGGAGGCCGGCGAGGGCGGCCACAAGGGACGCGGCGGCGATCTGGCCGAACTGGCGGCGGCCGGGAACCTGCAGCGCGTCTCCGGCATCTGGGGCGGGTATCAGGATGCCGGAGACTGGGATACGCTCGGTCACCATCTGAACGTGACGTGGCTGCTGCTGGAACTCTACGAGTTGGCCCCGGCCTATTTTGGCAAGCTGTCCCTGTCTCTGCCGCCGGAAGAGAAGGCAAATGCCCTGCCCGACCTGATCGACGAAGCCATGTGGCAGATGGCCTGTTTCCGCCGGCTCCAGTTGCCCGACGGAGGCGTTCGCGGCGGGTATGGCGAGGGATGGGGATGCCGCAAGGGACAGACCAGTTCCATGGTCCGCTCCGCCGGCGTCTACGCGCCCGATCCGGTCACCACGTACAGTTATGCGGCCTGCGCCGCACGGGCATATCGGGTGCTTTCAGCGTTTGACAAGCCCGCCGCCGCACAGTGGCTGGAATCGGGCAGACGCGCCTACGTTTGGGCCCGCAACCACGATTCGCCGCAGGACGCGCTGTACAAGCGGCTGTTGGCCGCGAACGATTGGGGGTTTAAGGAGTCGATGGGACAGTCGCGGACCCTGGCCGCGGTGGAAATGTATGCGGCGACGGGCGAACAGGCCTATCACGCCGACTTCAAGGCGGCATCTGAACTGGTGTTGAAACAGGGACCGATCCGCTACCTGGATCAGGCGGATGCCGACTTTGCCTACGCACGCCTGCCCGACAACCTGGCCGACAAGGCCCTCAAGGCCCGCGCGCTTGAGGTCATCACCGCCTACGCCGATTACGCGATCGCCTTCAGCGCGAACAATGCGTTCGAGATCATCAACGGCAACCGGACCGACCTGCCGGTGATTGGACCCTGCACGTACTTCTCGGCTCCGGGCGTGCGCGGATACAACCTGGTGCGGGCCTACTCCCTCACACGACAACCCCGGCACCTTGCGGCGGTGGTGCAGGCCTGCAATTACAGCCTGGGCGCCAACCCCGACAACCTCTCCTACTGCCCGGGCATCGGGCACAAGCCGGTGCGCTATCCGTTCAAGGTTGACTCCATCGTTACAGGACAGTTTCCCCAGCCCGTTGGCTTCATCCCCTATGGCCAGGGTGACGAGGCCAGCCCCATGAGCCGGGGAGCCAACAGCTGGGTGCGGCAGTGGTACACCAACTATCCGCCCAATCCCCAGCAGATGACCCCCGACTACTACGAATGGCCGGCCAATGAGGTGTACATCGACTTCGGCATCGCGCCGATGATGAACGAGAATACGCTCAATGCCACGACGCTGGCCGCGGCCTACTTCTGGGGATTCCTGGCCGCACAGAGCGACACGGCGCCTTGATCGAGTAAACTGGAGGAACACGGAGTTATCACATGCACTGCTTGCCTGATCGATCCACCGCGCAACGACTGACACCTGCTTTCCGCCTGCTGATGCCGCTCGTGCTTTTCCTGGCCGGTTTCGGCTCCGGTGCCGAACCGTCGCAAGGCACCAGCCTTCGGCTGGCCGCGGAGAACCTTTTTGCCATCGGCGTCGGGGTGAACGACCGCATCGCCGATCGTCCGGAAGACCATCCGCTGCTGGTCAGGCACTTTGGCATCATCACACCCGAAAACTGCATGAAGCCCGCCCAGGTGCAGGCCGCCGAAGGTCAATGGAACTTTGCCCGGTCCGATGCGTTCGTGGAATTCGCGGCAAGGCAGAAACTGAAAGTCGTCGGGCACTGCCTGGTGTGGGCCAAGGACGATCGCACCCCCGAGTGGTTCTTCCGCGACGGCGACAAGCCCGCCGGCCGCGAACTGCTGCTGGAGCGCATGCGGCGGCACATCGAAACCGTGGTGGGCCGATATCGCGGGCGCATCGCGATGTGGGATGTGGTTAACGAGGCCCTGGACGACGGCGCGGAGCAACTCCGCCCGTCGGGATGGTCCAGGGCTTGTGGAGAGGATTTCATCGCCCGAGCGTTTGAGTACGCGCATGCGGCCGATCCCCAGGCCATGCTGATCTACAACGACTACAACAACGAGCTGCCGGCCAAGCGCGAAAAGCAGATCCGGCTGCTGCGCTCGCTGCGGGAAAAGAACGTGCCGGTCCACGCCCTGGGGCTGCAGGGACATTACGAGATCGACCGCGTCCCGTTTGCGGAAATCGAGCAGACGCTCGTCGCGGCGCGGCAGATGGGCGTGAAGGTGGTCGTCTCGGAACTGGACATCGACGTCATCCCCCGCGGGCGATGGTGGGCCGACGGAGGCAAGTACCGCGAGGAACTGGCGAAGCTCGATCCCTATCGTGACGGGTGTCCGGCGGATGTGCTTCAGCGGCAGGCCGAGCAATATGCCGAGCTGTTCCGCATCTTCCGCAGGCATGCGGATGTCATTGCGCGGGTATCGTTCTGGAACCTGCATGACGGGCAAAGCTGGCTTAATGACTTCCCGTGGAAGCGGGTCAATCACCCGCTGCTGTTTGACCGTCAGCGCCAGCCCAAGCCGGCATTCCAGGCCGTGATCTCGGCCCTGACGGACCCCGACAGCGGCCGGAAATGAGAGGATGGAACATGCGAGCGCGGGCTTGGGCGGCGGGCGTCGCGACGCTATGGGCGACGTTGATCGCCGGCGCGGCGGAGACCGCCGAGGCGCAACCCTCGGTTGTGCCGACCTTCCAGTGCCTGGGCATCTACTACCCCAGCGCCGCCCACGACGGTGAATGCCGCGCGCAGTACCGATCGCCGGACCAGAATGCGTGGAAAGACGCCCTGCCGCTGGTTTACGACGCACGCCAGCGGCAATACCGCGGCAGCATCGTCAACCTCGCGCCCGATACGGCCTACCTGATCCGCCTGACGTGCGGCGGCCGCAGCATCGAGTTAACCGGCCGCACGCGCAGCGAGCGGATTCCGGTCGGCAAGACGACGCTTCTGCCGGTCGGAACGTCTGACAAGACGGTGCGCATTACCGAATCGGGAACCGCCGACGGCTGGCACCTGGTGACCGCGGCGCCCGCGGGCAAGACAGTCATCGACGTATTCAATCTGCAGGACACCTGCGTGGAGGTGGCGGCCAATTACGTGATTGTGCGAGGCCTGCAGCTCAAGAACGCTGCGCAGCACGGCGTGCTGATCCGCAAGGGCGTGCAGAACGTGGTTGTCGAGGATTGCCACATCACCGGCTGGGGTCGCGTGGGTGGAGCCCGCGTCTGGGGCATCGCGCACGGATCGGACAGCGGCATCTACGCCGAAAGCGGAGCGGGCGGGCTGGTCATCCAGCGAAACCTGATCAACCATCCGCGCAGCGGTTCCAATGACTGGGAATCGGGACATCCCGACGGCCCGCAGGGCATCAGCCTGATCAACTCCTCGGGCGGAAACGTCATCCGATACAACGAGATCCGTTCCACCGAGGATCACGGCTTCAACGACGGGATCGGCGGCGGCAGCAACTTCAGTTTCCAGGGCAGCCCGAACCGGGATTCGGACATCCACGGCAACATCATCACCAACTGCTGGGACGACGCGATCGAGAGCGAAGGCGCCAACATGAATGTCCGCATCTGGGGCAACTACATCGATCGGACTTTCGTGTTCGTCGCCACGGCCGGCACGTCGATGGGACCGCTTTACATCTACCGCAACGTCTTCGGCGTCAGCCGCATCTCCCACCAGGACTCCGGCGGCGGGATCATCATCAAGACAGCCGGGCCGGCGCGCACCCTGACGCTCGATGGCGAGCAGGTTCCCGGCGACCAGGGCCGCCGCTACATCTTCCACAACACGGCGCTTCAGCCTCACGGCGCGCTGGACGTTTTCAGCGGGCACGGGATCAACAACGCCGTGTCAAAGAACAACATCTTCCGCGTGCGGGGAAACGTCTATCCCCAGGCCGGCAAGCAGGGACCGCCCAACGACTTTTCGCATGACCTGACCGGCGGATACCTGGGCGGCGGGATGGTGCGGGCGATGTTCGTTCCCTCCGATCGTCTGGAATGGTTCCTTGCCCCGACGGTGCCGGAGATCAAATGGGGCCGGGTGGACTACCGGATCGGTGATCGAACGGTCCCGATCACTGATCCCGTTGTCGAGGTGCCCAATCCGGCCCTGGACAAGGGGATGCGGATACCGAACTTCAACGATGACTTCCAGGGAGCGGGACCGGACATCGGAGCGTTCGAAAACGGGAACCCGCCGTTGCGGTTTGGGCGCGAGCACGCCCCGGGGTTTCAGCGCGCCCCCTGGGAATGGGCACCCGGCGAATCGCGATAAGATATTATAGATTAGCGGCTTAAAGCCGAGAGCGGTCGGCCGCCAGAATCTGGCCCGATTCAGCCGGGGTCGCGCCCCGCAGGTCTAAGTCAATATGCCAGCAGCAGTTCCAGCATCTTTCGATCCAGCTTGTGCCCCCTGAAGTCCTCGTACGGCACATCCTTCCGGCCACTGTTGAGAACCCCAAAGCTTCCCCGCAGGTTCCACAGAGCCCAACCCCAGCCGGCCTCCTTCCACAGTTCCAGGTAGTCCTTCATCCACGCAAGGACGACCTTGTGTGGCGTGTAGCTGTAGGCCCCCCATTCGCCGACGTGAACGCCCACACCCTTGCTCTCCAGCGCCTTCCACGGCTCGATGCGCTCCTTGATCAGCCTGGCCCGGTCATACACCGTCGGCGGCTTGCCCTCCTTTCCGGGAATTGTCAGCGGCCAGGTCGGCTCCTCGAACTGGTCTGCCCCGGTCACCCAGTTGGCCTTGTAATGGCTGATCTGCGTCGGGGCGTAGCCGCGTGTGCTCTGGCCAATGCCCAAGTCCGCCAGCGAGTGCACGGGCGTGCCACCCCACTTGAGTCCATCCGCGATGATGAGCCGTTGCGGGTCCACCTCGCGGATGGCCTCGACAAACATGCGGATCACGTTCGCGTAGGGTTCCTCGGGCATGTCCTTGGGTTCGTTGAGCAGGTCGAAGCTCACTTCTGTTGATGGAATTCCCTGGTAACGCTTAGCAAAGTGCCTCCAGTGGAAGCAGGCCGCCTTCTGGGCCTCCGGGCTGGTCCACAGGTCCAGCGGCTCATCGGGCGGATTGACGCAATATCCCGGCGCGCGGTGGAAGTTGATGTTGACGTGAACCCTGTATTTCTGTCCCAGTTTCACGGCTCCATCCACCCACCTGACCCGCTCCTCGTTGATGTTCAGCCAGTCCTCGGGCCTGGCCCAGCAGCGGTATGAGAGTGGCAGCCGAACGAAATCGAACCCCCACTCGGCGATGAGGGCGAAGTCCTCCTCCCGGAACGGGGCCGGCCGCCGGTCGGTGAACATCTCCAGCAGGTTGAACCCGCGCCAACGGGGCAGTTTCGCCGCGGACGGGACCTGCCCGGCAGCCGAAAGAGGTCGGGTCGGCAGAACGAGTGCGGCAGCCGAAACCGCGGCGGACTGAATGAGCTTTCGTCGCGTCATGGTTGTTGAGTCTCCGCCATGCTGTACATCCCAGCCGAGGAATTGTGGAAACGGCTCGGCCTGAAGTCTCTAACATGCGGCAGAAGAGCGATAGCGGGGGCGTCTGTTTCTACACCGGAGGCATGGGCCGGAGCGGAAGCGAATAGCGTGCGGGTGCATCCGCCGGCTTGCTGAGCCGATTGGGCGCGATATTGCCGCACGGTACCTTCGGACCCACCTCTCGACGCAGAATCCGGTTGCAGATTCGGTGCATGATTCCGGCCCCTTGCCTGCCCTCGTTTTTTCCGCTTCAATGCCGTGGCCTTGACACAAAGAGCTGCCATGACACAACCCGTACCTCTCGGATTGACTCCCAGTTTCGGCTTCGGCGACCGCATCGGACTGGCAACCCCCGGCCATGTCCTGGCCATGAAACGGGCCGGCAAGGGCATTGCCCCGATCTTCGCACAACAGTCGATCCGGGAAATGACCCGCACCGGGCGGACGCCGCAGCAGGTGATGGAAGACGCGATGAAAGGCGCCCGCCATGCCGGCTGGGAAGGCCCCCAGGGCGCCGATGCGGATCACCTGAAAACACCCATCGACGTGGACCGCACCGCCGAGGCCGGCTTCTGCTTTTTCACCATTGACCCCTCGGACAAGGTCGATCCGCAGGCCGACAGCTATCCGCCTGACGTGCTGGCCGCCAGGTTCAAGGAAATCTCGGGCGAAATCGACTGGATTGGACGGTACAAGGGCAAGACGATCCGTCTGCCGAACGGGACGCGGCTGGAACTGACGGAGCGGGATTGCCTGCGAGCGGCCGTGAAATACGGACGGGCGATCAACCTGGCGATGGGAATGGCCAGCCACATCGCGGCGGCCATGCGGCGGACGGGACGCGGTTTCGAGATCGAGCTTTCGGTGGATGAAACGCCGCAGCCGACGACGCTGGCCGAGCATTACATCATCGCCGAGCAGTGCATTTCCCGCGGGATGAAGCTTGTGAGCCTGGCGCCGCGTTTCATCGGCGACTTCGAGAAGGGGGTGGATTACAAGGGCGATCTGAAGGCGTTTGAGGCGTCGCTGGCCGACCACGCGGCGATCGCGCAGCACCTTGGGCCCTACAAGCTGAGCCTGCACTCCGGATCGGACAAGCTTTCGACCTACGCCCTGGTGGCCAAGCACACGCGCGGACGGTTCCACGTGAAGACCGCCGGCACGAGCTACCTGGAGGCGCTGCGGGTGGTGGCTCGGCACGATCACGGGCTGTTCCGGCGGCTGGTGGAATTCGCCCGAGCGCGGTACGACCACGACAAGGCGACGTATCACGTGTCGGCCACGCTGGACGGCGTACCGGCGCCGGCGAACGTGAGGGATCACCACGCGCTGGAGAAGCTCTATCTGGAGCAGTGGTCGGACGTGCCTGCCGGGAGGGGTTTCACGGCACCCGGTCGGCAGATCATGCACTGCACGTTCGGATCGGTGTTGACCAACCCGACGCTCAGGACGGAGTTGATGGACGTGCTGGAACAGCATCGCACGACGTACGACCAGTTCCTGGCGGAGCATTTCGAGCATCACTTGAGGGCGCTGCAGGCAGGCATGTAGACGATGGACGGTCCAGCCCGCCGGCCGATCCCGGGGAAAAGCCGGTGCGAACGGCGGATCGGTGGAATCCGCCCGCGGTATACTGTAAAACCGGCCGTGGAGGATTCTTATGGGCAAAGCCAGCGTCGACCCGGCGGAATTGCGGCGGTTTGCACAGGACCTGAATCGATTCAATCAGGAACTGCAGGGGCTCGTGGGCGGCCTGCACGCGAAGCTCCGCGGCCTGGAGGCGACCTGGCGCGACCAGGAACAGCGCAAGTTTACCGAGGCCTTTGACCAGACGGTCAAGGTGCTGGGGAACTTCATGGAGGCGTCGCACCAGCACGTGCAGTTCCTGAACAAGAAGGCGGCCCTGATCGAGGAGTATTTGAAAGCAAGATGAGGCTCTGTTGCGAATGAGCGGGCCGCCGAGGCGGACCCTGCCGCATCCCCTGCGCCGGAGGACTCATGGGCACACCCGCACGCGTTGAGAATGTGGACCTGCTCCGGGCGTTTCGCACGACGCTGGTGAAATTCGCCGAGGCGGCGAACGTGGCGTTGTCCGACGCGGAGGGGGAAATTCACCGTACCATGGTCTGGCTGGAGGGAGAGGCCCCGTCCTACTGGCAGGGACAGATTCGCAAGCGACAGGAACTCGTTTCCCGCGCCCGGGAGGCGGTGCGGCAGAAGAAGGTGTTCAAGGACTCGACCGGGGGGAGGCCGTCGGCGGTGGACGAGGAAAAGGCGCTGGCCAAGGCCCTGCGAGCCCTGCAGGAGGCCGAGGAGAAATTCGCGGCGGTCAAACGCGCAAGGGCACGGCTACAGAAGGAACTGGATCTGTACAAGGGCTCGGTGCAGCGGTTTGCCACGGATGTGCAGGTGGGGATTCCGGCGGCGGTGTCGAAACTGGACAAGCTGACCGCGGCCCTGGAGGCGTACCTGGCGCTGACGATGCAGCCGGCGGAGTTGCAGCCGACCGGGACGGACCAGGGCGGATCGGACCCGTGGCAGGTGATGCTGGAGGAGGATGCGACTGGCACGCCGCGGGAGCAGGCGGCCAATCCGCCGGCCGGCGGAACCGGACTTTCCTCCGACGGCGGTCAGGCGCCGGCGACCGACTCGGCCCCGGCGGCATCTGAAAAGGAAGGGGCTTAGCGATGGGCGTATACGAAAGCCGCGGGCAGTTGACCAAGGCCATGAGGCAGCTTCTGATGCAATGGCATGAGACACATTCGGGGTGGGATGACGCGGTGAGCAAGAGCTTTGAGCAGAAATACCTGGCGCCGCTGGAACAGGATCTGAAGACGGCATTGGGCGCGATGGACCACATGGCGGTGCTGCTGGGGCAGATCCGCCGTGACTGCGAATAGGCGGATCGACGATGCAGCAAGCCACGAGCGCGACGAGTTCAGCCCTCCCTCCCCGTGTGGCCGCCACCGCGCGCGACATTCAGCGAATGGCGCTGCGCGACCTGGTGCAGTTGGCGACGGAGTCGGCCGCCACCGAGGCGCAGATCGAGCGACAGCAGCAGGCCGCGGTCGACAACGCCCGCAAGGAGCTGGATCGCGCGCTGTGGGCGATCGAGCAGAGACACAAGTCGGCGGTGGAGTCGCTGGCGGCGGATTTCAGCCAGCGGGTGGCCCAGACGGAGGCGCAGTACCAGTCGAGCCTGGGGGCGCTGAAGGCGGCCGACGCCGCCGCCCGCAAGCGGATTCAGCACGATTACGATGTCACCCGGCAAGAGGTGACGCAGCGTTATAACCAGGAGACGTGGCTGGCCGAGAGCGTATTCGACGCCTCGCAGAACCAGTACCGCGAGGAGGCCAAGGCGTCCAGGTCGGAACAGGAGGCCAGGGAGAAGCGCGTCGCGTCGCTGGAGCAGCGGGCGCTGGCGCTTCTGGCGCGGTACCAGTACGCCCCCGCGACCGGATTGCCGGAGGCGCTGCCGACGCCGCCGGACAACCTGGCTGAATTCACCGGCCAGTGCCAGAACGCGGAGCGGCGGCTGCAGGAGCTGGCGGCCCTGCAATTGCCGAAGCTGTTTGTCGGCGCCCGATGGCACGCGATCACGGTGGTGCTGGCGATTCTGATGGGGGTGGTGGCGCAGCTGCTGACGAATTCGACAGAGCTGAACCTGGCGGCGATCGGCGTCGGGGTCGGCGCCACGGCGCTGGTGTTCACGGTCCTGGGCCTGATCCTGGGTCGGATCTCGCGTCGGCAGATCGACGAGGTCTACCTGCCGCTGCACGAGGCCCTGGCGATCGCGCGGCACGTCTCGGCGCTGCAGGTCAAAGCCGAGGCGGAGACCAGGGAATCGAAACTGGCGATGGCCGTCAAGAAGCGCGACATCGAGGTGCAGCGGGCGAAGGACAAGGCCGAGCCGCTGCTGGCGCAGGCCGAGGAGACCAGGAAGACCGCGCTGGCCCGGGCCGACGCGGAACTGGCGGAACAGACGGCCCTGCTGGAACGGCAGCGCCAGCAGCTCCTGGCGGAACTGGAGCGATTGCGGGAGCAGCGCGCCGACGAGATCGAACAGCGGCGGGAGCAGGAGATCGCCGCGGCCCGGCAGAAGCACCAGCGACAGATAGACGAGAGCCGGGCGAAATACGACGAGGCGCGTGCGTCGCTGGAGAAGCGCCTGGCCGACGGGCTGCGGCAGATCCAGGCGCCGATGGCCGGGGTACGAGGCGGGCAGCGGCGGGCCTGGAACGATCCGGCGTGGGACAATTGGACACCGCCGCGCGAGTTCGTATCGACCGTGCCGCTGGGGGAGATGCGCGTGGACTTGAAGAAGATCGCGCAGGGCGTGCAGCAGGACCAGCCGCTGCGGCTGCAACTGCCCGAGCCGTTTTCGGTGCCGGTGACGCTCGCCTTTCCCAGGCAGGCATCGCTGCTGATTCAGACCGACCGGTCGGGCAGGGAACAGGGGCTGCGCACCATGCAGATGGTGATGGCGCGGCTGCTGACGAGCCTGCCGGCCGGGCGGGTGCGGTTCACCATTCTCGACCCCGTGGGCCTGGGACAGAGCTTCGCGGGCTTCATGCACCTGGCCGACCATGATGACGCGCTGGTGGGCGGCCGCATCTGGACCGAGGCCGAGCACATCGAGCAGAGGCTGACGGACCTGACCGAGCACATGGAGACGGTGATCCAGAAGTATCTGCGGAACGAGTTCGAGACGATCGACGAGTACAATGCCCAGGCGGGCGAGCTTGCCGAACCGTACCGCTTCCTGGTCATCGCCGATTTCCCGGTGGGATTCGAGGGGGACTCGGTGCGGCGCCTGGCCAGCATCGTGTCCAGCGGGGCGCGGTGCGGGGTGTACACGCTGATCCTGCGGGACACGCGAGAGCCGCTGCCGGCGGGCCTGCACCTGGAGGAACTGGAATCGCACGCGCTGAACCTGGTCTACCGGCAGGACCGTTTCGTCTGGAAGGACGCGGTCTTCGAACAGTTCCCGCTGACGCTCGACCCGGCGCCCGACGAGGAACTGCTGACGCGGCTGCTGGACGTGGTGGGCCGGCACGCGAAGGTGGCCAAGCGCGTGGAGGTCCCGTTCGAGACGATCGCGCCGGGGCCGGACCAGATGTGGTCGCGGTCCAGCGCCGAGGACATCACCGTCCCCATGGGGAGGATGGGCGCCACGCGGCTGCAGACGATGCGGCTGGGGCGCGGCGTGGCGCAGCATGCACTGATCGCCGGCAAGACCGGCTCGGGCAAGTCCACCCTGCTGCACGTGCTGGTGACGAACCTGGCGCTGTGGTACTCGCCCGACGAGGTCGAGTTCTACCTGGTGGACTTCAAGAAGGGCGTGGAATTCAAGACCTACGCGACCAACGCCCTGCCGCACGCGCGGGCCATCGCCGTGGAATCCGACCGAGAATTCGGCCTGTCGGTGCTTCAGCGGCTGGACGCGGAACTGACGCGGCGCGGCGAGTTGTACCGCCAGCTTGGCGTCCAGGACCTGGCGGCGTACCGGGCGGCCACGGCCGACGACCGGGCGCCCGCCGGAAAATACCCGATCCTCCCGCGGACGCTGCTCATCATCGACGAGTTCCAGGAATTCTTCTCCGAGGACGACAAGCTGGCGCAGGACGCGGGGCTGCTGCTGGACCGACTGGTGCGGCAGGGACGCGCGTTCGGCATTCATGTGCTGCTGGGATCGCAGACAATCGGCGGCACGTCGGGCCTGGCCAGGTCGACCATCGGGCAGATGGCAGTGCGCGTGGCGCTTCAGTGTTCCGAGGCCGACTCGCAACTGATTCTCGGCGACGCCAATTCCGCCGCCCGCCTGCTGACCCGCCCCGGCGAGGCGATTTACAACGACGCGGGCGGCCTGGTCGAGGCCAACTCGCCGTTCCAGATTTCCTGGCTGTCGGATGACGTGCGCGACCAGTACCTGGAGAGCGTGCGCAGGCTGGCCCAGGAAAGGAACGTCCAACGGCCCGATCCGATCGTCTTCGAGGGCAACGCCCCGGCGAGCCTGGCCAGGAACCGCAGGCTGGCGAACATCCTGGCGTCGACCACCTGGCCCAAGACCGCGGCTCCGCTGGCATGGCTGGGAGAACCGGTGGCAATCAAGGACCCGACGGCCGTGAGCTTCCGCCGCCAGAGCGGGGCCAGCCTCATCATCGTCGGGCAGCAGGAACAGCCGGCGCTGGCGATGATGCTCAGCGCCATCGTGAGCCTGGCGGCACAGCTCTCGCCCGGCCAGGCGGAATTCTACCTGCTGGACGGCGCCCCGGCCGACTCGCCGCTGCACGGGGTGCTGCCGTCGGTCGGAGAGTTCCTGCCGCATCCAATGCACGTCGTGGAGTATCGAGCCGTTCCCGAGGCGATCGACCGGCTCGCGCAGGAGATGCAGCGGAGGCACGAGGATGTGGCGGCGGCCACGGCACACCCGGCCCTGTTCTTGTGCATTTACGGCCTGCAACGCTACCGCGCCCTGCGGAAGCAGGAGGAGAGCTTCAGCTTCTCGCCCGGCGACGAGGAGAAAAAGCCCCAGCCCGACAAGCAGTTCGCCGACCTGCTGCGGGAGGGTCCGGCGCTGGGAATCCACACCATCGCCTGGTGCGACACGCCGGCCGCCATCGAGCGCACGCTGGACCGGTCGAGCCTGCGCGAGTTCGATCACCGCGTGCTGTTCCAGATGAGCGCCAACGACTCCAGCAACCTGATCGATTCCCCGCTGGCCAACAAGCTGGGCTTCTACCGCGCGCTGGCCTACAGCGAGGAGCAGGGAGTGATGGAGAAGTTCCGCCCCTACGCCCTGCCGGAAAAGACCTGGCTGGAACAGGTCAAGCAGAAACTGGCGGCGCGGACCGGGTGAACGGCCCCCAGTCCCGTCACGGGCGGGTGCGCCCGGCCTGGCGAAGGGCCTGCAATTTCGCCTGCATCTGCTTGACTCGCTCCGGTTGCTGTGCCGCCAGGTCCCTAGTCTCTCCCGGATCGTCCGCCAGGTTGTACAGCGCGCCGGGGGCGTCGATCTTCGCGTTCCGCCACGGCCCCAGGCCCTCGCGCGTCTGGGCGGGCGGGATGTACTTCCAGTCGCCGACGCGGATGGCCACGTTCCCGGAATGCTCGAGAATGTGCTCCCTCCCGACCCGCGATTCGCCCAGGAGTGCGGCCAGATTGTCCAGGCTGTCCGGTCCTTCGGTCGCGGCAAGGGCCTGCCCCGTCAGCGCCGCCAGCGACGCCAGGAAATCGACCTGGCTGATCTGCGCGTCGGACAGGCCGCTTTTCACGCGGGCCGGCCAGGACACGATCAGCGGCACGCGGGTGCCGCCCTCGAAGAGGCTGTATTTGCCCCCGCGGAGATTCGCCGCCGGTTTGTGGTCGCCGAGCTTCTCGTTGGCGTCGTCCTTGTAGCCGTCATCCAGCACCGGCCCGTTGTCGCTCGTCAGGATGACCAGCGTGTTCTCCGCGAGGTTGAGCCGCTCCAGCGCGGCCATGATCCGGGCCACGCACCAGTCGAACTGCACCAGCGCGTCGCCGCGCGGGCCCATCGTGGTGGCGCCCACGAAACGGGGATGGGGCACGCGCGGAACGTGGATGTCCTGAGTTGCGAAATAGAGAAAGAAGGGCTTTCCCCCGGCGCTTTCCCGCTCGATGAAAGACACGGCGCGGGATACGAACGTATCCGCCATGTCCTCGTCCACCCAGCGAGCACGCCTGCCGCCCTTCATGTAGCCGATCCGGCCGATGCCGTTCACGACCGCCATGTTGTGGCCGTGACTCCAGTCGAGCTTGAGCTGGTCGCGGTTCTTCACTCCGTCCAGTTCGTCGGAGAACGGCGTGGTGTAGCTGACATCGATGGGGTCGGCCGGGTCAAGGTTCACGACGCGGTCGTTCTCCACGTAAACGCAGGGCACCCGGTCGCCGGTGGCCGCCATGATGAAGCAGTAGTCGAACCCGATGTCGAGGGGGCCCGGCCGGATGGTGCCGTTCCAGTCGATCTTCTCCCTGCCCAGCCCCAGGTGCCATTTGCCGACGGCGGCGGTGGCGTAGCCGGCCTTCTTGAGCATGGAGGGCAGCGTGGTACGCCCCGGCTCGATGATAAGAGCGGCATCACCGGGAAGCACGCCCGTTCCCCTCTTGCGAAAGGCGTACTCGCCGGTCAGCAGCGAGTAGCGGGAGGGTGTGCAGGTGGCCGAGGTGCAGTAGGCGGAGGTGAAGCGAATACCCCGGCTGGCCAGGCGATCGACCGCCGGCGTCCTGGCGCCGCTTCCGCCGTAACAGGCAAAATCGCCGTAGCCGATGTCGTCGCCGTAAATCAAAACGATATTCGGCCTGCTCGCGTTGGCGCCGGCTGCCCAGGAGATCAACAGGCAGCAAAGCGTGAGGAAGAAGGCGGGCGTTTTCATGGACGATGCTCCTCCATCCCGGTTCACGTCCAGTGCACTATAGCCGATGGGCCGTCCGGGACCATTGCCGGAAGCGCCCGCGGATGCCCCGAGGGTGCGTGGCACATTCCGCGGTCGGCGGTTCGGGATCGCGGAAACGAACCGCATGGCACGGGCGTCTTCGTCCGTGCACAGGCTCCGCGAGGATACCGACGCGGAAAGGATCATCACAACCACCGTGCAGTCCTCTACCCCACACCGAGACTGTCACGCACCTTCGATAGAGTTAAATGGCCGCGGGAGCTTGCAGACAGGCCCCCGGTTGCGCAGAATCTGCCGTCTGGCTTAACATTGGAGATTCCGTACAATTTCCTAACCTAGGGCAGTGGAAAAGGCAAGGAAAATGCCGGCATGTGCCGATAACAAGCCCAGACGCAAGGAGGCACTGCAAGTTGCATCCAGCGGGAGGAGGCCACGGATGGTCGAAACCGAGGTGTCAGGTTCCGCAGCCGTTGAGAGTTCCAACACAGAAACCCCACTTTTCATGAGTGTTACCGAAAAAGCCCCGGCCGGACGGGCGGCCCGGAAGATGGTTCCCGTCATCAAGTCCGTCAAGGCTCCGCGCGAAAAGGAGCAGCGGGAAACGGCCGAGACGATGGCCGGCAAGCAGAAGGAGATCGCCGTCTCCGAGTTCTTTGCCAAGAACCGGCACCTGTTGGGTTTTGACAACCCGCGCAAGGCCCTGCTGACCACGGTGAAGGAGGCGGTGGACAATTCGCTGGATGCCTGTGAAGAGGCCGGCATCCTCCCGGAAATCTGGCTGAAAATCGAAGCGCTCAACGGCGGGGCCAAGACGCAGGCCCTGGCGCCCGAGGTGGCCGCCAAAGAAACCGGCCGGCGGAAGAAGGAAGAGACCCAGCCGAGCCTGCTGGAGGCCGTCCATCCGGAGATGGCCCAGCCGGTCGCTCCCTCGATCGCCAACGCCACGCGGTTTCGCGTCACCGTTCGCGACAACGGGCCGGGCATCGTCAAGGCGCAGATTCCCAACGTGTTCGGCCGCCTGCTCTACGGATCGAAGTTCCATCGCCTGCGCATGAGCCGGGGCCAGCAGGGCATCGGCATCAGCGCCGCCGGCATGTACGGGCTGCTGACGACCGGCCAGTCGGTCGAGATCGTCTCACGGACGGGCAGGAAGAAGCCCGCTCACCGGTTCGAGTTGCAGATGGACACGCTCAAGAACCGGGCGGAAATCATCACCGACGAGGAACATCCCGTCTGGCTGGTGGAGAACTTCCCGTTCAAGCCCGGCTATGTTCCGCCCAGCACGGAAGACATGCTCCAGGAGATGGATCATGGCACGGAGGTCACCATCACGCTCGAAGCGCGTTTTCAGCGGGGCCGGGCGTCGGTGGATGAATACCTCGAGCAGACCGCCATCGCCAACCCGCATTGCCTGATCCACTACATCGCGCCGGACGGCGTTGTTCGTGACTTCCCCCGCGAGGTGCAGGAAGTTCCCCGCAGCCCCGAGGCCATCAAGCCGCATCCCTATGGCGTGGAACTGGGGGTGCTGATCCGCATGCTTAAGGAGACCGAGCACAAGCACCTGGGGGCGTTCCTCCAGGAGGAATTCAGCCGCGTTTCACACAAGGTGGCGCAGGAAATCTGCGAAAAGGCGGGGCTCACGACGATGACCTGGTGTACCCAGGTCGCCCGCGAGGAGGCCGACCGGCTTCACGCGGCCATCCAGAACACCAGGATCATGGCGCCTCCCACCGATTGCCTCGTGCCCATCGGCGCCCAGCAGATCCTCAAGGGGCTGCTCAAGGAGATCAAGGCCGAGTTCTACACCGCCGAAACACGGGAGCCGGCGGTCTACCGCGGAAACCCGTTCCAGATCGAGGTGGGACTTGCCTACGGCGGGCAGTTGCCGGTTGACGATTCGGCCCGCGTGATCCGCTTCGCCAATCGCGTGCCGCTGCTGTATCAACCCAGCGCCTGCGCCATCACGCGGAGCGTCATTGAAACCAACTGGCGCAACTACGCCATGAGCCAGCCCCGAAACGGCCTGCCCGAGGGGCCGCTGGTTGTGTTCGTCCACATGGCCTCGGTCTGGGTGCCGTTCACCAGCGAATCGAAGGAGGCGATCGCCAGCTATGACGAGATCACCCGCGAGATCAAGCTGGCGCTGCAGGAATGCGGCCGGAAACTCAATACCTACATCCGCCGCCGCCAGCGCATCGCCCGCGAGAGCCAGCGCCGCCACATCTTCGAGAAATACATCGGCGAGGTGGTCGAGGCCTGCTCGCGCATGACCAGGCTCAACAGGGAAAAGCTCTACAAGGATCTCCAGCTCGTGGCCAAGAGCCGCACGGTCACGGCCGACATGCAGTTCGACGAGGATGGCAACCCGATCAAGCCGCAGACCAACGGCCGGCTCGACGGAGAAGCGAACGTGGTGGTCATCGAGAGCAACGCGAACGATGCCGCCGTCGCCGGCGGCGAAGGTCCCGAAGCGCCCGCCGCCGAAGGCAGGAATGCCGGCAAGACCGGGAACCTGTTTGATGAGAACGAGGCGGCGTGAGACGCGACCCCGGCGACTCAGCCGCCGGCAACCCTCAACGGACAACCAAAACAAAATGGCAACCAAAACCGCCAAGAAGCGCAACACCGAAACCGGCAGGAAGCTGGAACAGATGGCCATCGAAGTCGTGCGCTACGCGCGACAGAAAGAGGACCCGGGCTTTGACATCCCCACGCGCGCCCTCTCCAACGCGGAATTCAATGAGAAAAAGGGCATCATCACCATGGGGAAGAACTTCCAGCGCCGGAACTTCTTCAACCTCGGCCAGGCTAGGAAATTCATGCAGACGATGTGGGTGGCGGCCGGCTGCAAGGAACTCAACGAGCAGGGCAAGACCACCAGCATCCGCGACCTGTACTACCACCTGAAGCACACCATTCCCGGCACCCACGAAAACACGTTCGATGAGCAGTCCGAGAGCGACCCGATCATCGAGGACCTGGAAGTGGCGATCGAGAGCCTGCGCGAGGAACTGGGCCTGTTCGCCGAAAACAAGGGCTCGATGGTCGGCAACATCACCCTCCTGGACAACGGCGACACCATTGACGGGCGCCGCATGGGCACCGGCGGCTGGTCGGTCCCGTCGATCGTCGAGGAGGATGTGATCCAGTTCAGGAAGTGCGAGGCCGATTTCATCCTCCTGATCGAAAAGGGCGCGGTCTGGCGCCGCTTCAACGAGGACCGCTTCTGGGAGGATGCCAACTGCATCATCATCCACGGCGGCGGCCAGCCCCCGCGCGGCGTGCGGCGACTCATGTACCGAATGCACCACGAACTGAAACTCCCCGTGTACGTGCTGGTCGATAACGACCCCTGGGGCTACTACATCTACAGCGTCGTCAAGCAGGGTTCGATCAACCTGGCCTTTGAGTCCGAGCGCATGGCCATCCCCAAGGCCCGCTTCATCGGCATGAGCTCCTTCGACGCCGAACGGTTCGGCATCAACAAGACCGTCTCGATCAAGCTCACCGACGAGGACACGCGACGGGCCAGGGAAATCATGAATTATCCCTGGTTCAAGGCCAAGAAGGAGTGGCAGAAGGAAATCGAGCACATGCTCAAGACGGGCGTGAAGCTCGAACTCGAAGCCCTCTCCAGCAAGGACTTCTCGTTCATCACCGAGACCTACCTGCCCGAGAAGCTCAAAAAGAAGCAATGGCTGGATTGAACCGGCCGGGTCGGTTAGAGTCGAGGCCCATCGCACAACATTCAGGAGGCCTCGATGGTTCACTCATCAGTCAGCCGGCGCAACCTGCTCAAGGGTATCGGCGCGGCGGGCGCGGCAGCGGCGTTTCCGCAGATCCTTCCCTCCGGCGCCTGGGGCGCAGCCAACAACAAGCTCAACGTCGCGCTGCTGGCCTGCGGCGGACGCACCGGCCAAATCCTCCCCTCGATCCTCCGCGGCGGCTGCAACATCGTTGCCATGTGCGACGCCGACTCGCGCCGCTTTGCCCGGCTCAGGCAGGTGGCCGCCAAGGAGGAAGGCGGCGAGCAGGCCATTGAGAAAGCCAAGACCTACGAGGACTACCGCAAGCTGCTGGAGACCGAAAAGAGCGTGGATGCCGTCGTCATCGCGGCCGGCCAGCGATGGCACGCGACCATGAGCAAAGCCGCGATCCTGGCCGGGAAGCACGTCTTCTGCGAAAAGCCCCTCTGCCACAGCGTCGCCGAGGCCCGCGAACTCAGGGAACTCGGCATGAAGACCAGGCTCGCCACGCAGATCGGCTCCCAGGGTGGCACCACCGACACCTTCCGCCGCAGCATGGAAGTGATCCAGGCCGGCCTGCTCGGACAGATCCGCGAGGTCCACTGCTGGATCAACCGCGGCTTCCCGCCCAGCGCCCCGATCGACATGAACGCCGACCCCATCCCCGATGGGCTGAACTGGGACCTCTGGTGCGGGCCGTCGGCGTTCCTGCCCTTCAAGCAGTATTACCTGGGCGGGTGCCTGGCCTGGGGACGCTGGCTGGAGTTCGGCGATGGACACCTGGCCGACATGGGGGCCCACGGCCTGAACCTCCCCTGGCGCGCCCTCAAGCTCGGCCCCGTCGAAAAGTGCTCCGTCACGCATCCCGAGCCGCTAAAGGACAGCTATCCCTCGGCCACCGACTTCCGATGGGATTTCGGCGCCCGCGAGGGATTCGCCCCGGTGAGCGTCTGGTGGCACGACGGCGCCAAGGCCGGCCCGCCCGAGCAGTTCCACAAGGACTACCTGACGACCTACAACAGGGTCCCCACCGACGGGGTGCTCTTCGTCGGCGAAAAGGGCCTGCTCTCCTCCAACGCCTGGGGCGTGGGCGGCGTCGTAAAACTCAAGGATGACGCCAAGTTCCGCGGCGTGCAGGACCACGAGGCCGCAAGGGACATCAAGCCCAGCCTGCCTCGCATGAAAGGCCAGAACCACATGCAGGAATGGATCGACGCCGCCAAGGGACAGGGCCAGACGTTCCAGCCCTTCGCCACGGCCGCCGACATCGCCGAAATCGCCATGATCGGCATCGTCGCCCTCCGCCTGGGCAGGCCGATCGAATGGGACGCGGCCGGGATGAAGGTCAAGGGCGCCCCGGAAGCGGATATCCTGGTCCGCCGGCCGCATCGCACCAAGTGGCTCTGACGCCAGGCCGGGCCGGAGCCCGCGTCACTTTTCCGTCAGGACGATCTGCCCGTCAAACGCCTCGGGCGGGTTGACAAGGTACGTTTCACAGAGCATCCGGTACAAAGCGGTGAGCTTGCCGGCGCCGAAGGTTTCTTCCAGGCGGGCCACGGCCTGGAGACAGTCGGCAAACGCGCCCTTCTGGAACAGGCACACGACGCGCTCGGTCAGGTCGGCCAGCCGCTTCTGGTCGTCGGTGGCGCTGCGGGCGAAGCTCAGCGCCTCAAAGGCCCGCACGCCCTCCTTCTTGCCGACTACCTGGATCATCCCCACGGGACGGAAAAGCACCTCGTCGCCGACGAGCACGCGGGCCCGCTCGTTCAGGAGAATGCGCGTGCCGAAGGCCTTGTTGGCGCCTTCGAGTCGCGAACCGAGGTTCACGGTGTCGCCCAGGACCGTGTAATCCGAAAAACTCCGGTCGGATGGACCGCAGGCCCCCACCACCATCTTTCCCGACGACAATCCCGCGCGCAGCATCAACGGCGGCAGGTTGCTCGCCTGCAACTCCCGATTCAGTTCTCCCATCGCCTGCTGCATCTCCAGCACCGATGCGCAGGCGTCCACCGCATGGCGCGGGTTGTCTATCGGCGCGGCGAAGAAATACATGATCCCGTCCCCCAGCAGCTTGTTGAGGTAGCCCCTGTGCCTGCGGATGATCGGGACCATCAGGCCGAAATACCGGTTCAGCAGCGGCACCGTGTCTTCCCGCAACCGCTCCGACAGCGTCGTGAACCCCTGGAGATCGGTGAAGACCACCGACAACTCCTTGAGCTCGCCGTCCACGCGCCCATCGTGAAGCACGTAATCCACCAGCACGGGATCGACGTAGTTCTTGAACAGGTTCTCCGCCCTGCGCCGCTCGGCCGATTCAAGCACGTAGCGCGACAGCGTGCCGCCGGCCCAGACGCCGGTGACGGCGGTCAGCGGTCCGGCCATTCCCACGAGCGTTCCCAGGTAATCAAACAGGTAGATGCCGTTGAACAGCAGGTACAACAGGGCCAGGAGCACCGTTGCCAGGATCGCCCTCCACCACGAGAGCCATGCCACGCCCGCGGTCGCGGCCGCCCCAAGCACAAGCGTGCACAGCGCCGTCCCCCAGAAGGGAGCGGCCCGCCAGAATCTGCCGGTCATGATGGCGTTGAAGATCGTCCCATGCACCACCACGCCCGGGCAGCGCGCGTGGAGGCTGGTCGTAACGATGTCCACCGTCGCGCCGACCGAGATCCACCCGATCAGCGCCGCCTTGCCGCCAAGCTGCTCGCGCAACGAGGCACGCCGCCGGGCAAGGTCTTCCTGCAGCCCCTGGTTCTGCTTCACCGCCTCGCTGAGCGCCTCGTGCGACGCCCGCAGGTTGTCACGCATCAGCCGCAGTCCCTGGGCATCCAGTTCCGCATCCGTCATCGTCTTGAACTGGTCAAGCCACGGGCCGGCCTGCTCCAGCGTGTACCGGATCATCTGCCGCCGCGAGTCGAAATCCTCCGGCGGCGGCGGCGAGGCGAAGTACTTCCGCGCCGCCGCGTCATCCATGTTCGCGCCGTCCTTGCCCAGGATGAAGCCGATGGCCCGGTCGGCATTCCGGTTGTTGTTGACGATGCGCTGCTCGATCTGCCTGGCCTCCCACAGCAGCAGTATCGGCAGGTGCTGCTTGCTCTGCCGGTGCGCCGGGTAGTCGTAGCTGGTTTCCCAGTTGTCGGTGCCGAACCACGGGATGTCCATGTACATCCCGTGCGTCCCGCGGTGTGTCTTCTGCCTGCGCACGGGAATCGCGATCCGGGAACCGTCGGGACGGGGAATAAGAACGCGGTCGGGTTCGAGCTTCACCTCGCGCAGCGGCACATCCAGCATCGCGCACGCCAGCGCCAGACCCACCTGCGGATACATCAGGTTTCGGTGCTCAGCCCACAGCGGAACAGTCCGAACCACGCCGTCGGCCATGGGAATGTAGTCCACGTAACCGCTGGAACTGGCCGCCCGCGTCAGCGCCGGCACCGTCGCCAGTTCCTCCTTCGCCGAGACCAGCGGGGGCAGGCCGGCGGGCACGGCTCGCGCAAACGGACGTAGAGCGTCCAACGCCAGGTAGCGGTCGTACTGGCGCTCAAGCAGCCGAAGGATCGGAGCGCCCCCGATGTTTTCGCCCAGGTCCGGCAGGATGCGGCGGCGAAGTTCCGCCAGATCCAGCAGGCCCTGGCGCGACTCGCTGACAATCCGCTCAAACATCGCCTCGCGCCGGGCCGAGGCGTAAAACCGGATGCTCTCCGCCGCCGCAAGGTCATCGTACCCCTTGTCCCTCAGCAGTTGCAGCAACGCGTCGCGCTCGAGCATGGGGCGATCCGTCAGCGCCGCCACCATGGCGCGGTATCCCGGCGAACTGGCTTCATGCAGCGGAAGATTCAGCGATAACGGAACCACCGCATTGCCGAACCGCGCCAGCGCCGCGGCGAACGCCGCGTCGTGATCGATGCGCCTGGCCAACACCACCGGCTGCGTGGAAGGCACGCCCGCCGGCCGTGTCGCGGCACCCGCCGGGGCAATCTCCTCATACCCCGGGGGCTGGGGCTCGGAGAAGATGATGTCCATCGCCAGCGCCTTGGCCCCCGCCAGACGCATCTCGTCGACAATCATCGCCAGCCTGCTTCGCGGCCAGGGCCAGGCGCCAATCACTTCCAGCGCCCGGTCGTCGATGTCCACGTGAACCAGCTTGTCGGTTGGCGGCGGCGTGAAATACTGGCAGAGACGGGCTCGCCGATCGTAGAAGAACCGCTCGGGGGCGGCGAAAACGCCCAGCCCATCGAGTGCGATCACCAGCAGCGTCAGTGACAGGCCCAGGACGCTTGTGGCGATCAGCAGTCGTCGTTGGGAACGGGTCATGGACAGCAGTGTTGTACCCGAACTGGCCGCTCCCCTCTATCCACCGCCCGTCGATCACCGAACTCGCGCGACCGGCAAGGAGCGGCTCGCCGGCGGCCTTGCGGCCACCGGCCCGCCCAATGCGGCCTTGTTTTTCCTGGCGCCCTGGGATTTGGCCATCGTGCCCCCCGCGTCCTTGACCTGAACGTTGTATGTCACGGTCGGATCGCCGGAATGCACCGAGTCCTGGAACGGGGCGTTCAGCCGCTTGCCGTTCTGCGACACCACGATGCTGAACAGGCCCGGGTCCCCATCCCCAACATACTTCACGCCGTACTTGTAGGTTCCCAGGGGATAGGTCCCGTTCCAGGTGATGCTTTCCCGGCCGCTGGGCCTGTCCTTGCCTCCCCGGTCATTCACCTCGGGAACCTTGGTGTTGCCGCGAGGCGTCACGACAGAAAGGTCCAGGTCGGGAACCACTCCCGATGACCCGCCGCTGATCCACACCAGCGTGAACTGAAGCAACCCGGTCCCGGCCGGCTTCAGGGTGGTCTCGGTGAGCTGCACCGGAGGAGTCGGCTGCGGCGACGACATCGCGGGAGCGACCTTGTACACGAACCCCACCACCGTGTTGTCCCGCGAGATCTGCTTCTCCTCCGGCGACAATGCCGTGGAGAGCGTGAACGGCGTGGAACTGTTGCGCGTCGCGTACTGCGCGGCCGTCAGGTCTTCCTGCTCGTCGATCGCCACCGGGCGATCCCCGTAATGGTCGCTCTCCCCGGAACCCATCACCACCGACCTGCCAAGCTTGTTCTTGGACTCGACCATCCCCTTGTGCAACACCACGGAACTGGTGAACGGATCCCAGTACTTGGTCACGTCCGTGCCGCGAACCGCCAGCGCACTCGACGGGCTGCGGATCACCGACTCATGCTCCATGCCGGCGGCCTCGATGTGATACCGCACCCGCCCGTACTTCATCCCCAGGTCGGTCTTGAGCTTGTTCCGGTCGCGGAACGCCTCCAGGATCTTCACCGATCCGAGGCGATCCAGCACGATGCTCTGGTCGGGTGGCATCGTGAGCGTAATCGATGACTTGGGCCCCGTGCGACATTCAGCCCCCACCGGCAAGATCATCCCCACCGCCGCCAGCTTCCAGGGTTTGTCCTCATCCTCCCGGACCTGCACGATCCCGCTTACGCCGGCAACCGTCGCCTCCAGCCGCTCCACCGCCCCGTTGTCAGTCAACGAAGGCTGATTGCCGCGCGCGACCCCGACGGTCGCCCCGAGCATCCCCGCAACCAACGCCGCGACCAACAGGTTCCCGCGCATAAGCCACCTCTCTGACCGGCCTCCGGTAGATAGTCTAGCACGCCCTCCCGGCGGGAGCCAAGAAATTGCGGTGACTTGCCACGGATCACCCCTCCCAACGCCGGGGCATCAATTGTGGCCGCGCCTTGGCCGTGCAACCGGCTGGCGGGACTGGGACTTGTCAAACTTGGGCGCATTGCCCCTGGCGGGATTCATCTCGGCCGTGCCCTTGCTCACATCCACCTGGTAGCTGGCGCGATTATCGGACGGCGTGAGCGTACCGGCCTGCGGCGAGGTCAACACCTTCCCGTCCTTGAGCACGACCAGCGCGAACTCCGCCGATACGCCGGATGCCAGTTTCGCCTCATACGTGTACTTGCCCAGGGGAAACGACGACGCCCAGACGACCGTCTCCCGGCCGAACGCCGCACCTCCCCGGTCATCCTTCAGATACCGCCCGCCGCTGGCTACCGACGCCGGGGCATCCTTGCCGCCCAGACGTTCGCCCCGCGGAGAGAGCACAAACAGGTCCAGGTCCGGCGTCGCCAACGTGTCGTCGCTGGGAACCCATACCAACTGGAACAACAACGAACCCTGGCCGATTGGCCCCGTCGGCGGAAGCGGAACGGGCGGAACGGTCGGCCCGAGAAGCGACAACCCGCCCGTTGACATGGGGCCCACGCTTGGCCGCATCAGAATCGCCATCTGTTCGTCGCCGTTGCGCGCCCCGGGCAACGTCGGGTCGATGAACGTTCGCGTCAGAGCCGTTTCGGCCGCCCCGTTCTTGCCGCTCTCGATGTCCGAGCGGCGGTCGCGCCCGCCGAAATCGCGGGCCTGACCCGTGCGGTCACGGAAACGCGCCTTGCCTGTCAGGCTTGTGGCCACGGGGGCAAACGGCGCCGAATTGGTCAGCGACACTTTGGTTCCCCGCACCGCCAGCGTCGCGCCGGGGCTGCGGATGGTCGAATCGTATTCCTCTCCCGCCGCCTCGATGTCGTAGCGCACCCGGCCGTACTGCATTCCCAGGTCCGTCTTGATCTTCCCCGCGGATCGCGCCGCCTCCAGCACCTTGACCGTGCCCAGGCGGTCCAGCGTCACCGTTTGCCCGGGCGGAATCACGAAGCGCACCGCGGACTTGGGCCCCGTGCGAAACTCGGCGCCTTCCCCCACAACCATGTCCACCCTGGCAAGCTGCCAGGGCTGATCCTCCGCCAGACGCACCTGAACGATCCCTTCGACGCCGGTAATGGTCGCCTGGATCGGCTGGCTGGTCGCGGCAACGGGCTCCGCCGCCTGGCTGCCCGGGACCACGCCACATTCGGCGGCGACAAGAACCATCGCGATGACTGCGCTGCGGCAGAGCATTTCGTCCACTCCCATCTGAACCTACTGGGCGGCCGGGCGGGTCGCCGGCGCCTTGATCTCCGAGGGAAGAACCACGGCCGGCTCGGCCGAGGCGTCTCCTCTCTGGAAGTCCTCCACGCGACCCATGATTCCCAGGAACTCGGTCCCGGAGAAGGTCTGATGCGGGGCGCTGGGAGGATACAGCTCGATGAAGACCATCTCCCGCGTCGCGTAACGGGGGCTCCGGGGAACCAGCCGCAGCATCAGCCCCCCGCGCACTTCCAGAATCCGGGCGATGGCCACCGCGAGGTCTCCCCGCGTCACCGCATGGTCTGCCGGCGCGTTGAATCCCGGCGGGAGCATCTTCCGCCCCTTGAGCGCCTCCACCCGCTGCTCGTACGAACCGGCCGGGTCCTGGCCGTCCATGTACAGCAGCAGCGCGTGAAACGCCTCGTCGTTGCTGGTCACCGCGCGGCCGGCGAGCGTGTGCCAGAAATCGAGCTGCGACTGCGGATCGTTGCCCGCGATCTGCTGCGTCAGCGGGTTGGCGACCTTCGCCGACTGGCAGCCCGCCATCGCCAGGAACAACACCAGGCTTGTGGTCAGGGGTTTCATGGCTTTAGAACGCAAAGGTCACCCCCGTGAACAGGAAATGCCGCGGATGGTCATCCTCGACGATGGCCGTGCCCGGGAAGAAGACCCCGTAGCGCACCGCGAGGGTGATGTCGCTGGTGATTCGCCAATTGATGTACAGGTCCGGCTCGAAACCCAGGAACCAGTCGTCCGTGGTCGGCTCGGAGATCGGCGCATCCGAGTCGAACTTGCCGTAAACCAGCACATCCAGCCCCGCCTGCAAACGCCGGAAGGTGGCGCCGTCGGTGAACGGGAACGTGCTGGCGCCAACCCGCAGGACGGTCAGGTTGGAAAAAGCCGGGGCGAACGCAAGCCCCGTGTTCAACAGCCCCCAGGCGTTGAACGCGTTGTCGTCCGTGCCCGGGCGATTGCCGTCGAACGTCACGTTGGTCAGGCCGCGATCGTCGTCGCCCGACGCCAGCATCAGTTCGCCGCTGAACCGCGTGCGCCGGGCGTCGGATACCAGGTAATCCAGCCGCAGGTCCAGGGCCCAGGCCTGGATGTCCTCCTTCGTCTGGTTCACCGGGCGAGCATCGGTCGGCGATATCTGCTCGAAACTGTTGGAGTAGCCCTCGCCGCCTTCGTATGCGAACTCCACGCCATACACCAGCCGGTCGCCGATGCTGCCATTGGAGCCCACGCCCAGGTACCAGCTGTCATACCTGAATTTCGTCTCATTCCCCAGGGCCGGGTCTACCAGCCGTTCATCCTCGTTCTTGTCCTTCTGGATCAGCCCGTACACAAATGGACGATGGCGGCCCAGTTGAACGGCCAGCATCGCACCAAAGAAATCGCGGGCCGTCTCCTGGTCGAAGTCGGGCCTGGTCGGGTCATAATCGGCGACGCCGTTGGCCGTCGCCCCGGCCAGCAGCCGCGCCGCGAACGGCCCGGTCGTCAGGTCCAGGTTCACGCCGTCGAGGGTTTCGGCCAGGACCATGCCGTTGGCCCAGTAGACAAACTGCCGCCCGCCCTGAAAAACAAGGTTGTTGCTGCCGGCGTCCCTGCCCTTGTAGGCCCCAAGGTAGCGGGCCAGGTCGAAGCGGTAGAAGGCCTGCTCGACAGTCGGCCATGTGGTCTCGTCGCCGTTGCCGTCGAAGCTGTCGCCGCTGTTCCAGTCGTTGTACGCGGTGCGGGCGCGGATGAAGAACTCGTGAACGTTGTCGATGTTCAACCGCGCATAACCGACCAGGTCGTACTGCCGGAGGACGTGCGTGTTCTGCAGCTCATCGTCGATGGCAAAGAAATTGAATGAAAGAAAACCGCCGTAGTCCAGCAGCGCCCGCTGGTCGGCCGGCACTTCCGGGTTGACGATGATTCGCGTCTGCCGCTCGATCTGCTGCAACTGTCGCTCGAACCGCTCCACGCTGGTCTGCCCATACGCCGCGGCGCCCAGTGCGAGCACCGGCAGGCCCACTTTCAAGAGGCGGTGCTTCATCCATCTCCTCGCTGGTGGCGCTTACTCTATATCGCGGCCAATTGGGGGGCAAGAGAAGCGAACGGCCGCGCGCGCCCCCGCGCCGAGCCGGCATCACGAACCGCGCACGACTTTCAGTTCGCGGGCAAGGTTCCCCCCCACGATCTTCGCCCGCTCCGCCTCGGAAATCTCCAGACTGGCGATCGTGTCCAGCGCGATCTTCGTCTCCCGTTCCAGGTTGTACGGGAAATCCAGCCCGAAGATCACCTGGTCCGCCGATGTCTGCAGGATGATCTCCATGACCTGGTCTTTGCGCAAGTACCAGAACCGGTTCTGATGCTGCGTGAAAATGGAGGTCAGGCCCGCAAACACCCTGCACGTGCCGCCCTTGATCCACGGTGGGGGATAGTTGTTGAACAGAACCGCCAGGGCTTCATTGAAAAAGTGGTAGCCCCCCATGTGCTCCATGGTAAAGCGCAGGCCGGGAAACCGCCTTGCAACCTCATCGAAATCAAGCACGCGGTAATCCTGAATTCGGCCATGATGGACCCCCGTGTGGAACGTGATCAGCAGGTCCAGATCCTGCGCCGCCGCATAGACCTCCTGTGCCCTGGGATCAAGAATCGCGAAAGACTGGGCGTTGGGATGGAGCTTTAGCCCCCGGAAACCGATTTCGGCGGCGCGCCGAACCTGGTCCCTCAGGTCCGCGCGCGAGAAATCAATCGTGCCGAAGCCCAGCAGCCGCGGCCGCGATGCTATCTCCCTGGCCAGCCATGTATTCCCGTCCAGCCCGCTCCCGCTCAGTTGGTGGGCAAACGGGGCGAAACACACCGCTCCCTCGATCTCGCATGCATCCATCAGACGCAGCAGGCGGTCGATCGTCCCGTTGGGATTGACGGACTCAGGAAATACATGTGCGTGATTCACCAGCGTCGCCGCGCTCATTCTCAGTTCTCCGCTGGCGAATCATAGCCATGCCCCGGGCGGAATTGAATCCGGGCGAGATTCAGTACAATGCGACGGTGCTCTCCGGCCTGATCAATCTCGACAAGCCCCCGGGGCTTTCCTCCGCCGCGGCGGTCAACATCGTCAAGCGACTGCTCCCCCGCGGCACCAGGATCGGCCACGCCGGAACGCTCGACCCCTTCGCCACGGGCGTCCTCGTGCTGCTGGTCGGCAACGCCACAAGACTCTGCGAACAGGTGATGGCCCAGCCCAAACAATACCTGGCCACCGTCAAGCTGGACGCCACCACCGAAACACTCGATCCCACCTCGCCGGAGATGCCCGTCCCCATGACCGCTCCCGCATCGCGCGGGGCGATTGACGCGCTTCTTCCCCGGTTTATCGGACTGATCGACCAGCGGCCGCCTGCCTACAGCGCCCTGAAGCTCGCCGGGCAACCCGCATACAAGCTCGCCCGAAAAGGCAAGCAACCCGAACTGGCTCCGCGCAAGGTTCATGTCTATGGTATTGAAGTCATCCGCTACGCCTGGCCACTGCTGGAACTGCGGGTCGATTGCGGCAGGGGAACCTACATCCGCTCTCTGGCCCGGGACATCGGCCAGGCGCTGGGAGCGGGTGGTTACCTGACGTCGCTTCGCCGCACGCGCGTGGGCGAATTCCGCATCGACGCGGCGGTGTCTCTCGACCAGATTCGAGCCGGTGGCGTGGAGGCGTTCTTGAAACGAGGACTGATCCGCACAGATGACACACTCCGTTTCGCGTAGCCTGTCCCCCGTTGCACCGGTTTCAACCGTCCAGGCATTCCCTGGCCATGTCTGAAACGGACCACGCTTGTGCCTTCGATCACCGACTATTCCCAAGTCCTTGCTCGCCTTCGGGCCGACGGCCTGATCTGCAACTACCCCAACGGCGGATCGTTTGGCCTGCCCGGCCAGGTTCAACCCCTGATTCGCGGCTGGATCGGTCCGGATGATCCAACCATCCGTCCGAACATGCTCCCCTTCACCCAGCGCGTCCCGAACCCCTACGAGTCCAACCTCGCGCGCCGCGCCGTCGAGTTCTGGACCGGCAGCTTTTCCTCGCCCGCATGGCTCATGCCGGCTGCACACTGGGCTTTTGAGCTGGACCATGGGCACGGTCCTTGGCTTGATCCCCTGCTTGTGGAGCTGGGCATCCACCCCTCTTCCCTGACGGGCCGGAACAATGCCGCGGCAATCGAATTCCTTGCAGGGGAACATGCCCGGTTTGAGACAGCGATCGTCCGCCTGCTGGAAAACCTCTCGGCCAGTGACTTCACCATCGCATTCCCCGGCCATCCGATCGTCTGTATGATTCACCATCACAAGCAGTTATGGTGGATGACGGCCGATCCGGTCCTGTATGACCGAATCTGCCTGCCAAACGTCCATCGCTAACGCCTGTCGGTCCCTCGTGTCTTACTCCGCGAGCGAGAAAGGACGCTGCCCCGGAATCCCGCACGCATCACCAGCGCGGTGAACGTCGATTCAAAACCTGTCGGGATTCGGATCGCTGTCCTTCCGCCCGCCGTCTGAATCGGATAACATTCGCGGCCTTATACTTGAGGAGTCATGACTTTGAAGAGCAAATCCCTTCGTTATGCGTTGGTTCTGGCCGGCTCACTTGCATTGGGCGGGACGTTGGCGGCACAACAGGCCAACCAGCCGGCCGTGAACCCGTCCAAGGTTGTCCTCAGTGCCGGCGACGTCAAGATGACGGCCGGCGAGTTTGAGGATTTCATCAACTCCCTGCCTGCTGAAGTGCAGGCCATGGCCCGCGGGCCGGCCAAGCGCCGCCTTGGCGAGGACATCCTGAAGCTGAAGCTCCTGGCCGCCGAAGCCAGGAAGCGCGGCCTGGACCAGACGCCCCGCTTCAAGCAGCAGATGGAAATGATGCGCGACAACGCCCTGGCCGGCGCGCTGATGGCCGACGTGAAGGTCAGCGACGAGGAAATCCAGAAATTCTACGAGGACAACAAGCTCGGCTACGAGCGGGCCACCGTCCGCCATATCCTGATCGCCGTCGGCGGCGATGGCGGCCTGACCGACGATCAGGCCAAGGCCAAGGCCGAGCAACTCCGCGCCAGGCTGACAAATGAAAACTTCGAGGCGACCGCCAAGGCCGAATCGCATGATCCCGGCTCCAAGGATGACGGCGGCGCCCTGGAACCGTTTACCCGCGGCCAGATGGTGCCCGAGTTCGAGGAAGTCGCATTCAAGCAGAATGTCGGCGAGATCAGTCAGCCCGTGAAGACCAAGTTTGGATACCACATCGTGCAGACTCAGAAGCGCGAAGTGCCGCCCCTGGCGGATTTGAAGGATGAGATCGCCGAGGCCATCAAGCCCCAGAAGCTCGAGCAGTTCATCGAACAGCTCAAGAAGCAGATGAATCCCATGCTCGACGAATCCTATTTCGGCCCCGAGGTCAAGGCCCCGCCACAGGCGGCAAATCAGTGAACCCCACGCGCAACGGAACTCCCCTGCCGGGGCCGGCGCTTGCCGGCCTCGGCTTCTTTTTTTCGTCCGTTTCCGGGTTGACTCAAAGGGGTTCACACCGGGCCGACGATCGTTTATCGTTCCGGCATGTCCGACCTCGGCCCGTTGGGCCTGATCGCCGGTGAAGGCGTTTTCCCCCTGCTGGTTGCCCGCGGTGCGCGTGCCCTGGGACGAAAGGTTGTTTGCGCGGGGTTCTCGAGAAACGCCTGGCCGGAGTTGCGCCACGAGGTGGACGCCTTTCAGTGGGTCGGCGTCCTGCGCCTCGGACAGTGGATTCGCTTCCTCCAGAGCCACGGGGTACGCGAGGCGATCATGGTGGGACGGGTTGCAAAGTCCCAGGTCTACGACCGCTGGCGTTATTTCCGATATATTCCCGACTGGCGCGTCGTCCGCATCTGGTTCGGGCCCTGCCGCCACGACAAGCGGCCATACTCGATCCTCAAGGCCGTCGCCGCGGAACTGTCGAAGGAAGGTATCGAGTTGATCGACTCCACAAAATACACCTCGGAACATCTGGCCTCGGCCGGCGTCATGACGCGACGTGCTCCCACCGATGCCCAATGGGACGACATCCATTTCGGCTGGGATCTGTGCAACACCATCTCACGCCTGGACATCGGCCAGGCGATCGCCATCCTCGACCGCGACGTGCTGGCGGTTGAGGCGGTGGAGGGGACCAACGCGATGATCGAGCGGGCCGGCCAGCTCTGCAAAGTCGGCGGGTGGATCATGATTAAGGTCTCCAACACCACCCAGGACATGCGCCTGGATGTGCCCACCGTCGGCACCCAGACGATCGAGAATCTTCACGCGGCCCGGGCATCGTGCCTGGTGCTGGAGGCCGGCAAGACGATCATGCTGGAAAAGAGCAAGGTCATCGAGCTGGCCGACCGGTACAAGATCACCATCGTCGGCTACCCGCCGCCGGAGATAGGCCCCACGGGCGGCTTCCCCGCCGGCCCCGACCTGGGCGAGCCGACCGCTGCCGGTTAACGCTTCCCGCCACCGGAGGTACCAATGAATGACGCACAACCCAGGAGGTCTTGTATGCGCATCGCCGTTCCGTCAATTCTGGTTTTGCTGGTTTTTGTCGGCATGACGCTCGCCGCCGACAACACGCCGCCCGATGGCTTCATCGCGCTGTTCAACGGCAAGGATTTCACCAACTGGAAAGTTCCCGAGGGCGACAACGGCCATTGGAAGGTGGTCAACGGCATCATCGACTACGACGGCAAATCCGAAGGAAAAGGCGACAAGTGCCTGTGGAGCGAGAAACAGTTCGGCGATGTGACAATCATGATCGACTGGCGCTGGTCCGGGCCGATCAGGAAGGTCAAGCACCCCTTCATCCTCCCCGACGGCACGCACCGCAAAGGACCCGACGGCAAGGAGGAATTGATCGAGGTCGATGAGGCTGGCGATTCGGGCATCTATCTTCGCGGCAATTCCAAGAGCCAGGTCAACTTCTGGTGCTGGAACTGCGGCTCGGGCGAGGTCTATGGCTATCGCATGGATCCCAAGATGCCGGCCGAGGTCCGCGCGGGCGTCACGCCCAAGAAGAACATGGACAAGCCCATCGGCCAGTGGAACACGATGGAAATCACCATCAAGGGGGACCGGCTTTGGGTCAAGAACAACGGCGAAGAAGTCATCACCAATGCTCAGCTCCCCGGCGTTCCCGCCACCGGTGCCATCGCCCTGCAACATCACGGCGATCCAATCCAGTTCAAGAACATCTACGTCAGGGAACTCAAGTGATGAGCATGTGGCGCAGCCTGCGCCAAGGGCTTTTCGGCGAGCGGGAAATCGGGTGAGTTTTATGTTTCGGCTGCGACAGGCGGCGGAATAGGATAATCGTTGGGAGGGCGAGCCTCGCGGGAAGCCGCGGTTCAGGAAGCGTCGCGGCCCGGTGGGAGCCTTGCCCGCCCGATAGGGAGCAAAGCAATGAAGCGTTCCGTTCGCTGCCTGATTCCCGCGTTGCTCTGCCTGTTCCTCTCCGCCTCTGCCGCCCAGGCAGGCGATCGGATCGAACGGGAGCAGGAGCAGAAATTCCTTCGCTTTGTCGAGGATGACGACGGCGGCGGCAAGCTCGAGGCGGCCGTGGTCACTTATCAGAATGACAAGGGGGTGAGGGTCCACCTGGTCTCGGCCGTGCATGTGGGCGAGCGGCAATATTACGACGGCCTTAACAAGCTCTTTGCCACCTACGACGCCCTGCTCTACGAGATGGTCAAGCCCAAGGACGCCCCCGTGCCCGAGCCGGGGTTTCAGTCGGGCAGCATGATCGGGTTCTTCCAGCGTGCCTTGAAGGACGTGCTGGAACTGGAGTACCAGCTTGACGCGGTGAACTACCAGGCCCGCAATTTCGTCCATGCGGACCTCGACGCCGAAACCTTTGAACGGTTGCAGTCGGAACGGGGCGAGAACCTGTTCGTCCTGATGCTCCGCCAGATCCTCAACGAGATGTCCAGGCCACAGGATCAGCGCCGCAAGGTGCAGGAGCCGACCTTCACCGAACTGATCGTTGCCTTGACCAGCCCCGATTCGGCGCGGCACCTGAAAATGATGCTCGGCCGGCAGTTCGAGGACATCGAGGCGCAGGTGGCCGGCTTTGAAGGGCCCAACGGGTCGGTCATCCTCACCGAGCGGAACAAGGCGGCGATGAATGTGCTGGACAGGACCCTGGCGGAGGGCAGGAAGAACATCGGCATCTTCTACGGCGCGGCCCACATGAACGACCTGGCCCGGCGACTGAACGAACGGGGCTTCAGGCAAGTGTCGGCCGAGTGGCGCACCGCGTGGGACATGACGCCCAAGGAAGGCGATGTGGTTATCAAAGTCGTAAAAAAGAAACCTGCGACGCAGCCGGCAAAGTGAGTGTGCCTGAAGCTCTTCATGCTCGGCGGCCCGGGATCGCAGGGGCGGCCCCCGCAGCACGGGCGACCTCGCCCGTGCCCAGCCTTTGTAAAGGTACCGACGTTCAGCGAACCCTCAACATCGGCGTGCGGTCCCCTACCCAGTTCCAAGACTTTCACGCGCCCCGGACCCGTGAAATGAAACTGCGTTTGACCGACGATGCACGCGTGCTATAGTTCAAACGGATGCTGCGCAGAAGGTCTATCCTCGTTGCGCTCACACTCTGGCTCGGCCTGAGCCTGGGTGTTCTCGTGCCGCTTCACAACGGTGATCTGCACGAAGCGTCCCATCATGACGCCGACCGCTGCTCCATTTGTCTCTTCGGACACCATCTGACCACGCCTGTGGTCTTGAGCGTCGCCGTCGCGCAACCGCAGGTGGTGGGCATCCAGCCCGAATCCTCCACAGCGCCCGTCCGGCGCGTCCGATTCATTCCGGTGTTCGACGTTCGCGGCCCGCCGCAGTTCTGAGCGTCTGGCATTCCGATAGACAACTGAGCTTTCCCAAACACCGGAAACCCCCCGGAAGGAGTCGTCCCATGAAACAAAGGGACGGTTTCACGCTGGTGGAATTGCTGGTCGTGATCGGGATCATTGCGGTGCTGATCGCAATCCTGGTCCCGGCACTTTCCAAGGCCCGCGAGGCGGCAGCCCGTACCAAGTGCCTGTCGAACATGCGCAACATGCAGACGGCACATTGGATGTACGTCAACGAGAACAAGGGTTACCTGATCCAGGCCGGTCTGGCCCACGGCGGCGCGCACGCCCGCGAGGGCGTGGCCTGGATCAATACGCTTCAGCCCTACTACCAGAGCAAACTGGTGGCACGATGCCCGGCCGATGACAGCCCCCACTGGCCCGGCGGCACCCCAATCCCGCCATCGACGGATCAGTATCGGCGCAGCAGCTACGGCATCAACGAGTTCCTCGACAGGGACTTGTGCCCCTGGGGCGGGCCTTACGTGAAGATGACGCAGATCCGCCGCCCGGCATCCACGATCCAGTTCCTGGAGATGGCCGAACAGGGCGAGTATGCCGGCGCCGACCATCCCCACATGGACCTCTGGGTCGGAAACGTGCCGGCCAAGGCTGCCAGCCATCTGGAAATCCACCAGCACGGCGGGCCGCCCCGCAGTTGGGACTCGGTTGCCAACTATGGGTTCCTCGACGGACACGTCGAGAGCCTCCGTTTCTCTGAAGTGTACCGAAGCAGACAGGAAAACAAACTCGATCCGGCCGTGGCCCGGTAGGCCAGGGTCCGATTGGTTCAATCACGAAAGAAAAGGAACAATTGTCATGATTCGCAAGATCACGCTTGTTTTGACGATGGTCGTCGCCTTGAGCGTCGCCGCTCGGGCTGAGGAACACGCCCATTACGACATCTCACCCTATTTTCTCAACGATCAGCTTCTGACGGGCGGGATGTCGCACGGCGGCCAGACATTGCCGCCATCGATCCAGGTATACGGGTATGAATTCGGGGAAGACCCGTTCGATCCGTACAACCCAAGCGATCCGGGCGTCAATCAGGCCGCCGGTATCGGAAATCTGCCCCCGGGCGGCTCGCTGAGATGGAACGTGCTGACGGGCCTTCGCTACTGGGATGGCAATGGTCCGGCGTTGCTAACCGATCCGCCTGCCCAAACTCGAATCTTGCTGATGCTGGGCACGACGCAACGCGTGCTGACCGGAGCTTCAGGGCCGCAGGCCGGAGGCCTGGTGCAGACGATCCTGCAGGATGGCTCGGTTCACAGGCACTTTGTGACCTCCCTGCTTGCCGCGCCAGGCACAAGCAACGTGCCCGGCGACCCCGGGTTTCTCCAGCCGCCGCAGGGCATCTACGCGTTCGGCCTCGAACTGACGCTTGGTTACCAGAACCAGACCTACCAGTCGCCGCCGCTGTGGGTTGTGTTCAACAATGGGCTGAGTGAAGATGCCCACGATCAGATGATGGACTACATTGGCAACACCGTGTTGCCCGAGCCGGCGACACTGAGTCTGCTGGGCCTGATCGGGCTGGCCCTTCGCAGGCGACGGTAACGCAACGGCAAGTGATGGGCCTGGCGGCGCGGTCGTGGGTGGCCGCGCCGCCGGTCTGTCTTCTGGCCAACGTCAGACCGCTTCTGTATCCTCTTGGCCGTTATGAATCCCGGTACCTACGAATCGCCCCTGGCCAGCCGCAACGCCTCCCCCCAGATGCTTCGCCTCTTCTCCCCCCAGCACAAATTTGGCCTGTGGCGGCGCCTGTGGCTTGAACTGGCTCGCCAGGAAAAAGCCCTGGGCTTGTCGCGCATCACCGACGAGGCCCTCCGGCAAATGGAGGCCAACCTCGACAACATCGACTTTGCTCGGGCAGCCGACTGGGAAAAGCGTCTCCGCCACGATGTCATGGCCCACGTCCACACCTTCGAGGAATGCGCCCCGGCCGCCAAGGGCATCATTCATCTTGGCGCCACCTCCCAGTACGTGGTGGACAACGCCGACCTGATCATCATGCGAGATGCGATGCGGCTCCTGTGCGTCCGTTTGGCAAACGCCATCCAAGCTTTGGCAGACTTCGCCCTGAAATGGAAGGATCTGCCAACCCTGGGTTACACGCACTACCAACCCGCCCAGCTTACCACGGTCGGCAAACGCGCCACCCTTTGGGCCCAGGATTTCGTTCTGGATCTGGAGGAACTGGAATACCGCATCAAGTCGCTTCAGTTCCGGGGCGTGAAGGGTACCACCGGCACTCAGGCCAGCTTTCTCAGCCTGTTCGATGGAAACCATGAAAAGGTGGAGGAACTGGATCGACGGGTCACCAGCGCATTCGGCTTTGAACGTTCTTTTGCCGTGACTGGGCAAACCTATCCGCGGAAGGTGGACGCCCAGATCATCTCCAGCCTCGCCTGCTGTGCCGCATCAGTTCACAAGTTCTGCAATGACATAAGATTACTGGCTGGAATGAAGCAGATCGAGGAGCCCTTTGAGGCTGAGCAGGTGGGGTCCAGCGCCATGGCTTACAAGCGTAATCCCATGCGGTGCGAAAGGGCCACGGGGCTGTCGCGGTTTGTGATCTCGCTGTCAACAAGTCCTCTGCAAACTGCGGCCGAGCAATGGTTTGAACGGACGCTGGACGATTCATCCAACAAGCGACTGGCCATCCCCGAGCCGTTCCTGGCGATGGACGGGGCGTTGCAGATCGTGGTCAACGTTGCCCGAGGGCTGGTCGTCTATCCCAAGGTGATTGAGGCGGCCGTGATGGCCGAGTTGCCCTTCATGGCGACCGAGGAGATTCTCATGGCGGCAGTCAAGGCAGGCGGCGACCGGCAGGAACTGCACGAGCGGATCCGGACACATTCGATGGCTGCCGCCCAGCAGGTCAAGCAATTTGGACGGAAAAACGATTTGATTGAGCGACTGGAGGCTGATCCGCTGTTGCGCGGGGTCAATTTAACTCAGGTTCTCGATCCTGCCCATTTTGTCGGCCGGGCACCGGAGCAAACAGTCCTGTTTGTGAAAACTGTGCTGGCGGGGGTTTGCGATCGGTATCAGGAGGATTTGAACCAGCAGGTTGAGCTGAGAGTCTGATTGTACTAAAGTGATTATTTACAGCATCTTATGAGTTAACCCGAGCAGGCCGGATGGTCCACGAATACAATTTGCGGGATATGTCTTTTTCGGGTTTGCCTGGCCGACATTTTGGGCATATGGTATCGGTGAGCAGATGTGCCTGAGCGGCTTTGAGGTATGGCCGTTCCAAGTGTTGGGTGAAAGCCACATCACGCGTGTCGGGCAGCATTTTTGAAGAGAAAATTTACCGACCGCCGACTGAGTTTTCACTTGACCGCCTTGGAGTTATGGTTCATACTGCGGACAGTCAGGAGTAGTTGCTCGGGATCGTTTTGTATCCAACGTGCGAGGGCACGCTCGATCCCGAGGGAGAGAGAGAAAGCCGGGTTCTGTGTTGGACGGAACTCAGCCCTTTAAAGAAGGAGAGGGGCATCGTGATGAACTCGAAGGCTCTATTCGCTGTTGCTGCTGCAGTGGGTTTGTCTGCGGCTGCTGAGGCTGCAATCCTGGTGGACTTCAAGCCCATCCCGTCTGACGACAAATTCGAGCTCCTGTATGATTCCGCCCGCAGTGGCGGGGCGTATCGGGAACTTTACGCCGGCCCCGGCGCTATCGGCGATGGCGGGTTCACCACGACGGGTGGCCTGACGATTGAGGCGATTGGTTTTCCTGGACTGACTCCCGGTGGAGCGCTGGGTGCTTCGATCGCCGCCAGCATTGAGAACAAGCCGTTCAGCACGCTCTTCCATGATGTGACGCTCGTTCTGGATGGTCTGAAGGAAGACACTGTCAACGGGCTGACTGAGTACACAATTTTCGGCGTTGGCCTTCAATACGCCCAACCGCTCACCACGGGCACCTTCAAGTACCTGAGCTGGGACAACCCCGCTGATCCTCTGGGCACGGCGACGCTGCTCGAAGGAACCATTGAGAATGCTTTCATCAATGGTGGCGCCAATGACATCGGCGGCGCGGTTCTCAGCGCGAAGGTTACCTACACCGGCGGCCTGATTTACGACACGATGATCGCCCGGGGCGATATCCCGCAGGAAGCCCGCCTCGCTTGGAGCTTGCTCGACATCAGCCCCAAGCTCCAGAAGGTTGCCGGGAATCCCCCTCTTCTGGACGATTTCAAGGCCAATGCAACTGGCCAGTTCCGCGTCGAGTATGTGCCTGAACCCGGCGCTCTGAGCTTGCTGGCCCTGAGCGTTGCTGGTCTGGCCGCTCGCCGTCGCCGGGCGTAACGGTTCATCACAACCAAGCCTTCCCGAACTTGCATGCGATGCGCATGCAAGTTCTTTTTTGCCTTGACCCAATAATTGAAGCCCCGCGAAGCATCGGCCGAAACTAACTTTCGGGTGTGTGACAGTTCCGTCGTGAGGCGGAGGATTGCACGGCGATGCTGAGGATGTTCTGAGCGTCGGTGTCCGCACGGAGCCTGGGCAAGGGCGAGGACACCCGCGTCGCGGGGTCCGCCCCGCCACTCAGGACCGCCGGCCGCAAAGAGTGTCTTGCACCCCATTCTTTCATCCTCGCCTCCCAGGGGCTGCCGGATCGGCTGCGTGGCGGTAGAGTGTGAGGCTCAAGGAGTTCTATGCCGCGAGACATTCCAATCGGTAACGGCCGATTCCTGGTCACCTTCGACCGCCAGTACCAGATCCGAGACGTCTACTTTCCTCATGTCGGCCAGGAGAATCACGCCGGCGCCGGCCCGTGCCGGTTTGGCGTATGGGCTGATGTGCCGGGCAAACAGAAGAACCGTCTTTCCTGGACCAGCGATGACGGCTGGACAATCCGCCAGCGGTACATGCGAGACACGCTTACCACAAGCGTTGCCCTGGAGCATCCGGACCTGAAGCTCTCGCTGTACTGCAATGACGTGGTTGACTTCCATCGCGCGATACTCGTCCGTCGCATCAAGATCAGGAACCCGCTGGGCAGCCAGCGCCTGGTGAAGCTGATGCACCACCAGGACTTCAACATGTTCGGCACGAAAGTGGGCGACACCGCTTACTACGACCCCGACCTGCGTTCCCTGATCCACTACCGGGGCAAGCGTTACCTGCTGGTTACGTTTCATACCGGAGACGAACCGCGCATCGACGAATACGCGACCGGAACCAGCGGCTTCCAGGGCGCCGAGGGGACATGGCGAGACGCCGAGGATGGCCACCTTCAAGGCAACCCCATTGCCCAGGGGGCGGTGGATTCGACCATTTGCCTGCACGTGAAGTTGCCGGCCAATGATGAATGCACCGTCTACATGGTCCTCATGGCCGGCGAGTCGCGCGAGGAGCTGATGGCACAGCACCGCTGGCTGCTGAAGACAGGCCCGCAGGCCGTCATCGACCGCACCACCAGCTACTGGCGGCTCTGGGTCGGCGGGATCAACATCAACTTCGGGAATCTGCCCCCGAAGGTGGTGGAGATTTTCAAGCGCTCGCTACTGGTGGTCCGGACGCAGATCGACAACGGCGGGGCGATCATCGCGGCGAACGACTCGGACATCATGCAATTCTCGCGCGACACGTACTCCTACATGTGGCCGCGGGATGGGGCGCTGGTTGCCGAGGCGCTGGACCTGGCAGGGTTTCCGGACCTGGCGCGGTGGTTTTACACGTTCTGCAAAGACGCGATCACGGAGGACGGGTATTTTCACCACAAGTACAACCCGGATGGTTCGCCGGCGTCCAGCTGGCACCCATGGGTGATCAAGGGATGCCGGGTGCTGCCGATCCAGGAGGATGAAACCGCCCTGGTGATCTGGTCGCTTTGGCGCCACTACTACCGCTATCGCGACATCGAGTTCGTCCGGCCGCTCTGGGTCGAGCTGATCCAGAAGGCCGCCGACTTCATGGCCTCCTACCGCGATACCCGCACGGGACTGCCGCTGCCCAGCTACGATCTTTGGGAAGAGCGATGGGGCGTGCACGCCTTCACGGTGGCGACGGTGTACGGCGGCCTGCGTGCGGCCCGCAACTTCGCGGTCTGTTTCGGCGACCGTGTCAAGGCCGAGGAGTACAACAGGGCGGCCGAGCAGATCAAGGCGGGCGCCGCTCGCCATATGTTCAGCGAGCGGCTCAATCGCTTCGTGCGTCGCCTGATCCCGCGGGAAGCGCCGGCGGCCTGCGATGTCGGGGTTGACACGGGAGCAAGGCCAGCCGCTTCCGAGCCAAGGACCGAAGACCTGTTTGAAATCGACGAGGTGCTGGACGCGTCGCTTTTCGCCATCTACCGATTCAACCTCTTTGAGCCGGCCGATCCGCGCGTGGAATCGACGATGCGGGCCGTCGAGGAGGAGTTGTGGGTCAAGACCCCGGTCGGCGGCGTTGCCAGATATGAAAACGATTACTACCACCGGGTGAGCAATGACGCGGCCGTGCCGGGCAACCCGTGGTTCATCTGCACGCTCTGGCTGGCCGACTACCTTGTCACCCGGGCCACGACTCCGGCGGAACTGAAGGAGGCCTTGCCGATTTTTGAATGGACAGCCAGCCACGCCCTGGAGTCGGGCGTCCTGGCCGAGCAGGTCCATCCCTACACCAACGAACCGATCTCGGTGAGTCCGCTGACCTGGTCTCACGCCACGGTTGTCAGCACCGTGATGAAGTACCTGGAGAAACTGGAGGAGCTTCAAACCTGCCAGCTCTGCAACCAGCCCATCTATCACCTGCGCCGTCGAGGCCCGATCGAGATCAAGAGCCAGGTGGTTTTCGACCAGTTGCACGCCACCTACGGCAACGACGGGGCAAGAGAGAATGTCTGTCCCGTCGGACGGCTCGTGCGGCAGGCGGCCGACGGCCAGCCGGCCATGCGCGCGACGCTGGCCATCGACGTGCGCGACTGCATCGGCTGCGAGATCTGCGTGGCCCACTGCGAGCCGCAGGTGCTGAAGATGGTCGATGGCAAGGCCCTGATCGACCTGCGCAATCTCAACCGATGCGACCTGCGCGGCGAGTGCGTGGAGGTTTGTCCGACGAACGTCGTTTCGATCACCCTGCAGCCGGCCGCGCCGGCCGAATCGCCCGCCGGTTAGAGTCGTCGGGGCGTTGCAGCCCCGGGGCGCCGTCATCAGGGAGCCGGCGGCAGCGGCGGCGGGGCCTGGGCAAACAGCGGCTGCAACTCGGGCACCGATTCGGCGACCTGCCAGTTGGCCATTCCCGGCTTCCACACCAGGGTGTTCTTCATCAGCTGCCCCGACCTGGCCAGCGCCTGGAGATGCGGCAGTTCGTGGGGGCCGGATTGCTGGTTATTAATGGCAATGTAAAACGCGGTGGGCACCGGCAGAGGCGGAGGCGCCGGCGGGGTTGCGGCGGCATTGGCCTGATTAAGCGCCTGTCCGAGCTGGTTGGCCATGGCAAACCCCATTCCCGCGCCGATTCCGGCCCCGGCCAGTCCCCCGGCGGGGTTCTTGGCCGCCTGTTCCATGGCGTTGGCGGCCTGGAACTGGGCATAGGCGTTGAGGTTGCCGATCACGCCCATGCTGGTTCGCTTGTCCATGGCCGCCTCGACCTCCGGCGGCAGCGAAATGTTTTCGACCACCAGCGCCACGATTTCCAGGCCGAACGGCGAGAAGTCGCCGCCCATTCGCTGACTGACGAATTTGCCCAGTTCATCCTGGTTGGCGGCCATGTCGAGCACGGGCAGCTTGCTTTCGCCGAGAATGTCGGTGAAGCGGGCGACAACCATGTCGCGCAGCTGATCGCCCAGTTCGTCAACGGTGAAGCGGTGATCGGTCCCGACGAACTGCCGCAGGAAGGCGGCCGGATCGACCACGCGAAGGCCGAACGTGCCGAAGGCCCGGAGCCTGACGGGCCCGAATTCCGGGTCCCGGAGCATGATGGGGTTCTTGGTGCCCCACTTGCGGCCGGTGAAGGCGCGGGTGGAGACGAAGTAGACCTCGGCCTTGAAGGGAGAGGAGAAGCCGTACTTCCAGCCGCGGAGGGTCGAGAGGATCGGAAGGTTGCGTGTTTCGAGCGTGTAGGTGCCCGGAGCAAAGACATCGGCCAGGCGCCCCTCGTTGATGAAGGCGGCGGCCTGCGACTCGCGCACGACAAGCTTGGCGCCGTACTTGATCTCGTTGTCGTACCGGGGAAACCGCCAGACCATCGTGTCGCGGGTGTCGTCGGTCCACTCGATGATGTCGATCAGTTCGCCGCGCAGCTTGTCCCAAAAAGCCATGAGGGTATCTCCTAATGGGCTTAGAATAGCAGGTTCGCGGGGCGGTAAAAGTGAAAACCGCCGCGTGGTTTATAACGGGAGCCCGTGACAGGCTCGGCACTGGGGGTTGGACCGTGCGGCGATGTTGAGTGTTTTTTAGGGCGTCGGCGACATCGCGGAGCGTGGGCAAGGGCGATGACGCCCTTGCCGCGAAGCACGTTCGGCCCCGCGACCGCCGGCGAGGGAGGGCAAGGGTCAGGACACGCGCATTGAGCGGTCCGCTCCAGCGATCGCGGACCGCCAGCCGGAGCCAGGAGCGTCGCACGCCCGTGCCACGAATCGCCTGTGCGGTTGCTTGATTGGTGCGGAAGGCATATGATGATAGGTGAAGTTGATGTGGGAAGTCCGCGGGCGGGTGTCCGCGGAAGTGGTCGAAAAAGGGGCCTCTGGTTGTTTGACTAACCGTTGTCACATTACACTTCTTTACGGGCGAACGGTGCTTCGCCAGAGAGGCCGCGTTTTTGCGGTGCGGCAATGAGGAAACATGGCTGAACAGATCAGCGAGCGGATTCTAAGGTATTTGAAGTCGGAACCGGGCAAGGCGCTTCGGCCCAGGCGGCTGGCCAGGGCGATCGCGGTGGCGGAGGAGGAGTACCCGACTTTCCGGCAGACGCTCAAGCAGCTGATGCGCGAGGGGCGCGTGGCGCTGGGACAGAGCGGGGCCGTGATCCTGCCGACACAAAAACACGGGCAGGACCTGATCGTCGGAACCTACCGGCACAATCGGCGCGGGTTCGGGTTTGTCGTTCCGCGCGACCCGGCCAGCCACGAGGACCTGTACATTCCCGAGGGACAAAACAACGGGGCGATCAGCGGCGACGTGGTGTCGGCCAGGATCACCAGCCGCAGCCAGCGCGACGGCAAGCAGCTGTTCGAGGGGAAGGTCGTCGAGGTCATTGAGCGGACGCACACCCGCTTTGTGGGCACGCTCGAGAAGCGACACGGGCAGTGGCTGGTGCTGCCGGACGGGAACGTGATCACCGAGCCGATTCTCGCCCCGGACGCGGCCTCGCGCCACATCAAGCCGGGGACAAAGGTGGTCGTGGAGCTGACGCAATTCCCGGCCGGGAACCTTTGGGCGCAGGGTGTGATCACCGAGGTGCTGGGCAAGGCCGGGGAGAAGGACGTGGACCTGCGGTCGATCATCATCCAGTACAACCTGCCGGAGAAGTTCCCCGAGCAGGTGCTGGCGCAGGCGCGACGGGCCATCGACCGGTTCAACGCCGGCGAGGACTGGAGCCGTCGGTATGACCTGTCGGAGCAGGTGATCGTGACGATCGATCCGGACGATGCCAAGGACTACGACGATGCGATCAGCCTGCGGCGGCGCGAGGACGGGCGGTGGGAACTGGGCGTCCACATCGCGGACGTGTCGTACTTTGTGCCCGAGGGCTCTCCGCTGGATCAGGAGGCGTACAACCGGGGCAACAGCGTCTATTTTCCCGGGTTCGTGATCCCGATGCTGCCGGAAATCCTCAGCAACGGCGTCTGCTCGCTGCAGGAAGGAGTGCCGCGGCTCTGCAAGAGCGCGTTCATCACCTTCGATGAACAGGCCAGGCCGGTGGGAACGCGCTTTGCCAACACGATCATCAGGTCGGCCAAGCGGCTGCGATATCGCGAGGCGCAGGCGATCCTGGACCGGGCGGACGAGGTGCCGCACCCGGAGGGGGCGAGGAAGGTGATCGATTACGAGCCCGCGGTGGTGAAACTCCTGGATGACATGAGCGCGCTGGCCAGGCGCATCCAGAAGCGCCGGCGCGAACAGGGGCAGATTGTCCTGGACCTGCCGGAGGTCGAGCTGGTGCTCGACGAGGAGGGGAAGGTCGTCGGCGCGGTGGAGGAAGACCAGAGTTTCACCCACACGCTGATCGAGATGTTCATGGTCGAGGCCAACGAGGCAGTGGCGCGTCTGCTGGATTCGCTGGAGGTGCCGTTCATCCGGCGCGTCCACCCGGGCCCGGAAACGGAAAGCGCCGAGCGCATGCGGCATTTTGTGGAGGTGGCGGGGTATCACCTGCCCAAGGTGATCGACCACAAGGCCATCCAGGCGCTGCTGCACGCCGTGAAGGGCAGGCCGGAAAGCCACGCAATCAACCTGGCGGTGCTCAAGAGCCTGAGCCGGGCGGAGTATTCGCCGGAACCGCTGGGTCACTATGCGCTGGCCAGCGAGCACTATTGCCACTTCACGTCGCCGATCCGGCGATACGCCGACCTGATGATTCACCGGCTGCTGGACGCCTACCTGGCGGCACGCGAAACGGCGGAGCCTGGCAGCAGCCGGCGCAAGAAGAAATCGATGATGGAAGACGCGGTGATCCCATATGAGAAACTGGTGGAGGTTGGCCGCCACATCAGCTTCACCGAGCGACGCGCGGATGACGCGGAACAGGAACTGCGGCAGGTGAAGATCCTGGAACTGCTGCAGGGGCAGATCGGGGAGGTGTTCGACGGGGTGGTGACGGGAATCACGAGCTTTGGCATTTTCGTGCAGATTCAGAAATACCTGATCGACGGGCTGATCCGATACGAGGAGTTGCTGGATGACTGGTGGAACGTGGACGAGCGAAGCGGAATCGTCCGCGGGGAGCGCACGGGCAAGCGGATCGGGATCGGTGACGTGGTGAAGGCGGTGGTGGCCAGCGTGGACGTGCCCCGGCGGGAGCTGAAGCTTGGAATCAGGGAGTTCCTGGGCAGGGGAGGCGGATCGGCGGAACCGGCTCGCCCGGCGGCTGGCACGGAAAAGAAGCGAGGAAAGGACCGCCGACAACGCGGGGCGGGCAAACGGCGCGGCGGACGGCGGCGCTGAGCAATGCGGGCCGGGACCGGCCGCCACGGAACATGACAGGGTGCGGCGCGGGCGCGGCCTGGCCGGCGGGCAAGAACACCCTCCGGGCGTCATCATGCGGACCACCGGGGCGAAGGAGCAGGCTTCCCGAGCCCAAGACCGGCACGCGGCCTAGTTGTGATAGCTCCGCAGAACGCCGATGACCACGCCCTGCACACGGCAGCGGTCGGCCTCGATGATGCGCGGCTGCATGGAGCTGTTGGCGGGCTGGAGGCGGACCCGCGAGCCTTCGCGGTAGTATCGCTTGAGGGTGGCCTCGCCGGTGTCGAGCAGGGCCACGACCTGTTCGCCGTTGCGGGCCGAATCGCGCCGCTCGATCACGACGTAATCTCCATCACAGAGATGGTCCTCGATCATGGAGTCGCCGCGCACTTTCAGCACGTATACGCCATTCCGCGACGCGAACAGTTTCTCCAGGTCGATCTCCTCGCGGTTCTCGACGGCCTCGATCGGCGAACCGGCCGCAATGGCGCCCAGCAACGGCAGCTTGGTGGTGCGCTCCTCATCGGGGAGCTTTTCGTCGGCGATGATCTCAAGGGACCGCGCCTTGTGCCGGTCCCGCCGCAGCACACGTTTTTTTTCCAGGGCGTTGACGTGCTCAAAAATGGTGACCTTGCTGGTGCCGAGCTGGTCGGCCAGTTCCTGCATCGTCGGCGAATAGCCGTGCAGATGCCGGAAATTGCGGATGGCGACAATCACGTCGAGTTGTCGAGGAGTCAGGTTCATGTTCCACCTCTGGTTTGGACAATTTTCGGGTTAATCATTACCCTAACATGCGGGTTGAGTCAAGGGAAAAGCAGGACGCGACTACCCGTTTCGCGGCCTATGGCGGGATTCGATTCGACAGGGCCTGGAGAATCTGGCTCTCCCACCATTCCAGCAGCCGGTAGTAGAGAAACTTCACCGCACGGCGGCCGGGTCGGGACCGGGCCAGCCATCGGGCCAGGGATGCAAAACGCATCTGCAGCCATGTGAGCAGGCCCATCGCAACCGTGGCCAGAAACAGTAAGGGAGCGAAGGCCTCGTAGGTGCGCAGGGCGAATCGTTCCAGCCCCAGCCGGCTTTTCAGGAAACGCGCCGATTCCTCGCATCCCCACCTCCGGCGGTAGTACCACAGCGTCTTGTTGGCCGCCTCCAGGTTCTCCACGGTCAGGCTCGTCAGGAGCATCAGGGGGTGGTCCCGCCCGGGCAGGACCCGACAGACCAGGTAAAGCGGCTCCCCGACACGCTCGGGGAGGTAGACTCGCGTCCAGGCCGTCCGCCTGCCCTGGGCCGCGGCCTGCTGCAAGAGCCTCTCGGCCAGGTGCCTGGCGGGCAGTTGCACGCCATTGTCCAGCAACAGCCGCCGGTCGCCCCGCAGGCGAATGACGAACCTGCGGTGGGCATCGATCCAGGGGATCAGAAGGCTGTCCCGGTCAGCGCCGATGTCCATCACCAGCACTCCCTTGCCGTCGGTGGCCCGCATGACCCGATCCACCTGCCGCAGGATCTGGGCGTTTTCGCTCCGGACCGTGGGATCATCCATGCCGTAGGGATGCAGCAGCAAGGGGGTGATACGCCCCTTGCCCCAGCAGGCATAAATCTCCAGGCACCAATAGCCGCTGACCAATCGTCCATCCTGGCTGCCGTCGCGGACCAGGCCCAGATACTTGAGCCTGCGGGCACGGGGGCGGGGCAGATCGCTCAGGTCGATGATCAGGGGCGTGTCCGGA
>Ga0101944_10001473_pt1 | contig 48398 bp, 47 predicted proteins | sample DewCreD2012metaG_FD_75245 | JGI IMG/M metagenome (GOLD analysis project Ga0101944, IMG submission 75245) | Hot spring sediment bacterial and archeal communities from British Columbia, Canada, to study Microbial Dark Matter (Phase II) - Dewar... ... | reverse complement strand
CCAGCATCCATTAAGTCCACCATAAATTTCACTTGATTGAAATACAAAACCTCTGCGTTTTGCCAAAGAAACAATATTTGCCACTGCATCAGCGGGCTTATTTTTCTTATCGCTCACTAAACACTCCAAATTTTTGATTGTGAATATAATTATGAAGAGGCGAAGTTACTAAACAGGGCTTTTGAATAGATCCATTTGAAATGATTCTAATTTTTGATAAGAAAAATTTATTGTAACATTTCAAAAAAAATCTTAAATGTAGAGGAAGGCTTGCCTTTCCCGAAAAATAAAGAATCATATTTGGGATTGAATAAAAAATTCTTTGTGCCTTTGAGTCTTCGTGGCATTATTTCTTTTTGCCACAAAGACGCAAAGGGAAATTGAGCTGGGGTATTAGTGGATTTAAATATTATTCAACAATTATATCAATTTTCTTTTCGTTTGGTTTAATCATATTATACTTTTCTCGGGCAATTTGTTCAATTTTTACTGATTCCAAATTTTTTAAGGAATCTATTTCAGATTCAAGTCTTTTATTTTCAGCCTTGATTTCTTCTATGGTTTGAGTTAAAGAATCAACTTCTTTTTTTAATTTCATATATTTAATAACACCAAAGTTGTTAAATAAAAGATAAAGAGACCCCAAAAAGATTATTATAAGAAATGATATTAACCTGAATTTATTATTAAATGTAATTTTTTTCATAGGCTTATTTTAACAATTTGGTTTACTAATTCTTCAAAAGAAACATTAACCGATTCTGCCATCTTAGGCAGTAAACTAAGTGAAGTCATTCCGGGCAGAGTATTTATTTCTAAAAGATAAAATTTATTATCTTTTGTTAAACGATAGTCTAATCTTGCATATCCTTCACATTCAAGCACTTTAAAGGCTTTCATAGAAACTTCTTTAAGTTGATTTGAAATATCTTCATCAATTTCTGCCGGAACTATATACTCGCTCATTCCTGAAGTGTACTTACATTCATAATCATAAATTTCGTGAGTTGGAACAATCTCTAAAACAGGGTAAATTGTTTTGTCAACTATACCAACAGTTAATTCTCTGCCTTCAATAAATTCTTCAATTAAAATTTTGTCAGAATATTTTGAAGCAATAAGCAATGCTTCATTTAAATGATTTTGATTTTTTACAATGGATAATCCTACCGTTGATCCCTGATCATTAGGCTTAACAACAATAGGATAACCTAATTTAGATCTAATTTCTGATTCAATTTTATCGAAGTCAATTTCATTACTAAAAAGAGAAATCCATTTAGGAGTAGGAATTTGATATTTATCAAAAAGAATTTTAGAGAGAATTTTATCCATTGTAACAGCACTTGCAAGCATTTTAGAGCCAGTGTATTTAATTTTTTTCATATCAAGTAATGCTTGAACGGTACCATCTTCTCCCCATTTTCCGTGAAGTCCGATAAAGACTAAATCGCATTTTTTGAAAACATCAAGATTGAATGTTTCAATGTAATTCGTTTCTGAAATTGGATAATAATCTATTTCATCAAAATATTTATCAGCATCATCAAATTGATTTTTTCCATAGGCGGGGTCTATTAAGGTTACTTTAAAACCAAGACTAACAAGTGCCTGATAAATTGATTTTGAAGATAGTTTTGAAATTGTTCTTTCGGTTGAATTACCACCGACTAAAAGAATTATTTTAATATCAGAGTTCATTATAAGATTTTATTATTGATTAAATATTTTAATTCCATAAGAAGTCTCTGAAATTTCTTTCAGTTTTTGAATATCCTGTTCAGTCAATTTTCTTGGACTTCCAAGTTGACGTGCAATAAAAATGGTTTTTGCTGCGTGTTCAAGTTTTTCCATTTTGTAATACGCATCTATAACAGAGCTTCCAAATGTAACCGCTCCGTGATTTTGCAAAATTAATGCGTACGATGTTTCTAAATAATCTTTAATTGACTCTGTAACTTCATCAGTAGAAGGAGTGGCATATTTACAAATTGGAACTTTACCAATCGAAAGGAAGACTTCAGGAAAGTAATTATCAATAAATTCTTCAACTAAACTAAAAGCCGTTGAATAAATCGGATGACAGTGAATTACTGCTTTAATATCTTTTCGCTTTGAATAAACAAATCTATGTAGTTTATTTTCGGTAGAAATTTTCCCAGTTCCTGAAATTAAATTTCCGTTGAAATCTATTTCAAGTATATCATCAATAGTGAGTTCACCTTTACAGATTGCAGAGCGGGTTATATAAATATTCCCTGTTTCGGATAAAGCAGAAATGTTTCCATCATAAGCAGAGACGAATTTGTTTTGATAAATCAGATGAGAAACTCTAACTATTTCATCTTTAATTGACATTTTCTTTCCAACTCTTCCATCAATTTCATATTGACCAAACCATCGTACCCAGAAACAAGAGGTTTCTGATTTTTAATAAAAGAATCCTGAACAGATTTAAGAGCAAATAACATTTTATTTCCGCCTTTTCTAAAACTTTTCTTTGCTTCACCATCAATTATAATAGAAAGCTTTGTTCCTATAATCTTCCTGCCAATTAAATTATCAATTTCAATAGATCCGCGATGACAAATTATCTCTAATCGGTTAAAAGCTTTTTTTGTATTATAAGAAACATTAAAGTAACCATACCCTCCATTCTGAAATTTCACTATTGCAGAGGCAAAGTCTTCTACTTCACTTTGATAAACTATATTATCAATAAATCCTTCAATGTCAGAAATTTCACCTCCCAAATACCTAAGTAAATTCAAAGTGTGAGTTCCCAAATCTCTTAAAGCACCTCCACCACTTTTTTCTTTTACGAATCTGAAATTATTATCAGGTGGGAAATGTATATTAAAATTAGCTTGTACCGAAACTATTTTACCTAACTTTAGAGTGTTAATTAACTCTTTTGCTTTTATTGTCAAAGGATGGAAATTGTGAACATAATTCACAGCAAACAAAACATTATTCTTCTCCGCCGTAGTAACCATTTCTTCAGCTTGTTTAGAATTTAAAGCTAAAGGTTTCTCACAAAAAATATGTTTACCTGCCTGAGCGGCTTTTATTGCCTGCTCATAATGATCACTGTTTTTTGAAGCTATGTAAACAGCATCTAAATCCGTTTTCAAAAACTCATCGTAATTATCAAAGAAATTTGGGATTCCAAAATTTGTTGCAATTGATTTTGCGCGATTCAAATTATGACTGCAAACAGAGATAACTTTACTTTTCCTTAAATGTTGAATGGATGGAAGAAAAGTTTTCTCAGTAAATCTTCCAAGTCCTACAACTCCCCATTTTAATTTATTTGAATTTATGAGTTTAGTTACCATTTATAATTTTAATCTTTCCATAAGTTTTACGATTGGTTTTGAATTCTGCATAACATAAAAATGAACTGAAGGAACATTATTATTTAGAAGTTCCTCGACTTGTTTTGCTGCCCATTCAACTCCAATATCAATAACGTGTTCGTTTTTGGCTGAATGTATTTCATCTGATAATTCTTCAGGTATATTTATGTAAAAATTCTTAGGTACTGTATTAAGCTGAATTTTAGAAGTAAGAATTTTTAAACCGGGAATAATTGGTACATTAACTCCCATTTCTCTGGCAAGCTTAACAAAGTTGAAGTAATGAGAGTTATCATAAAACATTTGAGTTACTACATACTCAGCACCAGAATTAATTTTCTCTTTCATAAACTTTATATCAGTCTTAAGATTTGGTGCTTCGAAATGTTTTTCTGGATAACCGCTAACACCTATGCAGAAGTTGGTTGGTTTAGCATCAAGAAGATTATCCTCAAGATATTTACCATTGTTCATATCTATTATTTGTTTTACTAAATCAACAGCATATTTATTGACACTTCTTCCGTGAGGAATTGGTTTATCATATCCGCTGTCATCTCCTCTTATAGCAAGAACGTTCTGAATACCCAAATAATTAAGCTCAATGAGAAAATCTTCTGTTTCTTCTCTGGTAAAACCTTTAGTTAAAACGTGCGGGACAGCATCAACATTATATTTGTTCTGAATTAACGCACAAATTCCTAATGTACCTGGTCTTTTTCTTTTAACTACTTTTTTAATGCCATTCGGTCCTTCGTAGTAGCTGACTTCAGCAGCGTGGCTTGTAATATCTATAAATGGAGGATTATATTTTACCAGATCATCTAATAGTGCAAGAATACTTCCAATATCTCCACCTCTTTTAGGAGGAATTATTTCAAAACTTATTAATGGATTTTTAGCTTTTTCAAGATGTTCTATAACTTTCATATAACCTTGTTATTATTGACGGGCAAAGTTAATACAATGAAGGATAATCTTCATCACTTCATTTTTTTCCTAATTGTTAATTTATTTTTATCTGGCGAATTAAAGGAATCATCAGAAGTTTTTATTTTGAAATATTTTCCTTTAAGCCAATGTTCCGACATATCTCTATAATGAATACTAAATATATTACCTGACTGACCTGTTGTCAAAACTACATTTAATTCATCGGGAGTTCCAAAATCATAAATAAATCTCATCGAAGGTCCCAGAATGTTATCAAACTGATTATTGAAAAAGCCAGATAATGATTTAGGTTTTTTTGCAAAGGAATATTCTGTATTAAAAATAGTTGTTCCGTCTCCTCCAACTTCAAAAGGACCAATGTTAATTATATTATCAACTGGCTTAAATGCTCCGGAAAGAGGATGTTTAAATAATACTTTATGAATTCTTCCCCATTGCCATAGCTTTATATCTTCCCCGAAATTAGTTTCAAGATAAGTTAATGCATCGGAAAGTGATTTTCTTAAAATGGAATTTTTATTATAGTTTTTTCCGGATTTAACATTGATGAACCAAGAAGATTCAGACTTTAAAATCTTTTGTAAACTTCTGAAAGGCACATTAGCAACAAACAGGAATTTATTAAATAAATCTTCTCCCATCTCATCGTAAAAAATATTCCTGAGCAATTGATTTATAAATACCTGATAAACTGATGCAGTCTGAGAATAAGGATCCATCTTGTAATCCCAATTTTCAAGCAGCTCAAGAGCCTGCTTTAAATTTTTGTCTTTTATTTCAACTTCATCAAAAGCCGAGATTATATATGGAACTATTTCCTCTGCATACTTTGAAACTAAATCAAACTGATATTCTGAGAAATCATCAACTGAATGTTTAACTTTTTGTTTCAATAACTCATTTATTCTATCAAACCTCGATGATGGCTCCCAGAGATGAGTAATGTAATATTTTAAGTTTTCGAAATGATTGCTGTTAGCTGTTGCAATAAATCCATTTGGAGGATTGTAGTTTACTATAATATCATTAGATGAAACAAACCCTAACCAATCGTTAGATGATTTAGTCCCGTCAGAAATTATCACAGAGGATTGATTACTTCTGATAGGAATTTTTGCTTGTGCAACATATCCAATGTTTCCGTTTCTATCAGCGTATAAAAAGTTTTGACCAGGCAAAGAAAAATTAGAAACAGCATCTTTGAATTCCTGAAAGTTTTTAGATTTATTTATTTTAATAAAAGCAAGCATTTCATCGCTGAATTCCAAACCGAGCCAACGCATACTGATTGCTGGAAAGATTTTTTGATTTTCATTGTAAAAGAAAGTCATCTGATGAACATCAGAAATTATGGGTCCACGATGAGTATTAAAAATTTTAATAATACTTGGGTCTTCATTCTTGATTTTTATAGTGTCTTTCGTTATTCGAAGCGATTGCCATTTATTGTCGAGTAGATAAAAGTTTTTAGAGGAATCTATCTGCTCAAGATAAAAATCTGTTTCATCGTTCATTAGATTAGTCAATGCCCAAGCAATATTATCATTCTTTCCAATTACAACTCCAGGTACTCCCGGCAAAGTAAATCCGGCTAAAGTCTCATTTTTATTTTTTATTACTGCTAAATACCATTTAGAGGGGACACTGTAAGGAAGATGTGGATCATTAGCAATTATTGGTTTTCCTGATTGAGATTTTATTCCATTGACAACCCAGTTATTTGAACCAGATTGTGTTCCTTCAAAGCCAAAAAAATCTTTAAATGCGCGATTAGATTGAATAAAATTTCCGCTTATCAGTGAAATATTATTTGGGGTTTTAGGAATATTAGCCAAATCTTTTATTATAACGTCTGGTAGTATTTCAGATGCTTTTTCATATCCGAATTTTTCAACAAGTTCTGTATAAACAAAATCAGACCACCAATTGAGATTTAATTCCCAAGCCATCATTCTGATAATTAAAAGACTGTGCAATTCTGTCCATTTTTCAGGGATATAACCGAGTAAGTCAAACTCAACAGGTAACTTTGATGTATTATTTTCAATATAAAAATTCACTCCTTCTGAGTAGGACTTTAATAAGCTCAAAACGGTCTTGTCATATTTTCCAAGATTCGTTTTAATAGTTCTTGCAATACCAATTGTTCTGAAAAGCTCATCGAATTTAAGAGTCCTCTTTCCGAAAATTTCACTCAGTCTTCCTTCTCCGGCTCTGCGATATAAATCCATTGAAAAAAGTCTTTCTCTGGCATGAAGAAAACCCAATGCAAAAGCTGCATCGTTGTCATTATTTACTTTGATATAAGGAATTCCAATGCTATCTGTGTAGATAATAATGTTTTCATTAATTTTTTCAGAAATTAAAGTAGCGTTGTACTCAGGCAAAGACTTTTTCAGCATTGCAAAGAAAAATATAGCGGCAAAAATTATAGCAAATATTAAAGTTGCTAAAACACCGATTGTAATTCTTAACCAGTTTGGCATAAAATCAATTATTTTAAAAAATTCCTAAAAATTCAGAATAGTTATTTTTATTAACAGTTTTTTCACTTTGTGGTTTATAATTTTTCAAAAAGGTTTTTGAAATCCGTTTTTTTTGCTTTTCGCTAAATGTGAATTCGTAAGCATAAAGTTTACCTTCAATTTCCTCAATGTAATCTACTTCCTGTTGTTGTGAAGTGCGCCAAAAATATTGTTTAACATCAATATCATCAATTAAGTTAATCTTAAGTTTTTCTGATATTAGAAAATTCTCCCAAAGCGCGCCTTTATCATTTCTTTGATCAAGTAAATTAAAATTTGAAATAAGAGCATTCCGGATTCCGGTATCATAAAAATAAATTTTCCTCATCTTGGAAATTTCAGTTCGCAGATTTCTACTAAAGGGATTTAATCGAAATATTATAAAAGCCTTTTCAAGTATATCTATGTATTTACTTACAGTATCTTTATCCATATTTAGAGTATTTGCCAATTCATTGTAAGATACTTCATTACCAATCTGAGCAGCGAGAAGCATTAAAAGTTTTTCAATCTGCTCAGGTTTTCTTATGCTTTCAAAACTGAGAATATCTTTGAATAAATAACTTCGGGTTATCTCTTTCAAAAGAGCTCTTTTCTCATCAGGTTTAGAAATTATTTCCGGATACATTCCATAAATAATTCTTTCTTCAAGTAAACGATTTGTTTCAATCCAACCGAAAGTATCCACAAGTTCTTTAAATGATACTGGCATTAAAGTATAAACATACTTTCTTCCGGTTAATGGTTCATTAATAATATTTGAAAGCTCAAACGAACTAGAACCTGTTGCAATTACCTGAACATTTTTTATTTCGTCAGAAAAAAGTTTTAATGTAAGACCAATGTTTTTCACGCGTTGTGCTTCATCAATAAGAATTAGCTCCTTATTGCCAATGATACTTTTTAATTTTGTTGAGGTAGTATCAGTAAGTAATTCCCGTATATCAGGTTCATCACAATTCAGAAATAGAGAATTGTCGGGATATTTATTCTGAATATTTTTTATTAGAGTTGTTTTTCCGACCTGCCTGGCTCCATATAGAATTATAATTTTCCCTCTGAAAAGTTTAGATTCTAAAATCGGTTGAAGAGCTCGTTTAATCACTTTTAATACAGTTTTTTTTGACAAACATAAGAATTTTCGATTACAATCGCAAAATATTATAAGAATTTTCGATTAGGAACGAAATTTCTCATAATTGTCAAAAAAATTAAGAGTAAATGAAAAAAACAGATAATTATCTTATTTCAAAGACCGTGATTACAAGCTAAATTCAATCCTTTCTGTTAAGCTTATAGATTTTTATACGAATTATAGATTTAACGCTTTGTGTTCTTTGTGCTGTCTTCGTGAACTTTGTGTTTAATGACTCTTTAAACACAAAGTTCACAAAGGAATTTAAATTATTCCCTGTGAACCCCAGAGTTATCTCAGGAGAGCCACAGAGATAATAATAAAATATTTAATGCCTTATTTAAAAATCTGCTGCCTCAAAAGCCAAAACATCATTGAGTTGGATGACATTCCATCTCGGATTGATTTATCGTCTGTGCAGAAATTTTTGGTGAGATGTACGGAATTCCCAGTGCAAGTCCTCTAAGGATAAATAAAACTGCAAGAACAACCGCAAACGCCGGAATAGCTTGATTTATTTTTCTGCGAATGTTCAGATTTATGAATTTCCCGAAAATAGTTGCAGCAAACATTGCTGGGAAAGTTCCTAATCCAAAAAGAATCATAAATATCATACCTGAAATTGCATCACCGGAAGAAATTGCTCCGGCAATTGCAACATAGACCAAACCACACGGCAGTAATCCATTTAATAAACCAATTAAAAACATCGCTGGAATTGTACCTTGCTTGAATAATTCAGAAATACCTGATTTTATCGGCTCTGAAATTTTTAATACAATTTTATGTTGATAGATTTTTGATTTGTATTTAATAGGAGTCAAAACCACAAGTAAAATTATAATTCCTACAACTATTGTAATTGTTTGTTGAAATCCGGCTATGACAAGTCTTGATCCCAATAAACCAAATACAGCTCCTATGAATGAATAAGTAACCAATCTTCCGAGATTATAAAAAATTCTACCCGAAATAAAATAAGCAACGCCAGAATTCGGATAAGGAAGCGCAATAGCGATTGGCCCACACATTCCAATACAATGAGCAGAACCGAAAAAACCAATTGCAAGCGCTGATAGAATTTCAGGAGTTATCATCGTTAAATATTGATTGCAGTTTCTTTGTAATAGTTATTGTTATTGTAATTCCAATTTAGTTTCACTCTCCAAAAACCTCGTTTTAAAGATGAAACTGGTATAACCTGAATTTGATTTTCTAACTTAATTGGAATTTTAATGTCTAAGTTAGAATCTGATGGACGATAAAATACAATTTCACCGCTTACTAAATCAGACTTAAATGTATCAGGGAAATTAATTATTACGAATTGGCCATCATAAGTTAGATTTACTTGATCAGCAAATTGATTAGTTCTTTTTTCGATTTCAATTTGTTTTTGGTAATCCAAACCTTTTGTGTAATAATCCTCTGTTACCAAATCAACTTTTTGATTCATCAGGAAAATGGTTTGAATTACAACTGCTATAACAAAAATGGAAATTCCGATAACTATTCCTGTTCCCCAGCTAATTTTTTTCATTTATTTAACTCCACTGGACCTAAAAAAGTTGTAGTAATAGATTTAATTAGTTTATCTCCATCAAAGAAATCAAGTTTTACGGGAGTATTCATCTTAGTAATGCTCTCTTTATTAACTGAAAGCATAAACTTCATTTCTTTAATTTCCTGCGGTTGAAAATTCAGATTGCCCCCAATCAGTTTTATTTCTCCATCAATATTGTTTATTTTCATACTAATATTTGCAGGATCGAAAGTTTTGTTAACAATATTCAGGTCATAAAGATTGCTAATCTTCCCATCCGGTTGTTCCTGAAAAAGAGTTCCTCTGGTTCTTAAAACTGTAATCACGTAATCAGACCTGTTTACAAGAAGCACTGTTAAGATGGTAATTAAAATAACTAGTATTATACTGTATAAAGCCATTCTTGAGGTAAACTTAAATTTTTCTTTATTCTCAATATTTTTCAAAGAGGCATAACGAACTAATCCTCTCGGACGATTGATTTTATCCATTATACTATCACAAGCATCAATGCAGGCAGTACAATTCACACATTCAAGTTGAATTCCGTTTCTAATATCAATTCCAGTCGGGCAAACATCAACGCAAAGATGACAATCTATACAATCGCCTCGATTAGAGAAATCCTCACCTTTCTTTAATTTACCTCTCGGCTCACCTCTTTTATAATCATAAGCAATTACAATTGAGTCCTGATCAAGCAGCACACCTTGCAATCTTCCATAGGGGCAAACAATAGTACAAACCTGCTCTCTGAAATATGAAAAAACAAAGTAAAAAACACCTGAAAAAACAGTAATAGCAAATAAACCGCCTAAGTGCTTGGAGGGTGGATCAGTAATAATATCTATGAGTTTATCCATACTTATAATGTAAGAAAGGAAAATATTCGATATAAAAAATGCAATTCCAAAGAAGATTAAATGTTTCAAACCTTTTTTAAAAAGTTTCTTAAAAGTCCAGGGAGCAGTTTTTAATTTAATTTGTTCACGGGCATCACCCTCAATCCAATATTCAATTTTTCTGAAGACCATTTCCATAAAAACTGTTTGAGGGCAAGCCCATCCACAAAAAATCCTGCCAAAAATTACTGTAAAAAGAATTATAAAAACTACCAGCGTAATCATCGCCAAAGCAAAAATTATAAAATCGTGAGGACCAAATGGAATACTAAATAAAATGAAACTCCTGTTCGGAAAATCAAATAACATAAAAGGATGACCTTTTACCTTAATAAACGGTACTATAATCAGAAAAGCAAGTAAAATAATACTTACAAAAATCCTTGCATTGTGAAACCTGCCGGAAGGTTTTTTAGGGAACACCCATTTTCTTTTACCTTCTTTTGTAACAGTTGCAAGTTGATTTCTAAATTCCTGATGCTCTTCGTTTATTGTATCAATATTCATTTTATTTTAGACCATAATTTGTTTTTAATTTTGTTCTTCTTTCCAAATTTCTCCCTCGGCTGCTTTTGGATTTGCAGGCGTGGTTCCGTGTAATGTTAAAACGTAACTTGAAACCTCCTGGATTTGTTTTGGATTCAATAAATTTTGCCAGGCAATCATACCTTTATTGACTACACCATATTTAACAACTTTAAATACATTCTTAATTCCGCCGCCGTGAATCCAATAGTCATCAGTCAAATTTGGACCTACAATTCCTCCACCATCAGCAGCATGACAAGCAGCACAATTTGTAATAAAAATTTGTTTACCAGATTCCAATAAAGCAGGTTCAGTTAACAGAGTAACTGTTTCTTCATTAATCATAGCCCCGCTTCGCATCAATTCTGCTCTTTGTATTTCAGCTAATTTAACTTCCTGAACATATTCTTCTTCTTGCAGAGGTCCTGTTCCCAAAACATGATAATGCAACATATACCAAATTGAAAATATAATTGTTGCATAGAATAAGCCCATAAACCATGGTGGAATTCTTGCATCAAGTTCTTTTATTCCATCATAGTTATGATCTGCAAGAATAAATTCATCTTCTTTTTCAACTGGTACTGTTTTAGTTAGAAGATACCTTAATTTAGACCAGAATACTGATGGTTGCTTTTCTTTTACAATCTTAATTTTACTCTCGAAATAGACAAGGGAAAGAAAACCAATTATTATGACTAAAATCAGAAATATGGCAACTTTGTCATAATAGTTCTCGGGATAATCTGATTCACCAGCAGCAAATAAGAATTGATTGAATAAAAATAATGCTGCCAAAATTTTTAATGTTAATAAATTAATTATTCTTTTCATTTGTTTCACCTGAAATTAAATTTTGATTATTATCATTATTAAAAGGTATTTTTTTCATTTTAATGATTTGAGATTTATCCATTTTCCATAACCAAATTGCAATACCAATAAAAAAAGAGAAGAAAATCAGCAAAGAAATTATCGGATAAATTTCAACACCTTCAATTGATTGTAATATTTCTTTAATCATTTTAGTTACCTGCAAGTTGTTTGTTTGCTTTAATATCGGTTCCAAGTCTTTGTAAATATGCTATTAAAGCAATTATTTCTTTTTGAGGCTCTGCCGGAATTCCATTCTTTTGTAAATCCAAAGCAATTTCATCAGCTTGTTTTACCAATTCAGCGTTTGCAACTTTTTCATATCCATCAGGATATGGAACTCCTATTTTTCTCAGAGCATTAATTTTGGCTTCTGTAGTTGTCGTATTCAAATCATTAAGGTGTAACCATGGATAAGGTGGCATAGTAGAATTAGGAGAAGTGGAGCGAGGATTTTCCATATGTAAATAATGCCACGAGTTAGGATATTTTCCGCCTATTCTGTGTAAATCGGGACCTGATCTTTTTGAACCCCATAAAAACGGATGGTCGTAAACATATTCCCCAGCTTTAGAATATTCTCCATATCTTTCTGTTTCTGATCTAAATGGTCGAACTAACTGAGAATGACAACTGTTGCAAGCTTCACGAATATAAATGTCTCTTCCCTGAAGTTCCAATGGAGTATAGGGCTTAACCGAAGCTATAGTTGGAATATTAGATTTAATTAAAAAAGTTGGGACAAATTCTACAATACCTCCGATAAGAATTACAATTAATGAAACAATTGTAAAATAAATTGGTTTCCCTTCAAGCCATCTGTGAATAACTCCTTTTCTTAAAGTGTCTTTGAAAGGTTTAAGAGCAGGTGCTTCAGCTGACTCTTCAGCAATGAATGAACCTTGTTTTATTGTTTTAATCAAATTATACAACATAATTATAAAACCAGTAATATAAAGTGCTCCTGCAAAAGCACGCACTATATACATTGGAACTATTTGCAGAACCGTTTCCAAAAAATTAGGATATTGAAGTACGCCAAAATCATCAAATTGTTTCCACATTAAAGCCTGAGTAATTCCGGAAAACCACATTGGAAGAGCATAAAACACGATTCCTAAAAAACCTATCCAGAAGTGAACATTTGCCATTTTTTTGGAAAACAAATTTGTATTCCAAAGTTTTGGCACTAACCAATAGAGAATTCCAAAAGTTAAAAATCCATTCCATCCTAATGCACCAACATGAACGTGAGCAATAATCCAATCAGTAAAATGAGCAATAGCATTTACATTTTTAAGTGATAAAGTTGGGCCTTCAAAAGTTGCCATTCCATAAGCTGTAACTGCAACAACCATAAATTTTAACACTGGATCTTGCCTTACTCTATCCCAAGCACCACGTAAAGTTAAAAGTCCATTTACCATACCTCCCCAAGATGGAGCTATCAACATAACAGAAAAAACTGTCCCTAATGACTGAGCCCAATCAGGCAATGCTGAATATAATAAATGATGAGGTCCAGCCCAGATATATAAAAATATCAAAGTCCAAAAGTGAAGAATTGATAATCTATACGAATAAACAGGGCGATTTGCCGCTTTTGGAAGATAATAATACATTAAACCGAGATAAGGAGTAGTTAGGAAAAAAGCAACAGCATTGTGTCCATACCACCATTGAACTAATGCATCCTGAACCCCTGCATATAGAGAATAACTTTTCAAAAAAGTAACCGGAATTTCAAATGAATTAACAATGTGAAGAACAGCAACAGTAACCCAGGTTGCAATGTAAAACCAAATAGCTACATAAATATGGCTCTCTCTTCTTTTTATGATTGTACCGATCATATTTATTCCAAATACAACCCAAACTAATGTAATAGCAATATCAATAGGCCACTCTAATTCAGCATATTCTTTAGATGTAGTAATTCCAAGAGGCAATGTTATTGCAGCGGCAACAATTATCAACTGCCAACCCCAGAAATGAATATTACTCAATATTTTACTAAACATAGGTGCTTTTAATAATCTTGGCAGAGAGTAATAAACTCCCATAAATATTGCATTACCAACGAATGCAAAAATTACTGCATTGGTATGTAAAGGTCGGATTCGACCAAAAGTCAAAAATGGAATTGAAAAATTTAGTTCCGGAATGAATAGCTGAAATGCTATAATCAATCCAACTACCATTCCAACTATACCCCACAGAAGAGTTGCAAAAGCAAAATTTTTCACAATTCCATTATCATAACTGTATCGTTCCAGCTCCATTGATTACTCCTTACTTTTTTTTGAATTATTGATTTGATTTCGATTCTCGTTCTTATTTTGATCATCTAATAATATGCGTATTGATGGTGTTACCATATCATGGTACTGCCCGGATTTCACATTCCAGATAAAAGCAAATAAAAATCCAATTGCTACCAACAAACTAACAATTATTAGAATTATAATAACTTCGATGTTAAACCTCTTCTTTTACCAAATAAATTTGTCATTAAAGTTGCAAATGTTACAACTGAAATTGAACTTAAAGGCATCAGTATAGCCGCGATTAAAGGAGATAAATATCCCTGAACTGCTATTGAAGTACCTATCAAATTGTAAAACAATGATATTAAAAAACTTAATTTTATAACTCTTACGCTGTCTTTCGAGTATTTAATAAATTTGGGGAGTTTATGAAGTTCTTCTCCTTTCATAATTGCGTCGCAGGCAGGAGAGAAACTACTAATATCGTCAGTTACAGCAATTCCAACATCACTTTGACTCAATGCACCTGCATCATTAAGTCCATCGCCCAGCATCAAGACTTTTTTGCCTCGTTTTTGTAATTCTTTAATAAAATTAAGTTTACTCTCTGGAGTTTGATTGAAATACAAATCTGAATTTTCACCGAAATATTTTTCAAGATTTATTCTCTCCCCTTCATTATCACCAGATAAGACAGAAAGAGAATAATTACTTTTTAGGGATTTTATGACCTCATCAATCTTGTCCCGATAAGAATTTGAAAAGATAAATTTGCCTAAATAATAATCATCAATTGATATATGAATCTTTGTTTGTAGGTTGTTATCAGCTTCATTAGTTGCACCAACGAATTCAGATGAGCCAATTTTAACTTGGTGACCATAGACAATACCACTAATCCCCTTGCCAATTTTCTCTTCAAAATTTGTAACCGAAAAAATTTTCTGAGTTTCCAAAGTATCAAAAATTTTTTTGCTAAGCGGGTGGGTTGAATTTCGTGTCAAAGATTTAATTAACTGTTTTTCAAGTTCAGTTAAAACTCTGCCGTGATAAATTAAATCAGCAGCTCCTGTTTGAGTAATTGTTCCTGTTTTGTCAAAAACTATATGATTAACTTTAGCAAGCTCTTCAATTACATAAGAATTTTTTAGATATAACTTATTCATTCCTAAAATTCTCATTGCATTACCCAATGTGAAAGGAGTTGATAAAGCTAAAGCACACGGGCAGGCAACTATTAAAACCGAAGTAAAAACATGGATAGCCGTCTTTAAATCAATCGTAAGCCAGTAACTAAAAGATGAAAGTGCAATAAAAAGAACTACTATTGTAAAGTACTTACTTGTTGTATTAGAAAAGCGAGTAAAAAAGCTTTCGCCTATTTTGTTGAAAGTATCATTATTCCAGAGTTTTGTCAGATAACTTTGAGAAAGCTCTTTAACTACTTCCAGCTCAATCGCTCCACCAAGTTGTCTTCCGCCTGCATAAACAAATTCGCCGCTTACTTTTGGTGTAGGATGAGATTCACCAGTAACAAAACTGTAATCTATTATACCTTCACCATTAATTAAAATTGAGTCTGCAGGTATTAATTCATTTTTTCTTATTACAATCCTATTTCCAATCCTGAGCTTAGAGACCGGAATTGTTTTCTCATTTTCATTTTGTTTTATAGTAACAGATAAAGGAAAATAGGATTTGTAATCTCTTTCAAAATTTAGTGCTGCGTAAGTTTTTTCCTGAAGAATTTTTCCAATCAGCAGAAAGAATAATAAACCTGCTAAAGAATCAAAATAGCCCGCGCCAACCTGAAACAAAACTTCATAACTGCTCCTTAAAAATAAAACCAAAATACCCAGAGCTATAGGCACATCAATATTTATTATTTTCTTTCTAATACCTTTAATTGCAGAGGCAAAATAACCTGAAGATGAATAGAAGAATACTGGCAAGGCAAGAAAGAAATTAAGATAAGAGAAAAAATCTTTTAATAATTTGTCTTTAACATCAATTGAAAAATATTCTGGAAAACTAAATAGCATTATATTCCCAAAACAAAAAGCAGCTACACCTATTTGATAATAGAGTTTTTTGTCTGGACTATATTTTCTCTTTTCTTCCTGGCTTTCTAAAGAAATTTGTGGTTCGTATCCAATTGAGGCTAATAAAATTACTACTTCTCTTAAAGAAACTTTTTCGTGAAGGAATTTTACTGTGAGTTCCTTGCGAACAAAATTTACTTTTGAATGAATAATTGCAGGATTCAATTTGAATAAATTCTCTAACAACCATATACAACTGCTGCAGTGCATTTGAGGGATATAAAAAGTTAGCATGGAAAATTTATCATCACGATATTCAACAAGCTTATTTATTACATCACTTTCATTCAGATAATCAAATTTCTGAGAATAAACTGTTGATGGAGATATTCCCGGATTCTCTTGAAAGCTATAATAATTACAAAGCTGGTTTTGATTCAATATCTCATAGACAGTTTTGCAGCCATTACAGCAGAAATTTTTATCATCTATAAAAATTGAATCATCCGGGCAATCCTGTCCGCAATGATAGCAAATTATTTGTTTTTCTATTTTACTCATTCATTTATTAGCTCAAGAGAGAATAAGTAGCGATTCTATTATTGTGCCACTGTTTTTACTTAATATTTGGCAACAAATTTTAATTTTTTAATAATATATTCTAAAAACTAAGAAAATCAGACTAAATATTCTTTTATCTGAAAAGAAAATATTTAATTTTATTGACAAAATCACATTGATAATTTCATTTATTGTTTATTTTTACTGAGAAAATTTGGAAATAACTTGTTTTTAATAAAACCTTACATTTTTAACAATTTCCCGGAAATTATTTGCGGTTTTACTACAAAGATAGGGCTTGATAGAAAAGCTCCTTATTATTTCAATATTTCTTTTGCAGTTGGTGATGATGAAAAAATTGTAAAAGAAAACCGCTCTGCATTATTTTCATTCCTAAAATTAGAAGAGATAAATAAGCATTTTCAAAAACAAATTCACTCCGACATTGTAAGAATTGTTAATTCTACCTCTACTCCAGAGGAAAGTGACGCAATGATTTGTTCAGATAATAAAAATGCTTTGTTTATTATTGCTGCTGACTGTGTATCAATTTTTATTTATGATAATTATAATAAAATCATAGCTGCTGTTCACTCTGGATGGAGAGGCACACAGAAAAGAATTTTAGAGAAAACTCTTAACATTTTATCAAATAAATTTAACTCTAAGAGTAAAGATTTATTTGTCTATTTGGGTCCGTCAATTTCTCAGGCAAATTATCAGGTCGGAGAGGAAGTTGCGGAATTATTTGATAGCAAATATTTACATAGATTTAATAGTAAATTTTATCTTGATGTCGCTTTAGCAAACTACGATATTTTATTAAATTTTGGAGTCCCTGAAAATCAGATACAAAAATCTAATATTTGTACTTATGAAATGAGTGAATTATTTCACTCGTATCGAAGAGATGGCGAAAAATCAGGCAGATCATTAGGAGTTATAGCATTAAAATGAAGGAAACACCTGCTTATAAAATAATAATAACTTACGCTATATTATGTTTTGTTTGGGGATCAACCTGGCTTGCAATTAAGGCAAGCCTTGAATCTTTCCCTCCTTTTTTATCAGCAGGGTTACGGTTTTTTATAGCTTCATTTACTATTTTCATTTTAATGCGGTTAAGAGGAACAGAACTTAAAACAGATAAAGAATCATTCCGTTTATACATAATGATGGGATTTTTCTCCTTTGTTATACCATTTGGTTTGGTTTACTGGGCGGAACAATATATTGATTCAGGATTAGCTTCTGTTCTTTTTGGAGTTTATCCATTCTTTGTTGCAATTTTTTCATATTTTATGATTCCAAATGAGGAAATCGGAATAATCAGAATTTTAGGGATGATACTTGGTTTTTCCGGCATTGCTATAATATTTCATGATTCATTCTCATTTTCAGATTATATTCTTGGAATGTTTGCAATAATTTTGAGCGCAATAATGCAAGCTTTTATGGCAGTAACAATTAAAAAGCATGGAAAGTATTTAAATCCATTGACAATGAATTTAGTTCCGATGATGATAGCCGGAATAGTTATGCTTTTTGTAGGCTTATTAATTGAAGATTTTTCAAGGGTAAAAATCACAGAAACAGGTGTTTTTGCTGTCTTATACCTTGCTATTATTGGAAGCGTAGTTACTTTTACTTCTTTTTACTGGCTTTTGAAAAAAGTTAGTGTAATTATAATGTCTTTAATAGCATTCATTACTCCAATTGTTGCAATATTATTAGGATGGATAATCTATGGGGAAATTTTAAGTGAAAAACATATGGTTGGAACTACGTTTGTTTTAATTGGAGTTTTAATAGCAAATCTTCCTTCAAATTCCTTAGAAAAGATAAAAAAAATGGCTGAAAGAATTTAATCCTTCAGCCACTTTAATAATTATTTTATTTATTAAAAACCAAATTTGTAGGCAACACCAAAGTTTATTGCAGTTGTTGAACTTGCATAGCTTTGATATTTAACTGATAAATCTAAAGCATTTTTACCCATTGGCAATTCATAGCCAACACCTGCTGCAAATCCAAAATCAGAATCACTTACAGATTCTTCTAAAGCAGGACGGATGGTGATCCCTCCAACTACGATTGCTGGAATTTTTACAGTTGTAGACCAGAAATTCATTCCAACTTCAGCCATAGAATAAAAATTTTGTCCAAAATAATATTTGGCTCCAGCTAAAATTGGAATAATAGACCAATCAACGCCCACTATGTCATCTTTTGCACCAAACATTAAGTATTGAGCACTAGCGGTTAAATGTAAGTTGGATTGAAGAGCATACTCAAATTTTGCTCCACCGCCAAAACCCATGCTTGAAACATCACCGAATGAACCCATAGGCAGTGCAAGGTTTCCACCTACACCTACTGCCATTTTGCTTTGTGCATTTGCAAAAGAAAATGCAAATAATGCAACAAAAAGAACTGCGAAAAGTTTTTTCATAATAGTATCCTTTATTTTGTTAGTAAATTAGTTATTTATGTCGAGCGAAAATAATTAAAAACTTATCTTATTTACAAATTTTTAATTTGTTCAATTATTATTAAATCTTAAGTGCAATCTAATATCGGAAATATTACTTTTGAATACGTCAAATGAACTATTTTAATGATAATTCATTGAGCTGCCACCAATAAATTCTCTAATTACAGAGTTTAATGGTATTGCTGACTCATCAGATACTTGATCTATTGTTTTTAATAAATTATAAACCCTGACAGCTCTTTCATAAGCATCAGCTTTAAGAATGTTATCTTTATAAATTTCTGACCATTTTTCAAATAAGTTCAACATTCTGTAAGCATAGATCGGTAATTCGTATGGCATTCCACTACTAATAATAAAATCAGCAGTGTTACAATATGGAATAATATTTCTTAGTTCACTTGAGCGAACATAGTGCCAGTGCTCTAAAGTTTGTTGAGGGTTATAAGCTCGGAAAACAGAATCTCTTAACATTCTTCTTATTAGTCTTATATCTGTCCATCTGACGTATTTTCCATCATTCCCTTTTATCTGAAGTAGTGGTTCTAAATAAAGTTTGAATTTAACAGTTGACGGGATGTCTTTACTAAAAGCAGGATATAATCCGTGTAAAGAATCTATTAAAAGAAGTTCATCTTTTTGCAATTTCAACGGAGTTGAGTTTAACGTTCTTTTCCCAGTTTTGAAATCATAATATGGAATTAAAACTTCTTCCCCTTTGCTTAGTTTAAGTAAATGCTCGTTTATAAGTTCAAGGTCTAACGCTTGTGGGGTTTCAAAGTCATAGTCTCCGAACTCATCTTTTGGATGTAACTCAAGATCAAAAAAATAATGGTCAACTATTAACGCTTTGAACTTAAATCCTTTCTTGGTTAATTTTTCTTCGAGTTTTAAGGTCGTGGTGGTTTTTCCAGAGGAAGAAGGACCGCTAATCATCACCATTCTGAGACTGTCTAATCTTTCAATTATTAAATTCGCGGCCAGTTCAACATCATCTTCGTAAAGAGCTTCAGATTCATGAACAATTTGGGGAAATTCACCTTTATTTATTCTTTCGTTAAGTTTCTCTACAGTATGAAGATTGTGTGAAACTGCCCAATCAAGATTTCTCCATATTTTTTGCCAAGGGATATTCTCGTTAATTTTTGAGGCATATCTTGTTTCTGCTTCTCTTGCTCTTTTCCTTTCATCTCTGTAAAGAATATATTCTTTTGCAACTTTAGCGTGGCCATTTTCAATTAATACTTTTTCTACCAAATCCTGAATTTCTTCAATATGTAAAGTTGTAACTTGAGAAAAGTTTTGGTTAATTAATTTGACTACCTCATCTGATAACTCTTTTGCTTTTTCCTTGTCCCGCCCCCCCACAGCAACTGCAGCTCTATAAATTGCGTTGGTAATTCTATCTTGATTGAAAGGAACTACAGTTCCTGTTCTTTTAATCACTTGTTTTAAGTGTGTTTCCATCTTTTTCTCATTTATTGATTTTCAATATTTCAAACTTATAGTTTTCTAAGTCGAAAATACAAACTTACCTTTTAACAATTAATTACAAACTATATGTGAGGGTTTTAAAAATAGTGCATTTGACTTATAGATGTGACTTCTCCACATTCTTAATTTCAGGAGAAATTAAAATAACTTTTTATAATTCTGAGAGAAAATTAATTGAAAGGAAATAATAAAATGAAATAATTTTCCCTATTTGTTCTATTTGCCGCCTCTGTTTTACAAGCTCAATGGATTCCCTTAAATAGCTCTTTTGGTGGCAGTCGCATAGATGTCATTCCGAATTTATTTTTGAATCTAATGTTTGGATTTTCAACAAAAATGAGAACCTGATCCCGATAAATCGGGACAGGTTGACAGAAATTAACCTATGCAAAAGCAATTAGAGGGACAGGCTCAGAAGCGACTGATTTGCACTGATAAAATTCTTTGTGTTCTTTGTGCGGACTTTGAGAACTTGGTGGTTAATAATTTCTTGCCACGAATTACACGAATAAACACTAAATTATTTCAAATCCGTTGTATCCGCTCTATCGGTATTCTATCAATTGTTAGATTTTGTCAGAACACGGATGACACAGATGAGATTTATTTTCAGTGATTTAAATTTGTGTTAATCTGTTTAATCAGTGTCATCAGTATGCTATGAAAATATTTAACTAAAAACATCACAGATTAACACGAAAATATTTGGGAGATTAAATTCCCTTATAAATTATTTATCCCACTCTCGATTGATAACTTGGATTTATTTATTCTTCCACTCTTGTTATTTTGCAATAAAAAAATTTAAGGATAATAATATGAAATTTGAACGAGCCGCAGGAATATTGTTACATCCAACTTCACTTCCATCTAAATATGGAATTGGGGACTTAGGTTATGATGCTTACAAGTTTGTTGATTTTTTAGAAATTGCTGGACAAAAACTTTGGCAGGTCTTTCCTCTTGGACCAACTGGCTATGGTGATTCACCTTACCAATGTTTCTCTGCTTTTGCAGGTAATCCCAATTTAATCTCCCCAGATAAATTACTCGATGAAGAACTACTTTCATTAAAAGAAATTTTACCCATTCCTAAGCATAACTTGAATCAAATTGACTATGGTGAAGTAATTGAATACAAGAAAAAAATTCTTAAAGCCGCAAATAACAATTTCAAGGGAAAATTAGATGAATATCTATCTGAGTTTCAATCATTTTGTGAAGAGAATAAAGATTGGCTTGATGATTTTTCTTTCTTTATGGCTGCAAAAGAATATCACGATGGAATTGTCTGGAAAGATTGGGATAAAGAATTAGTTCATCGTGACGAAAAAGCACTGAAGCATTGGAAAGAAAAACTCTCAGATGAAATTCAATATCAGAAATTTGTTCAATTTATTTTCTTCAAGCAATGGAATGAATTAAAGACCTACACTAATTCAAAAGGAATAAAAATTATTGGTGATATGCCAATTTTCATTGCTTATGATAGTGCTGATTTATGGGCAAACAAAAATCTTTTCACTGTTGATGATGACGGAAATCTACTGACTGTTGCCGGAGTTCCACCAGATTATTTTTCACCGACAGGACAACTATGGGGAAATCCACTTTATAAATGGAAAGAAATGGAAAAAGATGATTTCCTTTGGTGGAGAAAAAGATTTTCCAATTTATTTAAACTCGTTGATATTGTAAGGATAGATCACTTTCGTGGGTTTGAAGCTTATTGGGAAATTCCAGGTAATGCTCCAACTGCCGAAAAAGGTAGATGGGTTAAAGCTCCCGGTGAAAAACTTTTTAATTCAATTAAGAAACATTTGGGAGATGTTCCTATCCTCGCAGAAGATTTGGGAGTAATTACTCCAGAAGTTGAAAAGCTTAGAGATATGTTTGACTTTCCGGGAATGAAAATTCTTCAGTTTGCTTTTGGAACTGGAATGGAGACAAAATTCCTTCCTCATAATTTTATTCCTAACTGTGTTGTTTATACTGGCTCTCACGATAATGACACTACTCGCGCATATTTTGAAAAAGTTAAAAAAGAGAAAAACTCTGATATCCTTGAGCATGCTCAGAAATATATGAATTATTTTGGTGATGATATTGTTTATGAATTAATTCGATTGGCTTATGCTTCTGTTGCTAACATTGTTATTATTCCAATGCAGGACATCTTAAATTTAGGTGAAGAAGCAAGAATGAATTTCCCGGGAAAACTCGGTGGAAACTGGACTTGGAGATTTACCTGGAATCAAATATCTGATAATTTACATCTAAGATATTTAGGATTATCAAAACTTTATGAGCGTCCACCTGCTCCGAAGAAAGTTGAAACAATTTTAACTGAAGATGACAATTAATAAAATGTTAGGGAGGTAATTTGAAAACTAAAATGTTATTCACTTTAATTTTAAGTGGTTTGTTGTTTGTCTCTTGTAAAAGTCCCGGTTCTGATAATCTTAAATGGGAAGAGAAAATAGAAACAGCAATTGCAAAAGCACAAAATGAAAACAAATATGTTCTCGTAAATTTTACCGGAAGTGATTGGTGCAAATGGTGTCAGAAATTGACAAATGAAGTTTTTGCTCAGAAAGAATTTGAAGATTTTGCACAAGAAAATCTGATTCTTGTAAAGATTGATTTTCCGAAAAACATTAAACAGTCACCGGAAACAAAATTATACAACAATCAACTTGCACGGGAATTTGGCGTAGAAGGTTTCCCAACTATTTTCATTCTTGATAAGAACGGAAATATGAAACTTCAGACAGGTTATTTACCAGGTGGAGCTGGCAATTATATTTCTCATTTAAAACAATATTTTTAAAAACAGTTTAAAATAAAAAAGTCACATAATGCTATTGCCTTATGTGACTTAGTTATTAAAAAAAAGAACTTTACTTTCCTAAAACTGCATCCTTAGCTTGTTTTGCAATTCTGAATTTCAATACTTTCTTTGCAGGAATTTTCATAGTCTCACCAGTAGCGGGATTTCTTCCCATTCTTGCTTTACGGTTAACTACAACGAGTTTTCCTAAGCCCGGAATGACAAAAGCTTTTTTAGCTTCTTTATATGAAAGTGCTACTAACTCCTCTAAGAATTGACCGGCAAGTTTTTTAGTTACTCCGGTTTTCTTTGCGAGATGATCAAGAATTTGACCTTTGGTCATTGATTTTGCTGCCATAGCAGATGCTCTCCTTTCAATAGAATTTGTTGATTTCACAAGCGAAAATAAGTAGTTCTTTTCACAAATGAAAAATTTTATTGTTCTAAAAAAATAATTGTTTGTTAGCTTGATTATAAATATAAACCAAATTAGAAGTGCCAAAGAACAAATGTCTAACAATTTTTTTCAAACTAAATCAAAAACATAATGGCACAACCATCACTATGTGACAAAAAAAGATTGTAGCGTTAGCCACTAAATCTTTGTAGAAAAAATAACAGACAAATAAACAAAGGGGCGTAGCCCTGTAATAAATATAAATTATGATGATAAATATTAGTTTGAATTTTATGTTTAGAAAAGATTGCAGGGCTAACGCCAATAAATAAATCTTATAAATCTTATCGCTACAAAGATATTAGGGCTAAAGCCCCTCTTTATGGGTCTGTTACATAACCATATTGACCTACAAAACTATATGTTTGCTAACTTGATTATAAATGTAAAATATATTAATAATGTCCAAAATTTTTATTGCTAACATAATGGCTGGATTATCAATGATTTTAACTTCATTTAGCTTATTTTTTGATTTGTAAATAGAGGTTACTATGAAAAGTTTAATATGCTCTTTGTCTCTGATTTTTATAAATCTTTTCGCCCAGATAGATTCAACTGTAATTAATCAAAAAGATGCAATTAAAGATTCTATAGATGTTTTATCAACAAATTATCTAATCAAAGCTGACACTTTAATTCCATTTTTCAATAAACCACTAAATGACAACAGTTCGTTTATATCACAGGAAAAAATAAAGAATAGTAATTACAGATATTTCGGTGATTTAATTTCATTAAGCTCTGTTTCCAGCATAAGAGATTATGGTTTTATTGGATATCCAAATACACTAAGTCTATATGGAAATTCTTATAATGTTGTTTCAATATTAAAAGATGGTTTGCAAATAAATGAACGGCTTGCAAACTATTTTAACTTAAATATGCTTCAAACCGAAGAGATAGATTCAATTGAGATAATTCCTCTACCAAGGGGAGCATTGTATTCTTCTTATGTTTATCCAACAACTGTAAATGTTATTACTAAGGACTTTATTCCAACAGAACCTTTTTCAAGAATAAGATATTATCAGGGACCTGATCGTGAAGCATTCATTAACGGATATTTTAATGCACAGATATTAAAAAAACTTTTCTTTTCATTCTCTGTAACAAACAGAATTAAAGATGAAACCTATCAGAACAATGATTTTTCAATCTGGCAAGGTAATTTCAAGCTCAAATATCTTCTGTCAAATAAATTGAACTTCATCTTTTCTTATGATATAAATGATTATAAATTGGGTTACAACGGAGGAATTGATTACGATAGCATTTTCAAAATATCTTCTAAACCTGAGGATTTACTTTATGATCCTATTGCAGCTCCAGTTCTTTTTCCAAATGGTGAAATAAAATTAAATACTCATTTCCCAAGAATTACAGTCAAATCAAAGTTATTTGACTGGTTAAAATCAGATTTTAGTTTTTTCTATTTGTTTAATAAATCTGAAAAAAGAGATCAACTTTACTTTTATTTAGAAGATAAAGTGTTCGGAGCAAATGTTGAGAATCGCTTAACTTTTAATGCTTTAGAGTTTGGTTTGTTACTTAATTATGAAAAAATAAATGATTACACAAATAGGGAAATACTTTGGGATAATTTTTTACCACCATACATTTTAATGGAAAATATTAAGCAGAATTTGTTCTCATTAGGAAGTTATGCTTCACTTTCTCCTTTTTCTAAAAAATTTTCTATTTCATTATTTTACAAATACTCAAGTTTGAAAGAAGAAAGAAATATCAAATCATTTTTGCTCAATGGACAAATATTTGGTGATTTTAATAGTAATAGTAACTTAAAGAACTCATCCTTTGGAATTGATTTGAGCTCAAAAATTGGTGATAATATTTCTGTTTATGCCGGGTATTCTATTATTGGAAAATATCTTTCACAGATGAATTTGAACTATTTACAGTTTGAATCTTCAATTAAATATAAAGATAATCTCTTTGAAGCAACATTGAAATATTTCATTAATGAGTATAGTAATCAAGTCTCCTATGCAAATCCTCTCTTTCCAACTTTTTATGAATTTTTTTCATTTGGAAATATTTCAAGTATTTCATCAGACTTAAATTTTAATTATAAATATTTTCTAATAGAATCAAGAAATAATTATTTCTGGAAATCAAAATCTGAACAATTATACAACTTACCTCATTACACATCAAGAAATGGTTTGTTTTATTATGATCGGCTGTTTAACAATAATCTCGATTTAAAGGCTGGAGTAATAATAAATCTCATTGGAAATCAATTAACATTACCGGAATTCCAAAGTTCATCTTTAATAGTTAATACAAATCCTGTTCAAACATTTGATTTGAGCATAAGTGGAACAATCCAAGAAACTGCTACATTATTTTTTGTCTGGGAGAATTTATTAAATAAAAAATACTTTTTAGTTCCTTACTATCCTATGCCCGAACGAAACATAAGATTTGGAGTAAGCTGGGAGTTTTTAAACTAACAATTGATTTTTATTCAAAAGTCTATTAGTTTAGATAAGAATTTCAAATTAAATAGAATAAATGGAAAATCAGGATAATAAATTACTGTATGCCGTTTCTAAAAAGAACGCTAAAGCTTTAGAACAAATTTATGATAAATATTCTCCTCTTCTCTATACCCTTATTAACAGAATTCTAAAAGATGAGAGAAAAACTACAGAAGTATTAACTGAAGTATTTGCTATACTTTGGTTAAAAGCAGATTTAATATTGAATCGCTCTGATAATTTTTACTTAATTATGATAAATCTTGCAAAGAATAAAGCGCTTGATACATTAAGAAGAAATAATGGATTAGTAACAGAGCCTTACACTGATGAATATGAAAATCAATTCATAATTCCGGAAATTTTTTGTAAAGATGAAATCGGGCTTGATTTTTTAATGAGTGAGCAAGAATCATTATCTATAATTTTTTCACAACTTACAGAAGCTCAACTTTATGTACTTTCTTTATCTTACTTTAAGGGATTAGCCGTTAATGAAATCGCAAAAGAATTGAACCTTCCTGTTACAACAATTAATGAAAAAATCAAAGTTGCCTTTACCGGATTAAAAGATAATCTTTCTATGGCTGGATTTTAGTATGAACAAAGAGGATATCAAAAAACAATTTGAAGTTTTAGCTCTTGGATGTTTAGAGAGAGAGCAATACCAACAAATTATTAAGACAATTTCTGAAGATGAAGAATTAAAAACAGAATATGGTAAATATCAGAAAGTTGCATCCCTGATTCCATTTTCATTAAAGTTGCAGCAACCACCTGCCGAGTTAAAAAATAAAGTTGTTCTTGGTATCAAAAAAATAATTCTCAGCAAAATGAAAGAGACAAAACCAGTAATTGACCAACCATCAGAAAAGGTTTCAGAAATTGTTGAGAATGAAAATATTCCTGAACAAATTGAGCAGCTAATTCAGATCGAAGAAACAGAACCAACTGATATTTTACCCAACCCAGCCGAAGAGACAGTTTCGCTAACAACTGAAGATAATGTTGAAGATTTAAACTTGTCTGATTTATCCGAAGGAAAAGAAGAACATATAGAAATACCATATCAAATTACTGAACCACCAGAGGTAAAAGTGAATATTGATTACGGTCCTGCATTAAAAGAAGAAATCGTTGAAGATGTAACAAAGAAAATTAAAAAAACAATTAACTATCAATTTGAAGAGTTTGAGAACAAGATTTCAAAGAAAAACAGGTTCATTAACGTTCTGTTAATTATTATCACCTTGTTAACACTTTTATTAGTTGCTTTCAATTTTTATCAGTTTTTTTATTCTTCAGAAAAAAAGACAGACATAAAAAAAGAATTTCAGACTCCCCCACCAAATACACCGGATACATTACTTTAGTTTTTCACACGTCATTTTTTCGTTCATAGTCATTTAGTTTGTTGTCTTTTGGTTCTTCATCAAACCGATTTTTCTTTTTGAGAATATAAAAAAATAAAATTGCTACAATTATTGTGAAAATTCCTATGCTTGTTATCAGGTGTGGAATGGCACTTAGAAAATCTAAGAAATTAAGATTAACTCTTGAATAGAAAAAATTAAATCCAAGCATTAAAAAAATCACTGAAGTAATCAGATAGTAAATTTTTTTATCATTTATAAAAGTCAAAAAGGCTGCTAAACCTATTGAAGTTAACAAGGCAGGGAAAATCATCCTTGATGGATTCCAAATTGTAAAAGAAGAATTAACAAAAAAGACTATTCCGCTAAAGAAAATAAAATTCCCCGAAAAGATTCCAGCAGAATTATTTGTTGTGAAAGAATGAATCCATAGCGCAAAACCAACACCGACAACCAAATATGACAAAATCTTATTAAATAAAAATTCTGGGAAAAGCATTTCTATAAGAAAAAAGATAACCAGAAATAATGAAATAGATAAAATGATTTTTCTTTTATTCATAAAATTCTCTGTCCCATACTGGAAGCGATAAGTTCAGCAGCAAAAATAGCACTTATGTTTTGGTTATCTAAAACAGGATTAACCTCTGCAACTTCAAGCGAAGACATACAACCACACTCTGCAATAGTTTCCATTAAAAGATGTGCTTCCCTGTAATCTAATCCGCCCTTAACCGGTGTACCAACACCCGGAGCAACAGAAGGGTCAACACTATCAACATCAAAGCTAACGTGAATATGATCAACCTGTTTTCGAAATTGTTTTAATACTTTTGAAATAACTCTGTGAATACCAAGTTTATCAATATCAGACATAGTGTAAACAGTTGGATTTAGTTTCCTTATGTTTTCTTTCTCTTTCTTATCAACACTTCTTATTCCAATCAAAGTACAATTTTCTGGTTTTAACTTTGGAGAAAATCCATAAAATTCTACAAGAGATTTATGCCCTAAACCCATCGAAGCAGCCAAAGGCATTCCGTGAATATTACCGCTTGGAGTTGTTTGATCTGTATTCATATCAGCGTGTGCATCAATCCAAATAACGCCGAAAGTTTTATTGTTTTTCCTGCAGTGAGCCGCAATTCCTGCTATTGTTCCCAATGCCATTGAATGATCACCACCGATACAAAGCGGGAAATTACCTTTATCTAAAATTTCTTCTACATTTTCTGCAAGTGTTTGAGATGTTTTAAGAACCTCATCAAGATAGCGAAGTTTTGGATCTCCGATTTCCTGTCGCTCCATTATTTCAATGAAAACATCTCCTAAATCTTCGACTATATAACCAAGTTCACGAAGCTTATTTTCTAAATCTGCAATTCTCAAAGCAGAAGGTCCCATATCAACTCCCCGTCTGCCAGAACCAAGATCCATCGGAAAACCAATAACAGAAATTTTTTCTTTTATCATTTTATTTGAAATTTTTAATTATGTTAAAATACCTTAGAAGTTTTCATAATTCTATGAAACAAATTATAGATTAAAAAATACTTTTAAAAGTTTCTTTAATAATTTTACGGCAACAAAATAGAGTCTTTATGAAATTCGTTACCGAACCCTGGTTAAATGTAGGAATACTCACAGAAAAACTAATCAGATTTGAATTGTATGGTGATTATAGTAACAATTTGTCAGATAAAATTCTAAGCGGTGTTTTTAATGCTGAATTAAAAGATAATAAAATTATCTGTGTTGGTCATTCATTTGAAATTCAGGGAGAAGATGAAATTCTTTTTGAACCATCCGACCCTGTTTCAGAAAGTTTTGTTTTACGAGATGTATTAATTGGGGTAAAATTTCACTGGGAAAGAAGAGAAAAACAAAGATTCAATTACTTTCTTAAAATTATCAAAAACGGTGATCAATTAACGGCAATTAATTATCTGCCAACAGAAGCTTATTTAACAAGCGTCATTTCATCAGAAATGAGCGCTAAATGTTCAATAAATCTTTTACGTTCTCAAGCAGTAGTTGCGCGAAGCTGGTTGTTAGCCCAACTTCAAAATAAGGATAAAGAAAAATCTAAAGATCCTTCATTAAAACCTTTTTCAAATAGCGAAGAATTAATTACTTGGTATGACAGAGAGGCTCACACTCTTTTTGATGTCTGTGCAGACGATCATTGCCAAAGATTCCAAGGAGTTACTAAAGTAACTACTCAAACTTCAGTTCAGGCAATAGCAGATACAAGAGGAATTGTTTTAATTAGTGATGACGAAATATGTGATACACGATATTCTAAATCCTGCGGTGGAATTAGCGAATCTTATGAAAACGTATGGGAACCGGTTAAATATAAATATCTCGTGCCAATTATTGATTATAAATACGAACCTGAAAATCTTGACTTAAATCTCAAAGATGAAAAGAACGCAGTTGAATGGATTAAAACAAATGTTCCTGCTTTCTGCAACACTAATGATTCTAAAATATTAAATCAGATTTTAATTGATTATGATCAGGAAACGAAAGATTTTTACAGGTGGAAAGTTGAGTATAATCAAAAAGAAATCAGTGAATTAATTAATAATAAACTTCAGACTGATTTTGGCGATATAATAGACTTAATCCCAGTAGAAAGAGGCGATTCAGCAAGACTAATAAAACTTAAAATAGTCGGCACAAAGAAAACTTTAACTATTGGTAAAGAATTAGAAATCCGAAGAGTGTTATCTCCTACTCATCTTTACAGCAGTGCTTTCTTTGTAGAGAAACATGAAGTTATAGAAGGTGTCCCTCAAAAATTTGTTTTGCACGGTGCTGGCTGGGGACACGGTGTTGGTCTCTGCCAGATTGGTGCTGCAGTTATGGCTGAAAGAGGATATCAATTTGATGAAATCCTAAACCATTATTTCCCTAATGCCACAATAAAGAAAATTTATTAAAATGAGGATTTTATATTCCTGTTTATCTGAAAGTTGGGGCGGAATGGAGATGATTACTCTGACTTTCGTAAAAGAACTTTTGAAAAGAAATTTTTTTGTTCTGCTTCTTTGTATAGAGGATAGTAGAATTCATAAAGAAGCGATTAAATCAAATATTAAAACTTATACGATTAAAATTGCACCTCTTTACTATATCTGCAATCTTATAAAAATTTCTAAACTGATTAAAAATGAGAAAATTGATTTGATTCATACTCAGGCATCCAAAGATCTGTGGTTATTAGTTCCTTCATTAAAGTTTATTCGTTCTGATATTCCGCTGATTTTAACAAAGCAGGTAGGTTCATTCATAGTTAAAAAAGATTTATTGCATAAATTTCTGTATGAACGAATTAATAAAGCATTTGCTATCAGTAGTGTAATTAAAAAAAATTTGCTTCAAACAACTTCTCTAACTGAAGATAAAATTGAAATCGTCTATAATGGCATTAACATTGAAAGATTTAATCCTGAAAAATCAAATCGTAAGAAAATCAGGGAAGAATTCAGAATAAAAGATGATGAACTAATTATAGGAATGCTTGCAAGATTTTCGCCCGGAAAAGGTCACGAAGAATTTTTACAGGCTGCTAAAATTTTATCTGAAAGATTTTCAAACTTAAAATTTATGATTGTTGGTGAAGCAAGTCGTGGAGAAGATGAATATGCAAATCAAATTAGGATGATGAGTAAAAATCTTGAGTTAAATAATGTCATCTTCGCTGGTTTCCGTGAAGATACAAACGACATTTTAGCAGCTATGGATATTTTTGTATTCCCTTCACACGCTGAAGCTTTTGGAATTTCATTAGCAGAAGCATTATCAATGGGAGTACCTTCAGTTTGTGCTAAAGCTGATGGCGTTCTTGATATTGCTGTTGATGGAGAAACATCTTTACTTTTTGAAAAAAGAAATTACTCAGATCTTGCTGATAAATTAGAAGAATTAATTTCTGATAAAGAGCTTCGGGAAAAATTCAGTGTCGCGTCAAGAAAGAGAGCTTTAGAGTTATTCGATCTTAATATCACTATGGATAAAACAATAAAAATTTATAAAGAATTATTATCAAGAAATTAAAATTACAATATGAAAAACAGAACTTATGACAACGAAAAATTAAATCAACTATTAAATAACGGCGACTTATCAGAAGCAGCTAAAACTCTTTTTGATTTGCAATGCAAAGACTGGAAATTTTGCGGAGACAATTACCATCAGCTTAAAAATGTTAAAGTTAAAGAATTTCGTTTCGATAATTATAAAATTAAAGGACAGTTTAATCCGGGCAGATTAATTTCAACTTCTGCAAAAGTTGATCCCAAAAGCATACAGGAAAGGAAATGCTTTTTATGTGAAGAAAATTTGCCTCCGGAGCAGAAAGGTATTATCTATAAAGATTCTTATTCTATTCTTGTAAATCCGTATCCGATTTTTCCAACACACTTTACTCTTACAAATCTCAAACATCAGCCACAAAGAATTATTGATACTTTTCCTGATTTGCTGAGTTTCAGTAAAGATCTCGCAAAATATTATACTGTTATTTATAACGGACCGCGTTGTGGTGCTTCTGCTCCTGATCATTTACATTTTCAAGCAGGTAATAAATATTTTATGCCTATTGATGATGAAGCTGATTTGCTTGCAAATGAATTTGGAAAAGTAATAATTGACAATCAGGATATTACTGCACTTGCTGTTGATGATGGCTTAAGAAAATTTATTCTGATTGAAAGCATAAATAAAAAATTAACAATTGAATTCTTTGATAAATTCTATAAATTTTATTCCGAATTAGTGAATGAGTCTCAAGAACCATTGCTAAATATTGTGTCTTTTTATAATGATGAATTTGGTTGGCGTATTATAATTTTTTTAAGATCAAAGCACCGTTCTCACCACTACTTTGAACAAGGAGAGAATCAAACCCTTGTTAGCCCTGCAGCAATTGACTTGGGTGGTGTTTGTATTTTCCCAAGAGAAGAAGATTTCAATAAACTAAATGAAAATCTGATAAGAGAAATTTTTACTGAAGTATTTATCGAAAACTCTTTGTTATTTGAGTTGTCTGAAAAATTAAAATAATTTTCTCTTTTCCCTTTGAAACTAAAATTTTATTTTTTATTATTGAACTAACTTTTAACTAAAAAAGGAGAATACTATGCGAAAAGTTTTACTTTTTCCCGTATTATTATTTATGGTTCTTTCATTTCAAACTCTTGCTCAAATTGAACCTATTTTCAAATTCACTGACTTGATGAGAATTACCGAAGAAAATCCTTCGATGATCCAGGAAGCAAAAGAAGCTACTGGTGAGTATAACATTCCTTTTGCTATTTACCTGCCAAGTGGAATTTATATGGAAGCCAGAGCATTAAGCAACAAAAAAGTTCTATATGCTGTAATGAAAAATCTTGTGGATATTTATGATAATGCAGAAGTACTTACTTGGGAGCAGATTGAATCGCGTTTTAGTCTCACTGAAGCAAGAATGCATTTTGTAAAACAGCCAACCATAAATCCTAATTTAGGTTATCCAACTACATATTCAACCGAAACAACTGGCGGCAAATATTTATTAGTGCCGGAGTGGAATTCAGATCGTGTGATTAAACTAAATCCTAACAATGGTGATTTAATACAAGATAACTTTATAGTTGCTCCAGTCACTCTTCAATCTCCAAAACAAGCAAGATTATCGCCTCACGGATTTATAACTGTATCAGATCAAATTAGTGATTTAGTTCAAAAGTTTGATACTTCAGGGAACTATCTTGGTTTTTTTGCTCCGGCAGGTGGCGTTAATACTGCAATTTTAGATAATATAAGAGGACATAATTATCGCTCGAATAGTAATTTAGTTGTAACAGTTGGCAGTGGTGGAAATCAAAACTCAATACCTCAATTTGATGCTTCGGGAAATTATGTTAGTCATTTTATTTCTGCTGGCTTGGGTGGATTGAACAGTCCTTTTGATATAGTTTTTAGAACTAACGATTGTTTGGTTAGTGCAAGCAGCAGCAATAAAGTACATAGATATACTTTAGAAGGTAATTATATAAACGATATTGTAGGAAGCATTGCTTTCCCTCAACAAATACATTTAATGAGCGGCGGCACTTTTGCAGTTGCTGGATTTTCTAATCCATCTGCTCTCTATGTTTATGATTCATCTGGAACAACGACAGCTTCTTATAATGTAGTTACAGGATTGCGAGGAGCTTATAGACTACCTAATGGCAACTACCTTGTAACTAATGGTAGCGGAATTCACGAAATAACAACTTCAAACACTTTGGTTAGAACATTAGTATACGGTGCAAGTGCACAATACATTGACTATGTAGATTTTCAGCTTATTCCTGTTGAATTAATAAGTTTCACATCAACTGTTATTGATAACAATGTTTTATTGAACTGGTCAACTGCAACTGAGTTAAATAACTACGGTTTTGAAATTCAAAGAACTTCCAACAGAAGTTTTAGCGGTTGGACTAATTTGGGATTCATCAATGGAAAAGGAACAACCTCCGAACCTCAATCTTATTCTTTCAGAGATAATAATTTAACTTCAGGGAAATATTACTATAGATTAAAACAAATTGACTTCGATGGTACTTTTGAATACTCTCACATCGTTGAAGCAGACGTATTAAATCCAAATGAGTTTTTATTATATCAAAACTATCCAAATCCATTTAATCCTGTTACTAAAATTAAATTTTCAACTCCCGTTGAAGCCAATGTTCAAATTAGTATTTATAACACTTTAGGCGAAAAAGTTTCTGATGTCATTAACAAGAGTTACAGTTCAGGTAATTACGAAGTTTCATTCAACGCTGAAAATCTGAATAGCGGCGTATATTTTTACAAAATAGAATTTACTACCAAAAATGGAAACTATTATTCCGATGTAAAGAAATTAACATTAATTAAATAATACTCTCGGAGCTTATTTCCTTAAAAGTCTTTCCTTGACTAAAAAAGGAAAGACTTTTTTTATTAATTATAGTATCAGAACTATAATAAATATTCTAATTTCTCTTTAATTTTGTTAAGTAAAAAGTATTTTATAAATCAAAAGTGATGGAATTATGAAAGCTCAAATAATTCTGATAATATTAACGGTTTTGTATAACATTAGTTTCGCACAGGATATTACTTTTGTACCAAAGCATACAAGTATATCCGATACTATGGGAAAAGAAATAGTCTTTGAAATTGATATTACTAATGTATCAACAATTCCTCAAACTGTATTTTTGGTAAGATCGCAAAGCAATATCCCTCAAGGTTGGTCTTCTTCCTTATGTTTAGATTTTTGCTTTCCTCCACACATTGACAGTGTAGCTACAACTCCTGATTTTGGAAGCAGCCCATTTCAGCCCGGAGAAACAAGAGAAGTATCTTTGCACGTTTATACAAGTTCAAACGCACCAGGGCAAGGAACTATTCAACTTAAAGCAGGCACTTTCAGAAATCCTAACCAAACAATAACTGTAAACTTTACTGCTTCAACATTTAATCCTACTTCAGTTGAAAATGATTTGACAATTCAAGATTTCAAACTTGAACAGAATTATCCGAATCCGTTTTCATCCAAAGGTTCATCCGCATCCGGAGGAAATCAAAGCACTGTAATAAGTTGGCAATCTCCAATAGGCGGTTGGCAAACATTAAAAGTTTATGATATTCTTGGAAAAGAAGTAGCTACTTTAGTTAATGAATATAGAGAAGCAGGGAAATATACGATTGAGTTTAAGTCTTCAGTTGGCAGTATGCAATTACCAAGCGGAATATATTTTTATCAATTGAGAATTGGTAATTATGTTGAAACTAAAAAAATGATTTTGGAGCGATAATGCAAACTCTTAAATTCTTTTCAATATTTCTTTTGATTTCTTTTTTAAACTTATCGGCTCAGGTTGAAGAGTTAAAAGGCAAATCAGCAATAAACTTCAAACTTGAAAATTTAGATGGTAAACAAGTTGAACTTTCTTCACTTTATGGCAAAGGTCCGATTCTTATAAGTTTCTGGGCAACGTGGTGTAAACCCTGTCTTGAAGAGATGACAGAGTTTAATAAAATTTATGAAGATTTAAAAGAAAAGGGATTTACTTTTTTAGCTATTTCAACTGATAATGAAAAAACAATTGCCAAAGTAAAACCATTTATAAAATCTAGAGGATACAATTTTACTGTTTTATTAGATAAGAATTCCGAAGTTGCCAGAAAATATTATGCACAACAAATTCCCTATTCGGTTTTATTGGATAAAGACGGAAAAATAATCAGCTCACATTTGGGTTATATGAAAGGCGATGAAAAAAAGTTAAGGGAAAAAATTATCTCTCTTTTACAATAATATTATATCTAAAAATCCTATGACAAAATTTCTGTTCTTTTCTGCTTTCTTATTTTTTTATTCCACTAAGTTGTTATCTCAATCTTCAGAAGATAAATGGTATCAACTGCCCGAAGGATTCGGTTTCTCAAATCAAATGGAATATTCTTATGACATTGATAAGAAACTTCAGATTTTTGAAAATTGGACAAATTTAGATTACTCAAAAGGAATTTTCTCCGCAGGATTAAGATTTGAAGTTTTTCAACCCAATGATCCTGACCCATCTATTAGCAGAGGTAAAGAATATTACTCTGACATTGCATATAAATATTTATCATTGGATTTAACGAATATTGAATACGGAATAAAATTTACAGCCGGAAATTTTTATGAAATTTTCAGCAGAGGAATGATATTAAAAAGTTATGAAGATAGAAATATTCGCGTTGATAACAACTTATCAGGATTTAAAGTAAATGCTCATTACAATGATTTTTATTTAACTGCATTAAGTGGTGCAGCAGCAAATTCAAAAAATCTAAGGGAAGATATAATACACGCAATAGATTTTTATTTTACTGGGTTTAGTTTCTTAAAACCAGGGTTCTCTTATGCAATCAATATTCCGCAAGACCAAACTTTGGGCAAAACAAGTTTAACTTCATTTCGTATTGAGCCATCAATTTGGAATTTCGATTTTTATTTTGAGTTAGGGGCAAAGCAAAATAATGTGATTAAAAATGCTACTCTGAACAAAAATGAAAAAATTATTGGAAAAGGATTATACGGAAGTTCAAGTTTCTACATTGGTTCTGTTTCAATTACATCCGAGTATAAATTATATGATAATTTTGCTTTTACCTCAAGTGATCAAACCATAGCATATAATACTCCTCCGGCATTGAGGAAAGATTATACTTATGTTCTTTTGAATAGTCACCCATCCCCACTTAATGCAAATAACGAAAAGGGTTTTCAAATAGAAGTAAACTATACTTTAGATGAAAACGCAAATTTTCAGGCATGTTACGGATTAACAACTTCATTAAATGAAAATTCGTATTACCAAAGAGTAAATAATATTAAAGTGCCTTCAGAAATTCAATTAAAAGAGTTTTATTTCCTTGCTAATAAAATCTGGAATGAAAGCTTTAATTCAACTTTTGCTTTTGGATATAATGAAGAAGCTTCAAGTAAAACGAAGAACATTACACCTATTATAGAAAATAAATTTTATTTTGATGATATCAATACAATCAAACTCGTTTTTGAACATCAACATACTACCAACATTTCAACCGATGAAAAATATTTTTCAAATGTTTTATCAATTGAATATCTGCGCTCGCCTTCATTTAATATTATGCTGTTGACTGAAATGCAAACCAAGGAATCAGATTCGGGTAAACTAATTAGAAAATTTTGGAGTTTTATTCAACTGGGATATAAAATTTCTTCTCATACAGACTTAAGTTTTTTAATCGGCTCACGACAAGCAGGCAACATTTGTATTGGTGGAGTCTGCCGATTTGAACCTGAATTTAGAGGTATTGAACTAAAAATGCTCACAAGAATTTAATTCCTTTCTTTGTGCCTTAGTGTCATTGTGGCAAATTTTTTTGAGTTATTAAACTTACTTACAATAGAAATCAAGCAAATGATTTTTCCACATCTATTAATTTTATTTTAATTATTTTAACAGAACAAACAAATTACTTTTAATAATATGGAACAATTAAAATCAACAACAATCATAGGTTTGATTCACAATGGTGTTGCCGCCATTGGTGGTGATGGACAGGTTACATTAGGTAATACTGTAATGAAACACAACGCTACAAAAATCAGAAAATTATTAGACGGGAAAGTCTTATGCGGATTTGCTGGTGCTTCTGCAGATGCTTTTACATTAATGGAAAGATTCGAAGATAAACTTCAACAATATAGAGGCAACATTTTCCGAGCTTCAGTTGAATTAGCAAAAGACTGGCGAACAGATAAATATCTTCGCAGACTTGAGGCAATGCTTTCGGTTATAAGCAAAGATACTGCTCTGATAATTTCTGGTAATGGTGATGTTATAGAGCCAGATGATAAAATTGTAGCAATTGGTTCTGGTTCAATGTATGCTTTAGCTGCTGCAAAGATGCTAATAAAACACAGCTCTCTCTCTGCTAAAGAAATTGTAATTGAATCACTAAAAACTGCTTCCGAAATTTGTATTTATACAAATGATAAAATAAATGTAGAGGTAATAGAATAATTATGAATAAAAAAGAACAAAATATGTCTGCATTAACTCCTTCAGAAATAGTTAAAGAACTTGATAAATATATTATTGGTCAAGGCGATGCAAAACGAGCTGTTGCCATAGCTCTGAGAAACAGATGGAGAAGACAACAAGTTAAAGATAATTTGCGCGAAGAGATTATGCCAAATAATATAATTTTAATTGGACCAACTGGTGTAGGAAAAACGGAAATTGCCCGAAGATTGTCCAAACTTGCTCAAGCTCCTTTTGTAAAAGTTGAGGCATCCAAGTTTACTGAAGTCGGATATGTTGGTAGAGATGTTGAATCAATGGTGCGCGATTTAGTTGATGTGGCTGTTAATCTCGTTAAATCTGAAAAAACTATTGAAGTTCAGCAAAAAGCAACAGAACTGGCTGAAGAAAGAATACTTGATATTTTAATTCCACCTGTAAAAATTCATCCCTCAAATGAGATGAATTCTCATTCTAATAATCCCGGTAATGATGCTAACGAGATAATTCAAAATCGTTCTACTCGTGAGTGGATGAGAAATAAACTTAAAAACGGTGAACTTGATGATAAAATCATTGAATTCGATTCGCAGGAACTGCCGGCTATTGGAATGCAAGTATTAGGTCCTTTTGGGATGGACGATATGGGAATTAACATTCAGGAAATTGTTGGAAGTATAATGCCCAAAAAGAAAAGAAAAAAGAAAACGACTATTAAAGAAGCAAGAAAAATTATTGTTCAGGAAGAAGCTCAAAAACTTATAGATATGGAAGCCGTTCAGAAAGAAGCAATTCAAAGAGTTGAGAATTCCGGAATAATTTTTATTGATGAAATTGATAAAATTGCTGGTGGTGGAAAATCTCACGGTCCTGATGTTAGTCGTGAAGGTGTACAAAGAGATCTTTTACCTATTGTAGAAGGCTCTAACGTCAACACAAAATATGGTGTTGTTAAAACTGATCATATTCTGTTTATTGCTTCGGGGGCATTCCACGTTTCAAAACCCTCTGACTTAATTCCTGAACTTCAGGGAAGATTTCCAATTAGAGTTGAATTAGCAAGTCTGAGTGAAGATGATTTCATTCAGATTTTAACTAAACCTGAAAATGCTTTACTTAAACAATATAATTCTCTAATTCAAACTGAAGGCGTAAAACTTGAATTCACTGATGATGCTATAAAAGAAATTGCCAAAATAGCTTCTGAAGTAAATGAACAAGTTGAAAATATTGGCGCAAGAAGACTTCATACTATTCTTACCACTTTGCTGGATGAAATTTTATTCGGAGTTCCTGATTTGATTAAAACGAAAAAAATCGTAATCAACGGTAAATTCGTTTCGGAAAAATTAGATAAGATTGTCAAGAATCGTGATTTGAGCAAGTATATCCTTTAATCTCTGATAACAATTTATGGAATACCGTCAGGCTAAAACCGGGAAATTAATGATTGAAATACTTCCGGATAAATGTGACTTTTGCGGTTGCTGCGTCGGAGTTTGTCCTGAAGATGCCATCGAACTTAAAGAAGCCGAAATATTTATAATTGATCAACGCTGTACAAATTGTGCTAAGTGTGTGTGGTCCTGTCCTATTGAAGTGATTAAGTTTAATAAAAATGGAGTTCAATTAAATAGCAGGCAGTAGGCAATGAGCAGTAGGCAAAAATAATCTAAGTAATAATTAGAATCATTGACTTTAAAGTTGTAAAGAAAAAAATGTAAAATGAAACTATCTTTTAGAGATTTAACTGTATACAAGAAAGCATTTGAACTTGCAATGAAGATTTTCGAATTGTCAAAAACATTTCCTAAAGAAGAAACTTATTCACTAACTGATCAAATAAGAAGATCATCAAGATCTGTATGTAGTTGTATTTCTGAAGCATATCGAAAGAGAAATTATCAGGCTTACTTCATTTCTAAATCATCAGATGCGGATATGGAAAATTACGAAACACAAGTTTGGTTAGATTTTGCTTATAAATGTGGTTATTTGAATAAAAATGATTATACTAACTTAATAAATCAATCCGAGGAAATTGGAAAATTATTAAACCATATGATAGAAAATCCGGAAAAGTATTTAAGAAAAAATGAAAAATCTAAATAATTGCCTATTGCCTGCTGCTAATTGCTTACTTTGCTATGATATGTAAATAATTTTTTGTTTTATGAACAATTGAAAGATAGAATGAAAAATGAATACGACATAATAGTAGTCGGCGCTGGTCCGGCAGGTAGTATGGCCGCAAGATTTGCCGCTGAACAGGGAGTTTCTGTTTTAATGCTGGAGAAAGACAGAGATGTTGGTTATCCCGTTAGATGTGGTGAAGCAATCAGCAAAGCTGGAGTTGAGGAATTTATTCCTAGTGATGATAAATGGATTGCTGCCCGAATAAGTAAATTTTCTTTTAATGCTCCTGACGGAACAGAGGTAATAGTCGAATTTGGCGATGCAGGTTATGTTCTTGAAAGAAGAATTTTTGATTATGAACTTGCCAGAACTGCTGCCGAAGCCGGAGCAGAAATTCTAACACGTGCTTATGTTAATGGTTTGTTGCTTGATTCCGATGGAAAAGTAAGCGGAGTTAAATATGAATTTAATGGTGAACAAAAAGAGTTAAAAGCAAAAATTGTAATTGCAGCAGATGGAGTTGAATCAAGAGTCGGTCGTTGGGCTGGACTAAAGACTCATATTGATTTTCGTGATATGGAAAGCGCTGTTCAGATTACCGCCGCTAATATCCCAGTTGATCAGAATACACTTTACTTCTACTTCGGAAAAGATGTTGCCCCAAATGGTTACTTCTGGATTTTCCCTAAAGGACATAATAAAGCGAACATCGGACTTGGAGTAAGCGGATTAATCGGAAAGAAAAAATCTGCACAGTCATTTCTGGATGATTTTATTAATAAACATTATCCGAATGCTCCTGTTCTTACAAAAATTGCTGGTGGAGTTCCTTGTTCAATTACACTTGAAAAAATTTCTGCTCCGGGAATTATGTTAGTTGGTGACGCTGCAAGACAAGTTAATCCATTAAGCGGCGGTGGAATTGCAAGCGGAATGATCGGCGGTTCAATTGCAGGTAGAATTGCAGGCGAAGCAATTAAAATGAATAAGTTAGATCATATTTTAACTTATGATAAAGCCTGGCACGATAGGTTAGGAAAGCGACACGAAACATTCAACAGGATTAAAGAAGGCATTTATAATTTTTCAGATGATAAGTTTAATAGCATTGCTCATGCTATCTTAAAAATTCCTGTTGAAAAAAGAACACTTGGTAAAGTATTCACCACCGCACTATGGAATAATCCATCATTACTTTTAGATATAGCAAAAGTATTTATTATTTGATTCTATTGATTTGAGTTTAATTCAGAACGGGGAGTATATCCGGGAGGATATGGACCTTCTTTCGGTTCATCTTTAGTATTGTTTACAATAAAAAAGTAAACCATCAATAAAAGAATAATTAAAGTATAAACACGACTTCTGTTTTTCTTGTAACTCCAAAAAGATCTGTGAGAAACAACTGTTGTTCCTATTTTTTTTTCTTTTACTACTGATTTATTTTTTTTTGCCATAATGAATAAAAAGCCGCTTGATAAAAAGCGGCTTAAATTTTAAACTATTCTCTAACAACCCAGACTTTAATCTTAGCAATTACGTTTTGATGAAGTTTTATATTTGCAGTATAAATACCTAAAGTCTTAATAGTTTCTTCCAATTCGATTTTTCTTTTATCTATTTCGTAACCTTTTTCTAATAAGGAATCGGCTATCATCTGAGATGTAACGGTTCCGAAAATCTTATCCTCCTCACCAACCTGAACAGGAATTGTTACAGAAATTTTTTCCAAATCAGCAGCAAGATGTTGAGCGTTTTTTAATTCCTGAAGATTTCTTTTTTCGAGAATTTTCTTTTCTTCAACTATTGCTTTTACATTACCTTTAACGGCAACGTAAGCAAAGCCACGTGGTATGAGATAATTTAACGCATACCCGTCTTTAACATCAACAAGCTGCCCAACTTTGCCAAGTTGTTCAATATCTTTTCTTAAAATTACTTTCATAGTTATACCTCAAAATCTACTTTACTGTATCAGCAACATAAGGCAATAAAGCTAAATGACGAGCACGTTTGATAGCTGTTGCAAGCTGTCTCTGATATTTAGCAGAAGTTCCTGTAATTCGTTTAGGAATAATTTTGCCTTGTTCAGTTGTAAATTTTTGCAACAACTTTACATCTTTGTAATCAATGTACTTGATTCCCATTTCAGTAAAGCGGCAAACTTTTTTAGTTTTAATTTCTTTCTTCATTATCAAGTCCTGAATCTGATTGTTTAATTAAATTTGATTCTTCATCAGTTAAAAACTTATCAAAACTATCTTCCTGATAAACACTTTCATCTTCAATAACACTGTTAACTTCATCTTCTCTTAATGTTCCGTTTTCTGAACCAATTAGTCTTTTATTTAAAAACTGAATTCTTCTTGCTTTAATTTCAACTATACTTCTGTTGTGACCATCTTCAGTTTTCCAACTTCTGCTTTGAAGCTCTCCGTCAACTAAAACAGCAGAGCCTTTTTTTAATCTATCTCTGCAGCTTTCAGCTAATTTATTCCACGCAACTACACCAACATAGCATACGTCTTCCTGCCACTGATTGGTGCTATCTTTAAATTTTCTATTTGAAGCAATAGAAAAATTAACTACTGGTGTTTTATTGGTTGTTTCTCTAAATACAGGATCTTTTGTAAGATTTCCTGCGACAATTACATAATTAATTTCGGGCATTTTCAATTCAGCCATTATATAACCTCCATACTTAACATTTTAAAATATTAATTATCAATATCTTTATTAATTATTGTTGCTTCATCTTGATTATCAACTATTGAAGCAATTTCTTCTTTAATAGTGTTTGTTTGAGTCTTATTCTTTTCGATTTGCTCAAGAGCGTGTTTATTAAGCTTAATTGTAAGATAACGAAGAATGTTTTCGTCAAGATTATAAAATCTTTCAATTTTGGCTATGATGTTTGTTGGAGCTGTAAACCTAAAAATCGCATAATAACCAATTTTACTTTTTTCTATTGGGTAAGCTAATCTCTTTCTGCCCCAGTTTTCGAAATCTGTAATCTGACCGCCATTGTTTGTAATGAATTCTTTAATGCGATTGATTAATGATTCAATTTGATTATCTTCAAGAACTGCGTTAATCAAAACAGCAGATTCATAAAAATCTGACTTCATTTACTTTATCACCTCCCTATGGACTTTTGGCTAATATCTTATTTGATAATAGCAGGGTTTAACAAATTATTTATTAAAAAAATGATTGCAAATCTACTTAATTAAAGGTGCAATTACAAGAGCTACAACAGACATCAATTTTAACAGAATATTTAATGATGGACCTGAGGTATCCTTAAATGGATCACCAACCGTATCGCCAACAACTGCAGCTTTATGTGCATCAGATCCTTTGTAATATTTCTGACCATTAAATTCTACGCCCTCTTCAAACATTTTCTTTGCATTATCCCAAGCGCCACCTGCATTAGCTTGAAATATAGCCATAAGTACTCCAGAAACTGTAACTCCAGCTATTAAACCACCGAGCATTTCTTTACCTCCAGAAAATCCGGTAATTATTGGAACAAATATTGCCAATAATCCAGGAAGAACCATTTGTTTAATTGCAGCAGCAGTTGAGATTTCTACGCATTTAGCATACTCAGCAGTTCCGTGAGCATTATCAAAGGTATTCTGATCTTCTTTATTCCACTCTGAAAAATCCTTACCAAGATTTTTCTTCATTACTTCAAGAGCTGCTTTAAGAGGAGGAATTGATGTAAACTGCCTTCTGACTTCTTGAATCATAGACATTGCAGCTTTTCCAACCGCCATCATTGCCAAAGCAGAAAACAGAAAAGGTATCATAGCTCCTACAAAAAGTCCCGACATTACGCTTGCCTTAGAGATATCTATAGACTTCAAATCAGAGGCTGTCATATAAGCACCGAATAATGCTAAAGCGGTTAGTGCAGCTGAGCCAATTGCGAATCCCTTTCCAATTGCTGCTGTGGTGTTACCTACAGCATCTAATTTATCAGTTCGGCTTCTTACTTCTTTCGGAAGTTCTGACATTTCAGCAATACCTCCGGCATTATCTGAAATTGGACCGTAAGCATCAACAGCTAATTGAATTCCGAGTATTGAAAGCATACCAACTGCAGCTATAGCAATTCCAAATAACCCGCCGAAATTAAAAGCAAGAATTATTGATGCAGCTATAACTATTATTGGAAGAGCAGTTGATAGCATTCCGATACTTAATCCAGCGATAATATTAGTTGCTGCTCCGGTTACGGATTGTTGTGCAATACTAATAACAGGTTTTTTGCCGCTTCCTGTAAAATATTCTGTAATGAATCCAATCATAGCTCCGCTAACTATACCAATAAAAGTAGCAAAAAAGATATTTAAACTGTAATATTGCTTTGTTTCACCATAAAGAGGATCAGTATAAGTCCAACTATTTGGTAATAACCAATTAATTATGAAATATGAAGCTATAATCATCAACGTACCGGCAACTATATTTCCAAAGTTTAACGCTTTCTGAGGGTCACCACCTTCTTTAACTCTTACGAAAAAAGTTCCGATGATTGACATCAAAATGCCGAAAGAAGCTAAAGCTAAAGGAAGGATTACCGCTCCAAGAGCAAATTTCTCTGTAAATTCAGGTAAAACAAAAAATGCTGCCCCTAATACCATAGTTCCAATTATAGAACCTACATAGGATTCAAATAAGTCAGCACCCATTCCAGCAACATCACCCACATTATCACCGACATTATCAGCTATTGTTGCAGGATTTAATGGATGGTCTTCAGGAATGCCAGCTTCAACTTTCCCGACCAAATCAGCTCCGACATCTGCTGCTTTAGTATAAATACCTCCACCTACTCTGGCAAATAAAGCAATAGATGAAGCCCCGAAAGAGAATCCAGTAATTACTGTAATAACTTTACTTAAATCATTTAGAGAATTAATACCGAAAATATCACTATATAAAATGAAAAGAATCCCTAATCCTAAAACACCTAACCCGACAACTCCCATTCCCATTACCGATCCACCAGCAAAAGCAATTTCAAGAGCTTTCCCCAAACTTTCTCTGGCAGCATTAGTAGTTCTTACATTAGCTTTTGTGGCAACTCTCATTCCAATAAATCCAGCTAATGCTGAGCAGAAAGCTCCTACTACAAACGAAACTCCAACTAAAGGTGAAGAACTTTCTGAAGTAGAGCCGCCATAGGCTAAAAGAATTGCAACCAAAATTACAAAGAAAATCAATACTCTGTATTCGGCTTTAAGAAATGCCATTGCTCCATCAGAGATATGTTTAGCAATCTTCTGCATTTTTTCAGAGCCGGCATCTTTTTTTGAAATCCAACTTGATCTCCAAAAAGTATATGCTAATGCGAGTAATCCGAAAATTGGGATAAGATGAATTATTAGTTCCATTATTTTCTCCTCACTGCTAGTTAAGACTTAAATTATTTTTAATTTCTTGTTTTAATTTACTATAAACTGCCAACGCAGATTTATAACCGCCAACAATAAAAGATTTAATGATATCCGAAAAGACTGGATATAAATTTTCCAAAAATTTAATTTCATCTTTGCTAAAATCAGATAGAACATAATGGGAGAGACTACCCTCTTCAAAATCACTCCCGATACCAATTCTTAATCTTGGAAAATCATTTCTTTTCAGATGATAAATAATTGAAGCTAAGCCGTTATGTCCCCCGTCGCTTCCTGATTTTTTTAATCTAAAATCAAATTTATTAAGATTTATGTCATCTACAACAACAAGAATATCCGTGGGGTCAATTGAATATTTTTCTATCAATTGAATAACAGCTAAACCTGAATTATTCACATAAGTCGTCGGTTTAATTAACACGTATTCATTAAAATCAAAAACTCCTTCCAAATATTCATAGTCAAATTTAGAAGGAGAAAATTTTAACCTGTAACTTTGAGCAAAATTATCTAAAATTAAAAAGCCAATATTATGTCTGTTAAGTTTATATTTTTTACCAGGATTACCGATACCAAGAATCGCTCGCACAACCGATATTACTCTTCTTCTTGAGTTTTGCCTCTGCTAATAACTTCAGGTTCTTTCATCTCTTCTCCGGTATCAACAGCAGCAGTAACTTCTTTCTCTGCCCTTTGATGAGTAATAGAAACTACTATTGCATCTGCTGATTGCAAGAAAGTTATATTGGGGAAATTAAGTTCACCAATATGAATTGATTGTCCCTTCTTTAAATTAGTTATATCAACTTCTATGTGTTCAGGAATGTCACCTGGTAAACATTCTATTTCAAGTTTATGAAGAAGCTGTTGAAGGACACCGCCCTCTTTGATTCCAACAGCAGTGCCTACCAATTGAACTGGAACTTCAATATTTACTTTTTCTCCTACTTCTAAACCGATTAAATCAAAATGAACTATTTTGTCAGTTACAGGATCAAATTGTACATCTTTGATTACACAATCAAAAGTATCTCCTGAATCAACTTTGAGACTAATTAAATGAGTTTTAGAAGTGAACACTAAGGGATTTAAAGAATTTGTTTCAACATCAATGGCAAGAGGTTCGTGATGTTTTGAATAAAATATTCCTGGAACTCTTCCACTTTGTCTTAACTGAGTTAAAGCAGACTTTGTTGATATTTGTCTTTTTTTTGCTTCTAAAATAACTTTATCCATATTTACTCCGATTCGATTAACCTTTATCTATATTAAAAAGTGAACTAATTGATTCATTATTATGAGTTCTGAAAATAGCCTCTGCAAATAATTTTGCTGAAGAGACCACTTCTATTTTATCACAATTATGTGATTCAATATCTATTGTATCAGTTACAAAAAGTTTTTCAAGATTATCAGAGCTTTGTATTCTTTCCAATGCTTTTCCTGATAAAATTGGATGCGTAATAGCACCATAAATTTTATTAGCACCCTTAGATTTGAGAGCATCAACAGCGCCGACGAAAGTTCCAGCTGTATCAATTAAATCATCAACCAAAAGAATATCCTTCCCTTGAACCTCGCCAATAATATTCATTACTTCAGATACATTCTGAGTAGGTCTTCTTTTATCAATAACAATTAAAGAACTATTTAACATTTTAGCATAAGCTCTTGCTATTTTTATCCCTCCAACATCAGGTGAAACAACAGCTAAATTATCGGAGATATTGAGCACTCTTCCCAATAAAACCGAAGAGCCATACAAATGGTCAAAGGGAATGTCAAAAAATCCCTGAATTTGTGCTGCGTGCAAGTCCATTGAGATAACACGGTCAGCACCGGCTTTAGTTATTAAATTAGCCATTAACTTGGCAGTAATTGCAACTCTTGGCTGGTCTTTTCTATCCTGCCTCGAATAACCAAAATAAGGAATAACAGCCGTAACCCTTTTTGCTGAAGCTCTTTTAGCCGCATCCAACATAATTAAAAGTTCAAGAATATTTTCAGCCGGAGGATGCGTTGGTTGAATAATAAAAATATCTCTTCCTCTGATGTTTTCAGAGAATTTAATCCAAATTTCACCGTCACTAAACTGTTTTTTTTCAATTCCACCGAGAGCAATACCTAACTGTTGGGAGATTTTTTTTGCCAAAGAAAGGTTTGCACTTCCGGAAAAAATCATAAATTCATTAGACATTAAAACATTCTCATTTTCTTAATAAAATCAGGTTTCAAATATAACCAAAAGTTTCTTGCTGTGTCAAATATATTTATTTGCTGAGCATAACTATTTTTTCGGTTTAACATAATAGTGAGCGCTTTGTCCGAAGAAAACTTCTGCTGCATCCATAATTGTTTCAGATAAAGTTGGATGAGGATGAATAGTAAGTT